>Ga0307509_10011179_pt1 | contig 10916 bp, 8 predicted proteins | sample 10_EM_MG_FD_202245 | JGI IMG/M metagenome (GOLD analysis project Ga0307509, IMG submission 202245) | Populus trichocarpa ectomycorrhiza microbial communities from riparian zone in the Pacific Northwest, United States - 10_EM | ecosystem: Host-associated > Plants > Roots > Unclassified | place... | reverse complement strand
CAACAACACCCACACCAGCATTAAAATCAACATATGTATCAACACTAACACTATCACCAATACCAGAATCACTCATATCAACACCAACACCATCACCAAAAATAGAACCATCACATCAACATCAACATCAACACTAGCACCATTTCCAACAACAAAACCTTTTATATCAGCATCAATACTAGCACCAACACCAACATGAGAACCTCTCATATCATAACTCAATTCAGCATCATCAAAATCCAAATCTTTTATCCCAACTAACAACATTGTCTTATTGTTCTTTTCAACTTCGTCATCATAAGAAAAAGAAAATTTAGTACCAGCTGGCTTACCATCATTAGGCTTACTAAAATAGCATTTTGGCATTCTTCATGCTATATAAATAAACATTATCCTTATCAACATATAAATGAAAATTTTCTCTCTCTTTTATTGATACTCATTACTTTTAATATTGAGGCATCTTGAGCTTTTATATACCCTCCATCATCTTTTATTTTGAAGCCATGTAAGTTTACACCATATACTTACTTGCATGTGAACAAGATGTCAATATAAGAAATATAGTCCAAACAATTACTTTTTTGGACACATGTAAAACCTCCATAATGAGAAATTATATCATACATTTTGTATGTATACTTCCATGGTAAAGGATATAATATTACACTAATGATAAACATAAGCTTATAAGCAAATTATTGATGCCTATATTGTTGACCTTTAGGTCATATATTTATGTTTTTATATATTATAATGGTAACAATAATATGTAAATTGAACTAATAATATGCTTGGTTGAGAATAAATGTTAAACAAGTTTTATGTAAAGATCATTTTAACAAGTACGAAGGAATTCATAAAGAAATCAATCAAGGAGTCCAAAACGAAGCAAATGAAGAATAAGTTTAAATATTCATTTTAGTGTTATATTGTAAATTCTTCTATCTTATCTTGATAGTACAAGTAAAATGAAATCACACACTTTACTATGCATACAATTTAAAAGCATTGATAAATAATTTGATATAGATAGTTCTAAGAATTCACATAGATTAATTTGTCAAAACAAGAATTTTACATGAACTGGTCGACCGTTTGGTATGATAAAATGAACTAGTCGATCATTTATTTATACATGATGAACATTCAGGAATTCTATAGGAATTGATCGATCAATTGGTTTAACAAATATGAACTGGTCAATCGTTTCAGTCGTCAATGGGACTATAATGGCTATAAACAGCTAGTTTTTGCTAGAAATACACACATACACACACATTTAACTTGTTTAATTGCAAAATTAAAAAGGAATTCTGAACATACATGATATACATCATATTCTAGGTACAAAAACATCAATCTTTGATTATACTCTAATAGATGCTATTAAATTTTTATAATCTAGCACTAGAGTATTCAATTTTATTCTCACTATACTTAAACACCTTTAAATCCTAAAAGTGTTATCTTGTGAGAAATAAAGATATTATAACTTTTAATTATATTATTCAATCCATCAAGAGAATTAATTGTGATAGCAAAATCACTCTTGTAAACCTTTAAGAGTTAGGTAAACACTCTTGGTATTGGTGAGGTATTTTCACCAAGAAAAAATCTTGAAGAGAGCATATCTTCAAGTGAAAAAATCTTAGTATGGATTCATAAAAAAAAAAATTTAAAGAGAGAATATATTCAAGTGGAAAAAATCTTAGAGTGGATTCATAAAGTGACTATTGTACTCTTGAACTTGAATTAGTGAATGAATACAATGCTCAAGTACAATGTGGTACTTGAGGTGTGGATGCAGGCTTATCGAACCGTGTTAAAAATAAGTTTGAAAATTCTCTCTCTTATCTTTTTACTTTAATCCTTTTAATTAATTATATTGTTGTTTATTGTGTTTATTTTAATTAATTTATATTATTTGTTAATATTAGTGATATATCTAATTCACCCCTCCTCTTAGGTGTTATAGTTGTCGTGATCCTAAAACAAAATATACAATACCTGTAAGCTACAATTTTAAATTTTTGTTAGGATTATAAAAAAGAAAATTGATAATTAAGTTAAATAGTAGTTAATCACAATTAATATAAGCTTAATTACATTAATCAAGCACGTATTTAAGCAAAAACAAATACAACATTGGGATTATTTGAACAACTATGAAATAAAATTAGGTTTTCTTAGGGTTTCCACAAAATAACTACTAATTAGGTTCAATAATGGGTAAACATATTTAATACAAGGGTTTAGTACATAATGATCCATGTTTTAAGAAATTAGAGTTTAGGGAACAATGACATGTGAAATCCAAATTGGGGGTTCTTTTTTTATATTCAAACAAACAAGAATAAAAGCTTTCCAATTAATAAAATTGTGTTTGTGATGTTGATTATTGTCGATTAAAGAAGAATAATTGATTTTCTTTAGGGTTTACAATCTTCAAGATTAATGTTGCACATTCATAAATTTAGGTTTTGTTTTTACACATACACTAATAAACCTATAAACAAATGAATAAATAATGTTTAACAACAACACAACACACTATCAACAATTTACAAAGCCTTGATTTGAAAAAACAATAAAAATAAATACTTCCTCTTTATCGATTTCAGGATGAAACTTGTGCGAGATTCCACCAACGAGAAAAGAAAACCACATCAAACTACAAAATCATGTGAGAGATCAATTTCAATCAATAGTTTTTGTTGTTTGATTTTGGATCAAAAGAAGGGAGATTGGTTTTTCAATAAGAAAACAGTGTTAGTCAATGAGAGAGAATAAATGATATGTCGTTTGTGTCTATTGTTGGTAATAATATATATGAGCGTACTTTGGTCATTTTCTTAGATTTGAAATTTCCTTTTGATCAAAGATGCAAATTGTAATTTTCTAGAAAAAATAACAAACGATAGGTATCTATAAAATGAACCAAACTATAAGATGTTAGGGGTAGTTATTACTTTAATCAAAGATGTCTTTTTATCCTTATTTTTTTATTTTTTTGAGTCTTATGAATATTTATACTAATCATCTTTGGTTTTTATTAAATGAAGTACATTGTTGAAAAAACTATATTTCTTAGCAGAGAAAAATAGATTAATAAGAAAAAAAATGTTCATACAAGTAAATTATTTTATTTTGATAGAATTTAAATTGTTACTTTATAAAAAATTTATTGATATATAATTTAATTAAAAAATTGAATAACTTCTTGCAACATGAAATCATATATATTAATTTACATGTATCTCTTAGATTTCTCAATTTAGTCTTTAATTTACATTAACATCCCTTTCTAACATGTATTTGTTAATTTTAATTTTAATCTATTAATTTACATTTAGTCTTTAATTTTAAATTTACTAATTTTAATCTATTATTTTTTAATCAAGTCAAAATGTAAACCAAAAAACAATTCTACAAGTATCAACCACAATCACATTCATTATATCATATTTGTTTCTTCAACATTAAGAACAAAAAAAGTTTTATTAAAATCATAGACACACTCAAATCAAAACTTTTCATCTAATTCAAAAACTAAAACTTCAACTAACATCACAAACACTTAATTTAATCAATACAAAGCATTTTAACATCATAAATCACACTTACAAATCACATTCAAATACTGAATGCGTCAACCCAATGTGTTAAAGGAACCTGGGAATGGAATAACAAAGCAAGACCAGTTTCAGTGATGTGACGATGCTTACGTTCAACGTGACCATTCTGAAAAGGAGTGTAAGGACAAGACATTTGGTGACGAATGCCAAAAGCAAGAAGATGGGATTGAAATTGATTGCTTGTAAATTCAGCTCCACCATCGCTTTGAAAATTTTTGATTTTGCATGAGAACTGAACCTTAACAAGAGTTTGAAATTGCTTAAAATCATAAAGGCTTGAGATTTTAATGTCATGGGATAAAACCATGTGAAATGTGAGTGATCATCAATAAATATAATGTAATAACAAAAATTGGATGAAGACGTAACAAGAGCAGGGCTCTTATATCATAATGAATAAGGTTCAAGACATGGGAAACACGTTGATCATTAGCATTAAAAGGTAGTTTGTGACTTTTAGTAGTCTGACAAGAAAAACACAAGTTGGGAGAGGGCAGTAAAGAAGTAATAGAAAGATAACCTTTTTTTTATTTAATAAGGAAATAACAGAATGTGAAACATGACCTAAATGTGCATGTCAAATATCATAAGAGGCATGCAAAGAATTATTTTTAAGAGAAGAAACAAATATGGATTGACTATGTTCTAGCACATAAAGACCATCTTTACGACGGTGACCAATTGCCACCACCTTTCCTGTATTGCAATTTTGTATGATAAACGATGTATCAATGAAAGGAATAGATAAGAGATAATCAGAAGTTAATTTGCTAATAGATAACAGATTTTTTGTGAGCTGGGGAACAACTAAAACATCCAAAAGGTTAATGTTTAGAGAAGGGGAAAGAGTACCTATATAAGTAATTGGTAAGGAGGCTCTATTACCTACTATTACACAATCCTTACCATTATAAGGTTGAACCTTGTCCAGTTGAGAGGAGTCTGGCATCATATGCGCAGCAGCTTCAGTATCAGTGTACCAATCAGTTGTTGTGCCGGTTAAAGAGCAGTGAAAGAAGGATTCAACAATGTTTGCAAGGTTAGCAGCCTTTGCATAGCGATTAGGACAGTGAGTAGTCGTATGTCAAATGTTGCAACATATCTGACAACGGGGAGAATAATTACCACGACCCTTGCCATGACTAGGAATGAAGGATCCTCCAACCTTACCACGAAACTTACGAAAGCCTCCATTTCATGTTGGATTGAAGTTGCCTTTGGTGACAACAAAGGCAGCAGATGAGATAGCAGGTGTTTCAAGTGACTTTTGAAAAATTTCAGAACTTTCAGCCTTGGAGACAGGATCGCAAAAGGAAGGCAAAGGAGAAAAAGATAGTTGGATGGTTAAGAAGTTTGCAAACTCAGAGCCTAAGCCACGAAGAAACTAGTGAACCCATGAAAGCAAATTGATCGCAAAGTGCTTTAAAGGAACAAGAGTACTCAATAACACTGCGAGATCCTTGTTTTAAATGTTGCAATTCATCTTTAAGATGAATTTCATGAATTTTGGATTGATGACTGAAGGTAGATTCAAGTGCAATCCATACTGCATGAGAGGTATGATACACCAAGAAGATCCTCCAGGGTCTTGAAAACAAATCCCAAGTTTTTAGCTTAAGATTGCATTGTTCTTTTCTAATTTATTGTTTTGAATTTGTTTGCTTGGTCATAGGTGGTTAGTCACCTCCAGAATAATAGCTAAGTCATGGTTTTGACTAGCTGAAGTCTAAGAGTCAGTTTAGCTATTTAGTTGATGTGAAGAAACTCTATTTAAGGAGTTCATTTGCAATACCAGGGGAAGGGCAGAATTTTATTCAAACTTGTGGTTGTCTTTCACCCAAAGAAAGTCAAGTTACTGTGTGTTTTTCATTGTGATTGTGACCTGACAGGGACCTATCATTGGTATCAAAGCAACAATGACAACCAACAAAGAGCGTATTGAAATGTTAGAGTAGGGAGTGGGAGGTTTACAGGATGAGGTGCAGCGACTTGGACTTGGAATGAATGATCGTATGCAACGGCTTGAGGAGTCTTTAAAAGCTTTATCTGATGTTGTTCTCTCCTCAAAGGCAATTCAGTCCTCGCCCTCGGTGAAACAGCGACACATATCTCACTATCAACCTGATGAGACATAAAGTTCGTATCTGAACATACCCACTCTTCGAGCAAAAATTGAGTTTCCTCGATTTGCAGGGGATGATCCTACAGAGTGGTTCAATAGAGTAGCACAGTATTTTGAATTTCAAAGAACTCCTGAAGATCAAAAGGTGTGCTTGGCAGCTTTCCACATGGAAGGAGAAGCAAACCAGTGGTGGCAATGGATGAATCGAACATATAAGGAAGAAAATTGAATCGTGACTTGGACTATGTTTGCAGACAAGTTGTGGGCACGATTCGGTCCACCAGATGGAGAAGACTTTGACGAGGCTTTCTCACATATAAAACAAAGTGGTTCTCTTCGAGATTATCAAAGAGAATTCGAGAAATTGGGTAATCGGGTACATGGGTGGACTCAAAAGGCTCTCGTTGGAACTTTCATGGGCGGATTAAAATCGGAGGTTGCCGATGGAATACGAATGTTCAAGCCGAAAACGTTAAAGGAGGCCATCAGTTTAGCTAGAACCAGAGATGAACAACTTACACGACAAAGGAGGTTTGTTCACTCAATCCAACCAAATCAACCTCCAGCAACTGTCACTCCGATCAACCAAAGAACAACGATAGCTCCTAAACGATTGGGCTGGGAAGAGATGCAAAAACAAAGAGCTCAGGGGTTATGTTTCAGCTACAACGAACGATACACACCAGGCCATAAATGCCAAAGGCCTAGACTGCTTCTCATTGAAGGTCACGATGATGTGCAAAGTGAAGAGGAAGAGGCAGAAATAAAAGGTAGCAGAGAAGATGAACTTGAAGTTTCTATAGATGCATTGACAGGATGGGCATCTCCACGGACAATGCGAGTAGCTGCCACCATCAAGTCCCAACCAATGATGGTGTTAATCGATAGTGGATCTACATATAATTTTTTGAGCGACAAAGTGGCTAGAACATTGCGGCTTCCAGTGGTTCTTACGAAGTCTTTCACAGTTCATGTCGCCAATGGAGAGCGACTCTTGTGTCAAGGGAGATTTGAGAAGGTACCAATAGATTTACAAGGCATTGCATTCTCTCTTACTTTCTATTCCTTGCCATTAGCAGGTCTAGACATGGTACTGGGAATACAATGGTTGGAGATGCTAGGATCTGTAGTATGCAACTGGAAGCACCTAACAATGGAATTCAACTGGGAGAATCAAGCACGAAGACTACAAGGGATACAAAGGCCCATTCAAGCTACTTCACTTGAGACCATTGCAAAGAAACACCGACAGGGTCAAATGGTTTTTGCTATATATGTTCAAACTTTGGAAGAATTTCCTTGGGTTGACACTCAACTAGATATGCAGCAAATTTTAAGTGAGTTTGAGGATGTATTTCAAGAACCCACTCAGCTGCCTCCATTACGAGAAATCGACCATCATATACCTCTCAAGGAAGGCACCCAGCCCATCAATGTTCGACCATATCGGTATGCACATTTTCAAAAGGAAGAAATTGAGAAACAAGTGCAGGCAATGCTGGATGTAGGACTCATCCGATCAAGCACCAGTCCTTTTTCATCCCCTGTCCTTTTGGTGAAAAAGAAAGATGATACTTGGAGGTTTTGTACAGATTACAAAGCATTAAACGCAGCTACGATTAAAGATTGATTTCCTATTCCAACAGTGGACGACATGCTGGATGAGTTGTACGGTGCTACCTACTTTACTAAGCTGGATCTTCGTGCTGGTTATCATCAGGTACAAGTTCATGCTCCCGACATTCCAAAAACTGCATTTCAGACACATAATGGCCACTTTGAGTATCTTGTTATGCCTTTCGGCTTATGTAACGCTCCATCTACTTTCCAAGCCATAATGAACTCTATTTTTCGTCCCTACCTCTGAAAATTCATATTAGTTTTCTTTGATGATATATTAGTCTATAGTCCTATATGGGAATTGCATTTGACTCATGTGAAGAAAACATTAGAGATTTTGAAGAAGCTCAGCTTCTTCGTCAAAGCAACCAAATGTGACTTTGGTAAGCTAGAATTGGAGTATTTGGGCCATATTGTGACAAATCAAGGTGTCAAGACAGATGGCAAGAAGATTGAGGCTATGGTAGCATGGCCACAACCCACTAATATTACTGAATTGCGTGGCTTTTTAGGCTTGACAGGATATTACAGGAAATTTATCCGGAATTATGGAGTACTTGCTCGTCCTCTCACCAATTTGCTTAAAAGGAGGAATTTTAAATGGGATGCAGATGCTGCTGCTGCATTTACCATGCTTAAACAAGCTATGACGACCACCCCAATTCTTGCAATGTCAAATTTCAATGAGCCATTCACCATCGAGACTGATGCCTCTGGAGATGGAATTGGAGTTGTTCTAACTCAGCAAGGGAGACCAATTGCATACATGACTAGAGCTTTGGGGGTTACTAAACGCACCTGGTCCATCTATGCCAAAGAGATGTTAGCAATTGTGGAGGCCATTCGGATTTGGAGGCCATACATCTTAGGTCGGAAGTTTTTCATTCTAACCGACCATCGCAGTCTCAAATATTTTTTGGAGCAAAGAGTAGCCACGTCTGAGCAACAAAAATGGGTCGCTAAGCTTCTTGGATATGACTATGAGATCATATATCGACCAGGGAAAGAAAATTCAGCAGCAGATGCCTTGTCTCGCCGTCCCAGTAGTCCTCTGCTCAACTCCATATTTATTTCACAAGTTTCTTTATGGGATGACATTCGCAAGGCAGCAGAAATTGATTTGTACATGCAAACAATATTCCAGCGGGCAGCAAATGATCCTACTAGCAACTATGTAGTAAAGAATGGGCTGTGTTTTTACAAGCAAAGGGTGGTGGTACCACTTGCATTACGGGATCAACTTCTCCACGAGTTTCATGACAGTAAGGTGGCGGCACATTCTGGAGTTTTGCAAACTTTCAAGAGACTAGCTCAGTAGTTTTATTGGCCTTCTATGCACAAACATGTCCAAGATTACATTCAACACTATATCACCTGCCAAAAAACCAAGTCTGAGACACTGGCACCAACTGGATTGCTCCAACCACTCCCAATTCCTTGTCTCGTTTGGGATGACATCTCTTTAGATTTTATCGAAGGATTGCCATCTTCACATAGCAAGGATAGCATCATGGTGGTTGTGGATCGACTGAGTAAGTATGCCCATTTCATTGTTTTATCTCATCCTTACTCTGCGAAAAGTATTGCTGCCAAGTTTGTGGAAAATGTTATTAAACTTCATGGAATGCCAAAATCCATCATCAGTGATAGAGACCCCATTTTCGTAAGCAAATTTTGGCAAGAGTTTTTTACTATGTCAGGAACTAAGTTGAAGCTAAGTTCAGCTTATCATCCTCAGACGGATGGACAAACAAAGGTGGTGAACCGTTGTCTAGAATAGTATTTGCGATGTTTCGTCCATCAATGGCCTCGCAAATGGTATAGCTATCTGCCATGGGCCGAGTATTGGTATAACACCACCTATCATGGCTCAACTGCGATGACACCATTCCAAGCCTTATATGGTCGCCTCCCTCCATCAATTCCTCATTATACAAATGGGTTGTCTCGTGGTAATGAGGTCGATCAAAGTCTCCATAATCGGGATGAAGTACTACAGCAATTGAAAATGAATTTGGAGCTTGTTGCCACTAGAATGAAACATGTGGCTGATAGAATGCGACGAGAAGTGGAGTTTCAAGTAGGAGATTTGGTGCTACTTAAACTACACCCCTACCGCCAACATTCTGTGTTCAAGCGCTCGCATCAAAAACTTGCTAATCGTTTCTACGGCCCATTTCCAGTTGAGCAGAGATTGGGCAAGGTAGCATATCGTCTCAGTTTACCACCTGAAGCCAAAATTCACCCAGTGTTTCATGTTTCACTCCTAAAAAAGTATGTGGGTGCTTCTCTGCCTGCGGTTGTTGACCTGCCATCAATTTCAGACGAAGGACAGATCCAAGTTGAACCTGAGCAGGTGGTTGATACGAGATGGATAAAACGTGGTACCAAGTTTATTGAGGAAAGTTTGGTGCAGTGGAAGAGTTTGCCTGCAGAAGATGCTACCTGGGAGGATACGCATCTGCTCAAACAACAATTTCCTGCATTGCACCTTGAGGACAAGGTTCCACTTATGGGAGGGAGTATTGATACACCGAGAAGATCCTCCAGGGTCTTGAAAACAAATCCTAAGTTTTTAGCTTAAGATTGCATTGTTCTTTTCTAATTTATTGTTTTGAATTTATTTGCTTGGTCATAGGTGGTTAGTCACCTCCAGAATAATAGCTAAGTCATGGTTTTGATTAGCTGAAGTCTAGGAGTCAGTTTAGCTATTTAGATGATATAAAAAAACTCTATTTAAGGAGTTCATTTGGAATACTAGGGGAAGGGCAGAATTTTATTCAAACTTGTGGTTGTCTTCCACCCAAAAAAAGTCAAGTTAATGTGTGTTTTTCATTGTTATTGTGATCTGACAGGGACCTATAAGGTAAAGAGACCAAGGACTTTAGTCATGGCTTCCTCGGTGAGAGATGAAAGGAGGAGTATAAATAGATGCTGGTCTTCTTATTTTCAAATAGCATGTTTGGGATTGGGAATACTAGTTGAATTAGAGAGGATATGTTCAGGTGGCTCGGGCAAAGATCCATCAATAAGAAGTGAAAGAATCTGATTTCCCAAGAGAAGATAGTTGGTAGAAGAAAGCTTGATGATGATCATATGAAACATTGTCCTAGCATGCCAAATCGATTAACCCTCTTAACCCAGAAATAATGAAGAAAATCCATGGTCCAGTTAGTTTCCTTCCGCCGTCTAAAATGTTAAAAGATACCGAATCTTGTGCTCAAATTTCAACAGGAACAAGGAGAACCAGTCGTAGTCAAGAATTAGCAGCATCCATCAATCTCCCTCCAAAACTTGTATGTAATATTTACTAACTCTAAAGAAATAAATTTGAATAACTCATCAAATGAAATATGTATCACTGGTAATTTTACAAACATGAACAAATCCACATTTTGAACCAACACTCGGTGACTAGTGAAACAAACATCACACCAGACTGAAACAAACACCTTCACCTTAAACCCCTCTTGGGCTCTTACATTTGAAGGAAAAGACCCACTAAAAGACAACGAAGATAACACCAAAAAGAGTAT
>Ga0307509_10011178_pt1 | contig 10917 bp, 19 predicted proteins | sample 10_EM_MG_FD_202245 | JGI IMG/M metagenome (GOLD analysis project Ga0307509, IMG submission 202245) | Populus trichocarpa ectomycorrhiza microbial communities from riparian zone in the Pacific Northwest, United States - 10_EM | ecosystem: Host-associated > Plants > Roots > Unclassified | place... | reverse complement strand
GAACGCGACGGGAAACATCGACGGGAAACCTATGCTGTCGAACCCATGCCCGCTTGTGGGAATGTAGTTGGTGTAGTTGGCGATGAGTTGTAACCTTCCGCAACCACCTTTGGAGAAGGACACGATACCACTGTTAGAGTTGACAAGGTTATTAGCACTCGCGATCAGGTTTCATCACCATGAGCGCTTACGCTTGAACCGCCGCAGAACAAATGAAACTATCGCCACGATACGTTCCATTCACATCTCCACCTCCCACGATAAGCGGAACGTATTCCTGTTTCTCGTTTCCAACCGTCCTAGGATTCTGCAGAATGACGTCACACGCTGCGGGACACCTGAAGTCGTACTGTCCGTATTCTGATGGTAGACAGTCCTCCCCGTTCAGGCCACACTTGCTGTTGGCTAGCCAATAGGTACCGGTACATGCGGTGAGAGTGTCTAGGGGTGTTTGGTACCACTGCGCTCGAGTGAATAGTGAGAGACCGATGATGTACCCGGCGACGACGAGGATGAAGAGGAGGGGATGGGTGAAGATTCGTGTGAATTGGATCCATGCCGGTTCCAGGGCGAGTGAGCGCGTTCCGTTATTGAAGGGCCACGTCAAAGACAGGAACGGTGTCGGTGCTAGCAGGTCCCGGAATTCGTAAAAGGATTAGATCGGCGAACCATTTGAATCTCATGAACGGGACGCACGGTCTAAATCACGCTTCGGACGAGGGCCCCTCAGGTATAACAACGCCTTGGAAGTTACCCGGTACGTCCTAGGAAACTTGCGAGCGAGGGCGAGTTTGGCTCCACGGAAAAGGGGCTTCTCCTGGGCCGGTGTCGGTTCCAACCCACCGAGTTCACGTAGGGCAAGGTCGGGGGTGTGTGGGTGAGGGAATTCTTCATCCTTCCGGCTCCCTTCCAGGGAGCTTGTGAGGTCAGAAGACATTGGTTGGCTGAAAGGAGCGTGGGGGAAGTAGCATGAATAAAGTAGGGATGACGATGGATGGAGCTGATCAAGAGCTGATGCTGATGGTCTCCTCCCACCGGATCGTACGCGGGCCGCCGCATCACAGACGCCCATGATCCCCGTCGGCCCCCCTGACCTCCCATCATCGCTGATACAGGCACGACAACGGATAATAGCTCTTCATTCCCGCACGCATGCACCCCGGTCGGTTCATACAGCCTTGAAACATATTTCGAGAGATCAACTCAGACGATAGAACTACAACGTACACTACAGGTCATATGGTGGCCATCCCAGAAATCCTAGGCTTTCGTAACGTCGACACCTTCACAGTAATCGTACACCAGCCGAGCCTCGACGACTTCACCCCTTTCGGTCGTGAACTTGATGTGGCGGACAAATCGCCTATCGCCTGCGACATCTTGGAAACCCATCGTCTGCGAGACACCTTGAGCGCAATCTCCTGAGAACAAAAGACCATCAGACATACCTGTTCCTCGACCCATCTCCGTCCGAGGTCTCCCTGAACGTATCCCTCCGCTCTCGTGTAGATCGCACTGTGGGAGGAAAAATCGTTCGCCCATCCTCTCCTCAAGAACTGGTCATGAATCTCCGTCGTCCGGATCCTCCATCCCCGACTGACTGCAGGTCGCCCACACACATCGTTGAACTCTAGCGGCATCCCGTCTAGAGCATACCGTTCCGTCGTCGTCGAGCTCCTCTTGTGAAACATCTCGTCGATCTCGAGATACTCTCTCCCACGCTCTTTGAAATGCTTTATCCACGCGGTCACGATTTGCGCCTTGGATAGCTTCCGCCGGGCGATCCAACCAACCCCCTGCTCTTTGAAGATCTTGTCTGTGCTGTCGCTCAGCCGCTTGTTCTAATGCACATCGTGAGCACCTCAAAACCCTCCGCCTCGAGCGATAGTGAAGGTACGTACGAGGATGTATTTCCCACTCAGATCCCGATTGGTAAGAATAGGTGGGGCAGACATGCTCCCCTTATAGTAGGGTACGGAGGTCGAGATCCGAGGACGCATCTTGTCGTGGGGTGATCCTGGTGAGAGGGGAGGGGAAACAAAATTGTCTGGGGGAAGGGCATTACGTCCTACTTATACCACGCCGACTTGACACACGAGTCCAGGCTTGTGAATCTGACGCTTGTCTGGGTGCTGCCTGTCGGCAAGGTTTGGTCAAACTTCCCTTCACATTCTTCACCACCCGCGTGGATTCGCGGCAACACCCCGGTCAGTACGATACGGCACTGATAAGTCGATAGCTTTAGATCCGGGTAGGCCAGGCCATCTAAGCATGTTCGGTCTCGCGCCCTCTTTCTTTCGATTCTCCTGCCCCCAAATGGGAAGGATGGTGTACATTGGGGAAACGTAGCGATCTCACGACGTACATCCACATCTATACTAGCCGGTAAGTTGGAGCCACGACGTTTCAGATTTCGTCCAATCTCAGACGGGTCCGGCTGGGAAGCCAGTTTCAGGGAGAATTTCAGCGGCTCCGAAAACCAGTGACGCACCATAATCATAGACGATACGAGCCGTAATGTCTTCGCCGTTCGGGTTTGTGAACCTGATCCTTCTGGTATGGCGACGCTCGCCCTTGATATCTTCGAAACCCCAGACCTATCATTACGTCAGTACATGCGGGGTACACGATTCGTATGAGCTCACCACATCCGATATCCAGTGATGCGAGTTTTTCTCCTCGTCTGCTTCTGCGTACGATTGGATCAAACCGTCCCGGGATACGTCAGGTAGCCAATCACTGTTGAGGTACTCGTCGGTGACCTCCGCGACTGGGATTCTGCGAGACTTGGCGATGATAGACCCAAAGAAACTGTGGTCTAGCTTATGCGGGGTCCAGTTAAGGGTCCTATATTCTGGAGGCCCCGAGATGCCGCCGGTGACGGTTTGTTCGATGTCGATGTGCTCTACACCCTCGTCATCTTTGTAGTGCTTGAGAAAAAGTTTGATAGTGGCGGTTTTAATGATTTTCCTCGATAGCCAACCGACGCCTTGCAAGGCCAGAATTTTGTCGACGTCGGCGTCGTCACTGAGTTTGTGGTTCTGCGACCGGTTGGTTAGATGGACGGTCTCAGCTCGGAGCTGAAAATCCAACTTGCCTGGACAAACTTTCCGCTGAGGTCGAGAGTGGTGACGTTATCTGGGGCAGCCATGGGGCGGACAGATGGCAGGCGACTATTTCGACGAGGGGGGAGGTTGTGGGGGGAGAGGGAGGAAGAGCGAGACGACCTTCCATTTCGCATCTCTCCCTTTATCCCATGCCTGGGGTCCCCTCGCGTCCCGCCCGCCGAACTCTACCATGATGCCCTCTTTCGCCCACTCGCACCATATGTTGATTGACCCCGAAGATGGGCCGCCGCCGCCACCCTTGCGATCTGGTTCGCCCAGCGTGGCTACGAAATCCTTCCCGGTGCTCTCTGGCGTCACGGATATCGACCAGGGTTCACGTGAAAAGGTAATCACGAGGGGCAGACCGGGGTACTCGGCGAACATAGGCGCGGTCTTTGATTTCGTCTTCTGTGTGGTGTCGGGCTCGCCGTCGTCGGGTGGAGGGTTATAGAGGTCGATTTTGTCCAACGCGAGATTGTTTGTTTGCAGGTCGGTGATGGATTGAACGTTCGAGGGTGGCTTATAGCCGTTCGTGGGGCGGTATTCGATGCTGCAGCCGAGAGCGTGGTAGTTGACGAACACCGCGTCTGGGTATGCCTTTATTTGTGCTTTATCGTCGGGGCCGGCGTTCGCGAGCGAAGATAGAGAGGAAATGTACTCCTTCACGTTCTGCGATGTCGGAGGAAGGCCAAAGAGAGTCTTGACGTCCGTCGTTGCGGCCATCGTTATCGTCGTTGTTGTTCAACTCCCATTGTACACTTTGCTCCGATTGATCATCCCCTCACCGCCGACGCGTGGTCGGTTGGTATCGCCGCACCACCATGGTCGACGAAGACGAGAAGACTCTCACAAACCCGAATGCAAGCGATGGACCTCCCCCTGGTTTGGTCTCGAGAGCGATGTGGTTTCCGTTCACGCTCACTCTGAGAATACTCGCCCCTTTCGCTCGATTCATCCGACCATGGGCCCCCCAACTCATTCCGTTACTCGTCGGGCTCTCGATACTACCCCTTCTTGGGATCTTATCCGCTGGTGCGGGGTTCTACGTGTGGAAGACAGCTGCGGTTAGTTGGGAAACTCCGTTATTTCTGCAATACGGGTGAGCGTCAACAGTTTAATCGTTATCATGAAACGTTCCTAATTTGAGCGTAACCCCCGCCGATGCCAGAGACGGGATTATGCCTTACGCTGAAGCGCCATTACCAGCGCTCGTCCCTCGTCATCCGTACGATCTCTCACTGGATCTGGTCGTGCCAACTACAGAGGCGAATATCGCGTTGGGGAACTTCATGACGACCCTCACGTTGACTACCACCTCAAACAAGACATTGGCTTCCACCCGCCGGTCTGTACGTCACCATCGTCCCGGTTTTCGAGTTTCAGACGGGGAGAGAGGTTGAATCGAATTTCCAGGCGATTGTTGTCCCGGGAGCGCTGTATTCAATGACGCACCTGCTACAACCGGGGACATCGAAACTCAAGGTGGCTCTGATGGATAACTTTGCGACTGGCACGAACTTGGTTATAGCCAAGATCGATCTTGGGAGGAGGGATGGGTGGAAGGAAATTGGGCGTGGAGAGGGGAGAGAACTGAGTGTGTATTCTGCCACTCTCAGGGGCGCCCTGAGACATCGAGGCGTGCGGTACGTCCTTCTCCGACCCCAATCATTGGCGCCCACTCTAATGGGAGAGGACGAAAAGGGGGCTGGTTAACAGGTTCCCAGTGTTCTTTGGTTTCGTTGCCGGGACCACCTTCTTCTTCATCTCTTTCTTGTGCCTCGCCTCCCTGCTTCTCCCCATGGTCTACTTGGCAGGCCGTCCGGGACCCGAGGATCGCTCACCCGTCCGATCGGAAATATCACCAAAGCGTGAATCTAAATCACCTGGTCCGCTCAAACCGAGGAGTCGGGTCCGGTACGAGGACGAGGAGAAGAAATTGAGGCGACAGCGTCAATATACTGCTGGTGGGGTCGGATCAAGTAGGAGCAGATCAAGCAAGTCGAGTCGTCGGAGTCTGGTAGGTGCCTCCACACCTTGACCGATGACGTGATGTTCACGAGCGTTTTGCACTTTAGTATAGCAGCGAGGGAGTACCACTGACTGGGGAACCTGTCGCATCTGGGAGTACATCACTCCGGAGGAGAGGTTCGAGGAGATTGTCGGAACAGGATTGGGAGGATGATTGAAATGAACGGTTCTCTTTCCACACCTGCGAACTTTGTTCCTGTAATGTTTCTTGTAAATGTCTAACCGCTCCGTAGGGCTTCAGGAGTACGTTGGCATGTGTATGTAGATTTGTTGCGAAATCACGCGTCATGATGTTACCCTCCGATCAGCCGCTCCCCTGCGACCATCCCTATCCTCACGGGAGGTGCTCATAATCCTCGACAATGCAGAGTCCATTCTCGACCCGCGGGAACAGAGCGTCAGGAGACCCGTGAAGCGGCGGAGGGGCTGGGTCAGTTCAACAATATTTCTCTCTGCGTCACATCTCGTATCACCGCTCTTTCATCCGAATGCGATCGATACTTCTATCGTATACACAAGAACGGCGACCCGCCCAAGCCGCTGCCCGATGGCAACGCACGACCGCAGATTCCGCAACGGCACCGAACAGCCATTTGTCAAACTTCCCCGAGTTGGCCACCAGTTGGTCAGTGATATGCAGGTGTTCACGCCTCCCATTCCCTTGCAACTCCTTACAACTTGGGACGCTTTGGACTAACATCGTCAGAGACTCAGAGAGGGAGATGGAACGAGGCCGGGTCGAAAGCGCATGTCATCGTGAAACCCTCCACAGGCCGTCTGATAATAAAAAACCTGATGATCGGCCCACCGCACACATCGAGTTGTACAATATTCCCTCATCGGTTTGCTCTGTTGAATGGATTTGCACGTGGCTTATCACGACGGGGCGGTCGCCTATCTGTATCAGGGCCCGTGCCCTTCCTAACAGCTTCACGCACCACCATATTCTCGCCACCAAGTCGAGTTTCGAGGATGGCAGCCAAACCCCAACGACCGAGGGAGCGGGACGGGACCATTTCTTCGTTGAATATTGCTATCGAAGCCATGAATCTTGCGAAGGAGGTCTCGAGCATCACACCGGCCAAGGCTGTTTTTGGATCCGTCAGTATCCTCCTCACGATGGTCAGGGTACGTTTCCTCCTCTCCTGCGACCAGTTGTCCCGTGTTCACGTATGTCCAGGACTCGATGGCCAACAAACTGGACTATGTTGAGCTCGGCCTAGCCTGCGCAGACGTGTGTAAAGCCCTTGATCGTGGAATGCACGAAAGGCAGACGCATGAACTCGGTCGGTCCGTGTACGAAGCAATTGAGCAGCTGATAACGTGAGTTGAGCTAGTGATTGTGGTGCACAGACTATTGGATGCGCCTGCTTACCGCGCCCTCGATCGCAGAACCGTGGCAGGAATCCAGGAGAAGATCATCGAGAAAAGTGGGCGGAACCTGCTGTCTCGACTCGTAAACGCGAGGAGTGACAAGGAGACGATTTCAACCTGGAAGTTGGATCTCAACAGGATCCTTCATGTCTTTAACGTGCGTTCTGTCATCTCCGTACGACCCTTGCTAACTGTTGACTTGCAGACCGAGCTTGCAATTAACACCCACGTAATTGTTTCCGACATTCATCGTACCATGCTCAAAGGCCAAGAAGGGACTGAGGACGGTCAACTTCGGTTGGTGAGTGACGTTCATAGTCTGTTCCGTCGCCGGGTGGATAACCGGTTGCCGCCTAGACACAAACCAGGTCAGCAATCGCAATTGCCAATTGACCCAATGTCTTATATCTGCATCTAGTACACCCGGAGAATCACCGCCACCGCCACCGAGGGACTTCTTTGGACGAGGCGAGTTGATCGAGGAGTTCGTCGGCCTGGCAGAAAACCTCACTCCATTCGCTCTCATCGGTGCTGGCGGAATCGGCAAGACGTCCATCGCTCTCACCGTCCTCCACGACGATCGCATCAAGCAACGGTTCGGCGACAACCGCCGGTTCATCCGCTGCGACCAGTTCCCCACCTCGCTCGCACATTTCCTCCGTCGACTCTCCAAGGTCATTGGTGCAGACATCGAAAATCCCGGTGATCTGACTTCCCTGCGATCATCCCTGTCCTTAAAGGGGATGCTCATAATCCTCGACAATGCGGAATCTATTCTCGATCCGCATGGAACAGACGCCCAGGAAATCTACGCTGCGGTGGAGGAGCTGAGTCAGTTCAGCAATGTTTGTCTCTGCGTCACATCTCGTATCACCACTATTCCCCCCGCCTGCGAGACTCTCGACATCCCAACGCTTTCGGCGGAGGCTGCACGCGAGACCTTCTATCGTGTATACAAGACCGGCGAACGGTCCGATCCCATCAACGACATCCTGAAACAACTCGACTTCCACCCGCTGTCGATCACCCTACTCGCGACTGTTGCACACCACAACAGGTGGGAGACGGAACGGCTGGCCAAGGAGTGGGAGGGCCAGCGGACAGACACGCTTCACACACACCACAACAAGAGCCTCGCCGCCACCATTGAACTTTCACTCGCCTCCCCCATGTTCCAGGAGCTTGGCCCTGACGCTAGGGGACTCCTGGGAGTCATCGCCTTCTTCCCTCAAGGAGTCGACGAGAACAAGATCGAGTGGTTGTTCCCCACCATCTCTGATGGAAGAAAAGTCTTCAATAGGTTTTGCGTTCTTTCCCTAACATACAGAAGCAACGGGTTCGTCACGATGCTGGCTCCACTCCGGGACTACCTTTGCCCCAAAGATCCGACGTCTTCTCCACTCCTCTGCGTGACCAAGGGGCGTTACTTCGGTCGGTTGTCGGTCGGGGTTTACCCTGGCAAGCCTGGCTATGAAGAAGCCCGATGGATCAACTCAGAAGACGTGAATGTCGAACATCTACTCGATGTTTTCACAACTATCGACACAGACCCAAACGATGTCTGGGATGTCTGTAGTTATTTCATGGAGCACCTCGATCGGCACAAGCCGCGGCCTGTCCTGCTGGGGCCGAAGATTGAAGCACTTCCGGACGACCATCCCTCCAAGCCTCGATGTTTACGTTGGCTCTCCCTATTGTTTACCTCAGTTGGAAATGACATGGAGTGTAGGCGGCTCCTTATGTATGCCTTGAAGCTCTGGAGAGAGCGGGGGGACGACCTTGAGGTTGCTCGAACATTGGGGTACTTATGTGAGATGAACCGGCTACTGGACCTCGATGAGGAAGGGATAGAGCAGGCGAAAGAAGCGGTGGAAATTTCCGAACGACTCAACGATACATTCGAACGAGCACATTCTTTGTGTGGCCTCGCTTGGTTGTTATATGAAGATCAGCAGCTCGACGCCGCAGAAGAAGCCGCATCCCAATCAATCGATCTCCTCCCAGAACGAATTGATCGAACTCTGGTCTGCCTGTGTCACCGTATCCTTGGTAAGATACACTCTTCCAAGGGCGAGGTGGAGAAGGCTCTCAACCACTTCAAGGCGGCCCTCAGGATATCGTCCTCTGTCAACTGGGACGGTGAACAGTTTTGGATTCATTATGACCTTGCAGCGCTGTTTTTCAACCAAGGCAGGTTTGACGACTCACACGCTCATGTTGAACGTGCCAAATTGCATGTGCCCAATGGCTCGTACCACATGTGTCGCGCAGTGGTTCTTCAGGCCGGGTTTTGGTATCAGCAACGCAAGTTCAGAGAGGCGAGGTCGGAGGCTTTGTGCGCCATCAATATTTATGAGAAGGTCGGGGCCACGAAGGACCTGGAGATGTGCAGGGACCTCCTCCATGATATTGAAGAGGAGATGGAGGACCTGACCACCTCTGGGGGATCAGATGATGGTGAGCTCCTGGACACGGCGCCATTTCCTACTACGCATATTAACCTACCTTTCTAAGCTCAGGGAACCAAACGATACCGCCGGTAGGTGGCTCGCGGATGTATTCTTCCCGCAGGTCACCATGACCTTGTCCCCGCACGCTGTACCCCGTCACGTTCTCCGATGTCGTTACCCCCTCATTTTCTTCCTCTTCAAAAACATCCTCCCTCTCATGTCTTTTCCCCGCTCCCACTCGTTCGCATCATTGTGTATTCATTACCCCACCGCTCATTATAATCTGCACCCTGTATAAATGTCCCCCTCTCTCCCGTGTCTCCCTTTTTATACGTGTACTTATCCCGTAGATCGTCCATCACCGTTTGGCTTCGACGGTGTTGCGGTTGCGATGAAATCGCTTATTTCAACCGTTCCTTGCAAATGAGTTGGACCCCGATTGACCGACACCGAAGACCCGCCCAACGGGAACTTCGCCGCTGTCCCACGGAACCTCTCCACATCATCCACGGGCGACGGGCATCCATGGTCGATGGCGACGCAGCCAACAGGTCTCAAGTCTTGTAACGACACTGGAAAGTCAAGCCCCGACAAATTCGCCGGCAGTATGTTCATGTTCACTCCTATTCCCATACAACTCCTTATAACAGGGAGATTTTGGACCAGCATCGTCAGAGAGGGGAGACGGAATGCGGCCAAGTCGGAAGCGGATCGTCGTGAAACATTGCGCAGGCTGTCTGCTATGTGGAAACCCGGATGGTCAACCGATCGCATGCATCATGTCGTAGATTTTCGGTAGGATCGGACGGCGCTGTTTGCACGTGGCCTGTCACGGCGCACTTCTTCTTCCACTACCATCACCATCTCTCTGAGCGCCAAAAACTTCTGCCACGTCTCATGTCCGAAAAATCGCCCTCTACTCCTCCTAGAAGGAGTAGATCCTCCAGCATAGTTCTGGACTCTCAGAAAACCCCTACCGTCCCCTCTCGTCGAACGAGCACCGCCCCCATGCCCATCGGAGTCGAAGCCTCCGTGGCGAGTCAACCCGACACGGAAGACTACACTTCCGACACGGACTCTCGATACGCCCCGTACCCTGCGAGGCCGACCCGCTCTCGAGCCCCCAGCCCGACTCCCAAACGGGACCGCCGACGAGGGCGGTCTGCCTCTGTCCAACCCCCGTCTCAAATCTCGCAGTACACACCTGCGCCAGGCCCCTCCCACGTAGCGTCGGAGATTGAACCGTTGTACGGCAATCTCCCGACTGTCCCACCCGTCCCGGACTCCAAACGTCGAGGCGTAGACGGCACATTGGACGCCATGAACAGCGCGGTCGAGAAGACCTTGCCCAATCTGGTATTCCGCACCCACGTGCAACAGGTCGTTGAAGGCCTAGGCTCTCTATTCCCGGGAAACGACATTGTCCCCCACGCCGCTGACACCATCGACGAGTATATCAACTCCGGCGAAGCCCCCCCCACCATTTCGGCTGCGGAACTAAAGGCCCAGGCCCTAGCGGCAACCCCCCAGATCAACATGGGGAGCGATATCTCTCCCGAGGACCGATCCCGAGAAATGATCAACGTGATCAACCACCAGGCCCGCACCATCACAGGGATCCAGAACATTCTGACCCACGTGCTGTGCCAGAACGTCGTTCTCGGAACCTTCAACGCTTGCGTGACGAAGGAACTCGACAACCGGATCACCTCCTTCGAGCACGCGATAAACAAGAACATCGCCACCGTAACATCGGCCGTCACCGGCTTCGAATCGGATATCCTTCTGGTCGGAGCCGCGATCGACAAGCTCACCATGGTCCCCCCACCCATCTGCGAAGCGTCCAGAGACGTCCAGGTCCGTTTAGACTCTATCGAGTCTCTCCTCCATCGCCTTCTCGCCGAGAAAGACACCACCGCGGCGCACAAGGGGCCCGCCGGCCCCCCTGTGCAGTCGCG
>Ga0307509_10011177_pt1 | contig 10917 bp, 9 predicted proteins | sample 10_EM_MG_FD_202245 | JGI IMG/M metagenome (GOLD analysis project Ga0307509, IMG submission 202245) | Populus trichocarpa ectomycorrhiza microbial communities from riparian zone in the Pacific Northwest, United States - 10_EM | ecosystem: Host-associated > Plants > Roots > Unclassified | place... | reverse complement strand
AAAATCCTTTCATTTAGATAGATCACGCAAGCTTGGAATATACTTCTACAGTCTAAAACTATATTGTGTTCTTAATATTGTTACCAACCTTCTACGAAGACAAGTGCAATATCCCACATATTTTCACGTGGGAGTTCCCGTTTGATTGCACAAGCAAGACTTTGTATACCAAGCATCGTACAAACCCACCTGTTCGGACTTGCATGTGGTTGTCGAAGAGCTACGGTCAGGCCTTGGCTGGGAGTATACACAGTTCGAGGTCATTTCCTTGCACATATTACTCATATTAAAGCAGTTGCGTGCGCATTCGGGAATGTCGGTGAGGTTGACAAAGTGGCTTTCCCTGGCACTGCGTATCACACCAGTTTTCTGTACGATTCTGACGATCCCAATGTTAGAAATCAGTTAATCCTGCTCTTTATGCTTTAGTTTCTTTTATTTATATGCAAGTGCGGAAGCAAGGGAAATATGTTTCTATTAATGGATTGCAAGGAGCATGGACGGTTAAAGGAACGCACGAAGGCAAAGGAGGTGAAAGCAGAACAAGAGTTGGGCATTGGATCAAAGACGCAAGAGAGCGGGAGTCTTTGTGATGCATTTCCTTTGTTCAGAGATCACGCAGAATGTTTCTTTCTTCTGTTTCTGTTTTCGAGCCGGGAGAAAGGAAAGCGGAGATGTGTGGTGATCGATAGAAGGATCAGAGTTTGGTTTTTGTTTTTGATATATACTTCTGTCCTCACCACTAGTTTAGCAAGCAAGAACGAAGAGAAGACGTTGAGCGTTATTCACCCCAGCTACTATTCGGTGATGAATATATTTGACCATTTTGAATACCCAAGTCACACTATCATGCATGAGGGAAAGGGAGGGGGAAAAGTAAGCGGGGAAATCGTGGAGATTGCAGAAGGGTAGTTGTAAAAGTTTACCTCCGAGCGTACACCGGAGGATTCGGTTTTCCGCAGAAGCAGTCTCTCATTATGCTTGTTCCGCAGTCTAGCAAGGAATGTAATACGCTATTGAACTTTGTTAGCTTATTGAGTGCAAGGTTGAATGCCCAATAGGATCTGATGAGCCTGGAGTGGAATGGAGAGAAGGGAAGAGGGCATACTGGTCACAAATTTTTGAGGAGCACTTGGGCATTCTACTGAAGTCTACCTCTTGCTTGAGGCACGTCCAAACATGTCAAAAGGCTATATTGGGGAAATGGGGGTGGCACGGAAGTAGCCAATAGATTAAGAGATTTGACCTAGAACTTAGGCACTCGGAGAAAGGATATGGAACGTAAGTTTACCGCCTATAATTCTTCGTTCATTCACACACTCTCGCTCTGCTCTAAACTACTCTCCTTTCTAAAACTAACGGTAAAGACAGGTGTATAAGTAAAACATAATACCACATACTGATCCACCTATGGATCATCACACCTATCTCTGTGCTTGCCACATATCCCTATTCCTTCGCACACTCCCGTGATAGCAAAGAAAAGAACACGCGGACAAAATTCTCTATAGAACATTCTCCCGTATGATACCCGTTCCGTCTGCGTGTCTCCTAAACTATCCTTCCCACTCCCGTGACAAGGCCGAGCGCGTCCGTCTAGCGACAGAACACTTGGTCTATGTTCGACCATCCTGAAAGGAGTTTCACTACTGTAGCCCATCCAAACATTGCTACATAGTGAAGTGGAGTCCACCCCGAATTATTGTATGTATTAGCACCACGATTCTCCCCTTCCAATAGTAGGCCCACCATTTCGGCTCGTCCGAAATCTGTGGCACATGAGAGTGTGTTCGGCTTCAGCTGTCTTCCTGGCAGGGGTTGACAGCTTGCATCCGAGGAGGAGCCTGACAGTTCCATTTTCCTTGTTTTGCACAGCCCATAAAACAGGTGTTTTCCCTTCATCAGCGTTCCCAACCGTTCTGGGCCATCAAAGTGCAGGACCGGAGGGCGGGCCCTATAGGGCGAGACATGTTAGTTTAGAGCAGGGGGGTGGGCGGTGGGGGGCGGCCAGGACGGCCAGGGACAGCTGAGGACAGCCGGTAATGATGGGGGACGGCGGGGGACTGCAGGGGGCTGTGAGGGACGGCGGGGGAAGGAATGAGTGATGTCTCATGATTCCGGAATGATTCGTTGGGGGTGTATGATTTCAGCCTAGCTAGTACCGGAGGTCCGAGCGCTAGGACAACAGCCCCCCACAGTCCGTCCGGTCCTCACCTCCCCAGGCGTAGTCCGCCCTATAATAGCACCCCCAAAAAGACGGACCACGAGCCGTAGCCCGTCCCGTCCTCCTGTCCCTCCATCACCTCCGGTCCCTCCATCACCTCCGGTCCCTCCTTCACATCCGGTCCCTCCTTCACATCCGGTCCCTCCTTCACATCCGGTCCCTCCTTCACATCCGGTCCCTCCTTCACATCCGGTCCCTCCTTCACATCCGGTCCCTCCTTCACATCCGGTCCCTCCTTCACGTCCGGTCCCTCCTTCACGCCCTGCCCAGCCTTCATACCCGGTCCCCCGAAGACGGACGGACTGGACGGCTGGGAACACTGGGAGTGTTCTCAACCGCCCAGGGCGCCGGTAGGGCCTGGCGGGGAGACTGCCAAGAGCCCCGGACGAGACGGGACGGCACAATGTAGTCCGTACTCGTCCGTGAACTTGCAGGACGGCCGTCATTATGAAGGACGATGAGCCCCACGATGTGAGGCAATTTCGGGTAGGGGACGGCAGGTGCCTTCGTAGAACTGCTGGGGACGGCGGGGCACTGCAGGTGACGATGGAAGACGACGGGGGACGACACAATGTCGTCCACCCTGGTCCTGGCCCAGGACGGACGGACCGCCCCGTTGAGAACACTGGATAGAGCTCTAATGACTTTCCAGTGCCCGTTTCTTGCGGCCCAGGCAAGTGGTGTTCAATGGGCAATCGTATCGTACTATTACAATATCATAGTCGGTATGATACTTGAACAAAAATATCCTAGCAACAATTGAGAAAATGACACGAACCTTGCTGAATTTCTGATTCCACAATTTTGCTTGAGATGCTTTCCACAGTGCATGGAAGATGAGAGAAAATGCAGTGAGGAAAAAAAAAAGGTATGAATTGTCCATGGAAAGGGAACCAGATGGTTATTAGAAAGAAGGGGAAGGGAGAAAGATATTGTGAATCACCGGCGCTTTGCGATGTGATTGATAGCATGAACTTGGCGCATCAAGAACAATGGTTTCATATCTGGAATTTATCATCATCTCTCGCATAAAGGACGAACAAGAACAATCTGGAAGTTGGGGAATGAAGTCGGAGGTAAATAGGAGTGAAGTAAAGATGTCAAAGTGAAGGAAAGGGAAGAGGCGGGGGGGGATTGAGAATGGAAGAGAGGAAGTGGAGGAAGCAAAGGGAATGGAAGAAGAAGAAGAGATCAGGTGAAGCGAGATGAGCAAAGAAGCGGGGCAGCGAATGTTATCTTGGAGATGGTGGGGTTGAGAACGGAAGACGTTGGAATGTAGAAGTTTTTCTTATTTATGTATTTAAGGACGCTTGTTTCCCTCTTCAGTGCGGTGATAGAATAAAGATCAAGACACCCTCCTCCGCTATCAATCTTCCAAGTTGCGTAGATATTTTATCCATTTGCTTTAAAAGGGAGGCATGGTACAATTAAGAGGGTAGGGGTGGAAGCCATCAGGAAATAGGAATGCATACGCACCACATGTGTGAGAATATAGGGAAGCTTGTGTACGTACGTAATATACAACAGGATAATGTTCAAGCAAGTGTCGACATCAACCAAATCATTATTAAGGGCCCGTTTACCTAGCGGTAAACTTCTAAACTTTGGTTGATAAAACTAGATGGTGGCATTTCAGGCAGTATCATTATTTGATTGATGGTGGAAAAGTGTTTACCCAATTATCTGCCCTCCTTAGATTCTTGTAGCTAGACGGTCTAAAAGTGACATTTCCTCCGAGGTGCATTCGCAAACCCGGCTAGAATCTACAGTGCCTTAGCATAAATAACCTCCACTGGCCCGGCAACGTTCTAAATTACAGCACCGCATGGCAGCTCCTTCCCTTCACTCCCGGACCCCGCCATACCTTTGCCACGGCAAAAGAAAAAAACTATTATTCAAGCCGATGGATGGTATAGTACAAGTACTAATAAGGATTATGCATTTATTTTATTTTTTAAATATTTTTCGGCTAGTGTTTTGGCAGCCGTTTGTTGAGAAGTCGGGTAGTCTATTACGAGGGTGCGGCCCGTTGGATCGCAATGTTCTGTTATTTATGCCAACGGACAATAAGTTAGCTAGCAACACACCCTCCTCACCAAAAATACCCGAACGGCCAAGGAACCTTAACTTATTCTAAAAACCAAAATTATACTAGTAGTTACATGAGTGATTGTAACAAGTAAAGGAAGGAGGTGAGAATAGGGCGAGCAGAGTTGGAATTTGGGAAGGGCAGAACTATTATCAATGGTGATTGATCTCTCCCCGCTTGTCTTTCTCCTTAAATACCGTTTTGTCTATCGTTCACCTTACCGAATTCACTGCCTCAAAGCATATTATACAATGTTTATCGAGTTGCCGCACAATTGCCCATGAGTCCATCTACTTGCCTAACAGTATCACACCATACCCATTGCGGTTTAAACTTTGCTATGGCAAAGGTGTTCAAGATCATTGCAGAAACCGCCGAGTGGGAGGGTCCGGTATTGTTAAATCATTAGATTTATTCGCTGAATACCAAAAAAATCCATGGAAAGCATCCTAGACTATGTCATGGAAGATTCAAAATAAAAATAAAAATAACTTTAGGACTCTTCTAAGGCAAGGGACAAAATGCCAGAATTGTTAAAACAGGGGTCAGAAAAAATCGAGTTTGCGTTAGCTGCATCTCATACGTCTCGAGAGTGCACAGAAGGCGGTATCATACAGCAGATACAGTGGCCCGGGGATGGGGGCGAAGCGGAGGTATATGGAAAACGCAAAATACTACAGGCCCGTGCTCCAAAAGCTCACACTAAAGACAGTGCTAAAAAAAGAAAAAAGAAAAGGACTCCAGGAACACATGTGCACACGAAAATCAAAAATGAAAAAGTTCCACCGCCCGAACATCCAAATCCCTATCTCGTCTCATAATCTTCATATCTCCCCAGCCGCAACGGCGGGAGGGGACCAACAAGCTCGCTATCAGGTCACCTAGAGTCCCCCGGGGCTTCGACAAGCAGTGGTGATTGCACCATACCTGGGATCATATCGGGCCTATCCTTTGGGTCCGAGTAGCCCCCCATCTCGTGTTCACCTGGAGGTGCTATGGCGGCGCCGTCAGAGCCGGGCCTCCAGCAGTACCCCAGGAGGACGCCTAGTGCCAAAGCCCCAGCCGCCGCGCCAATAGCCACGCCGGCGATCGCTCCATTCGATAAACCTTTGTGGCCGACGCAGTTGAGGGAGGCGGTGGAAGTGGAGGACCCAGTTGTGGAAGGACTCATGGCGCCCGTGGCCGCTGCCGTCAGATTATACTCGCAAGACTTTGTATACCAAGCATTGTACAAGCCCAAATCGTCGGACTTGCATGTGGTCGTCGCAGAGTTGCAGTCAGGCTTTGGCTGGGAACATACACAGTTCGTAGTCAATTTCTTGCAGACATTATTCTTATCAAAGCAGCTGCGTGCGCATTCGGGAATGCCGGTGAGGTCGACAAGTGGCTTTCCCGGGCACTGCGTATCATACCAGTCTTCCGTTCGGTTCCAGCAATCCCAATTCACACTATCATAGATGAACCAAGGAGAAGGGGGAAAAAAGTAAGCGGGGAAATTGTGGAGATTGCAGAAGGGCAGTTGTAAAAATTTACCTCCAAGCGCACACCAGAGGATTTGGTTTTCTACATAAGCAGTCTGTCCCTATCCTTGTTCCGCAGCCCAGCAAAGAATTCAATACCCTATTTGACTTCGTCAGTTCATCGGGCACAAGCTTGAAGGCCGAATAGGAGCGGGTGGACCAGGAGTGGGGTGAAGGGAAGGGAAGCCAGCATACTTGACACAAGTTGTCGAAGAGCACGTAGGCATTTTGTAGAAGTCCACCTCTGCATCTCTCACTTGAAGAGCGCCTCCCGCCACGGATGTCAATGGTGATATCAAGCCAACCAATAATAGAATGCTCCCGGCTAATTTGAACTGGAGATCCATCATGTCGAAGGCTTACGGTGCAGGGGGGTCTGAAATCGACCCTTGCCACAGCCAAATCAAATAATCAACCGGCCCGGCAGCAACGAGGCTTCAGAGAAAGGCTCCCTATAGAGCTACTTAAGATCGATTCCTCTTCGGTTCTATGGATTCCACCCCCTGATAAGGTGAGTATCAGTTGAGAAAGGAAAGGGAGGGGTTTTGAGAAAAGGAAACACACGTAAAAATTTATGCAAAGGGCCACTTTTTTGTGTGTATTGCTGGGCGAGAAGAAAGTGAACGAGGGCACCCTTTGGCCTCCAGTAGTATAGCAGTAGAATATAGTACGTTTGAACCTGGCGAAGGCGGGGTGAGAGGATGGGGTTGTCGTGAAAACTCAGATTGAGAGAAAGGAGCTACAATTATGCTCTTTATTCCCCTCTGGCCCCTTGATGTGATACCATCGTGCTACGTGGAGGAAATGTGCCGGGTGGAAACTCGCTCTCATTTGCCCTTAGGCCATCCACCCAAGGAGAGCATATCATTAAATTTCTGTTGCTTTTGGAAATAGATGCATTCAGCCCCAGGATTGAAAAACTGGTAGGCAGATTTTCAAAGTACCGGTATTGTACAGTACGAGTACACGACTAGGGAACTTTGGTGTGTGTGCAACGCCTTTTGGCCTAACAAAACCGACAGGTCTAGAAACTTGGCACTCGAAAAACAATGCTTCTAATATTGTCTAGGTTGGCCAAACGCTTCCCCTCCTCGCAAAAAAACAGCCGAGATTAGCCTTTTCCATAGTTACACTCAACAATCCTTGACCAGTTATGCTTGAATTCGCCTCGGTTATGTTCATTCCCTGAGTCTGGGGGTGCGCTTGGTCGGATGAGCGAACGGATGAAAGAGCTTACAGTAGGTTTTTACCAGACTATGATACATACGAGTGGTAGGGATAAAGTATCGGGACTGGGATAAAGATTAGGGATTGAGGGAGATGTACCCCCGAATTTGGAGCATGGACAAATGGTACCCATTGCAAGTAACATGGGTTCATGTGGATGATGAGGGGGTAAATGTCTTGAATTATACTTATGCTTTAGAGTAGCGTTATAGTATGAAATGGAAAAAGTATCGGAACAGTTAATTTAGGTTAACCCGCAAAATAAACCCTGTCTTGTACGAAATCTTTTTTTATTTTTTTATTTTTATAAACTCTTTCCTTTTCATGCACTTATGCTACTCTAGAGCTTATGGCACAATAAAATTCACCAACCCAGCTTCCACTCAGCCACCCAAGCGAACACCAGGCCAGCAGCCTACAGCCCCTAAACCAGGCCTTGCTTAAATACTTGTTTTATATACCCAATAGCCACAAAGCAATGACCGGGGGGCGGGTAATCATACTAGTACCGTACAACAAAAACCAAAATACTGTATTTACTGGCTAGATCTACCATCTGATTGAGTAACTGAGATCCCCGTGCCGCCGCAATAGGCTTAACAAGGTAACAAATCACGAATACTCGAGTACTAGCTACCAAAGATGCAGATGCAGTAGGCACTACCGCGGAGAAGAGCATTTGTAAGAACTCGCGTCCGAGCACATATTAGAGGGTTCGGTTTTCTACAGAAGCAGTCTGTCATTATCCTTGTTCCGCAGCCCAGCAACGGACGAAGTAGCCTATTCGACTTCGTCAGTCTATTGGATGCAAGCTCGAAGGCCCGATAGGAGCGAGTGAGCCTGGAGCGGAATGAAGAGAAGGGAAAGAACATACGGGAGACAAAATTCTAAAGAGCACTCAGGCATTTTGTTAAAGTCCACCTCTACATCTCTCAGTTGAAGAACGCCTTCCGCCCCGGATGCCAATGACGATATCAAGCCAACCAAGCATAGAATGCCCCCGGCTAATTTGAATTAAAGATCCATTATATCGAAGGTTTACGGTGCTAGGTGTCTGAAATCGACCCTTCCCAAATCCAATAATAAACCGGCCCCAGCAGCAAGCGAAGTCTCAGAGAAATGCTCCTTATGAGCTATTTAAAATCGATTCCTCTTCGGTTCTATGGATTCCATTTTTTTTGATATAGTGAGTACTCAAGTACAGTTGGGGTAGGTAAGGGGGGGCCTTTAAGAAAAAGGAACACACATAGCAATTTATGCAAAACGTTACTTTTTTGTATATATTACTGAGCGAAAGGAAAGCGAACAAGATCTGCTTTTGGTCTCCGGCAATAGCAGTGGAATATGGTATGTTTGAATCTAGCATAGGCAGAATAGGGGGGCGAGTTGTCAGAGAGCTCAGATTGAGAGAAAGGGCAACAATAATGCTCTTTATTTTCCCCCTCCCACTGACCAGCTGGTGGATCCGATCGTGCTGCGGGGAGGAAATGCACGGGATGGTAAGGCCAAGTTAGGCGAATTCGTTCCCATTAGCCCATAAGCCACCCAGCCAGTTGTGGTTGGAATTAGAAGCATTCAGGCCCAGAATTGAAAAACTGTTATGCAGCTTTGGTGTGTGTAACTCCTTTTTGTACTCATAGTCTACAAGTACAAAACCGACAGATCAAGTGCTCCAGAAACTTGGTTGGCACTTGAGCAACATTCTTCAGCCCGGGGGCTGAACGCCCCACTCAAATATCTCGGTTTACCTAACCTTCCCTTTTCCTCCCTCCAAAAAATGGCTAAGATTAGCTCCTTCTATGGTTACACTCACCAAACTTCGACCATTTAAGCGTGAATTCGCCTCACTTACGCCCCATTCCCCCAGTCCGGGTGCGTGCGGGGATGTGCGAACGGATGAAAGGACTTAGGTTCATATCACTGACTCATGCGGCCAAGTGCTAAGTAAACCACGTGATCCTGGATTCCGCAACTACGCGATAAAGGAAGTTAGTAGGATGTTCAGAGGAAGGACTTGACTCTCCTCTTATCTCTTGAACAAAGGAGAAGAAGAAAAGAGGGAAACACCAAATTACCCATGAAAGTCGTTGGCAAACCTGGATGAAGATCACGTGATTTACTTAGCACTGGGCCGCATGAGCACTCACTCGTATCCAACGGCCATGAGGTAATGACAGGGAGGGAGGGTAATTATCGTCAAAACAGTTATTTATAGATCCACTATGATATCTCATCGGGTAACCCACGTAGTCGGCCAAACGGCAAAAGACTTACCAGAGCAGGCCCACAAATCATGAATACAAGTTAACGAGATCCACGGGGCTCAATTTAAATAAGTTATACCCCGTCTGGAAAACGGTGTCCCTTCTCAAGATGTTCTACGATATCTCGGATTACTAAGGCTAGGGGCTAGCCACGGATAGATATCGAGCAAGTATCGGTGCTTGTAAATACGATATTATACTTTAATTGGGAATGGCCCAAGGACGTCCAGAATTCCCCACTTTAGGTCAAGGATAGAAGAGGCAGCAGGAAGATTTCCTTTCAGCCCTAGGTCGAGAGAAGGAAGGAAAAATAAATACAACAGACCTTGCTCGAGTACCTTAACTGGAGGATGCGACTCCAATATCCTACGGAATCGAGGTTCCCAATTACTTCGGGTTTTACGGTACTGACGTATCATATTATTCCGGTAGACAATCTCCTAGGCTAGCGAGACATTGAAAATTTGTTGTCGCCCTTGTCAGTGTTAGAGGAATGAATTGTCAGAGTTTACAGAAGTGGATAGTTGTCAGAGACAAGGAAAGTGGATAGATGAAGGACAAGGCGGGAGAATTGTTTTAGTTGTTTCATTTGTTCTAGAAGAAAGGATAGACAGAAAGGTTTTTTGGTGATGTCTTTCCTTTATTGTTATCATGGGGATATGCCCGAAGGAGAGATTGATGTGTGTGGCAGACGATAGAATGGTTGAGATACTTTTATTCTTATATAGACTTATGTTTAGTTAGTTTTGTTTTAGGATGACGAGCGAATGAAGTTTCTGATTATACGTACCCTTCAGTTTGAGCCCTGAGTCTAGATCGAGCTGTTGTGCCGCCACTGCGATTTATCCCCCGCAACATGAATGACTAAATGGCTTTTGAATGACGACCTTGGCCGAAGTGTGGTCATCGGCGAATATTAGCTATATTATAAATTCCATAGTCTACTTACTTACTGTACAACTTATCGAAAAATCGGATCTGATCCTCTGCTAATCTGTCAAACCAGATTTCTTTTATCCTTCTATCCTAACTCCTACACTTAGCAGCAATAATACACCCCTAGCAAGCCGGGCCAAAGAGGAGAAAGGAAATATACGAGAGGAGAAAAATGGAACTTGCAAGTGTCTGGGGCTGTGGGTTGTTGTGCTGAAGGTCTAACGTCAAGCCAAATAAATTAAAGACAACTGGATAGGTATTCTTTCTTGTATTGATATGGTGTGAAAATGCCTAGCTAGTGCGGTGGTTGACATAGCAGGAAACAACTAGTAATGACCTCCTGAGAAATTAGCAGCAGCCCAGGAGTTGAATTCCTCTCAAAATGAGTTATTATCGAACGATCCATCACATAGGGAAGGAGATTTAAGGAACCCTACTCTACAGGAACTGGGAGACTGAAGACCTTAAGCGTTTCCCTATAAGGCTAAAGCACAAATCAGACCTGCTGCTAGGTGGTAGAATCCGACTCTAGGCCCCACCTGTAAGGGTAGGATCAGCCATCAGCGGGGCAGCAGAACAAAAATAAAAAGGAGTTTTTTTTTTTTTGGTTCCTTTCCTTTTTTATGAAAGCTAATTTGTCTCTTCTAGTTGGGGGGG
>Ga0307509_10011176_pt1 | contig 10919 bp, 8 predicted proteins | sample 10_EM_MG_FD_202245 | JGI IMG/M metagenome (GOLD analysis project Ga0307509, IMG submission 202245) | Populus trichocarpa ectomycorrhiza microbial communities from riparian zone in the Pacific Northwest, United States - 10_EM | ecosystem: Host-associated > Plants > Roots > Unclassified | place... | reverse complement strand
CGGAGCAACGGCACTGTGTTCGATAAGATGGCATTATCTGGTCTGATAGAAGGAGCCACTTCGGGAGCGTATCCCTTTTAAATACGCGATTTAATTTAACAATCATTAAATCACCCATAATTAACAATTTTTTAGAAAATAGGTTACTGGATTTTAGTAATTTCAATACTCTAAATCCATTAACATCATGGCTTCACTCACCCTTAAAATCAACAACAAAGATTACACCATAGATGCCGATCCAAAGATGCCATTGCTTTGGGCAATCCGCGATGTAGTTGGGCTGACTGGTACAAAGTATGGATGTGGCATTGCTCAGTGTGGAGCATGCACCGTTCACCTGGAAGGAACTCCAGTTCGTTCATGTTCTATTCCTGTCTCTGCTGTCGCAAATAAAAACATTACCACTATAGAAGGTCTATCGAATGACAATTCGCACGTGGTGCAACAAGCGTGGATTGCCGAACAGGTTCCGCAATGTGGTTACTGTCAAAGTGGTCAGATCATGGCAGCCGCGGCATTGTTAAAGAAAAATTCGCATCCAACAGACAAGGACATTGATATCGCTATGCAAGGTCATATCTGCCGGTGTGGTACGTATCCACGAATTCGCAAAGCGATAAAAACTGCTTCAACGATGATTACACAAAAGGCCACACAATAAACGAATGAATGTATGAGCACCATCGATAAAAATATTTCGCGCAGAAATTTCGTTAAGCTTACTAGCTTATCGGGTGCTGCGTTAACACTTGGTTTTTATTTTCCTGTGACTGCGAAAGAAGCTACCTACCTGAAAGGAGATGTGGCGGAAAATCTGGGCATAGAACTTAACGCGTGGATATCGATTGATACATCCGGGAAAGTAACGATCATTAATCACCGCGCAGAAATGGGGCAAGGAGCTTACCAAGCCGTTCCTCAAATCATTGCTGAGGAACTTGAAGTGGATCTTAACTCGGTCAACATCATTTTTGGTGTTGGTAATGAAAAAAAATATGGAAGTCAGATCACTGGAGGAAGTTCTACTGTGCGTGGTTCTTATAAACATTTAGGGCGCATAGGCGCGTCAGCAAGAGAAATGCTGATTGAAACTGGGGCAAAGAAATGGAATGTTAGCAAATCAGAATGCTACGCAGAGAACGGGCAAGTGATTCATAAACCATCCGGTAAAAAACTAAGCTATGGTGAATTAGTGCAAGAAGCTTCTAAGCTTGAACCACCAAAAACAATTGCTCTAAAGAAACCCGAAGATTATAAAATTCTGCGCAAGCCTTTGCCTCGCCAGGATACACCATTGAAAACAAATGGTGCCGCCATATTCGGCCTCGACAAAAAACTTCCCGGAATGCTTTACGCGGTGGTGGAGCGCAGTCCGAGATTCATCGGAAAAGTAAAAAGTTTCGATGACGCAGAAACAAAAAAAGTAGCCGGCGTAAAACATGTTTTTCCTGTTAAGTCTGCAGTGTTTAGTACAGTGCGTGAGGGTGTCGCGATAGTGGCTGATAATTTATGGTCGGCCATGCAGGGGAGAAAAGTATTAAAAGTAATTTGGGATGACAGCGCTTTTGAGCACTACAGCTCCGATCAATTATACACTAAAATGAATGATGACCTCAAAACAAAAGAAGGTTTGTCATTCCGGACAAAAGGAAACGTCTCTCCAATTCTCGCGAAAGCAGATAAAAAAGTAACAGCTACATATGAAACTCCATACGAATCGCACAGCTGTATGGAGCCCTTGAATTGTATTGCAGATGTAAAAGATGATTCATGTGAAATCTGGGGACCGATTCAGGCACCAGGCTGGGTACAGGATGATTTGATCAATGTGTTGAAGATGGACCGTGAAAAAATTACGGTGCATATGACTTTCCTCGGTGGTGGATTCGGCAGAAAAGCATTCACCGATTATACACAGGAGGCGGCATTGATTTCCAAAGAAATTAAAAAGCCTGTTCAGGTAGTTTGGACGCGTGAAGATGATACGCTACTTGGGCCATTCCGCCCTGGGATGTGTTACAATATTGAAGCAAGCCTAAACAAAGGAGGAAGAATCGATGCCTTTAAATACAAAATGGTCGGGCAGGACATGGATCATCAATGGCCTAATGCCAATAAAGATTCATACAATGGAAGTACAACAGAAGGGTTTTTAGAACCGTACTTCGATAGCATTCCGCATTATAGTTTTGCAGATATACCATTGGAAACTCCAATCCCTGTAATGTGGTGGAGATCCGTTTACGCATCTACCAATGGTTTTGCTTATGAAAGTTTCATGGATGAACTGGCAGTAGAGGCTGGAAAAGATCCACTTGATTTCAGAAGGCAACATCTGGGTGAGGAGCGTTATCAAATATTAATTGATAAACTCGAAGCGGTAAGTGGTTGGAAATCACGAAAGAAAAATGAAGGCTTTGGTGTGGCAATCACAGAGTGTTTCTCTAGCATCGTAGGCGAAGTAGTTAAAGTATCAAAAGATGCTAACGGAAAAGTAAAGCTCGACAAGGTGTGGGCCGTAATGGATTGTGGTTGGTATGTTAATCCCGACATCATTCGTGCACAGGTAGAAGGAAGTATCGTGATGGCATTGGGTGCGGCTACGAAACATGCCACTCATTTTGCGGACGGAAAAGCAGTGGAAGCAAACTTCAATGTTTATAAAATGCCACGCATCAATGATATACCCGATATCGAAGTACACGTGATGGATAACGAAGAAAAAGCAGGTGGGGTAGGAGAACCGGGATTACCACCTTTCTCTCCTGCATTAACCAATGCTATTTTTGATTTAACTGGAAAACGGATCAGGAAGCTACCATTCAACCTGGAAGAAGTTTAAAATCAAAATTCATATAATTTCAAAGCAATCTCTGCACGGAGATTGCTTTATTTGTTAATAAATCATCTAGCTCAACATGAATAAATCAATTTTAACTCTCATTGTATTAGCTTTTACTTTCGCTTTGGTTGCTTTTCAAGGCAAACAATCCTTCGATCTGAAATCGAGTATCACACGCGGTAAGGACGTATACACAACTTATTGTATCTCCTGTCATATGGAGCAGGGTGAAGGACTTGAAAATGTATATCCTCCGTTAGCAAAATCCGATTACCTGATGGCCGATAAAAAACGATCAATCGACCAGATTCTTCATGGTGCTTCCGGTGAAATTAAAGTAAAAGGGGTAATTTATAATTCGGATATGCTTGCTGTTGACATCACCGATCAGGAGATAAGTGATGTTTTAAATTACGTACGTAATTCTTTCGGAAATAAGGGGGATGCAGTTACACCAGAGCAAGTGAAGGCGTTACGAAAATAAAAAGGAGTCGTCATTCCAATAATGCCGTGAAAGAGTTTAAAGTCATTGTAAACGAATACAAAAAAATAAACCTGAGCCTTCACAAAGCGGCTTTGGCCACTGTGGTTAGGGTGCGGGGGTCATCTTACAGAAGTCCAGGGGCGCGAATGCTAATTACGGATGATGGCCGATGGGTCGGATCAATCAGCGGGGGCTGCCTTGAAGGCGATGCATTACGAAAAGCGCGGCAAGTAATGAACGATCAAAAACCGATCACCGTCACCTATGATACTAACGAAGAGAGCAATCAAAATCTGGGAATCAATTTAGGGTGCAATGGCATCATCGATGTATTGATTGAACCTGCTTATTCTTCAATCAAACTGTTTGAACAATTTATTGGGTCTTCAGAGCCATTGGCTTTGGCTACCATTTTCTCTGAAGACGGCAGGGCAAATAAATTGCTAATCAATTATGATCAAAAAGAAATTCATTCTTTTGATGATCTTGAGCTCAATCAAAAAGTTAAAAAAGATCTTACTGGATTATTTCTCACAAAAAAATCAGAAGCTAAAAAATACCTTCATAAAGAAAAAGAAATTGAAATCTTTATCGAGCTGATTCAGCCTTCCATAAAATTGATTTTGTTTGGTGGTGGTGTTGATGCTAGACCGGTGAGCCAATTGGCTAAATCCATGGGGTGGGAGGTGGAAGTTACTGATGAATGTGTAGCCCATATTGCACCGGTATTTTTTCCGGCGGCCGATAAGCTTTCCTTGTGTCAAAGGAAATTTGTTGATCGCGACTTTACAATCACACCTTATACAGCATGTGTACTCATGTCGCATAATTATGAATACGATCGGGATGTATTGAAGAAGTTGATTAGTTCTGAAACACCTTACATCGGCATCATGGGGCCTAGGAAGCGCTTTGACAAAATGCTAACTGAGTTTAGTAAACAGGGGATAGAATTAAGTGAACAAGATCTTTCGCGTATTTACTCTCCGATTGGGCTCGACATTGGTGCAGAAGCACCTGATGAAATTGCGCTGTCGGTTATTGCGGAGGTGCAAAGCAAATTTACTAGTCGAACGGGAGGGTTTCTTAAGGATAGAAACATGCCTATTCATGAACGTGATACAAAGAGTGATCAGGTCTTCAAGCAGATTTATCTTGGCAACGAAGAAATATTAAAATCGGTAAAGAGAAATTAGGAGTAATGAATAATAAATCAAAGTTAAAACAATCCATTTCATTAATCCTTCTTGCTGCTGGCTCCTCTTCCCGGATGGGACAATCCAAACAATTACTATTAATAGAAAACGAACCTTTGCTTCTTCGGTCAACAAAAGCTGCTCTTGCATCCTCTTTTGAGACTGTAGTAGTCGTACTGGGCGCGCAGGAGAGAGAGCATCGATCTGTCATAGCACATCTGCCCATTCAAATTGTTCTTAATCAAAACTGGGAAGATGGAATGGGCAGTTCTCTTAAGAAAGGGTTACTGCATTTACTGAATATTCAACCCGAGACGCAAGCAATAATGATTATGGTTTGCGATCAACCACTTCTTACTTCTTCACATCTCGACAAGATTATTGCTGTTTATAAACAAGCACAAATATCCATCGTTGCCTCACATTACGCTGACTCAGCTGGCGTACCTGCATTATTCGATAAGTCTGTATTTTCTGAGCTTCTGAATATTGATGATAACCATGGAGCAAAAAAGGTGATCAATAAACATCCTGAAATGCTTGCGCTTGTTGACTTTAATGGAGGAGAAATTGATTTGGATACTCTTAATGAGTACTTAGAAGTGTCTACCCAAATTCGGAAAAAATCTTGAACTTACACCAGCTTGAATTGCAAAGCAACGTCAGGTATCTGATTAAATAATTGATTTCTCATTTCATTAGTTTCCTCCAACGACTGTTTTCCTACTGCTGTCAACGAGAATATTCGTTTTCTTCGTCCACCGCGTTCGCCGGTAGGCTCCCTCATTTTTGAAACTAGAAGATTTTTCTCTTCAAGTCGTGTTAATACGGCATGTACAGCGCTTATGTTCAGGCTCCTACCAGTCTGATTCTTGATCTCGTCCATCACAGCGACACCATAGGCATCTCTGTATAAAACTCCAACGATGAGAAGCACAAGCTCTTCAAGTTCGCCTATATATGTTCCTTTCATCTGCTATATGTTTGTTTATTCTTTCTTTAATACTTCAGCCGGATTACTATTGGCGGTGCGTACTGCCTGATAGCAAATTGTCAAAAATGCAATCGATGCAGCAATCAATCCTGCTATCACAAACAAACCGAGATTAATATTAACCTGATAGGCAAAACTTCCCAACCATTGTTTCATGAGAATGTAAGCCAATGGAAAAGCCACTACGGTAGCGATCAATATCAAACCAAAAAAATGTTTGGAAAACAACACAAAAATGTCTGTGTTGGAACTCCCCAATACTTTGCGAATGCTCATTTCTTTCTTGCGTTGCTCCGCTATGAATGCAGATAAACCGAATAAGCCCAGGCAGGCCACCAGCATCGATAGACCGGAAAAAACAATCGTGATTTTACTCATCATGTTCTCTGATTTGTAAAGTTTCTGCAAGTCGTTCTCCAGGAAGAAGTAATCAAACGGCCAGCCGGGGATCTGCGCTTTCCATTGTTGTGCAAGCCAGTCGATTGTTTCCGGAACATCTTTCCCTATAATCCGCACCGCCATGTACTTGATACGCACATCAAATGCCCTGGGCGTCGTGTTAAGCTCCAGCACCAATGGACGGATCGGCTGGTGGCGAGATGTAAAATTGAAATCTTTCACTACACCAATGATTCTGCGATTCGGTTTGTGACCAAATTTTTTGCCTATTGCTGCTTCGTTCGAGCTCCAGCCCATTTGTTTCACAAAAGTCTCATTCACCACTAACGCCAGCGTATCATCTGTATTTACGTCTTCAGAAAAATCCCGGCCAGCAACCATGGGTATGTCGAAGGTTTTCGTAAAGTCATGATGCACACAAAGGCGTGGAAAGGGTCTCGAATCAGTCAATCCTTCAAAAAGATAATCGCCAACCTGATGCTTGGCACCCATTACTTCTTCCACCGCGGTAACGCTTACCGTATTCCTGTTTCTTAAAAATTCGTTCTTTAATGATTTGTAATTCTGCGCTACAGGAGAGCGAATAACCGGTATCATCACAACATTCTCTCTTGTAAAACCCGTGTCACTTTTTCGTAACATCTTCAGTTGATCTAGCGCTACACCAGTGCCTACCAGTAAAATGATAGACAATGAAAACTGAATCACAACAAGTGCTTTTCTAAATAAAGTACCACTATCCCTATTGGTTGCTTTTAACGCACTGATGGGTTTGAACGCTGACAACACAAATGCCGGGTATATTCCGGAGATCACACCAACGCTGAGCGGAAGTAAGATCAACAGACCCAAATAAAAAGGTTCCAGTAACACAATCGTTTCTATATTCTTTTCAGTGAAAATATTGAACGCGGGTAATATGATAACAACAATCGCCACCGAGATGATGACAGACAGCAAGCATAATAATATCGATTCAAAGAGAAACTGCGTTATGAGCTGTATTCTTTGTCCGCCCAAAGTCTTACGCATGCCTACTTCTTTGGCGCGGTTTGCAGCTCGAGCCGTGCTGAGATTGATAAAGTTGATGCACGCAATCAGTAACACGAAGATGGCGATAGATGCAAAAACGTAAATCGTAGTCAGGCTGCTGTTGGGTTGAATCTCGTAATCCATCTTCGATTTCAAATGGATATCCGTCATCGGGAACAACTCCATCGTTACATCATGGCGAAGAAATTCAGGAAAATATTTCGTAACGAAGGCCGGCATCGCTGCCTGTAATCCCGAAACATCGCGGGCGTCTTTTAATAGTAAGTAAGTCCAGCAAGGGTTCCAGTGCCAATGCCAGCGTTGCGGAACACGAGGGTCATAAATCTGATCGAGCGTGCGAAAAGATACCAATGCGTCAAACTGAAAATGTGTATTGAGCGGAACGTCTTCCATTACGGCTGTTATGAGTAAATTCATATTGCCCTGGAATTTCAAATATTTTCCAACAGCGTTTTCAGCGCCAAAATATTTCTTCGCCATACGTTGGGTAAGCACAATCGTCTGTGATCTGTTTAAAGCCGTTTTAGGATTGCCTTCGATCAGAGGAAAATCAAACACATCGAAAAATGTTGAGTCGGTACAGAATATGCGCGATTCGTTAAACTCTTTTTTATTATCGATCGTGGCCAGCGCCAGGGTAGGAGCCTGGTAGTTAAAGAATCGTACCGCCTTTTCTATCTGCGATCCGTAATCATTTATCAGGGCTTCAGCCACAGGGAAAGGTTGACTGGCGGAACGCTCGCCGACACCACTCGCCTGTAATATTTCATGTATACGATAAATACGATCCGCCTTGGAGTGCATCTTGTCAAAGCTGTATTCATCGCGGATGTATAAACTGATCAAAAGAAAACAGGCAATGCCAATAGCTAGCCCGAATACATTAAGAAATGAGTAGCCTTTTTGCCTGACAAAGCCACGCTTGAACACCGTGAAATAATTTCGGTACATCATAAAGTTAGTTGAAGGTTGTGATCGTGATCGTTTTACATTTGACCAACGGAAAAATCGAAGCACATTCCACACATATTGAATGTTGGCTATTTTACGATTCCGGTTTTTCAGCGTACGGTTAAATAGCTCGTAAGCATCTCCCTGTATTTCTTCTAATAGCGAAGGATTACAATACCACTCCAGAAAGCGGTCGGCCCATTTCGGCGGAGAAAGTTTCACCATAATGATCTACAAACGTGAAAGTAATGAATATGTTTCATGTTTGTAGAATGAAGGGCGGAGTCACTAAATAGGTCTGCGGTGGCATCAGGTAATTTATTGATTATCAAATATATAAAATGGTTAATCGCTAAATTAGCTCTTTACTGAACTGATAACCAACTTATAAGAACACGGTGGAACCAAGCAGTGCATGGTACAGGACACCCTTCTAAGGACGATTTTAGAACTTGATATCAATCATTAAATTCTGACTATGCTTTGTCTATGTAAAATTCTTTTGGGTTTCGTCTTTGCTACATTCCTTAACAATTCACTCCTTGCTCAAAAAATTGCTGAATCGAAGTCTTCGATGGTTTTGTCGGCCATTAAAGGATCTGCCAGTAAACCCGATTCGATTGAATTATCCTCGACGAAAAATATAACACTTGGTGATTTTAAAATAAAAGGCGAACAGGCGGCTTTCTTTAAAGTTGTACCGCCAAAAATAAAGCAAATTACTATAGGCAAGCCAGTCACGATCGTGGTTGTCTTTACTCCCTCTGAAATGTTTACAGGCATTGGCCGCGCAACCCTGGAAATCAAAGATTGCGTCCCAGTTCAGTTAACAGGGCTCAGCACCAAAGGTCTTGAAGGCGAAAATGAAGCACCACTCTCAATGTTAGTCGATGCGTTGGGATACAAAATAAATATAGGATGGACCACCCTGGCAAATCATTGGCGACCTGAATTGCAAGGAGAAGAACTTGCTCCCGCAATGTTTAAGAAGGCGTCTCCCGGAAAAGTTGAAATGATACCGGTGGCGCGTTATTCGCCCGATTTCCCACTGAATTTTGGATATTATATAAACTCTAAAACAGGGCCAGTACAACATCAGGTTGGTGTCCTGGCGAAAGCCGGGAAATTCCCGGAGCATCAACTATTGTTTCCCCGCGTAGCTGCAGGTCAAACTTCCTTTGATCCTTCCGATGATGCATTTGGTTTTTACGCGATCAGCCCTGGGCATACTATCTATTCGGAAGACGTGTGGAATATTTTATTTTATCCTACGCATGCAACGCACGCCATGCGCATCTATCCGGTTCACGACAAACAAAATACTATCCTGGAGAATACCTATCTGGTCACTATGGAAGAAGCCGCGAATGGCGATTATAACGATTATGTTTTTATCGTTCGAAATGTGAAGCCCGTCTTCATTCAGAATGACTTTGTCTCATTGATGAATGGGAAAGATTTTAGTGGTTGGCATACCTGGCTGAAAGAGTATGGAAAGAACAATGATCCTAACCATATCTTTGCCATGGAAGCTGATGGTGTAATGCACGACTTAGGCAAAGATCTCGGATATATTATAACAGAAAAGATTTTCAGCAACTTTCACTTTACGTTGGAATTTAAATGGGGAGAAAAACGATGGCCTCCCCGCGAATCCAATAAACGCGACAGCGGTATTTGTTATAATGTTCCTGAGTCAGAACCAGACGATATCTGGCCACAATCAATCGAATGCCAAATACAAGAAGGTGATGTAGGAGATTTCTGGTTATTGGGTAACAGCACGATACAAGTAAACGGAAAGCAAAATCCACCCCTGAATCATTCGCAGATTGTAAAGAAGAAAGATGGCGAGAAGCCAACAGGTGAGTGGAATACGGTTGAAGTTGTTTCGTTTAATGGAAAATGCGCTCACATCGTTAACGGTGTGCTGGCAAACTATGGAGAGAACGCTAGCATTATCGGAGGAAAATTATTATTGCAATCGGAGTACGCTGAGATTTATTATCGGAATGTAAAAATTCGCGAATTCTAGTCTTTCCGTTCTGCGACTCGAGTTTAGGGGTGTTCAGATTGCTGGTCAAATTTATTTTTCACCAGCACGCACACCTACGCGCGATGCCCACGATTCGTATTTCGTTTTGAGATTTGAAGCAGTATCTGGAAATGAAGTGATCATGTTGTGTAGCTCACTTCGATCTGTTTCCATGTTGTATAATTCCCACGTACTATCGGGTCCACTTACCAACTTCCATTTTCCATGGCGCACCGCCCGACTTCCTTCGTGTTCCCAGAAGAGGTAGTCGTGGTCGATCCACTCCTTACCGGTTAGAATTGGCATTAGACTTTTTCCTTCAGCAGGTTGAATATCAAAACCATTGAACTTTTGAGGATATGATGCTCCACATAAATCAAGTAACGTCGGCATAATATCAACCAAGTGCGTTGTTTGATGAACAAGTTTACCTTGCGGGATAAGTTTTGGAAAATGAACAATGAACGGTGTACTGATACCACCTTCATAAGTCCATTTTTTATAGAGTCGAAACGGTGTGTTCGATGCATTAGCCCATTCTTTGCCATACGTGGTATACGAACCTTTATCTCCAGCCGGAATTGTTTTGGCAATAGACGCAAACGCTTTCAGATCTTTATCCATTCTCTCTCCAAGAGTTTCGTGGCAACCGCCATTATCCGACATAAACATGATCATCGTATTCTCCAGTTCACCGGATTCCTCTAAAGTTTTTACAAGCTTTCCAATTCCATCATCTACCGACGCCATCATAGCAGCATACACAGATATCTTCAGATCCCATTCATCTTTGTTGGTTACATCTTTCCATGACGGAATAACTTCATCGCGCGGAGAAAGATCAACGCCCTGCAAGAACAACCCTAATTGCTTCTGTTTTTGATAACGTGCTTGGCGGATTGAATCCCATCCAATCAGGTATTTTCCCCTGTACTTTTTAATTTTTTCTTTCACTGCATGTA
>Ga0307509_10011175_pt1 | contig 10920 bp, 11 predicted proteins | sample 10_EM_MG_FD_202245 | JGI IMG/M metagenome (GOLD analysis project Ga0307509, IMG submission 202245) | Populus trichocarpa ectomycorrhiza microbial communities from riparian zone in the Pacific Northwest, United States - 10_EM | ecosystem: Host-associated > Plants > Roots > Unclassified | place... | reverse complement strand
CTCGCGTTCGCTCCCGACGGCAAGGTGATCGTCACCGCGCACGGTAGCGAGCTCGAGGTGATCGACGTCGCCAGCCACGAGGTTCATGCACTCGCCGGTCACACCGGCGCGATCCACTCGATCGCGTGGTCACCGGCCGGCGATCGGTTCGTCACGACGAGTGGCGACCTCACTGCCATCGTGTGGAAGCGCTAGGGTCGCGCGCACCGCCTGGAGCGCGTTCGCGACCGCGGCACCACCCGCGTAGAACAGGGTCTGCAGGATCGTCTCGATGATCTCGTCGCGCGTCGCGCCGACCGCCAGCGCGCCCTGGGTGTGAGCGACGAGCTGTGGCTGGGCGTGGCCGAGCGTCACGCACGCGGCGATCGTGACGAGCTGGCGCGTCTTCAGATCGAGGCCGGGCCTCGCCATGATGCCGCCCATCGCCCACTCGATCGACATCGTCGCGAAGTCGGGACAGATCTCGCGTTGCGCCGCGACGAGCGCCTCGCCGGCGTGACCGCCGTGGATCTGGTTCAACAGCGCGAGGCCGCGCTCGTACGCGGTCATGGCACCACCGCCCGCTGGACCTCACCGCGCAGCGCGCCGGTCATCCCCTCGAACGCGGTGTTGGTGAGGAGGACCGAGGTGGTTTGCGACGCGGGGTCGATGAACCACGAGTGACCGTACGCGCCACCCCAGCGCACCGCGCCTGCCGAGAGCGTCGAGTCGGCCGCGCGCGGATCGCGCAGCACCGAAACGCCGTAGCCGTAGCCGATCCCCGGGCCGAGGAGCTCGGAGGTCAGCGGCGAGATCTGGTCGCGCAGCATCGCGTCGATCGACGCCGCCGCCACGCCGGGGACTCGTCGCGTGCGCAGCGCCTCGAGGAACCGCGCGAAGTCGAGCGCGGTGCCGAGGATGCCGGCGCCGCCCGACGGGTACGAGGTCGGATCGAGCGCGCGGCGCGGCGAGAACGAGACCGCGAACGGTGCGACGAACGTGACCGGCACGCCTTCCTCGATCCGGTAGGGCGGGGCGCCCTCCGCATACGGCGTCGCGAGCCCATCGCGCGGAGCGAACGAGAGCTCCGGGAGCTCGAGCGGTCCGGTGACGTGGCGCGCGATCACGTCGGGCAGCGGCGCGCCGGCGGCACGCTCGAGCACGCCGCCGAGCACGTCGGTCGAGAGCGAGTAGTTGAACGCGGTGCCCGGCGCGCACAGCAGGGGCACGTCGGCGAGGCGGCGCAGGTTGTCCTCGAGCGCGAGGCCCGGTCGATCGAGCCCGTCGGAGACGCCGGCGCGATGGAGCGGGCCATCGGGTGGTTCGAGGAAGCTGTACCCGAGGCCGCTCGTGTGGGTGAGGAGGTGGTGGAGCGTGATCGCGGGCCGGTCGGCGCCATAGGGTGGGCGGAACGCGGGGAGCCAGCGCGTCACCGGTTGATCGAGCGCGAGCACCCCGCGCTCGACGAGCGCGAGGGCCGCGACCGTCGTGACCGGCTTGGTCAGCGACGCGAGACGATGAGGCGTTTCGACCGCCATCGCGCGGCTGGCCTCGCGATCGGCGAGCCCGAAGGCCCGGTGATAGACCAGCTCGCCGTGGATCATCACGGCGGCGGTCGCGCCGACGACACGCTGGTGGGCGACCGCGGTGTCGAGCACGCGATCGAGACGGGTGGAGAGCGACATGCGGTCACTGTGGGGACCGCGCGCGCCGCGCACTAGCCGGCGACCGCTCACGGCACTCTTGCCGCGCAGTCAACAATCCAACACGCTACGTGCATGGATAGCTTCGCGGAGATCGGCGTGTTCACCCGCGTGGTCGAGGCCCACAGCTTCACGCGTGCGGCGCAGTCGCTCGGCCTCACGCCGTCCGGGGTCAGCCGGGCGATCTCGCGGCTCGAACGCCGGCTCGGCCTCCGCCTGATCCAGCGCACCACGCGGAGCCTGTCGCTCACCGACGACGGCGCGGCGTACTACGAGCGCTGCAAGAAGATCCTCGTCGAGCTCGAGGATGCCGAGAGCGTGCTCGCGCGATCGCGCCTGGTCCCGCGCGGCCGCTTGCGCGTCGATGCGCCGACCATCCTCGGCCGGTTCGTCCTCGCTCCCGCGCTCCCCGGGTTCCTCGCGACGCACCCGGAGCTCGCGATCGAGCTCAGCGTGCGCGATCACGTGATCGATCCGATCGCGGAGGGCATCGACGTCACGCTGCGGATGGCGGCGTTGCGCGACAGCGAGCTCGTGTCGCGCAACGTCGGCGCGCTGAGGATGCTGTTCGCGGCGGCGCCGCGCTACCTCGCGAAGCACGGCCGGCCGAAGCACCCCGACGACCTCCGCGAACACTCGACGCTCGGGTTCCTGACCGGCGGCGTCACCCTGCCGTGGCGGTTCAAGCACGAGCGCGAGCACGCGGCACGAGGTCGCCTTCACACCAACAACACCGACGCGCTGCGCGCGGCGGCGATCGCCGGCGTCGGCATCATCCACGTCTACGGGTTCCACATCGCCGACGAGCTCGCGCGCGGCCGGCTCGAGACCGTGCTCGTCGACTGGGAGCTCCCGCCGCGTCCGGTGTGGGCGCTCTACGCGAAGCAGCGCGCGACCACCCCGAAGGTCCGGGTGTTCCTCGACTGGATCGGCGAGCGGATCGGAGCGGTGAGCTAGAACCGGCCGGCGAAGCCTCACGTTGACCTCGACCTGAACATCAACCTGGACGCCACCTCGAGCGTTGTCGTCGACGGCGGGATGCGGCCGCGGGCGACACGACCGTTGTGGCGTCTCGAACGAGGCCTGAGCTCGGAAACGACCATGGTGGCGTTCAGGTTCAGGTTCAGGTCAACGTCGACGTTTTCTAGAACCGGCCGGCGATCGCGAGGCCGACGTGGTCGCTGCCGATCACCGGCGCGACGAGGTGCGGCTGGTTGAGGATCACCATCACGAAGCCGGTCGCGGCGAGCGCGCCGCCCGCGACGAACAGCGAGACCGCTGCGGTGTTCTGGAATTCCGCGTGCGACTTCAGATCCATGATGTGGGGCGTCGCCGGGTCGCCCGCCTTGCAGCCGTGCGGACACGAGGCCGCAACCTCCGCGTCGTACCGATCGAAGCTGGAGCCCGCGGCGAGGAGCATCGGGACGCCGACGCCGGCGACGACCACGCCACCGCCGAGCACGGTCCACGGGACCCAGCGCGCCCACCGGCGGTGGAGGGTGCGCGCGACGGCGATCGGCTTGAGCTCGATCTTGATCGTGAGGTGATCGCCGGGGTCGAGCCGGACCGAGCGGGTCTCGGTCTGGTAGCGAGGCTTCTCGACGACGATCTGATGATCGCCGGTGAGGACGCGCTGGGCCGCGCCCGCGACCGGCTTGCCGTCGAGAGAGACCGAGGCACCGGGCTCGGCACTGACCTCGATCTCGGCGACCCGGCCGGCGAGCAGCTTCTGGTAGCTCTGGCCCTGCTTCCACAGCTCGGGGCCGAGCGGCGCCTCGCCGAACCGCATCGCGCGCTCCAGATTGTCGTAGGCCTCGACCGGACGATCGAGGTTGATGAGGCAGACCGCGACGTTGTAGCGGATCGCGGGGTGATCCCAGAGCACGAGCGCGCGGGTGTAGATCTCGAGCGCGGCCTTGTACTCGGCCTGCTCGAACGCCTTCGCACCCTCGTTATAGAGATCGAGCGCCGACTTCTGATGCTCCGCACTCACTCCCGCGGCCCACGGCTTGTCGACGTCCGCACGCGCCGACGCCGCGACAACCACGAGAAACCAGCAGATGAACGCGACCCTCACCCGCAGATCTAAACAGGGATCGTGCACGTGGCGCAATGTCGCAGCTGCCGTCGATAAAGCTGCGGCATCCCACGGTTGACACGACGTATTGCCGAGACTATAAGACCCGCGCCAAGCCCTGAATTTTCGATAGGTTGCCATGCATCAGGACTTTGTTTCTCTCGCCGCACACCCGCTGATCGACATCGATCTGACGGTTGTCATCCAGTTCGCGCTCTTCCTGATCATGTTCGCGATCGGGAACGCGTTCTTGTTCCAGCCCTACCTGAAGCTGCGCGAGCGGCGGAAGGAAGGCATCGACGGTGCTCGAGCCGAGGCGGAGAAGATGTCCGCGCAGGCGGACGCCGAGCTCGCCGACTACGAGAAGAAGCTCGCGCAGGCCCGCAGCCGCGCGAACGACGAGGGTCGCAAGGTCCGCGCCGAAGCCGCCGCGCACGAGAAGTCGGTGACCGACGCCTCGCGCGCCGAGTCCCAGAAGGCGCTCGAGGAAGCGACTTCGAGAATGAAGGTCGAGACCGATGCGGCGCGGCTCCAGCTGCTGCCGCAGGCGAATTCGCTCGCGAAGCAGATCGCCACCAAGCTGCTCGGCCGGGAGGTCGCGTAGATGAAGAAGCTGATCATCCTCCTCGCACTCGCGATCTCGACGATCGGGTATGCGCAGACCGATCCCGGCAAGAAGTCGCACGACGATGCGGCCGCCGGCATGGAGAACAGCGACAGCGCCGGCCACGAGCAGGGCGAGAAGGAAGCCGAGGGCGAGCCCGATCCTTCGACCCACTTCAACTACGTCAACTTCTCGTACTCCGGGAAGGACGAGTTCGGCGGCAAGTACGGTGACGGCGTCGAGACCGATGCGCAGGGCCACGTGCTCCACGAGGAGGAGCCGATGTCTCCTCCGTTCGTGTTCATGATCGCCAACTTCGCGATCCTGGTCTGGTTGCTCGTCAAGTACCTGTGGCCGGCGGGGCAGAAGCTCGCGATCGAGCGCCACGACGCGATCAAGAACGCGCTCGACGAGGCGGCCAAGCTCCGCGACCAGGCGAAGCAGAAGCTCGCCGAGTACGAGGCGCGCGTGAAGGGCCTCGACGCCGAGATCAAGGCGCTCGTCGACGGCATCCGGGCGGACGCCGAGGCCGACAAGGCCCGGATCCTCGAGCAGGCGCAGCAGCAGTCGGCGCAGCTCAAGAAGGAAGCCGAGCAGCGGATCGCCGCCGAGATCGAGCTCGCGCGCGCGCAGCTGACCAAGGAAGTCACGACGGCCGCCACCCAGGCGACCGAGAAGCTCCTCAAGGAAAAGGTCACGGCCGACGATCAGCGCGGCCTGGTCACCACGTTCATCAAGAGCGTCGAGCAGCAGAGGGCGTCATGATCACCGGCAGTCTCTCGCGCCGTTACGCGAAGGCGATCTTCGAGATCGGTTCGGAGCAGGGCGGTCTCGACAAGCTCGGCGCCGACCTCCGGACGATGGCGAAGGCGATGAAGGAGTCGCCCGAGCTCCAGTCGACGCTGACCTCGCCGGCGATTCGCCGCGGCGATCGCCGCAAGGTGATCGACGGCTTGCTCCAGCGGATCGGCGTCGTGTCGACGCTCCGCAACACGATCTATCTCCTGCTCGACAGCGAGCGGATGAGCTCGCTCCCCGGCATCTCGCGCGAGCTCGACGCGATGATCGAGGCGAAGGCCGGCCGCGTCACCGCCGAGGTCACCTCGGCCAAGCCGCTCGATCCGACCCAGCTGACCCAGATCACCGCCGCGCTCGAGAAGCTCTCGGGCAAGAAGGTCACCGTCACCAAGCGCGAAGACCCCGAGCTCCTCGGGGGCGTCGTCGCCAAGGTCGGCGACACCGTGTACGACGGCTCCCTCCGCACCCAGCTCCGCACGATTCGCGACGAGCTCTCCAAGTAGAAGGTAAAGACCATGGACATCCGCGCCGCAGAGATCAGCGACATCATCCGCAAGCAGATCGAGAACTACGACAAGAAGGTCTCGGTCACCGAGACCGGCTCCGTACTCACGTGCGGTGACGGCATCGCCCGCGTCTACGGCCTCTCCGGCGCGCTCGCCGGCGAGCTCCTCGACTTCGAGGGTGGCGGCGGCGCGAAGGTCCAGGGCATGGTCCTCAACCTCGAGGAGGACAACGTCGGCGTGGCGCTCCTCGGTAACTACGAGGCGATCCGCGAGGGTGACGTCGTCCGCCGCACCGGTCGTATCGTCGAGGTCACCGTCGGTGAAGAGCTGCTCGGTCGCGTCGTCAACGCGATGGGCCTGCCGATCGACGGCGGCAAGGCGCTGACCGGCACCCACAAGCGCCAGGTCGAGCTCAAGGCGCCCGGCATCATCTCGCGCAAGTCGGTCCACGAGCCGATGCAGACCGGCATGAAGGCGGTCGACTCGATGATCCCGATCGGCCGCGGCCAGCGCGAGCTGATCATCGGCGACCGCGGCACCGGTAAGACCGCGATCGCGATCGACACGATCATCAATCAGAAGGGGCAGAACATGTTCTGCTTCTACGTCGCGATCGGCCAGAAGCAGTCGACGGTGGCCTCCGTCGTCGACCGCCTCCACAAGGCCGGCGCGATGGAGTACACGACGGTCGTCGTCGCCGGCGCCTCCGAGCCCGCGCCGCTCCAGTTCATCGCGCCGTACACCGGCGTCACGATGGCGGAGTACTTCCGCGACAGCGGCCGCCACGCGCTGATCGTCTATGACGATCTGTCGAAGCAGGCCGTCGCGTACCGCCAGCTCTCGCTGCTCCTCCGCCGCCCGCCGGGCCGCGAGGCGTATCCGGGCGACGTGTTCTACATTCACTCGCGCCTCCTCGAGCGCGCCGCGAAGCTATCGGACGACAAGGGCGCGGGCTCGCTGACGGCGCTGCCGATCATCGAGACCCAGGCCGGTGACGTCTCGGCGTACATCCCGACGAACGTCATCTCGATCACCGACGGCCAGATCTTCCTCGAGGGCGATCTGTTCTACCAGGGCGTCCGTCCCGCGGTGAACGTCGGCATCTCGGTGTCGCGCGTCGGTGGCGCCGCGCAGACCAAGGCGATGAAGAAGATCGCCGGTCGCCTCCGCCTCGAGCTCGCGAGCTACCGCGAGAAGGCGGCGTTCGCGCAGTTCGGTTCCGACCTCGACAAGGCGACCCAGGCGCAGCTCGCGCGCGGCGTCCGCATGGTCGAGCTCCTCAAGCAGGGCCAGTACGAGCCGATGCCGATGGAGGAGCAGGTCGTGATCATCTACGCCGGCACGAACGGCTTCGTCGACGACTACCCGGTCGACGTCCTGTTCCGCTACGAGAAGGAGCTGATGTCCTTCATCAAGGCGCGCAAGGCGAGCCTGCTCGCCGAGCTCAAGACCAACGGCAAGCTCGAAGGCGACGTCGAGAAGCAGCTCCGCGACGCGCTGACCGAGTTCGCGAAGCAGTTCTCCGTGGAAGAGAAAGATAAGAAGTAGGAGCGTCAATGCCGAGCTTGAAGGCAATCCGCAAACGGATCATCAGCGTCAAGAACACGCGGAAGATCACGAGCGCGCTCAAGCTGGTCGCGGCTGCCAAGCTGCGCCGCTCGCAGGACGCGATCATCGCGGCCCGGCCGTACTCGGTCGCGCTCGCGTCGGTGGTCGCGGAGCTGTCGGGCGTCGCGGGCAAGGACGCCCACCCGCTGTTCGAGAAGCGCGAGCTGCGCAACGCGGCGGTCGTCGTCGTGACGTCGGATCGCGGCCTCGCCGGCGCGTTCAACTCGAACGTGATCCGCGCGGTCGAGCGCTACTCGGCGAACGAGCTGTCCGCCGCGAACGAGATCACGCTGCGCATCATCGGCCGCAAGGCCAACCAGCACTTCGCGCGCCGCAACGCGCGGATCTCGAGCTTCGACATCGCGCCGACCAACGGCGAGATGGCGCTCGCGACCGCGCGCGAGACCGCGGTGCGGGTGATCGAGGACTTCAAGGAAGCGAAGGTCGACCGCGTCTACCTCGCCTACAACGAGTTCAAGAACGCCGGCTCGCAGGTCGTCCGCGTCGTCCAGATCCTCCCCGTCGAGCCCGAGGCGAAGTCGACGGAGCTCGTCCACGGCCAGCAGGTCGCGCACGAGACGACGCCCGACTACATCTACGAGCCGTCGAAGGAAGAGCTGCTGTCGCGGCTGATTCCGCTCTACGTCCAGAACCAGATCTTCCGCGCGTCGCTCGAGTCGATCGCGTCCTTCTTCGGCGCCCAGATGATGGCGATGGAGAACGCGACCAAGAGCGCCGGCGACATGATCAAGCGCTACACGCTTCAGTACAACCGCGCTCGTCAGGCGGCGATCACGAAGGAGCTCGCCGAGATCGTCGGCGGCGCCGAGGCCCTGAAAGGTTAACGAACCATGGCAACGACTGATTTTTCCCCCAACTCGCTGGGCCGCGTGGTCCAGGTCATCGGCCCCGTCGTCGACGTGGCGTTCGATTCGGCCGAGCTGCCGGAGATCAACACGGCGCTCCTCCTCACCAACAAGGCGATCGACGGTCGCACCGATAACCTGACCGTCGAAGTCGCCCAGCACCTCGGCGAGCACACCGTGCGCTGCGTCGCGATGGACACCACGGACGGTCTCGTCCGCGGTCAGTCGGTGAAGAACACCGGCGCCGCGATCACGATGCCGGTCGGTCCCGAGGTCCTCGGGCGCATCCTCAACGTCGTCGGCGAGCCCGTCGACGAGGCCGGCCCGGTCAACGCGAAGCAGCGGCTCCCGATCCACCGCCAGGCGCCGAAGTTCACGGATCTCTCGGTCAACGTCGAGATGTTCGACACGGGCATCAAGGTCATCGACCTGCTCGCTCCGTATCGCCGCGGCGGCAAGATCGGTCTGTTCGGTGGCGCCGGCGTCGGCAAGACCGTGCTCATCCAGGAGCTGATCAACAACGTCGCGAAGAAGTCGGGCTCGTTCTCGGTGTTCGCCGGCGTCGGCGAGCGTACCCGCGAGGGCAACGACCTGTTCCACGAGCTCAAGGAAGCGAAGCTGTTCGACGGGAGCTCGGTGCTCTCGAAGACCGCGCTGATCTTCGGCCAGATGAACGAGCCGCCCGGCGCCCGCCAGCGCGTCGCGATCTCGGCGCTCACCGTCGCGGAGTACTTCCGCGATGTCATGAAGCAGGACCTCCTCCTGTTCGTCGACAACATCTTCCGGTTCACCCAGGCGGGCTCGGAAGTGTCGGCGCTCCTCGGCCGCATCCCGAGCGCCGTCGGTTACCAGCCGACGCTGTCGACCGAGATGGGCGGTCTTCAGGAGCGCATCACCTCGACGAAGGACGGCTCGATCACCTCGGTGCAGGCCATCTACGTGCCCGCCGACGACTTGACCGACCCGGCGCCCGCGACCGCGTTCGCCCACCTCGACGCGACGACGGTGCTCAACCGCGCGATCACGGAGAAGGGCATCTACCCGGCCGTCGATCCGCTCGACTCGACCTCGTCGATCCTCACGCCCGCCGTCGTCGGCGAGCGCCACTACAAGGTCGCGCGCGAGGTTCAGCGCATCCTCCAGAAGTACAAGGACCTCCAGGACATCATCGCGATTCTCGGCATGGACGAGCTCAGCGAGGATGACAAGGTCACGGTCGCCCGCGCTCGCAAGATCGAGAAGTTCTTCGGTCAGCCGTTCCACGTCGCCGAGACGTTCACCGGCCTGAAGGGCGTGTTCTGCTCGCGCGAGGACACGGTCCGCTCGTTCGAGGAGATCCTCGCCGGCAAGTGCGACGACCTGCCCGAGCAGGCGTTCGAGATGACCGGCACGATCGACGACGTCCGCACCAAGGCGGCCGAGCTCGCGAAGCGGGGCTAACCATGGCGCTGCCGACCTTCCTCGCGGTGAACCTCGTCACGCCTCGCGGCGTGATCGCGCACACCGATACGGACAGCCTCCAGGCGCCCGGCGATCTCGGCGAGTTCGAGCTGTTGCCGGGACACGTCCCGATGCTGACCGCGCTCAAGGCGGGCGTCCTGACGATCGGCACCAAGACCCGCGCGCGCTACGCGGTCTCGACGGGCTACCTGCGGATCGATCCGCAGGGCGCGGTCGAGGTCCTCGTCGAGCGTGCGAAGCCGGTGGCCGACATCGATGCGGCCGCGGCGCAGTCAGACCTGAAGACGGCCGAGGCCGAGCTCGCGAAGTGGGGCGACAAGGCGCCGGACGGCGACTACCTGAACCTCGTCGCGCGTGCGGACTTCGCACGCGCCCAGATCGACGCGGTCGCGCACTAGTCCAGCCAGCCGCAGTCGCGTCAGAATGGATCGAGCAGCGACAGCGCGATCAAGACGCGGCGATCGTGGAGCGCGGTGGCGTAGCGCTGGAACGTGGTGGTCGCGGTCGCCGCGCTCGCGCTGTCACCCGCGAGCGCGAACATCGTGCGGCGCTCGGCGAGCCGCTGGACGACGCCGAACGGGAACCGGTAGGCGTCGGGATGATAGTCGTTGCGCATCCACGGCAGGATCGCGACCAGCTCGGCCCGCTGTACGTCGATCCGCGGCAGCACCGCGACGAGGTCGAGCGGCGTGACCTGCTCGTGGTCGTGAAACGCTGCGACCAGCTGCGTCGCGTCGCCGCGCATCGCGGCCTCGAGTGCGGCGCGGCGGACGCCGGCGTAGATCGGACTGTCGGCGGGGATCAAATCGCCATGGCGGAGCGCGAGCCGAGGCACGAGATAGCCGAAGAGGTGCGCGAGCGGCCCGTCGTCGGTCGGGCCCTGCGGCACCGGCCACTTGGTCTCCGCCGAGTACAGATCGATCATCGGGTGGAACAGTGCGATGAACTGCGCGTCGTACGTCTGCGCGTCGCTCGCGAGTGAGATCGCGCTGTCGGCGAACCCGTGCGCGGCGGGCAGGTTGCCGAGCAGGACCTGCAGCACGAGCCGGTGGGCCGCGTCGGTGAAGCGCGCATCGGCGTCGGCGGTCGCCGGCGGAGGTGGCGCGAGCTCGGTCGCCCACAGCGCAGGGCCATAGAGGTGGCCGGTGCCGTCGGCGCCCTGGAGCAACGCATCGGGGGCGCCCATCCCGTGCACGGGTCCACCACCGGCGAGCTGGCGTTCGAGGTCGAGCGCGCGCGACGACACCTTCGAGCTCGCGAACGCGGCGGCTCGCTCCGCCGGGGTCCCGACCTCGACGAGCTCCGCCGTGCATTCCTC
>Ga0307509_10011174_pt1 | contig 10920 bp, 8 predicted proteins | sample 10_EM_MG_FD_202245 | JGI IMG/M metagenome (GOLD analysis project Ga0307509, IMG submission 202245) | Populus trichocarpa ectomycorrhiza microbial communities from riparian zone in the Pacific Northwest, United States - 10_EM | ecosystem: Host-associated > Plants > Roots > Unclassified | place... | reverse complement strand
AGAGAGCGATCCCAATCAAACATGCCAAAACAACACAAAAGATCGCAAAGAACACATCAAATGCGAGAAAAACCACAGCCAGCCTGCAGAAATTCAGAATTAGAGATTCTTGTGGTCTTTGTTTGCATATATCATTGACGCATGCAGCTGGCACACAGGAGATAAAAAGTATGGAGATGCCCTCCATCCTAATACCCGTAAGGTTTATGTGCCAAATAATCTAGCAAAGAGCATGAGGGGTTGTTGGTTGCTTCGGAAAAAGATGTTCTGGTATGCTTGCAAGAAATTACTGATAGAGCATGGTTGTATTTAAAAGATGAAGAAGAAAAAGGCAGTTCAATTTTCTCATACATGGGCACATGAAGCTTTCAAAAGAGCTTGTGGTATTTGGTAATGCCTACCACCTTGGAAACAGAATTTCAGTACTAGATTGGTAAACTGCTTACCAGTACAAACGTGGAGCATTTTGCAAAAGGACATCGCCACCAGAGACTACCCAATAAAAGCCAACCATCCACCAAAGAAATGACACCATCGTATTCACCGATTCACATCTTTTAGTAACGCTGAGCAGATATCATTAAATTAAGAAAAAGTGCAATAAATTGATAAAACCTTCGGTAAAGTTACTAAGACAACATACTATGAGTGATACCACTGGAGAGACATACAAGAGTAAGTAGGAGGAAAGTCACTCAATAACAAATAGCAGGATATCACATTTTGGAGCTCACTTCAGTCCCACGTGCATAAATGCATACACAGTGAAATCACATAATTCAAAGCTTTTGTGAGCTGAGCAGAGTTGGGCACAGGCATGAGATTATAGATATTCAGAGTCCAACAGTTACATGGATGAAATACCCATACTGTTATGCTAGAGAAACCATGAAGCTCTTCACAAACATTATAACCACAAATGCTTAAAAATCAAGAAACTTGTGAACATTACTTGTTGTATTGAGAAAGTAATTAAATAAGTAAAAAAAAAAATCCATCCCATTTTCGTGCAAAACCACCTTCCACCATCTTAAGTCTAGTCAAAATCATCCCACACTGGATTTTATAATCCTAAAAACAACTCCTTCCTTCGAGTTTCTAAAAAAAAATCCAACTAGTTTATGTGAAAAGGCAGGTTAAGTGTGCCGCGGATGATATCATCCGGTAAAACTGTAATCCTCAACATTTTCACCAACAAGAAACTTTCACTGGTGAACTTTTAACACTTTAGATATTGTGTTAGTCTTCTTCCAATGAAAAGAATTTGATGGAATATGAATTCTCAAGGACAAGTGAGCTTAGGAACCAAGCCCAGCTGTAAAGCAGCACTGCTTATCAAAAAACAAAACTAAAACCAACAACAAATGAAGTGAAAAGCATCCTCTTCATTTCATTATTATTTTACTCTCATCATGACCCCGAAAACAAATGACACAAAAACCCTACCCAAAAACCATCCTTTAAAAAAAAAGAAGAAAAATCCCAATTAAATTGGTACAGAAACCAACAATTGCAACAAAAAAAATGGAAAAAAATATTTTTATACCTTGATCTAGGAGAAATGAAAGAAGCCCTGTCATCCTCGTCTTCACTCTCAGGAACATTCTCTTCCTCAATTGACTGTTGCTGGTTCTCTATATCTCTCTCTCTTCGCGTATTCCTTCTCCTATACTCCAGCCACACCAAAACGACATGCACTAGACACTGCAACGCGTACCCACAGATCCATATCCTTATCGGTGTGTTGGGCCTCTCCTTCACCGTCACCAGAAGCATCGTTACCGACACCACCACGAACGCTGCGTTCCACATCATGTCTAATGACACAACCGGCTTCGAGTACCCCCAGTCGGCGCGTCTCTCATCCAGCTCACGCGCCGCTGTTTCTCTTACCAGCATGGAGGGGCCGCGTCGTCCGGTGGCTCGGCCTAGGAGGGCGGATAGGGTGGTTTGGCGGGATGTTGGGGAGGTCGGAGGGTCTTGGCGAGGGCGGAGCAGTGGCGCGTGGGGTTCATTCTCGGTTGACATTTTTGGATAAAGTTCAGTGGATGAGAGCTGTGTTGTTCTAGTTTCTTAGATAGAAAAGAAAGACATCGTAAGATAAATTTTAATTATTTGATTTATTGGAGATTAAAAGAGTGGGTTGGGTGGTCGGTGGTAGATAATAAGTTCCATAATAAATTTTAATTTTTTTAGTTTATTCATATTAACAAATTGAATTGTTTCCTTGTTAGCTCAGTACATATTATTATTGATAAAACACTAAAAGTACGGTCTCCGCACCACTGTAATAAATCGAGACTCGATTAATAGTGGACTTCCATAGCGCAATTATTTTTAAAAACATTTTCCCCTTGTAAGATCAAATTTAAAACAATTAATTTATTAGAAAAAATAAAAAAAAGGGTCCTAAGTGAAAAAAAAAATAATAAAAATTGTGGTTTTCAAACTCTTAGAAAACTATTTACTGTAGTCTTCATACTTTTTGAACTATAAATAATAAGTCCTTTTAATTTTTTAGATTAAAAAAATATTAATTTTAGTTCAAAATTTTATTTTTCTTGTTTTTTCAACCTCCATTAAAAATAAAAATAAAAATCATTAAAAGAAAATCATTATTGTCAATAATTAATATTTGTATCCATGGTTTTTATTTCACGAGAAAGTTTTAATTATTTGCCTTTTCATGTTCAAAATGACTAAAAATAAATATATGAGCTTGAAAAATTTTCAATCATTTATATTATAATTTGGTATTTTTTATAATTTCAAATCTAGTTTTATTTAATTAGATTTGAAAAAAAATCCAAGATCTTTTAGTATATGTTAGCTATTTAATTGATTTTTTATTATGGGTCAAATAGTTTAATTTTCCATGAAAAAAATACATGCATACTTTTACTATGTGTTTTTTTGTCATAAAAAATTTTCAATCTTATATATACTTCTATTAGAATATTTCGAGAACTGATTGGACCAAAAAATATAAAAAAATTGTTGATGATATATAAAAACTATGCTGAAAAAATTAAGAGATAAAAATAAATTAATATATCTAACATTACAACACATATCATATATTCAGTTGTATTTAATAATTTTATTTCTCTGAATAAATTTTTAATTTTATTAGCAAGGTCCATGTATAATACATATTAAAATTAAAATTAAATTAAAAAAACTCTAAACCTCGTAATAAAATCACTTAAATCAAGACTGTTATGGTGTTTAAGAATATAATAATAATTGTTTTTTATATTTTTTGTTTAAAAATATATTAAAATAAAATTATTTTTATATCAATTTATTAAAATAAAAATATTAAAAAAAATATTAATTTTAAAAAAAAATCAAGTATTTTTTTGAAAAAATTTAAAACGCAAAACCAAACTGAAATCGTATACTGTGGACCTGCAGAACTGATCTTAGCGCCTCTTCCTCTCCCATGCTCTGGGGTGATTTGTCTTGGTTGCAATGTGCTTTGACTTTCGGCTGGAGATGCCCTTTTCTTCTCAAGGCTTCAATTGGTGCTTCCTGCTCTGGCCGGGCTTGGGTGCTGCTGGCTTGAGGGAGTCGTTTGCGCCTCTTCCTCTGGAGAGCTGGGCTTGCTTCGGCTTGGGTCTCCTTTCGTCTGTTCAGCGATGTTGGTGGGGTTTGGTAGCGGCTTGAGGTTCTTTTTTTCTTTTTAATTGTGGCCACGCTAAATTTTTATCGATTATGGGTCTTGGCTCAGAAAAGATGGCCCCCTAATCATGATTATACATTCAATGCACATTACTTAGTCCTCCTGCAACATTGGGAGAGCTGATGCTTCTTGGGTGGGATTAGACGATTTGTTTAACCTGGACAATTGCTTTGGGGGTTTCAGTTCCTGATTCCTGTCATTTGTCCTCTGAGGCATATTCGGTTGTTGTCAGGTTTGGTTTTCTTTCCTGCTGTTCTGGTTTGGTTAGCTTTTCTTACCCTTTTTTATGGACCTGTGCTTGCTATGGTGTCATTTCATGTCCTATTATATTAGGTTTTAAAATATGGCAGCTATTCGGTTGTTGTCAGGTTTGGTTTTCTTTCCTGCTGTTCTGGTTTGGTTAGCTTTTCCTACCCTTTTTATGGACCTGTGCTTGCTATGTTGTCATTTCATGTCCTATTTTACTAGGTTTTAAAATATGGCAGCTACTAATGCCCTTGGGCTCGCCATGCTTTTACGTCCTTTCTTTTGGGTTGGAGAGTGCAGATAGGCTCATTCGTGTTTCGATTTGGTTTTTTTTTTTCATGCCTCTATGCTTGCTTCCTCTTTTTGTTCATTTAGCTTTCTACCATTGTTCCTCCTGGTGCATCTTTTTGGGCAACTTTTCTTCCTTTATTATCGTTAGCTTGGTTCTGTCTTTTATTTTTTCGATGCTAATTTCTTTGAGGTTATCTTCCTAGGTTTTGGTTTTCTTTCATTGAATATGCAGGTTTGTTTTGTGTTCATAGTGTCTCATAGGAATAGTTTTCCAGTGCGCTTGCTGAGGCTTTTGTCTCCTTTGTGGATGTTCTTCTTGGCCAGGTTTTTCCTCTTTCATTGCCTTCTCTTTTTTTGCCTGATCATGCTTCCATACTACCTGTTGCATTGGGATTCGATTGGTTGTTGAACCATGGATTATTTGTAGTGTTTAGATTGTTAACCTAGGTTTGCTGGTGTGGATGAGCTGCTACTTTGAGAGCACTGGATCAATGATCAGGGTTTTTTAAGGATCCTTTTGCTTTCGAAGCAAGGTTAACTACAAATATAGATTTCTAAGGATGGATCCATGTTCTTATCATGGCTTGGCAGGGCAGAAATTCCAGTTTCCGTTCATTTAACAGGAATAAATGAGAGCCACCTAAAACGTTCGGAGTGGCGCATAGAACATCGGTTAGGCGTTAGTAAGCAAGATAGAGATTAAATAAATTTGAATGTGGTGCAAAAATTGCTTTGGGGAGTGTTTTTTGAACAACCAGTTTTGGCAGCCTGGTACCTTGACTATAATGGCTGTATAAGTATGCTTTTGCTGGCCAGTTTTTGCGTCTGTGTGATTTGCTTGAAGAGGCTCTGTTGTTTTGGCGTTCTATGATGATAAGAGATTGCCTATCTAGCTTTGGATTGTAAAATTTCCCTCTCTTTTTGATTATTTGTCCAGGCTTTACCTGAATATTTGGAGCCTTTTCCGAGGGAAACTTCTCAGGAGGTCTTTTGTGCGTTTATGCTGCGTCTCTTTCCCTTTTTTTTTTTTTTTTTTTGTTTTGCCGTGGTCTAATTATGCCCATGTTTGCTTGATGTTTTGGTGGCTTGATTGGCTTTTTTGTCCTCTTTTGTTTTTTTATCTTTCATGGATGGTGTGTTTTAATCCTAGGAATAGTTCCTGACATGTATTTTTTTTTGCTGCTTGCAAGTTTGGTGAGGTCTCTGGGGCCTGACTTTTTTGGAACTGATTAATTGTCTTTTGCAGAGGATCATGGAACTGTCTTAGTCTTTGATCGGCCAGCTTTCTGAACTCAGTTGTGCGCTTTTTTCCCTATTGATCCACTGTTATCTTGGGCTCTTTCATTCCTAATTTATCTGAGGTACTTTTCTTTGTTTCTTTTGCGCTCTTATTCTTATCGATGTTTTTTTTGTTCATTTCAATGGACTTTGGCATGGCTTTATCTTTTTTCCTGTCTTTTCGAGGTTACAGTGTATTTTTATAAAACTGCCCCCACCTTTTCATATCTAAGATCGTAGGCTGATACATTGTTTTTTGGTGTTTTTTTTCCATATATTTAAACCATTTTATGGCGCTCTCAAATTCATGACATGTATAAAAGTTTTTGGGATTTTTTGCGAGTAACCTGCATTTGCAGGTTCATTGTTAAGTCATGCATAGTTCTCTGATTCCTAGGTTTTTTGAGTTAGGAGAGTATGCAGGTGTTAAGGTAAGTTAAACACCAACTCCATTACTTTCTTCCTGTATTTTTTTTTTATATATATAGTTTTTGGTGAACCATTGGATTGTACCTCCGTCACATGCTTTTAACTTGGTAGCATGAAGTTTTAGGATTTCTGTGAAATATAGATTGAGAGCTTCATTTGTGTTTGATTTGTTTGTTATGGTTTGATTGCTTTATTATGTTGTAAGAAATGAATATAATGCATGCTATGGTGATATTGTTTCTTCTCTTGACCCTGTTCCAATATAATTGCTTTCCAACCGAATGAAGGTGTTCTTTTCTTTTCTGACGTGTCATCTTCTTCTTCTTTTTTTCCCGTTGAGTTCCTTCGCTTTCCCTGCTGGTTTTTTTGCCACTTGCTGAGAGAGAACATACTAACACCCTTTGATCTGCAGCTTGAGAACTTCAGCCTTCTAACACATATCCACTTAGACACTTTATTGGATGAAATAAAGAGATTTGGCCAGGACTGCTTCATTTTCCTCCGTTGCTTCATAGGCGACTGTTTTTTACAGGTTCACTTATGATTTTTTTTACCAATTCAAATGTTTTTGTTTGCTGCGCTGGCCTGAAGAAAGGTGCCTAACAGCCTGTTAACCTGAGCTTGAGATCTCATCCACTTGGTTGGGACCCCCGCCTTCTTTTCGCTGTTTTTTCTGCGTCTGTTTGTCCAAGTTTGTTTCTGCTCTTATCCTCCTGCCCATCTCTTTGGTTTTCATTATTGAGGAGCAGTAATCCAATTCTTCAGCAGCCCTTAATTTGTGTGGGAACATTAAACGCTTCCGGTCCAAAGTGTGATAAACAATGGAACTCATGTGAAGAACATTGATGATCAACCTGAGCTCAACGAGTTTTAGGTCAACACCCATTTAGTTTTAGATGTTTTTAATAAAATAAAAAATAAAAAAATATGTTGATGTATTTTTAAGTTAAAAGCACTTTAAAAAATAATTTTTATTATATTTTTAAAACCATGCCGTAAATACAAAACTATAATGAAATATGCATTTATCATTTTTAGCTACATTCATTGTACTATCTTTTATGATATATGATTGTGATGGCTTCATTAAAGGAGATATCATGGTATTATGGTTGAGCTTATTGGTTACCATGAATGCTGTCATAAATTATTGTTGAGCAGTCATGTGCTGGTTGGGTATTTATTGTACTATCTTTTATTATATGATTCTTCATTTTATCAAATCTGATCATATATAATTATTGCTTCTTTGAGAAAAAAATTTACCTTCATCGCTTGCATTTAAGTTTTGGCTCCGTGAAAAATCAGCTTGTTGTCACTATTTATACCATCCGCTGTGATACATGATAAATGGTAGGAATTTCTTTTTTTAAAAAAAAAAACGTTGGAAAATTAAAAAATAAAATAAAAGAAGAAAGCAGATGAAAATAAACGTTAAGAAAATAGGCAAGGCTTGGACCAAGCCAGCCCGCGCAGACCTAGGCTACTGTGCAAGCCCGAGTAGATTGAAAGGAGGATGTAACGCCGCAGCATTCTTCGGTTAATCGTTGGGATCTGGCATTTGTGCTGAATTCCCTCGTCCCATCGACATCATAAACACTCGGAATCTTATTTTTTTACGGTTTGGTTTTCATTGAAAAATATATTTAAACACGCCTAAAGACATGGTAATAACATATATTACCTTCAAAATTATTTTTAAACAATTAATTGACATGAAGAGTTTTTAGACCTGTAATCTCAAATCTTTCAATTTTGATAGTAAAATAACCAGTTTACTTATCCATGTTGCAAAAGTTGGGTAAAAAGTAATTGATTGCAATAAAAAAAATACTCGAGGTGATTAAGAGCTATTTAATATTTTTATTAATACTGAGCTAACATGTCAATCTTGAACCTCTTGATTTGACATTTTGTGTAATCCAAATTTAAAATTAAATCATATAAAAATTGTCATAACATGATTTAATTTACTTGACCGGTTCGAAAACATCTTGGTCGACCGATAAAAAGAGTTTGAGGATGGAATTGAGAAAAAAATAAAATTAACATAAAAAAACCTTTCAACCTAACTTTTTACTTAACCTAAGTTTAAAAGTAAACTATATGAAAGTTGTCATGACATGACCTGTCAACTTGATTAGTCCAAAGATAACTTGGTTGACCGGTAAAATAAAATTGAGAATAAAATTAAAAAAAAAATAATGATATTAAAATATTTTGATCCGACTTCTTGTTTAGCCCGAAAATTTTTAAATTACTTGGAAGTTGCATTAATATGATTCACTAGACTTGATTAATCTAAAGGAAATCTGGTAACTATTCAGAAGAATAAGAGGATGAATTTGAGAAAAGAAATAAAAATAAAAATAAAAAAAGGAGGGGAATGGAAAAAAAATTAGAGAGGGGGGGGCAATTGAAAAAAAAAGAAGCAAAGAGAAGCTTCAATGATAATATAAAACAATGAAGCTACACACTCATTTACTATTGCCGTGGGAAAATTTGTCACCTCAATTTTCTCCCTTTTTTTTTGTATTCCTCTTCTCTTATTTATTAATTTTTTGATCCCTGTCTTTGTCCCGCATTTCTTCTAGAAAAAAAAAAAGTAAATTATCTAGATGGTGACTCAGTGGTAAGAGCTTGAGACCAAGAGATTTTGCTCCCTCTGTGGTCTCAGGTTCGAGCCCTGTGTTTGCTCATATGATGGCCACTGGAGGCTTACATGGTTGTTAACTTCAGGGCCCGCGGGATTAGTCGAGGTACGCGTAAACTGGCCCGAACATCCACGTTAAACTAAAAAAAAAAAAAAGTAGAACAAATTTCATTCATTTTTTATCTTGAGACAGGGATGATTTTGAATTTTATCTTGTCGTTGCTAACAAAATATGGTTTATTTTGTCTTATGCATGCATGTTTTATCATGTACCCGAACCAAATGTGATATATTTATAAAAATATTCATGTACTAAATAGATAAATTAAAACTTGCAAAAAAGCCTTCAAAAAAAGTCCAAAGATGTTAAACATGTATTCTAATAAATAAATAAAAACAGTCATAACATTAAACCTGATTGTTTAATCGGATTTAAATTTTATTAAATGATTTTGCATGTATAATTATATAGAAGTATTGCTCGGCTACAAGACCTTCAAAGGGATGAGAAACCCTGGTTCTTATTCACGTTGTATCAAAATGCTACCTTACATTAAAAATAAAATAAAAAACTAAAAGGCATTGGAGAAATATTGTGGACCTAGATGCAATTTCCTATTCACCACAACAGTTCTTCCTGAGCAGCTCAAGAAAAAGGGTAAAGATTATAGGACTCCATGCAAACACTTGGTCTAGAAAATAATATAATTTCCACGCAAACGTGTGCATAACAAAAACCTAAAAGAATCGGTGAATCCACTGTACATCAAGAGACAATCTACTATTCATCATAATAATTCCCGACTGCATCTCGGCTAACTTACTTTCATTCCTTTCAGTTCGATTTCTGTCAGTGAGCTTGAGCGAGAGGCTTGTTTAATTTTTTCTCTTGGGCTTTGCTTGATTGCTGTAATTGAATGATTGCCCGTGAAATGCTCTACCAAGTTGGCAAGTTGTGCAGGAAGTCATTTTGTGTTGGAGGTGGTGCTGATTGAACATGTTGGCCGTGTGTCTCTGGTTTTCTGGGTTAGCCATTCCATCTTCATTGTAGGGAGGATGTCTAGGTATGGTGTGCATGTGCCAGGGTTAGGTAATGCATTATTTTCCTGTTTATTTTTGTTCAGTACAATGCTGCCACTCCATTTCATTTCGTTTGGGAATGAGCTGCCATGTTTCTTATAGCCATCATGGCTATTGCCTCATTACTTGCTTTTCCATCATGTCAAGTTGTCTGTTTTTTTTTTTTATCTTTTAAGAGAATACCAGGTTTTTATTTGTTGCTTTCTCTCCCCAAGAAGTCCGGTTCTCTCTTGGTTTCTTTCCTGCGTTGGCTTTTATTTGGGGTTTCATTGCCTGTGAGTTTTTATTCTTACCCTGCTGTCATTTCCTTCCAGAACTCATTTTAGTGAGTTCAATTGCTTCTGCCTCTGTTTTTTGTTTTTGTTTTCTCAAACTCTATTGCTTATTGGTTTTGTTTGACTGTGATTCAATCATCTTGGAGTAGCTGCTACTTGAGTTAACCTGCGTGATAACTCCTCTGACAATGATTAATTAGGCGGCTGCCTTCTTTTTTTCTGCACAGCTGCTATGGGGGTTTGCATTCTCTTCATGCAATGGCTGGTGTGTTATCTATTAATTTATATGAATAATGTCCATCCACATAAACATGTAAGCTTTATTTATGAAGAAAAAACAGCAGTTTTGAAGGTATAGCTGATAATCCATGACATTAAATCAATTTATATATTGGAATTTCAAACATAGTCTAATTATATCATGAAGGACACATGTAGACTTTAGGTGATGAGAAGCAAACAGAGTAAATATTCCCGCAACTCATATCTCTTTTGGTCTTTGGTCATCTGTTTGATTGTTAATATGCAGATCTCTTGTTATAAAATTGAGCCCTTTTAAAACAATTGTGTGCAAGCCTGTGTTGGCGAAGGTGGCACAATTCTCATCTAGATGGCCTAATTCAATTGCTCCTTCAATTTTGAAGGTAACAATACTTCAATCAAAGATTTACATTTCAACTTAGCTGAGCTTAAAGATAATTACTAATCATTTTGGAACAAGTTTCATAAAAATCCAACACTTTAAAGCCAGAAATTTGTAGTAATCAGGAGAATTCATAACTTTCGTTCTTCAAAATAATGGGAATAGTATCCTAAAAACAAATTAAAATGAATGTACCTTGCTTTATTTATCCTTCTGTTCCAATTAGATAAATCTCATGTCTTCAATCATGTGTCCATGTTACCCGCAAGTTGCAGGTCATAACTTGGGCCATAGATTTGAGCATAATTCCAAAGCATTGTGTTGCATAATCTGATAGTTT
>Ga0307509_10011173_pt1 | contig 10920 bp, 6 predicted proteins | sample 10_EM_MG_FD_202245 | JGI IMG/M metagenome (GOLD analysis project Ga0307509, IMG submission 202245) | Populus trichocarpa ectomycorrhiza microbial communities from riparian zone in the Pacific Northwest, United States - 10_EM | ecosystem: Host-associated > Plants > Roots > Unclassified | place... | reverse complement strand
TGCAGAAACTCATATCCTATTGACGGAGTTAAGTGTACCCGAGTTGGTCCGACACTTCCAGCTGGATAATTCCTGATGGAGGGTAGACCTCGGACAAACCCTGAGCAGGACAGGGTCCTCGCACAAGCTCGGAGTAGTGGTGAATGTCAAAGGCTTAAATCTGATATCTACTTAAGTTTAAGAGTTTGGCATTCCACTTCGATAACCAACTTTCCTCGAGAGAACTTATTGAGTGAAGCTTTCAGCTTAACGATATTAAGTTTAACCGTTTTAATTCTTTGTGAATTATTCGCTCTATCTTTATCTTTTACTTTGAGTTTTGGTGCGGTCGCAACCTTAGAGTTCACCTCTCTATAGGGTGCCCCCATTACATGCTATTAGCTTCTTTATATTCGTTATGGCTGCATCATGCAGTTCTGTCCAGACAAACTCCGCTGTTCTAGTAAGCGCCATCAGGGGTGCTGCAACTGTTCCTATATGCGGTAAGAATTTGCTAATGTAGTTGACTACCCCTAGGAATTCTAGTAGTTGGCGATTGGTGGTGGGGGTAGTCCATGCTTCGATTTTCGCAATGTTTTCAGGGTCTGGTTTCAACCACTCATCATCAATGATGTGTCCTAATACTTCCATTCTAGGTGCGAAAAATTCGGACTTCTTTCTGCTTGCATAAAGCTGTGCTCCCTTGAGCTTGTGGGAGATAGCTGCAATGTGTTTCAAGTGGTCTTCTTCTGTATCAGGAAATATGAGGATATCGTCAATATATACCCAGACAAACTTCCCTAGGAAGTCCGCCATCAGATCCGACATGATGTGCACGAATGTTCCCGGTGCATTCATAACCCCTTGCAGTATGGCTTCGCTAACAAATCCCCCAAAGGGCAATTTGAAACTGTTCTTCCAAACCTCCTCCGGCTCTACCCTGTTCTGGAAGTAAGTATCCCTTAGATCTATCCTGCTGCGGTATCTGGCTCTTGCCATATCGTTCAGAATTGTCGTTTGATTGAGTATCGGCTCATCATCCTTTAGCGTGATTTTGTTCCTTTCTGTTAGGTCCACTAGCGGTCGGGCCCTTTTGCCATCTTTCTTATATTGGACAAACATAGGTGCCGGTCCACACACTGCCTGGCATCTGATGACTCCCTCTCTTTCTTTCTCTCTGATCCACTCACTCAAAGCTGCTGTATGTCGTTCAGGGACAGAATATGTTGGTAGTGTCCGGACTTCAACACCCGGCTTTAGCCTGATCCTGTGATTGATCTTCCTCAGGGGCGGTAGTCCTTCCGGTATTGATTCTGGAAACACCTCTGCATGTTGATCAATTATCTCTTCTGTAGATACTACTGCCGCTCTGACATACTCGCTGGTAGGGGTACAGTTTACGCTCACTCTGTGTTTCGGAAATTCAAGACTAAGCTTGTGGCAGTCTATTGACCCTTGTTGTTGCATGATAAAGGGCATCCCAATAAGGGCATTGTATTTTGCCAGGTTTCCGATTATCATCTTGGTGTTTGGGACTTTCATTTGCACAACCAAAATCTCCACTGAACCTTCCTTCTGGCTTTCGGATCTCGACCTTTTCATAGCCATATGAATCTTTGTGGGCTTCGCCATCTTGATACGTGGTATCCCATGTGTGGTCACAAAGTGGGGGCTGACAATAGTGGCTCCAATCGTCACAGTGTCATTGAGAACCTTGGCTTCTATTACATTTAGGTGCATCGTTCCTTCTAGAGAACCGTGAGGTTTGATGTTTGCTGGCCTAGTACTCTGAGCTGTAGCATAGGATTCAATTTCGGTAGCGTGGATGTAGACTTCATCCATTGAGTCCTGCTCATATTCGACATTATTCGATCTTTTTTCCTTCTTGATCGCCTTTCCTTTGCCTTTCTTGTCATCCTGCTTAGAAGGACATTCTTTGGACATATGGCCCGTTCCGCCGCAGGCATAACAGGTTGGTTCAGCTTTCCTGTCATCTCTATCCTGCTTCTTGTATCCTTTGGCTGACTTGCGTTTCGATTTGTGGCGGTCCTTTGGTTTCGAGCTATTTGAAGAGTAATCTCTCTTTTCGTTCTTATCGACTCCTGTGTCTCTAAGGACTGCATCTATTCGTTTGACATCCCTGATGAGTTGTTTGAAGGTGTCATCCTCCTGGTAAACTAACTTGGCTTGTTGTCTCAATTTGGGATGCATGCGGTTGTACAGTCTCTGACGGAATATATATTCGGTTATCACATCTTCTGATAGTTTGTTCTGGTACATCTTGAGGTCGACAATGACTTCTGTGATCCTTCGTACTTTACCTTCTTTGGTGACTTGTTGTACTGCGTTAAACTTCTCAAAGAGGTTATCCTTTTGCCGGGTGGAAACGAATAGGTCCCTAAGGTGTCTAACTAGTTGGTCTCTAGTGATATCATCGCCAAACTGTCTAAATGCTTGGTGACTAGCTTTTAGTACTCGCTTCGTGGTATAGAGTATCGAGTAGGTTCCAGATCCTGGAGCGTTTGGTGTGACTCCTGTTAGGTTCAGGTATGATCAAACTGAAGTATACCATGTCTCAAAGGCTTCTTCTTTGAGATCGTCTTCTTCACCACTGAAGATTGGAGGCTGGTGGAGCTTTGCTGCTAACCTGGTCATCCTCTCAAGTACTGGATGTGGAGGAGGAGCAGGGGGATCTTCCGGTCCTGCTTTTGACATATTGTCGTTACTGTCGCTATCGCTATCAGTGCTTGAAGTGTCTGGGTCCGGAGGTGGTGCCGGTTCCCCTTGCTTTTTGGGTGTCGATGGGAACTCTCCTGGTCTGGTGGCGGTCTCCTTCTCGAGTTCTTTGGCTGACTCCGTTAGCACTACCTGTACTTCGTCTCTGGATAGCTGTCAAGCAGCCTCGTCAATTTCGAACTGCGTGGTCGCTTTTTTCTGCTCCCTTCGAGCCTTATCTCTCAAGGACTTCTCAGTTGGCTTGGTGAGCTCCGCTCGAGAGATCTCCTTGCCTGTCCTTGTCTTTAGGTTCGAAAGGGTGTCTTCGTTGACTTGCTGAAGTTAAAAAAATGTAACCGCTTCCTATGGGGTACTGGTCTTGCAAAGGGATATCGGTATGGACTCTAACCAAACCGGTGGTATAAACGAGATCAAGTACCGGAGACGCCAACAAGTAAGTGAATAAGCTCTATTACATTTATCGAAACTACTAGGAGAATACCGAGTGCTTTTGTAACAGGGGCACCCTGTAGAGAGGTGAACTCTAACATTGCGACTGCACCAAACACTCAACGTAGAAGATAAAGATGAGGTAAAATAATTCAGAAGAATTAACGGTAAAACTTAATACAGTTGAGCTCGAAGCTTCACTCAATTTAGTTCTCTTGAGGAAAAGTTGGTTTGTCAAAGTAGAATGCCAAACGCTTAAACTTAAGTAGATATCAGATTTAAGCCTTTGACATTCACCACTACTTCTGACCTTTGTGCGAGCACCCTGTCCTGCACAGGGTCTGTCCGATGGCTACCCTCCTTCAGGATCTATCCTGCTGGAAGTGTGGGACCAACTCGGGTACACTTAACTCCGTCAATAGGATATGAGTTTCTGCAATGCATATCCAATACAACCGCAGGTGAAAAACTCTTCCTATCGAAGTCATACTAGTGGCTAACTATTATGACAACAACCGGAATCAATACCTAGGTGGTGGACTCACTGGCCCAGTGGTAGTTTCGTCTATACAAGCTATGCAGTCCATCATTTAATCTACGCGACTATTCAATGTGATAAATTGACATGCAAGCTCCCCCGGTGAGATGTACCCGATGGGTGGCTAAGTGGGCGCTCCCCATAGTCAGCCTCTAGGGACCTACTCTACCGTGATAAAACTCATACCTCTAGAGTCCAATAACAACCCATAGTAATGCTACAAATCAAGGGGGCTGGTCACTGAGGTATTTGTCTCGAAAGCACCCTGGCCTACTGAGACTACCTGAGCACCACTAGGAAGACTATCCTACAACCCGTAAGCTAGAATAGACTCCTAGATGCCCGAGAGACCATATATGACCGACCCCCATTTTGGCGGCTACCCATACTCCCCTTATATATCCTGCGAACGACATTCAGTCGGACGGACGGCGATGACTTATACGCTCTTATGGCAGCTGCTCCAATGAACTCTTTTAACTAGCAAACGAGCAACTACACAGCCTTCTGCCTATGACGCGCTGTCCTAAGGCTGGGGCCAGAGGGGGGTGTTAGCTAAACCTGCCCAAGTTCAATAGTATGTTCGGGCCACCGTTATACAGGCGTGGGGCCTCCCCGCGGAGATGCATGTGCGCCCAAGAACATCTAAGACCCCATACAATGTGAGGCAATCGATCTCTAAGTTCTATGATGACTTTGCCAGTGAAGGTAGGGTAACTTGGGTTCCTCAGTAGGGTAACTGGGACCTATTGGCACAATGACCAAATTCCCAAGGTAGGGTAACTTTGCCCTCTTATGCCTTGAACCGCTCAGGAAGTCCTCCAGTCGACCACAGGGGTCGTCTCAGAGGTCCGTGTAACATTCCCCTAATTTTCTTGACCTTATGCGAATGTTCTCCCGAAAGGTTACCCTGCCTAGTAGAGTACCTCAAGGCTACTCAACTATTCCCTAGACCTTAACCTAGGTTTACTAGCCATTTCTATAATATCTATACCAGACCATACCACCTCTGGTTACCACTTGGTATACCATTTGGGCTAAGCTGATAGTGATTGTAGCTACCTATCGTAGGGTTATTACAGCTTTAGGCCTGTGCGAAGCTCAAAGATTCTCGAATCGAACCGAATCGAAGATAACTGTTCAACCAAGTATCTTGAAAACTCTGTCTGTCCAACTGGTATCTCTCTAAGTCCGGAGAGATACAGGTCTTTAAATACACTTGCGATAATCCATCTCGCATCAATCATATCCAAATCCTAAGACATCAAACGATACCTAACCCTTAAACAATCCAACAATAAACAAGGCTTACGAACTTCCTGAGTTCGTATCCTGAAACAATACAAGTATCAAATAACAAGGCTTACGAGTCCCCTGAGCCTGTATCCTAAAACAAAACATTAAACAAACTAACTAGGTATACAAGTCTCCTGAACTCGTATCCTAAAATAAATACATAAAAGAAATCCATTCTCAAACTAGTAACCTGTACCAGTTACAAGAGTGATAGTAATCAGATAACCTGCAACCACGATCATTACTGGGCAGTGCACCTTGCCCTGCATGTTCTGTGATCCCACATACAACTTAAGAGTTATACCACTGCCTCAATGCTATTGTCAGCTTACATGACCATTCCTTCACTTGTGTTCCTAAACAAAACAATCAACATGCAAAACTAAACTTAACACATCTACCAGGTCTAATATAACTCTGAGGCTGTAAAACAATCAAATTAATCAACTAAGCAAATTAATCAAACTAAACATAGGAAATCCTGTGCTTGGTTCCTGTATACAGTTACCAGAACATGTATACATGTTGGAACAACCTAATAATAACTGGGGTAGCGTTGATAACAGAGCGATGCACAGAGACAAGCATGTACATGGTGGGTCCGGTATGTGATGATAATGATGTGGATCTTCGATGTATGATACAGCAAGCTCCCTACTTCTAGCTGAGATTAGATACAGAAGTGCGCGTACAAATACACAAAACTGGTAAAACCCCCAGGTGGCAGTCACGACCCTAAACTGGGCGTACCCCAAACTAGCTATTATACCCTAACAACTATGGGATTCCGGCTACCAGATACATGTTCTTGCTAAGGACGCCAGATGATCAGTTGATCCTCCAGCCAATGCCTATCTGTACCAAGGATGCCTGGGCCCTACCCGCGGTTTCTGTCCTCATAAAGAGTTCAGGGCCCAGCTGTCAATCTGGAGTCCAGCTGTCAATATCCAGGATGGCCGCCTTGCCTGGTCGTCCCTACTACCTCTGCCCAGAATGGATGGGGCTATTGGATGCCAAGGCCCTGCAGTCCACCCCTGACAGTTGCGAACACAGAGTTGCACAAACATCTGGATATCAGCATAGACAATCTCCAAATCGTAGATTTGAGGATCTCAGCTTTGTTCCTTGTGCGCCCAGTAGCAATAACTCCATAATGTTAGGTCTTTTGCACCTCTAAGCACTTTGAGTCTTTCTAGCACCCTTCCAAACAGACACTTCTATCCTGACAATCATGACAAATACTCACAACTGAATAAACACTCAGGGGCGCAGTATTACACATTCGAACACACAAATCTTCCATCACGATTCTGTTGTCCTGACTCCCCACTTGTATTTTCTGTTCCGCTTCTCAGTATCTTATATTGATCTAACTATCAATCTTAATGTAACCTATGATCTCGCTCCTTTACCTACAAAAGATGTGTGGCCTATCACTTTTAGAATACCAACCCTTCTAATGCGTTGGGCCTTTGTTAGGTTAGCCTAAGCTCTTCATTAGGCACAGCTAGGTTCATTAGGCGGGGCTCACAGTCAAGCTTCTTCGGCAGGCAGGGGCCAGGGAAGTGCTGAGCCCAGGTTACCGAGCCAACCCGGCGAATGTTTTATACCTTGTGTTCCTGGGGGTTTGAACATGTGTGAGTAGAGATTACCAAGGAAACGATAGTCCAAGCAAAGACAATTATTGAAGAGATTATTCCACTAGTAGAAAGGTGAGAGCTGAAGGGGCTTGGCTGAACGGTGATTAGTGGTCTCCGATTGTGACTGATTTAGAATGGGAACTGTCTGCATCTCTTTCTTTTTCAATTTATTCTCTTCCGCCCTGTTATTCCTCTGTCTTCTCTACACCTCCCTCCTCCCTTTTCTTTGCACTCGAGAGTACAGAAAAATACCAAATGATGAGTTTTTCTATTACTCAATTATGGATTCTGGCAATGTCTTGAGAATTGGAGGAGTTCATTTCTGGAACTACAAGACCAGTACGTGACTCACCTCTCTCTCTCAATCCTGAGATTATCCTGTCATCACAATGTCCCTGCAGTTGGCACTCTCTCTAGCCGAACTTGCATATTTATTCTTAGAACTGTTCATATTCTGCTCCTCGTTCATCTTACATATATTCCCTTCTTGCCTCAGCTACCAACTCTTCCTATCTCTCATCATGTATTCTAATAACCTTTCCCTCCTATATACTTAATTGTATAACTATATTTGAAGCTTGTCCTTCATGTACGGACCCAATGGGTTCATTGGGTTAGCCTGGGTTATCTCTTATTGTACTCAGTTGAGTTGGGCTCAATATTCGTTGGGCTGGGTTGGGTTGGGTTGGCCCTTTCTCTGACCTGGGTTAACCCATTGGATGGCAGGTGTATCCGGTAGAGGTTACCAGTTTAGCAATAGATTTGTTTTATGTATTGTTTCAGGATATGAGTTCAGGTGACTTGTATGCCTTGTTAGATTGAGTTATATTTTGTTTTAGGATATGAGCTGAGGAGACTTGTAGGCCTTATTATTTGTTACTTGTACTGTTTCAGGATACGAAAACAGAAAGATTGTAAGCCTTGTTTATTGTTGTTTGTTTATAGGTCTGGTATTGCTTGATGCCATAGGATTTGGAAATAATTGATGTGAGATGGATTATTGCAAGTGTATTTAAAGACCTCTATCTCTCCGGACTTGGAGAGATCAGACTTTGACAGACACAGTTGTCAATGTACTTGGTGAAGCAGTTATCTTCTATTCAGTTCACTTCAAGAATCTTTGAGCACTGTACAGGCCTAAGGTATTGGCCTTCTCTTAGTAGTTTTGATAAAGAGTAATAGTGTCTACTTGATTTCTTGTTGGCTTCTCCAGTATTTGATCTCGTTTATACCACCCATTTGGTTAGAGTCAATACTGATATTCCTTTGCAAGACCGCTACCCTAGGGAAAGCGTTTACATTTTTTAACTTCAACAAGCTAATGAAAACACAATTTCAAACCTAAAGACAAGGACAGGCAAGAAGATCTCGTGAGAACAGCTCACAAGCCAACTGCGAAGCCCTTGAGAGACAAGGCTCAAAGAGGACAGAAGAAAGCGAGCAAGCAGTTCGAAATTGACGAGGCTGCTAGCCATCTATCAAGAGATGAAGCACAGGTTGTGCCAGAAGAGTCAGGAAAAGGACTCGAGAAGGAGAAAGCCACCAGACTAGGAAAGTTCCTATCGACACCAAAGAAGAAAGGGGAAACGGCACCACCTCCAGACCCACATATTTCAAGCAGCTATAATGATAGCGATAGGGACGACATGATATCAGAAGCAGGACCAGCAGATCCACCTGCACCCCCTACAGACCCAGTTCCTGATAGGATGACTAGGTTGGCAGCTAAGCTAGAAAAACCTCCAACATTCAATAGTCAAGGAGATGACCTCAAAGCAGAAGCCTTTGAGACATGGTATACTTCAGTTCGATTATACATAAACCTGACTGGAGTCACACCAAATACTCCTGGATATAGAAACTACTAGATACTCTAGGCCACAAACCGAGCACTACAAGATTTTTACCAAGCACTTAGAGAATTTGGGGATGATATCACAAGAGATCAGCTAGTCAGGCACTTAAGGGACATATTCATCACTAGCCGCCAAAAAGACAACCTATATGAAAGGCTTAATGCTGTACAATAAGTCACCAAAGAAGGCATGGTGCAAAGAATCACAGAAGTAATCGTTGACATGAAGATGTATCGGAACCAACTTGCTGAAGAAATAATAATCAACTACATATTCCATCAGAAACTGTACAAGTCCATGGATCCGAAATTGAGACGACAAGCCAAGCTGGTCTATGCTGAGCACAATTGAGTAAGACAAGTGGTTAAGGATATCGAGGGAATAGACACAGTTCTTAGGGATACTGGAGTCTACAAAAGCGAGAAGAGAGACTACTCTTCAAGTAGCTTGAAGCTAAAGGATTGCCACAAATCGAAAGGCAAACTAGCCAAAGAGTACATGAACCAGAATAGAGACGACAAGAGAACTGGACCAACCTGTTATTCGTCCAGCGGAAAGGGCCATATGTCAAAGGACTACCCTTCCAAGAAGGATGATCAGAGAGGCAGAGGAAAAGCTGTTAAACACAAAGCAAGATCAAACAATGTCGAATATGAACAGGACTCAATAGATGAAGTCTAGATGAACATTGCAGAAAATGAGTCCTATGCCAGTACCCAAGCCACGAGGCCAGCAAATATTAAATGCCACGGATTCCTAGAAGGAATAATACACCTAAGTGGAAAAGAAGCCAAGGTTCTTTGCGATACGGGAACGATTGGAGGCAGCATTGTCAGCGCTCACTTTGTCACCCCATATGGAATACAATCTATTGAGATAGCGAAGCCAACCAAGATTCATATGGCTATGAAAGGGGCAAGATCCGAAAGCCAGAAGGAATGCTCGGTGGAGATTTTGGTTTGGAAAATGAAGATGGCTAACACCAAGATGATAATTGGGAATCTAGCGAAATAGGATCCCCTTATTGGGATGATCTTCCTCATGCAACAACAAGCATGAATAGACGGGCACAAGCTCAAACTGGAATTTCCGTAACACAGAGTCAGGGTTAACGGTACCTCTAGGTGTAACGGGGGCACCCTATAGAGAGGTGAACTCTAAGGTTGCGACCACACCAAAACTCAAAGTAGAAGAGAAAGATAGAGTAAATAATTCACGAAGAATCAAAAAGGTTAAACTTAATATCGTTAAGCTGAAAGCTTCACTCAATAAGTTCTCTCGAGGAAAGTTGGTTATCAAAGTAGAATGCCAAACACTTAAACTTAAGTAGATATCAGATTTAAGCCTTTGACATTCACCACTACTCCGACCATGTGCAAGGACCCTGTCCTGCTCAGGGCTTGTCCGAGGTCTACCCTCCATAAGGAATTATCCTGCTGGAAGTGTCGGACCAACTCGGGTACACTTAACTCCGTCAATGGGATATGAGTTTCTGCAATGCATCTCCAATACAAGCGCAAGTCGAAAAACTCTTCCCATCGAAGTCATACCAGTGGCTAACTGTTATGACAACAACCGGAGTCAATACCTAGGTGGTGGACTAACTGGCCCAGTGGCAGTTTCGTCTATACAAGCTATGCAGTCCATCATTTAATCTACTCGACTACTGAATATGATAAATTGACAGGCAAGCTCCCCCGGTGAGATGTAGCCGATGGTTGGCTAAGTGGGCGCTACCCATAGCCATCCTCTCGGGACACACTCTACCGTGATAAGACTCATACCTCTAGAGTCCAATAACAACCCATAGTAATGCTACAAATCAAGGGGAGAAGGTCCGGGCTGGTTACTGAGGTATTTGTCTCGAAAGCACCCTGGCCTTCTGAGACTACCTGAGTACCACTAGGAAGACTACCCTACAACCCGTAGGCTAGAATAGACTCCTAGATGCCCGAGAGACCACATATGGATGCCCCCCATTTTGGCTGTTACCCATACTTCCCTTATATATCCTGCGAACCACATTCAGTCAGACGGACGGCGACGACTTATACGGTGTTACGGCAGCTGCTCCAATGACCTCATTTTATTAGCAAACGAGCAACTACACAGCCGTCTGCCTATGACGCGCCGTCCCAATGCTGGGGCCAGAGGGGGGTGTTAGCTAAACCCGCCCAAGTTTAATAGCATGTTCGGGCCACCCTCATACAGGCGTTGGGCCTTCCCGCGCTGATGCGTGTGCGCCCAAGAACATCTAAGAGCCCATAGAATGTGAGGCAATCGACCTCTAAGTTCTAGGATGACTTTGCCAGTGAAGGTAGGGTAACTTGGACTCCTCAGTAGGGTAACTGGGGTCCATGGGCAAAATGACCAAATTCCCAAGGTAGGGTAACTTTGCCCTCTCATGCCATTAACCTCTCCGGAAGTCCTCCAGTCAACCACAAAG
>Ga0307509_10011171_pt1 | contig 10922 bp, 10 predicted proteins | sample 10_EM_MG_FD_202245 | JGI IMG/M metagenome (GOLD analysis project Ga0307509, IMG submission 202245) | Populus trichocarpa ectomycorrhiza microbial communities from riparian zone in the Pacific Northwest, United States - 10_EM | ecosystem: Host-associated > Plants > Roots > Unclassified | place... | reverse complement strand
ACAAACAAATGGCGTTCCATACATGGGACCTATGTGCCATCGTGAAATATATGGGTGTAGCAGACATATTATTCAGCTGAGCCGAGAGCGTTTACGATAGTCCGACGGGGAGTGTTCGCATAGTGTTGGCATACCTTGAGCAACACCCGCAAGTAAGGTCGGAGGTTTCATGCTCCCCCCCTTGACGCGTCTCCTCCAACGAGGTCCCCGTCACTTCTCGATCTCTCAACCACCCACGCTAACCGCAAAACACAGCATCTATGTCTCACGGTCAACCAACCCTTACTTCAACCTCTCATTCGAGGACTGGTACGCATCCACATTGGGCATTTACTTTGCGGTCTCTAGATAACATCCGTGGCCCAGGTTATTCAAGGAGAAGCCGATTCAGGAGCCGCTCCTGCTCATCTACCGTGACAAGCCATGCGTTATTATTGGACGAAATCAAAATCCTTGGAAAGAAGTAAACTTCCCTGCTCTACGCCGCGCCAACATCCCCTTCATACGCCGGCGTAGCGGTGGAGGAACGGTTTACCACGTAACATCCTTCTGCCTAATGCTCGTCCTCCGTAGACTCACTGTCTGCGGGAAAGGACACAGGAAATACAAACTTCTCTATCCATCTTCCGCGAGGCTCGTTCAATCGCCATGTTACCGCGCAGCTTGTCTTGCGCGCCGTACGCTCACTCGACGTCGATGCCTCTGTGAACGATCGCAATGATGTCTGCCTTGGCCCTTATAAGATAAGTTTCTGTTTCTTACCCAAGTATATTCTCATGAACATACCCTCCGATATCCACGTGTCCGGCTCCGCCTATAAGATCGCGAAAGATCGAGCGTACCACCATGGTACCATGCTCATCTCATCACGGCTCAGCACCCTGGGAGATGTGCTACACGTCTCGAAAGTACGTCTTATTTGTCACGCTACGCTAGTATGGACGCTGGATATCGTGTCGCGTTGGTGCTTAGGAGTCTATGATCACTCGAGGCGTCGCGTCAGTTCGCTCGCCAGTGAAGAATTTGCAGGAATTCAATCCATCTGTAACTCATGGCGGTTTCGTGGGAGCCGTTGTTCAAGCCTTCCGCGAGGAGTACCACATAGAGGAGCCAGTACGCTCTACGTCATAAAGTCATTTCCATCCGCTCAACATGCCTTTTCTTGCCCAGGTGCGTTACGTGCAGGCCGAGGATGCCACGGACATACCATACGTTCAAGACAGCATGGCCGAACTCCCTGTAAGTGTCTTCACCTTTCCTTTATGGGCCCGGTCGCTGGATCTTCTATTTCCAGGAGTGGGATTGGGCGTTTGGGCAGACTCCCGAGTTCACATACTCAATTAGCCGGAGTTTCGGATGGGGCGACGTGGTCAGTCAAATCAATCAACAAGTTGGCTTGTGCGTCATGTCTTGACGGCATTGTAGACGGCGGAAATACTCTCAAAGCGCGGTGTCATTCTATCGTGCACGTTGACCGCGAAGGACACACGAGATTCGGAGTTGCTGGTAAAGTTGAGTGGCAGGTTGGAGGGCCAAAAGTATGGGTTCCTCGAGGAAGCGACGGCGTACGACGGCTGTGGGAGAACGCACGAAGTGCTGCGATGGTTGATAGAGGAGATGGGCAGCTGAGTTTGGAACTTCGATAGCGTGTCGAGTTGGGAATATGTATATATATCTACGGTCTATTGAGTTCTTTCTGTGTACCAAACGCTATTGGTTCCAAAGCCCTCAGGTGCCACAGGGTTGGACTATGGGCAAAACGTGAATCAGCAGATTGAGGATTGGGTGAAAGGTCCCGCACGCACCGTCTGTTTCCGTGCGTGACCAGTAAGTCGCTGGTCTCTGTCCATCATCATCTCCTCCCAGGAGTCGATATGATATCTTGGGGGCTGAAATGATACACACGGTCAATGAGGGGCTACAGGGCGAGAATAAGGATAATTGGCTCACCATGCCCTGGTTTTGCGCACGTTTAGACACGTTCAACAACGTCCCTGCAGCGCCGAACAGTGCGGTGACCAAGCCTAGTTAAACATCGATTCTGAGAAGGATGCTCGACGACATAGAAAAATATGGCGCCTCACCGAAAGGAATGAGAGCCTCCCATGGAACAGGCATGCTAACGAGAAGTTGAATACTCTTTACTAGAATGTGCTGGTCTGTCACCGTGCGGGGACGAGCTGCCACACCGTATTTGGCACTGTTTGATACTTCACGGAGCTTTACGTGACTACTGTACTACGCTTTTACTCCCACCCGATCCGAGAAGAAAATCAACGCGAGGGGAAAGGCTACAACGAAAGTACCTATTTCTAACCCAAGCAATACCCTTCTACCCGTATCGGTGCCCATGCTTTGAAGACAGTACGCCGACATTGCCATCATGAAGCAAATAACAGACCAAACCAAAGACGCGATGGGAACCGAGAGCATAGATGCCAGGAGCGTTGTGTTGGAGTACGTCCAGCCAGCTTCATCGTCCTTTCCACCAAAATATTTATACTGGAAAACGATCTGAATCATCATTCAAAGTTGAGCAACTTAGAGAACTGCTTACGACGTCATCATGGTCGGCGTTGGCCCGAATGCGGTGTTTCCATAAGTGATAGAGGCCGGTCACGATTTCTAGAAGTGACAAGAGAGTTGAGGTCAGAGACGCTGTCCTCTGGAACTTTGTGATCCCCTAAGTGGTTGTTTAATGAAAGCGGGTATACCACCACTCAAGTCAAGCTTACGGGAAGTGCTGTTAGGAAGGTCACGTTCGCTCTGTCCAACGAAGTTAGGCATTGTCCAGCTTTCATAAACGACGACGGACGTACGCCACGAAAACAGTTGCCTTTTTCCCCCCCAAAATTAAGTGAGGCCGAATTCAACCAAGGTGACTAGAGTCGGGGAATTAAACGTACTAGTAGATTCGCGTCTGTAAGAAAATATATGTAAATAGGACTTCAGATGCCATTGAAATCACCGCAGCCATACTGGACCACTCCACAAGGATCGCCCGTACGAACGTACGAAAATCTGCGAGAGGAGCGTGGGATGCCGGATGTGCTCGATGAAGCCGCTCCCTGTACATCAGGTGTATGCCGAAAAACACGCAAGATAAAAGGCCATCCAATATTTTTGGTGGCATGGAAAAGGGCTGGGCACGGGGCTTGCTCGTGTGCTCTCTCTGATTGCGGTGCACGTCGATGTCATACATGACCCTCGATAGGTGCCAGAGGATGGCACCGTTCGCGGCATTCTCGCACTCGGGTTCCGCTGCGAGGGCTAACGGCAAAGAACCTATGTAAGTATACAAGTGCCAGGGAGGATTGGTCACACGCCCATACATTTTAGTTCCAAGAAAAGCTCGACGAGACGCTGACACTCCTGAAATTTGAATCTCCCCCTGGCGCCTCCTTTCCCAGAGATATGCTCTAAATAAAGCCATGGCGTCAGTAACCCTGATCCCAGTGATTCGTGGGTGACCGTGCCATGTCATACCGTTTGCGCTATATGCCAGGGCTTCGAAGAAGGACACTTCCAAGTTGGGGTGACAACGCGTATGATGCATAGGGAACGATTCTGACGCTATCCAGAAGCATTGCTTCCCGTACACTTCAAGGCCCACACCCGAGTCGGTAGACCTGATGCCAGATAGATGAGTTTGAGATGCAGCGCGAAATAGATTATGACATACGATGAGGATGCGACGGAGGACTCATCGTCCTCCGTCTCCATTGGACAGCACGAGAACTTGACCTCCCTGTCATAGGATATGAAGCTCGCAATCGGCTCTCTACTGCGAGCATTATCGAAATGAATGAGAAGTTCGAGGTCATCCGGCAAATCGTCCAGGTCGGCCTCTTCCAACCGCTGGTGGTACTCGTGGCATCCATCTTCCATGGCCCTTCGGACATCTGGGTCGGTAATGTCTTCCTCGGTTATCGCCCGACGAAAGAGTCGGTTTTGACCTTGGGTCTCTAGGCTGTAGTAGATGGTACCATTGATATGTATGTGTCGTTTCCAGCTAGGTGCGCTTTGACGTGTCCTGCAAACCGACCAAGTGAGCACGAGGACGTTGGAGCAGCTGACCAGATGCCGCACATCGAATCGAACTTTGGATATGAACCAAAGAGAAGACGGTTGGAAGTATGATGGTATAGTCAAGGTCGCCATTGTCGCCAGAAGGTGGACTAAAGCCAGTCAGAAAACAATGAAAGAGCGCTTCGAGGGTCGGCTTGTAAGCCTCTGACAACAGGGGATAAAATAGACGCCCGTCGGATGATCCCATAGATACGGCCTGCGAGATTTATTATTGAACCTCAATTGCAGCTGAATACATAAATGAAATAAAGAACTCTAGATCCTACAAAAGATACAGCACTGTACAAGACCAATTAACCCACACGTGTTGCTAGGTCGCTTCTTTGTCCACGCCGTTGTCTGTCCGTGAGGGGTCGCCCGACAAAGTATCTCCTCCGGCTTTGGATGGAGTGGTCACTGCGCCTTGGGAGGTATCGGTGGAAGGCGGGTGCGCCGGTGGTGATGCCGAAGTGGGTGGAGGCGCCCTCTTCCGCGAGGGAGACGACAGTTCGATTTCGGTTGTTGTCAGTGGTGGTGGGTCATGACTGCGAGCCATTACAGCAGTGGGCTGAGTCGGAGGGGAAGGTGCGGAAATAGATCGACGATGTGAGGTCGCTTGGGACACTTGGTGTGGGGCTCGATCCCGCGAAGGAGGCTTTTGTCGTACCGATTCGCCAATTATGGGTGTCTCATCGTCTAATCCCGTGCCATGGCTATTTTGTGCTTTGGCTTTCCCCTTCCCTTTCCCCCTCTCCTTACTGGAGGCACTGTCGTGATCCTGCGAACTGAATACGGCCGCTTGATCGGCGAGGACATCAAGCGCAGACCGCATCCTTCCCAGCCGTTCCGAAGGGCCCTTGCCGTCTGGTGCAGAAACGGCCTGTGCCAGAGAGCGTGCGGCCTTGCTGCTTGCCACCCGCCTACGCTTTGTTGGTGCAGGGCTGCCGAGGCCAGTATTTGGCGTTTGTTGCATTGATGGTTTCGAGGCTGCAGCAGGTGTCGAATCCGGCCTCACACTGTTCCCGTCATGGTCGCCATCCTCGTCCGCGTCCTCTTTCTCAATCATTGAGATGGTGGACGCAGCGGTGAGCAATGAGTCCAACGAGGTAAGGGGATTTGCACGGACGACTCTTCCCTGGGCCAACTGACTGCGGGCCGACTTTCTGGATGTGAGGGGAGTCTGGGCAGGGGAGAAATCGGAAGAGACTTGTTCCATCGACGCGGTGTCTGCTGTCGCGGGAATAGGACTGTTCAAGTAGATAACACCTGTGCCGATACCGTTACCGACTCCTACGGTTTGGCTTTTACGGGGAGTCTTTGGGACAGCGTCGGCCTGATCAGCGTCATTCTTGAGGTCCTTGTCACGACCTGTGGCGGAGAACGCGCCAGCGAGAATGGAAGCGCGTTCCCTTCCCACTTTGCGCGCGGCAAGCAGCACGTGCTCAGCGCGTGCGTCAGCGAGAGTAGAACCGCCTTTCTTCTGAGCACGCTTTCGATGCCTTGAGCTGTCACCTAATGGGTCCATATCCCGACGCCGGTAATAGTCACCTCTGGGTCTTGCGCGAGGAGTACTTGAGGCCATAGTGTTACTGTCGGGCTCCTCTTCGGTAGCATCCTGGTCCACATCGCCCTGCTTCCTCCTCTTCACACGTCTTGAGATATCGACTTTCTGGGCCGATGAGTGCGGGTAGTGATTGTGTGACGGGGGAAAGCTATGGGTGAGTGCGTATGGTTGCATGAGGAGCACGGGGCGCAATTGAGCCAACTCTGCCTCGACTGACTGGACTCTAAGGTGGTATTCGGAGAGCTACGGTGGGACGTCCTATAAGCGTGCCGAGAGAAAAGGTCTGAGGAGAGGCAAGTCACCTTCTGACGGAGTGCTTTGTTATCAGCATCCAAAGTGGCAACTTGACGTTCCAACTCCTAAGATTGGCCGTCAAACGATTGCTCGCAGTGAAAAATCGATGAAATTACCTCTTCACGGTAAGTGGATTCACCGCCGTGGCTTCGTCTGGCAATGAGTGCCTCAGTCACTCGATCGAAACCAAGTCTCTCGGCCTCCCAACGAGCCCGTTCCTCTTCGACCTCGTTTATTATGAATTCACGTTGCTGGCAGAGTTCTTGTATCGTCTGGGCCTGGGTGCAAAGCTGAGCGACATCGGGCATATGCGCCGATGTAAGCCGAATGACCTTGCAAGGCCAGGATTTAGCGGTGGAATTCATCACAAACAAATAAGGTAATGACTGCACCATTTCTAGTAGCTCCTTCTCTCTTGAGGTGGTATTCATTTTAGAAGCACCCGACACGATGAGTTCCAAACCTCTTTTGCGCATCAGCTCGATCTGCGCATTATCTAAAGGCTCCGGTGTCGAGCTCTCGGCTCCAAGAATATTCTCCTCCAAATCGTCTTCCAGTAGAACGGGAGTGGAAGGACCGGGTACGATCACATGCATGATGTCGGACAGAGCGAGAACAGGACCATCGAGGGCCATGACGAGAAGAGGAGATGAGCCAAACACGACCAAAGCTTTCCAACGCGTTCTTTGCGCTCACGTGTCACAGGGGTGTCGTATCACGGGGACTGAACTTATTGCCTTCTTTGGAATCGTCATACAACCACTTGATCGTGCCACGCGGTTTGGCCACGGGGTACATCGCCCGCCCCAGTGTTCGCCTTCGCCCCACGCTGCCACGGTGTGTGTCACTTGCCAGTTAGCTTTCCTCCGTCCTCCTGGAGGCTTTAAGCCCGACGGGTCACAGCTGTGCTTCACTCTCTTAGTCCAGCATGCCCGTAACAACTTCATATCAATGCCTCACGACATCTTTAATTCTCATTTCGTCTTTGATCCTCGTGTCATACTTCTTCGCTCAGTTTCCGCACGCCCCCCAACGATATTGCGTTCATCCCTCCCTGGCAAGCCTCGGACCAGAAACCAAGGCCAAAGATATCTACCCAGAGGACTATTACTCAGGCGGCGCGTATGTCTCCCTTCCTTTCGGCAACGTGCGTCCCATCCCCTACCCGTGCCTCTCCGCTCTTCCAGTAACTCCATTGCGTCTTAGGTCCGCTACTGGTTGCTCGGCCCTGAGGCTGGCAAGAAGGTAGCCAATCACGTCTTTGCGATCTTTCTGTTTGTTTGATCCGTCACGATCAGGTCGTCCTCATTCACGGCTTATCCATACCTTCATTAATCTGGAAGGACGTGGCACCCGCTCTTGCATCGCGTGGTTATCGTGTCCTTTTGTACGGTACGCGTGTACGCGTGTTCATCTCAGTTCTCCAACTCTCAAACACCTGCAGATCTTTACGGCCGTGGCTACTCAGACGCTCCTGAGATTACCTATGATGCTTCTCTATACGCGACTCAGCTTGCGCTTCTCATGCAGCATGTCAAATGGCCTAAGGCCTATGTCGCTGGGGTCTCGATGGTCCGTAGCTTTGTTCTACTCTGTTGTCATAGTCGTTGTCCAACTCTCGTGGTCCTATCTAGGGAGGTGGTGTCCTTACAGCGTTCACGTCATTCTTCCCAGAACTAGTTGATAGCAAAGTAGCACTCATAGCCCCGACTGGGCTAGTTGAGGTATCGTCGTCTCTCATGTGCACTGCGCGTTATCAACATCAGATCCGTTAATGGCGCTTTCAGTCCAAAGATCTGTCAAAAACTACTAAATTCATGTCATCGCCCTTCATTCAATCCGTGACGTCAAGCGCCCCCTTCCGCGTATGTGGCGATTTAGTATCACGTGCACTACCCTCTCCATCTGATCAAATTTCAACTAGTTCTACCTCCAACGGCTGGCCAACTCCTCGTCAAGTGATCCTGTGTCGGAGGTTTACTATTATCCTCTTTGACGCCTTCGACTGGTCTGATCATTCTTCCGTGCAGATTGTGCGAATACAATCCGCACATCTTCCAGGCTACAATGCAGCTATCGCCTCTTCTCTGAGAGATGGTCCTATTCGTGGCCTACACGACTCATTTGAGAAACTCGGTGCGTCGGATCGGAAAATTTTGCTTATTTGGGTGAGCTACCTCAGTTGTCCAAGTTGGCATACACCTGACGGCCTTTTCAGGGTACCGCGGACAACACTGTACCCTACAAATATGCAGCACGCATACAAGAACTTCTCCCGCAATCAAAACTCATCACTGTTCAGGGAGGGGGGCATGACCTAACAGTCAGCCATCCCGAGACTATCGTTTCCGCATTCACGCGCTTCTTCGGTTCAAGGTAGTCGCATTGTACTGCCAAATCTGGAAACCCTCATGACCCGTACGCATTAAATATTTCTGAAAGATGTTCACCGAATAACAACCCCTCAGGTAATTTATTACATGCGGCACCTATTGGAACTTTAACTTTCACCAACTATCTGAACTCGTTCATGAGGGCTATAATGATGCGACACACGAGACCAAATGCTCAATTATCTTAAGTATAAAAAATTAATACGAACGCGGACCCTTTACCGACACCCATGTTACACCTGATTTGTGATTCGATAACTAGAGCGTCTGATAGCCTTGAACCTCTTGGTTTACCCTACGGTCTTTCTGTACTTCTTCAATCATGGTGCTACTTCTCGTGTGTATGCTTACTACTCGCGTCTCACACTTGTTCATGCGGCTTTTCCGGATTCGTCTTTGCTATCTCCCGAAATTTGATTCAACCCGTGATAGACCGGAGCTGTTCTACCTACCCATCCAATCTAGGAGCCGTTCGCATAGTAAACTCTATTGAATGTCTCTGTCATGCCCGTTTGTCAAATGGAACTGCTCCTGCTGGTAAGCCTGTCAGATGATACATACTTTGGACTTTGGACGCCAAGCACGCCCCAAATACCTCTCATGGTACTCGGGGTCGATAAACCAACTCACATCGAGCTACGTGCTGCTCCGCGAAACGAACCGTATCCTGCTTCTTCTGGGGATAACCGTGCTGACAGATCCTGAGGTCGTATTCTGGACAAATGAAGCGATGCAATGGCAATGTGAGCATGCAAAACGCATTTGGCCGTGCCTATAACCCAGATAATCGAGGTAAGTTTGAGGCTCTGATGCCTATATTGTCGACTCAACTGACGCTTGACGTCTGTGTCGGCTGTAGTAACGGTGCCAGTATACTGTAACCGTGTAGCTTTTCGAAAGCACAACATGATTGCTTGTAGAAAGTGTGGATAATCGTATGTTACAATTGCAATGGGTTTGCGGTATATGTCAAGGAAATGGTAAACTAGATGAATATGTAAGTATCAAGGGGAAAGAAGGGGGAATCGCAGCGCAATGGACTGCGTGATTGTTGAGGAAACAAAATTTATGACGAACTCGATCACTGATCGTAGTCCTGAAGGCACCTGACCCTATCCAACTATTCTCAGTACGATGGTGACCCTATTCTATGAATCCGCGTTGCTGCAGAGCACCCATAAGCTGCAAGAAAGTCCCCGCAGAGGAAGATGCGCCCTTTCCACGGAGACCTATGAAGCGTTCCAATTCTCCAGTCTCGAGCGCCTCCTGATACGTGCTCAAATATTTGTCGACCGTTTGCGCTCTCAGGCCCGTCAAGCTGGCTATCTTTCCCGCGAGCAACGACCTTTTGGAAATCTGAAGCACGTCCACGCAGTGATTGCGGACCCCGAGGAGCGTCTGACCACGGCCGTTCGCGGTGAGCAGGTGCGGAAGGATGAAGTAGCGGTACGGCTTCGAGACGTATCGCACGCGCTGATCCGAGGAATAGAGACGCGTGGACGGGTGAGAAAGTTCGATGCCGATGCGCGGAGACGTGTACATCTGGGGCGCGTCTCTTTGACGCCGACGTAAAGGGTTATTGGGTTCGACTCGGGATCCTCGGGCGAGAGCGCGCGGAACGCCGATATGTCGCCCTGCCACTTGTCGTTGACGAGCTCGGGGATGTCGTCGGCCCTGCTCGATCGCAACAATTCGTCGACGAGCAGGGAGGGACCCGATATGACGGTCGAATCTGAAACCCGTCGGAGGGTTCGGAGCAGTATGCCACCACGGACCGGCACGGGCTGGGTCTGCGAGGAGGACTCGGAATTAGGGGAGTTGAGCATCCCGATGGTCAAGTCGAGTCCTTTCCGAGAGCCACTGCGGTAAGCGGGGGGACCTGAGGTGGCCGAGCCTTTGTGCCGCGGTACGCGATGGAAGTACCTGAAAAAGTCCGAACGTTTGTTTGGTTGGTCCGACATCATGCAAAGAATGGGAACCGACCATGCGCCTTATAGACGCTGATCCACTCCATCGTGAGTGAATGGGTCAGAGTGACAGTCGACTTTGATGAGATAAAACTCGAATTCGAGCAACTCGTACAGTACCCGTTTGGGGCTGCCGTCGGCTTTGGTAGAGCAACAGACCAGGTAAGAACGCTGAAACAAATGTTCCGAAATTGTGTCAAAACGCTCTATGATGGAAGCCTGAGAAGAAATGTTGGGCGACGAAAGATCGAGAAGGGGTAAAAGCTCGTTGTCAATTGGAGGAAGGTCTAGTGGTAAGGTGCGTGAGTTGAGTATGAGCGCATTACGGGGCGAGAGCCAAAACAAATAAATGCACTGTACTTGTGATTGCTTGGCCTTCTTCTGTCCCGTTGAGTCGGCAGAGGAGGACACTGGCTGAAAATACCTTTTGAGGCTCATTATTTCTCAAGTTGAACTCGACGAGCGGGTTTATGAAATGAAATTCGTGATGTCATGACGAGGTCGCCGTGAGTTGATCAATTTTCGCGAAGAATCACGTGAGCTGTCACGCTTCCCACGTTTCCAAAAAGGAAGGTGACCGGTAAATTGGTAGAGCTGTCAGAATAGCTGTCAATATTTTAGACTCAGAATAATGGG
>Ga0307509_10011169_pt1 | contig 10922 bp, 10 predicted proteins | sample 10_EM_MG_FD_202245 | JGI IMG/M metagenome (GOLD analysis project Ga0307509, IMG submission 202245) | Populus trichocarpa ectomycorrhiza microbial communities from riparian zone in the Pacific Northwest, United States - 10_EM | ecosystem: Host-associated > Plants > Roots > Unclassified | place... | reverse complement strand
CTCCTGACGGCGGTTTTTCTTTTTCAAAGACGAGGACGGGGTATTTTGCACCGTCCCGTCCCGTCCCGGGCTCTTGGCAGTCCGTCCGCCGTGCCCTACCGGCGGCCTGGACGGTTGGGAACACTGCCCTGATGTAGATCCTCCTCCTCCCCTCGAGCATAATCCCCCATATTCCCCGAATCACGGCTCATTAATAGTTCCTTAGTACCTCCAATCCTGTCACCCCTTTGAGGTACAATGCAAGAGAGTGGATACCTGCTGCTCTCCCGAGCCCTGGTGCTGATTGCGAAACAGTAACTGCCGACAATCCAGGAGCATGGGGGGCCGATATCCTGACGTATTTTTGGTAGCCAACACGAATGCCAAAGATAGAATTAGCGGTATGAGATGGTACTTTCCGAGGGCGATATATCCCATCTGAAGTAAAAAATAAAATAAAAATCATGCGGATCGGGATGGTTCCTTCCCATCATCCGGATGGCTGAATGATAAGTTAATTGTTGTATGTGCCTGTGGGCCACAAAGAGGGGTGATCACCACCGCGCCCCAGTTGTTTGGAGGGATCTTGCAAAGTTAGATTTACCTTAAGGCAATCTATTCTTTTAGCCTCCATCCTCAAAAAAAAAATTCAATAGAGCTCGTTGAATCTTGCGCGACCAGGGGAAAAAAGGAGGAAAAGAAGGAAAAGACAATTTTTGCCGTTTTCTGGCATCGATCTCACAGAAAATGCCTAGGGAAATGGTGGGGAAGCCCCCTGCACCCTGCGCGGTAAGTGATAAGGGGAACAAGGAGTTAGCTGACTGCTTCCTGAAAGGTTTGACTCCAGGATAACGACCGGTAATGTTTCGACTGCATGGATTTATTTGTCGTAACCTTAATATAAGCCCCAACAAGACTATCAGATTCCGGCCCAGAATCACAGTTAAGAGTATTGACATCGACCGCAGCGTCTCCAGTAATATGGAACGCTCCAGCGAAGCAGTCAACAAGGAGGCAAGCTCAGTAGCGCAGATTCTCCTGAGGGCAAGAACTTTCGGTTCATCCGCTGGGAAAGAGGGAGAACTGTCAAATTACTAGGTATATTTATCATCAGCAAATAGCTGTCTAGATCACCATTAATTGTCAAGTATGGCTCCGCCCCCTGCACGGCCTGTTGGTGATCGAATACCGTAAAAGCTCCTACGATTCGCCATCTCCACCTATTACAAATACCCCTAAAAATCGCGATATCAGCCTAAGAGAGGTTTGGTTTAGCAAGTTAACGGGATCGGGCAAGAGAGCTAAGGAGACCCAGCACATCGGAATACCCCAGACTATTCCACGTCTAGAAGGCGGCAGTCTTTTCCGGGAGATTTTGCCTCTGAGCCCAGAGATTAGCCGCCGAAGGGAGATCGTAAACTGCAGGGGTTCTGACGGCCCAATTCGTTCGAGGCGGGGAAGATATAGCTTCGCCGAGGTGGTGCTCTTATCGCACCGGCTCCATTTGAAGCCGGATAATAAAAGGTATAATGTTCACATAACCTAGTATCAGCAATCCGATAATCTGAATACCTGGGTGTCCCGTATGAATTGCTGTGAGATCCAGATATCTTCATAGCAGAACATGCCCTCGCCTTGGATCACCCACTAGCCGGACAAACGAGTAAATATTTTGCTCTCCGAGGCGCGATAGCAGTGCGCGTGCAGGCACTCGGCTCCCCGCACGCTTTGTTGAGAACTGCGGGGCATGAGAGAAAGATATCCGGCTATGCAGTCAGAAGCGTTGAGGCACCAGGCTAAAAAATAAAGAAAATGTTATGATGCCTGATTCTCTTCCAATTTTATTATCATATCGTACCTATAGTGAAGAAAAAAAAGAGAAAATATACCCAACTGTAATCCTATGATATGCTTTTTTCGCAGTAATCCTCTGGTTCGGTTCCGCTTTCTCATTACGAGTATCATACGGGTGTCAATACAATCAACTATATGCCAGGTCACAAATTACGAAAGGCCGATACTTGAAAAATAACCCGTTCCCGCGCGAGCCCCATTCTAAATCGGTTAATTTGCCAGGAGGATGAACTCGCCGAGATTCGATAGGATGGCTGTGTCATTAAGGATACAAAGAAAGGGATGAGGGAAGTTCAGCGCCTATCGCTTCTATCGCTAGATTAAGCTCGAGTTCGCTAGTTCGTGTAGGCCTCTGATTAGTCACGGATGTCTGGGTTAGCAGTGGCTCTAGCGTTTAGACAAATAAAGGCTTATTAAAAGTCAGCGTTTGGGTCGACGTCCGGAGGGAAGGCAATTAAGGCTAGTGAGTTTTATTTATATTGGACTGGGCTAATTTTCTGCTAATTTTTAGCTAAAGATATGTAAAGATATGACAACCAGCTACCCAGACAGAAAAAAAAAGTCTTCAAAGCAAACATAAGTGGCAGAATAAAGAGAATAGTACAAAGAGTCCCTCATCTACAAATGATGCAAAACGCGAATAGAGATATAATGCTCTATAAAGAGAAAATTGCCCTATATCTTATATTCGGAGCCTTCATCATCGTCAAAGTCCCAAGAGCTACCCTCTTGCCCGCTTTCATCCTCACCTTCAGGTTCTGGCTCATGCTCCCATTGAGGGCGGTATCTATCTTCGAAGCTAGGGTAAGGTGAGTCCTCTGCTGAGTCCACCTTTTCCTCAGGGGAATCCGCAACATTCTTTCCTTGATCTTGGAGCTTTGCTGGTTTCGAAGAAAAGTCGTTTTTAGGAGTTTTCTTTTTCGCCTCCGCAGTAGAACCAGACTTGTCAGTGGTTTTGTTCGCTAGTAAGATAAATTTCCCTGTTGCGTCCCTCTCTGGAACCCTCCTCTTCCGAGTGATGGTGGACTCCTTGGGTTTACTAGACGAAGTTGCACTTGGGGTTTGCTTCTCATCTGCTTGGGGCACAAAAGTAGGAATAGTTGAGCTTTTGTTATGCCTGCGTAAGTCAGGAGCCATATCTTTAGTCGTCATGGTAGACAAGGTTGATCGTCTAGCGGAGGAGTAGGAACGGGTGGAAAATGCGGGTGGCAAAGCAGGTGCTTCTGATGATTCCTGACCCTCTACTGCTCCCTTAACAGTGGGCACAGTGGAGGGAGTATCCTGTATGCGGCGGAAAACCATCTCAGGACTATGACAGTTAACTTAAACAAGCTAAAAAAACATCATCCCTGAAACACAGAAAGCATTGTGAACTCTAAGGTGTCAGGGACAGCCAAACCTACTTCATCAAACCCTCACGTTCTCTCCTCCCACTAGAACATTATTAGCTAATTGATATACACCCTGTGCAAAATGATATCAACTTACGGAAATCTCTCATCAAAACATCTTAGACAACCTATAGTTCCAGGTAGACTCTGGCACCCAGGTAAACAAATAGGCTCACCTCCTATAAATAATAAATTAGCAATAATAATCATAGTTGAAGTCACAACATACTGTAATACGGAACGAGCCATCCAAGTGGAACCACAGGACCTGTGTACAATCCAGCATCGGTGATGGTATTTTGCCCAGATTCGAGAGCTTCATTTGTGGTTGCAGCCTTCCGTGGCCTTCCACGGGACCGACGTATTTCCGCAACAGATTCCACTGTCGGAGGATCAACCTTAGACACTATAATTTACACAACTGGAGTAAGCTTTCTCTGAGCAGGTATCTTTCTCTTCTCTCTTGTCCTCACACTACCCTTTGTATTTTCCGCAGTAACGGCCTTTGATATCCAATCAGGGATCGACTTTCCACCCTCTGATGAACCTCCATGGTCTACACCCACCACCCCGGCTGAGAACAGCGCAGGAGTACTGCGGGTATGTTTCTTGTGCTGACCGGTGCGCCTTTTCTTGATCAATGGTTGTTTGCCAGAAGAGTCACTGCTCTCTATCGCATCTTCAACTCTGGGTGTAGCCTCGACCGCTTCCACAAATCAGAATCTTTTTATCAAAAGAGACAGAATTCGCTCCAAAAAAGAAAGAGTAGTTAAACAAAATCAAAAAAGCAACATGGCAGGCAGGAGGGGAAGGAATGAAAGCTAACTAACCAATACCAGTTCCAAGCTCAGACCCCCTAATTTCCACCACATGCCCACTGATGGTATTCAAATGCCCTTCCGGCAGGGTTGTCCAAGCAGCTGACCCGGCACCGCTTTCACCCCCCTGAGAGGACATGTTCAGTTCACAATCTCTCAGCGAAATAAACTGCGTGCCATCCTCTGAGATGTCCATGGTCCATGGCCTATCAGTTTGTTGACGAGGAGGAAGCGGCAAGGGTGGATATGAGCTATAAGTTGCCCTAGGATCAATAGTTGGTGGTGTGGAAATATTAAGCAGCATTGATCTACCGATTCCAACAGGATCTATCGGGTAGGAATGATGACTCAGAGGAGTTGTACTGGGTTGGGAGTGACTCGGGTGAACTTGTTCTCCTGCAGGATAGCTATATGGCGCGCCTACGCCGCCGTATCCCTCGCTTGTACTGCTGGGCACCGGTGGTCCGGAGATGGGGTATGCGGAGCCCCCCCACTCCTGCTCCACATCGATGAAGGAATCGCCAAGGAGTGTTTCATCGGAGAACCCGGGTCTTGTGACGGCGGAAGTCGGGGGAAATTCCTCTTCCCTATTGCCGGGGGTCGGGTCTAGCGCACGGAAATATGGCGCCATACAAGCACCGGCGTGACACGGCCGTGAGGCTCTTGTCGTGAGAAAGACCCGGAACGATGAGTGGTAGAAAAACTGAGATGTGTTCGATATTGGATGTGTATGAAAAGTGTGAATGAGAAGTACGATGTACAGAGGGAGGAACGCCGCTGGGGCTAAATACAGTTTGTGGTGGCCACTCGCCCAGAGGGCTCTCTATCACACAAACATCAGTCACCGTCGCGCGACATGGCTACAGCCCTGCTCACACTCACAAGTGTGCCCTAACCTAACATACCACGATGGGGTTACTCTATTAGTTCTGGGTCTACAACGTTGGGATCGATATCCTCGCCTTGCTATAGCAACTTCACGACTCCCACATCCCCACTCATCGCAGCTCACAAGAGCATCGCTAGACTATGTTCGGTGCCTGCAACGTTGCGATTGATGTCCTCTCGTTCCAATAGCAGCTTTACTACCCCCTGATGGCCACCCAGCGCAGCCCATCCGAGTGGCGTTTGGCCATGCACTCGGTCCACAATGTTGGGATCGATATCTTCTCGCTGCGATATCAATTTTACTACTCCCTCGTGAACCCGGTTGGTAGCCCACATCAGTGGTGTTCGACCACATTGGGCGCCTGAAGCGTTCGAATTGATATCCTCGCGTTGCAATAGGAATTTCACCTCCCCCGCCTGTCCACTCATCGCAGCCCACATGAGTGATGTTTGGCCATGTTAGGGGTCTGCAATGAGAGATCGATATCATCTCGTTCCAATAGAAACTTTAGTACTCCCTGGTGCCCCACTCAGCACCCCACCAGAATCGCCCCCTGCCATATTTGGTGTCGGCGCTGTTGGAAGTCATATCCTCTAGTTCCAATATCACTTCTACAACTCCCTCATGCCCACGATCAACAACCCACAGGAGTGGTGTTGCACCATATTTGGTGCCTGCAGTCATGAGATTGATATCTTCTCTTTCCAATAGTGGCCTCACTACCCCCTCATGTCAATACATCGCAGCTCACACGAGTGGCGTTCGACCGTATTCTGTGTCCACAATGTTCCGATTGTTATCCTCTCGCTGCAATAACAACTGTACTACCCCGTCATGTCCACCCATCGCAGCCCACGCGAGTGGTGTTTGACTATGTTCGGTGTCTGCAATGTTCGGATTTATATCTTCTCGCTCCAAGAAAAGCCTTACTACCCCGTCATGTCCCCTGTAGGAGCCCACCCGAGTGGTGTTGGGTCATTTTTGGTGTCCTCAATCCCGGGATTGGTGTCCGCCCGTTTCAATAGGGACCTAGCTACTTCGCATACCCGGCCCACTCAGCCCACCCGCGTAGTGTCACCGAAATTTGGTGTCCAGAGTGTTGGGATCGATATCCTCTCATGCCCACGCTCCGCAGCCCACTAGAGTCTTGTGAGGCAACATTTGGTGTCCGCAACGCTAGAATTTGTATCCCCCCTTTCCAATGGGAGCTTTACTACCCGCTTATGCCCGGTCATTGTAGCCCACGAGAGTGGGATCAAGCCTGATTAGATATCAGCAAAATTGAGATTGATATCCGTTTGCTGTAGTACCAAATCTGAAACCTCCTCACGTGCTCCTTCAGCTGCCACTCCCAGTGCTGATCTGCCACAAGTCCCCCTTTGGTCAATGGTCTATCCAAAGTGTTAGTGGCAGGTTTGTCAATACGCTATAGCGGTAACTATGGCAGCGATACTGGGGCTTTTATGGAAGTCGGGGAGAAGAAGGAGGGGTACGGCTCCAACTGCTTAAATTGCTACCTAATCCTTTCCTGTAGGAGAGACACACCCCAACATGGATGACTGAAGTATGAACTCAACATCAGAGAGCGCAACGTCCACACTACTCATGGAGCCGGTTTGCGTTGCTATTCCCTATCAGGCTATCCTCTCATCCTCGGGTGTTTTAGCCAGTTCAGCAGCCAACAGCCAGGGTTACAGGATAAGTGAATGGTAAAGGACACCTTGTGTCCTTGCGTATTCGCTGCTCTTCTCAGGGGTTGGTTCGGGAATGGCTGCCAAGCCTTTGTGCTTTAACACTATAGAATGGTGATGATGGTGATGATGAGGACGGTGGTGGTGGTGGTGAAAACCAAACTGTAAACCAGGTTACATAATTTTACAGTTTATGCCAAGGTGAGTGGAACGAAGAACTACAAATCGAGTAAATACATCGCCCGCGGAAATAGATCCCCAGAAAATAACTGGTCTTCGAGAAGGGGCCTCCGGGGAAGCCTCCTGCACCTTGCACGGTATTGTGTGTTGACAAAATTAACCAAACGCCTTGACAAGTGCGGCGGTGCATATCCTGCACACCAGTCATAGAATAAACCATGCTGGGAAAATCATTACCGTACTGCTTAACTCATACATCACAATTTCTTCGGTCACTTCTATTAAGGCTGGTGGATAATATATTAAGTACCACCTACTATTATTGAATGTGTAAATATTTTTAATTATTTTTGTTGGCTGAGGTGCCCCGATGTATTGAGGCATTGTCATCTTAGTGAAAATGATGAGTTTTTGTTGGTTCGGTTAAGTTTGTCAATGCATATTAGATAGTAAAGGGAACAAAGAGTTATATGGCAGCTTCATGAAAGAGGGTTTGCTCGAGCATAACTACCCATAATATTTCGACTAAGTGAATTCCTTAGTCATCACCTTAAGAGAGGCCCCATCAAGACTATGAGATCCCGGTCCGGAATCACAATTGAAAGTATTGACGTCTGACGTATGATAACTTCTCCAGTAATACTGGAATGCGAAGCTCGAGTGAATCAGCCTACAGTCAGGCAAGTTTGAATTACTGTAGCGCAGATTCTCCCAAGGGAAGAGTTCTCAGATCATCTCCTTGGGAAGAGGGGAGGCTGTTGAATTACTAGCCTTCTTAATCAATGGCAAATGGAGGTCCTGATTAGCATTACTGTAATTGAGAAGTGTGGCCCCGCTCTCAGTGAGGCCTGATGGTGATCGATTACCGTGGAAGCGCCTGCGATTCGCTATCTCCGCCTGCTAAAAATATCCTCGTAAATCACGATATCAGCGGAAGAGAGGTTTGGTTCGGCAGGTTAACCGGATTGCGAATGCAGGTTAAGGAGAACGAGCACAGCGGAATGGGGTAGTCTTTCTTGGGAGCTTTTGGCTCTGAACCCCGACACTAGCGACTGAAGGGAGATGGCGAACCAGGGGGGTGTTTTGCGGTGCTCCACATTCGTTCGTGGTGGGGAAGATATAGCCTTGCGTGGGTGGGGCTGTTATAGCACTGGCTCCATTTTAAGCTGCTTCAAAAAAAAAAAAAGGCATCTACACCACAGGGTAGTTCCATTTGCGTGCACTTAGAGTGACTTTAGATAGTCTAACTGGTTAAGAAAATGCCAAATCACCGGGACAAGAGAGTCGGGGGATCTGGGAAGTACGAGAAAAGCTTAAATCCACGTAACTACATGCCAAGTAACAACAATGCAAGGCTGAAATTGATAAATAATTCCGTTCCCGCCCGAGCCCCATTCTAGATTCGTTAATATGCTAGCAGGAAGGAAGTCACCGAGATTCGATGGGATGGCTGAGTCATTGAGTATACGAAGAAAATTATGAGGGAAGTTCCAGCGCCTATCGCTACTATTGCTAGATTGAGCTCGAGTTCGCTAGTTTTTCTTGTGCAGGCCTCAGGTACGTTAGTCACGGATGCCTGGGTTGGTGGTGGCTCCAGTATTTAGACAAATAAAAGCAAATCGAAAGGTCAGCGCTTGGGTGTCGTCGCCCTGAGCGAATCATGAAATATGACTTGATTGTTTTGTTTTGTTTCATGTTGGAGGTCGCACGATAGAGACCGGAGTCGAGGGTCAAAGTAATGGGACTGATCAATGAAAGAAGAAGAATAATAGCTGCTGTCTTGCTTGACTGTCTATCAACTTGCCTAAGACAGCCATACCGTAAGAACTCGAATAATCGAACCTCGTAAAATGCGGTTAATTTAAGGTGTATTGCGAACAGTGTTCCCAACCGTCCGGGGGCGCGGCGGGGCCACGCGGGGGGGAGTGCCAAGAGCCCGGGACGGGACGGGACGGCTAGCTGTAGTCCGTCCTGTCCGCTCTAAGGGCAGGACTGCCGTCTTGGGGTAGGACGGCGGGCCCTACAGGGTGAGACATGTTAGTGCAGGGCAGGAGGGATGGACGGCTGGGGACGGCCGGGGCCAAGTGAGGATGGCCGGGAATGAGTGAGGACGGCCGGGAATGAGTGAGGACGGCCGGGGACTGTGGGGAACGGCCGGGGATGAGTGAGGACGGCCGGCGACTGTGGGAGACGGCCGGCGACTGTGGGAGACGGCCGGCGACTGTGGGAGACGGCCGGCGACTGTGGGAGACGGCCGGCGACTGTGGGAGACGGCCGGGGACGGGGTAGTGTTTGAAAAATATGGTACATTACCGTACCTTACACTATTGATACTATACGGTAAATTACGTAAATTACACTAGGCAGATAAAATACCGGAAAACGGCCTCTGCCACCTTTGATCCTGATGTTAGGTAATCCTGTCTTCCACCCTCTGTGTTTATGTCAAGCCGAAGCAACCCAACACACGAAAGATCAGCTCGGCTAAGGTATTCTTGGCTATGACATGAGTATTGCACTAAGATCCAAGATCATGATAGGGAACTTTATGACATTCGGCAAACGGCACCCGGTAAGTTCACTCTATGTTACAGTATTGTATCGTATGGTAACTTACCGTACCTAACAATTTGAACCCTATTTGGAAACAAACAGCAACAGGAACCTTAGCACTGTTACCAGGTAGCCTATCATATGCTGTTTTGATAATACCAAATAAGGTCAGATGACAAATACTGCGCTAAAATTAATTTCAAAAGCGCACAAGCAGCACCACCCAACCCATCCTCTCCCCACCACTCCAGCTTCTCACAAACTTAAAAATCCACAGCCTTTGATACTAATACCACCTAACTGGTATTTTTCCTTCCTCATCTACCACCGATTACCAGAAGCAATGTCTGCCACATCCAGCACGTAAGTGGATTGCTCTCCAACCTCAATTAGGGTGCCAATACCCTCCGCTAAGCCCTTCTCTCTGACCTTGTGGTCGTCCCTGACCCCAGAGCTGTTCTCTCTGATCTTGGCTATATGCCCAACTCTAGAGCTTTGTGGATGACTCGACGTGCACTATTATCTTACTGAAGGGCTCGAAGGAGTAAAATACCAAAAATACTGTGGAGGAGGCACATTTACACAAGCCATTTATCATAGTGCCCACCAAGTTGCAGGCAACTCAACAGGTGGATAATACATTGTGTTTTCCTGATTGCAGCAAAAGGATCTTGTGTATATCAACTGGATTCACGACACACATTACAAAGGACTCTGTTTCCTCAATCTCAATAATGAAGAGACCCTTATTGTCAGAGGGATGTTCTACGCACTTCCTGGATTATTCACTGCGCAGTTGATACAAATCCTCAAGATGAAGATGGCAATGATGAGAGTGAATGATGTGCTGATTAATGTGGGCAGGACTAGTTTTGAAGGAAGCAATAGTTCTAAAGAAGCCTATTGTGGGTTGAAACCGGGACCACCCTACCCCTGTATGATCGATTGGCCAACTCTGGTTTTTGAGTGTAGAGTTTTAAAATCCAAGAGACGCTTGATGACTGATACCTGCTGGTGGCTTGAGAAGTCCCATAAGGAGGTAAAAATTGATTTTGTCATCAAAGCCTCCGAAGAGGACAGAATAGTAAAAATTGAGCAATAGGAAATGGAAACCAGGCAGGTCACACAAGCTACTCCAGAATACCCGGATGGCAGCAGAACAATTCTAAAAAGGACCCAGAAAGTCACCATCTTTGTGCTTCCTAGTTCCAGAGCTGTTGTTATGGGTCCCTTTAGCCTCAACTTCAGCAAAATCTTCCTAAATAACCCCAACCACAACAGAGGTGAAGAGGCACAAACCATCTCCCATACACCTCCAGCGATTGAAATCTCAATACCAGGGAAATTATCATGGGATCCACTACCACCCCCTCTCCTCCCCCTTGATGGCCTCTGCCTAGGGGAGTGAAGCCACAACCCCTCCTCTGCAGTTGGGGTCTTCCTGTAACCGGTACAGGTTACTGGTTTAGGTATGGATTTGTTTTATGTATTTGTTTCAGGATACGAGTTCAGGAGACTTGTATGCCTTGTTAGTTTGTTTTATGTTTTGTTTTAGGATACGAGCTCA
>Ga0307509_10011168_pt1 | contig 10923 bp, 15 predicted proteins | sample 10_EM_MG_FD_202245 | JGI IMG/M metagenome (GOLD analysis project Ga0307509, IMG submission 202245) | Populus trichocarpa ectomycorrhiza microbial communities from riparian zone in the Pacific Northwest, United States - 10_EM | ecosystem: Host-associated > Plants > Roots > Unclassified | place... | reverse complement strand
CCAGCATGTCAGATTGGTTCATTTGTTCAGCAAGTAAGGCATCAGTGGATTCTAGCTGTGTAGCAAGTGATACCCCTGCAGGTTGCTCTAAAGATGGGGCTGGTGTGGAAATATATGATGTTGAGGCGCTAGTCCGACTCCAACTGCTATCATTTTGGTGCAGCCTGACTGTGCGAACATGAGCCATGTGAGGTCGACTAATATGTAGACTAGTTGATGACTTCTTCTTTGAGGGTGTTGGTGAGAGGTTATGAGTTTGCTGAGGGATCGAACAAGTTGGCGGAGCTGGTGAGGCAGCAGTAGCAGAGGCGAAGACAAATAGAAGGAGTGCACGGAAGTGGACAGGAATCACGCACACGCAGAGGGAGTGAGAAGAGAAATCGCAGATGGCATTGCCAGCCCAACAAGGGCGCGATTATATAGTCCATACGTCAATAAAAGCATGTGGAGCACTATCAAGTGACTCCACTGCAACGAGATGAAGATGAATATGATCGTACTGAACAAATGGAAGGGATATGAGTGTCGCTATGGCACAGGACAGGTGCGCAGCGTCGAGGGTGATGGGGAAATGATAAGGTGATGAATGGCCCTCGGCCGATGGGGCTGCGTTGATAAGGATCCCCGTTTGAGTGGGGCTGAAGGTCCGTGCTCAGGGGCACATTGTCTGAAGAGGTAAAGGGGTTGCGGCGACGCCTTATACATACATGCGGCGCCGCCCTACTTGGGATGAAGTGAAATTAGTCCGATAAAAGCAAGGAAATGTGCCGGAGGCGTTCGAAATCAAAGTGAGACAAGGGGCTGCACTCGGCGTTGCCCCCGGTCATTGTCCTCCTCCCCGATGTTGCCTTGTGCGTCCCTCGTCAGTCCCAGATTCCACCAGGTGTCATAGTAAAGAGCTTTGATGAGTATGAGGTAGAACTGGTCGTGTCAAAGCTATGAGCTGATCAAACTTAGATAACACTTGTGGCGTTTGCATGGTCCAGCCACGTGACACCTCCCAAACCACCTGATCCAGTGATGTTGTTTCCTCTTATGGTTGTTCTCACCTTGCTTACCTTGCCTTTGGCCATTGACAGTGGCAGTTGTAGCTGAAACAATGCTGGTAAGGGAGATGGCCCAGTTCAATTGAGCTAAACTTCATCATTATTTGCTAAGACAGCACTATGGTACCTGAGTCCAGTACTTAAAGTTCAGTTTTACCGCTCTCTCTAGCATCTAAAGGCCTTTGTCAGCTGGCAGTTAAAGCCGGGCAACAGTCCTATAGTTACTGCATACAAAACTTATTTCCACTTCTCCTGTGTCAACATTTACCTCCTTCCCCCACCTATCCCCCTATCTCCTAGCATTTTGCTACATGATGCAAAATCCACTCAGGATCACTAAAGGCGACCTTGATGGAAGGAGGTGGATGACACTGGAGCAAACTGCATGGCTTGAGACGCACATACCTGCTTTTACCAACGCCCAAGGCAGTCTGCTCCAAGTTCGCTCTGCTTTCCAGGTAAAGGTATACCAGGACTGGATAGCACGTTGGCCAGTGGCAGCTACTCCCCCCTTGCTAGACCCTCAAGCAGATGCTGCAGAAATGTCTGCAGCCGCTAAGGAGAACGCAAATGCAGTCCGCATTCTAAAAGTGGTATGTGCCTACTGCTGCTCTGTCACTTCGAAGCTGGTTAATGTTTGGCTACAGCGTCTGAAGCAGTGGTTTAACAACCACGCCCGTTCTATGGGAGCAGCAGCTGGCTCAGAGTGTCAAATCAAGCCACTCAACCTATCTGTGCGGCCGACAAGGAAGCTCTCTGCCACACATGCATATACAAGGCTCTACTATGCATCAAAGCTAAAGCCAATTGTTGATGAAGCATGGGAGCAGCACGTTGCTAAGAACCCTGGTGAAAATTGGGGAAAGGGTGACCGGCTCAAGTACCAAAATAAACTTCTTGCTGAGCTCCTCAGTGATGAGACAGAGGAGGTAAAGCAGAAGGTTGAGCAGTGCCGTGAAGAGGGAATTGCCCCTGAAGCTAATGGCGATACACCTGAGCCTGAAAGTGCTGGTGAAAGCGCAAGCGTTAAAGAGAAGCAGCGACGTGCCAAGGCTTATGCACTCCAGAAGTATGTGCTTTCTTTAGTATGCAACAAACACTAGCTAATAGGCATTAATTCTTAGAGGTCAAGACTGCCTCAAAGTGACCATTGAAAAAGCTCTGGTAGAAATTGAGAAGGAGACCGGACTTGTTGGTTTTTTCGTTGTTGGTGGCCCGGAGCCAAGGCGTAATGGCGATATAATGGTGATGTCGTATGTGGTCTCCTTAGGTGGTGTAGAGCGGCTCCTGATGGCTCTCAGGGCTCATACTGGCAAGACTAGCGGTGGCCTTGACTTCAGTGAGAGCTATAGTGAATGGAAGTCAAGTGTTGAAGAGCCATTTGCTGCGCACCTTAACAATGTTTTCCGTAAGGGTGCCCTGCTTCTTTTTCACATCTGCATATTAACTGCCCCCTAGCCCACCAAGTTTGCCTTGACCGTGCATTGCCTACAAGGGCAACACGAAATATACCTGCACTGCTACTTGCTGAGCGTAGCTGCCTGCCTGCTGGCAACCTCACCAGCACAGCCCCTCCCAAAGAAGTGGCAGAGGAAGAGAGCAGTGACTCACACGGGCCTGGAAGCATGGTGGGTGCCTTTTTACTTGGTAGAAAATGGGGTCTGATGACGCAGCAGAGCTTGGGGCCAACTGTTGAAGACAGCGCTGCCTCAATAACAAACTTTATGAGAAACCTGTGGGCAAGTGGGCTAAGCAGCCCTCAGAGACTTGGTGTCAAAGAGGGGCCAGGTGCACAGACGGAGCTAGGTGGTTCCAACAGGTGAGTATAGCGTCACTACTTAGCTGTTAAGCTGGTTTGTCAACTGCCCCTGCTGTGCTTTTTGCAGAATGGATGCAGAGCCCCTTGGCCAGCTTGGTGGTGCGCCTCTTGAACAACGTGATGCTAGCCCTAGCTGTGAGCCAGTCTCTAGCCCAGAAGCCTTGTACGCCACCTTTGCTGTGTAATAGAGAGCGGGCTAATTCTCAGCACCAGCTTTGATGTGAACTTGGATGCTTTGCTGAGCCGTGATGGCTGGCCCACTTGGCTTGAACACGGTGTAGACTACCTGCTGGAAATCTCACAGGAGGAGGCGTGGGTGTTGCTGCTAACTAGCTTTGTAGACCTTGAGCTACAGCTGGGGCCTAGTCGAATTGTACGTTGGCAGTCGCTTTAGCAGATAAGGCACTTATTTACTTGAGTAGGGAAGGCTTGACGTCAGTAAGAGGCCCGTTGAGGTTGCAGGGTGGCTTAAGAATGGCCGCAAGTACTCAATTCCTCCAAGGATAGAAGACCTTGTCGAGTGTAGGTTGTCTTGGCAGCGCTGGTGGTACGGGCTGCAGCCAAAGTGGAGGCAGCTTCCAGATGGTACTGTTTCAAGGGAGGTGCCAGGTGAGGAGCAGTGGGACACGCTCTGCCGAGGGGGGCCAAATGGGATCTTTATGGCGGTGCTGACTCTTGCATGGTGGGCTGCAGCCCTGGGCGAGGTGTATGATGACGATGAGCTATGCGATGCCTTAGATGACGCCACATGGGTTATACAGCACATGGCCACGCTGCTTAAGGCAGGCAGAGAAGGGCACAGGGTGAAGCGAGCAAGGGGTGGCAGCTCAGATATGGTGGCAGAAAAGAGGTGAGCACCTTCTAACCTGAAAATAAACGCGGTGCTAACAGCAGTGTCAGGCCACGTGTTGCACCCCGCCCTGTAGCGCGCCCAGCCTAGGTGCCTGACGTGCATCAAAGTGCAAGCAGCGGTGCTTACTGCTTACTGCCCTTTCCTTTCAGCGACAATGACCACCGCTGCTGTATTTCCCCTTCAAAAGCAGCCGTTCTAGCACCCCAATACCTTTTTATATGCCATAACCCCCACAATCTGTTAGTGACTTACAGCGACTCAACTTTTGCTGGTCGACTCAACTCGACCCAGCCCCCCTCTCTGGCTCCCTTTCTCTCTATATAAAGACTGTGCTACAGGATAAACAAGTTATAAGCTCATTCTACTATCATAAAGCCCGTGCTCATTCCCACATGAGCTTATAAGAAAGGTGGTGACAAGGTATGTTGGCTGGGGTTGCTCCTTCCTTCTCGCATTTGTCTTGGCGCGGCGTTTTGGTCACAGTTGTGACGGTTACAGTCACAACACCCAACTCTGCCACACATGACAGACCGCTGCTGTCACCGGCATGCAGCTATCCACAGCGTCTGCCACACCACGACAGACCATAGAGTACTACAGCAAGGACACAAAACCACATATGAGATGCGTGGTTTTATACCTGTACCCATTAAGGGTACGGTGTCGGCAGTTATGGTTATGGCTGTGGGGGTTTGTACCAACAGCATGCCCGTGATACACCCTAGGGTTACCCACTGCAACCACAGCTATCACATATAATTTTTGTAAAGGCCAGGCCTTTATACATGCTCTAGCCCCTTGTATGGTCTCGGCCTCAAAAGAGCTGCCTTGGCCTCCTCATTTTCCACAGAGGTGACAGAGTGTTGTAACCATGTTCAACACCTGAGAGGGAGCTGAGTCACCAAAAGACTCGAAGTGCGTGTTAGGCTCATTCGCCCAGTTCAACATCTTCACATAGGTGACCCCACTATGGCCCTGGTGAAGCAGGTGACCTGCGTTACCAAAAAGGGTGATGGCAACAGAAAAGATGCAAAATTGGGAGCAATGGAGATGGAGCTCAGAAGCACATGCGCACGCAACGCCACTCCTACATCAGACCCAGCTACAGTGCCTGATGTGCTTGTGGTGTCAGTGTCTGAAGCACCCAGTTGTGGTGAGAGAGAAAGAAGGGTAGCGACGTTGCGCGTTCGTAACGTGTCCCGGGTATTGCCGAACATAATTCCCACCAGCGTCAGATTCGGCCATTTCCGACCACGTGACGGCTTCTGCGCCTCAAGTCAACTCAACAACACCTTCGCACTAACGCCCCGTCCCTTCTTCGCCTTGCCCTCAGCCGCCATCGCCTTGCAATCGACGCCCGTTTCCTTATCACTTCCATTTTCCAACACATCTGGCCTCGGATCTCGCTGCTGACAAGACTCGGATCGCCCAGAAACGCCAGCGCAGCAATCGTGCGTCGCCTCGAGGACGGCGAAGTAGGCCCTAGCACCACGCCTTGTTGGATAAAGAGTTGTTATCTAGGATTCCACGCTCCTTCGTACGTTATTGTTTGTTTCCTTATCAGAATATTCGCTTGTTTCCTTTACTTTAGCGATCCTTTGTTCGACCTTGCGCCCGTCGCCGTACCTTTCGATATCGAACATCGCCGCGTGGGTCTGTCGCTGGCAAGGCCGATCCACCCTACTTTTCTCCTTTTCTCGTTTCCTACTCATTCGTCAGTAGCGTGCTTGTCTTGTAATCGCTTCCCAACCGTATAAAACCCCTTGGGCCCACCTCGCTGAAGAGCAGGCAACTGTGGCCCAAGATCCCCCTCCTTTCTCGTGTGTGTGCCGGGCGACCGAGCCCCTTTCCCCTCTTTTCCTCTTGTCGAAAACCGACCTGTGCGAATACTATTTGCCGTCCCCGGTCAACTCTGCAGTGCGTTCTCGGATTCTTGGGAACGCTGACTCTTCACTCATTTCGTATTCCATCAGCTTTGTCCCCACGTGACTTCCGAAGCCGGCCTGGTGAGCCGAAGCTTGTCGTTTTTGCGTTCAGCTGGCCGCGATCCTGGGAAAAACTCGGCTGCTGAGTCGCGCGCAACTACACCGTGACTACATGGCTGCCTGCCTGACTATCCTCTGCCCTCTCAAGTGGGGTGCTCCTCTCCGCTTCGCTTTCTGTGACCCGGCTGTCCGGACCTCTGTCCTCATGATGAGTGGCCCAGCCCCCATCTTCCCTGCAAGACCGTTGCTCGCACAGCCATCTTGACACACCCGTTCGTGGCTTCCAGGTCAGCACCGTCCCTTTTGATCCCCGAGGCAAGCCCTGTGTTCACCGTTGAGTCTTTTTTCCCCACTCGGACCAGAAGACGAAGAAGTCGAGGAAAAGGGTGAGGAGACGATAGCGACATGTTCCACCCCATCGCACGGTCTTGAACGCCCGCCGCCTCCACCCCCACACCTTCGACAGCTCGTGGAAACACGGGACGTACGATGCCGTTGCACACTGGCTCGGCGCACACCTCGCGTGGACCAAGACTGCGGTTTTCTGCACATGCGACCTGGGGTCCTGGAGTCACGCGAGCCTTTTCGCCAAGCAATCGTTTTGGGTGCGTTGCTGTTAGTCTTTCTTTCTCTTGCTGATTCGATTTTTTTTTTTCCCGCTTCCTGGCCTACTTGTCACTTCAACGACAACCACAGCGCCTCAACCAACCGCGTATAGCAACATCCGACCGTGCAGAGAATGCATAGTGCTGACGACGTCCTCGCCCGAGGCGCTCCCCACACAACTCTACGAAGATCCGTATCAGCAGCGCATGCCAACACGACGAGGAGCTCGCGCTTTTTTGCGGGAGTCCGAATAGGTGAGCCCACCTTTTTCCCCCTTTTTTTTTTGTCCTTTTTTTTTTTGGCGGCAGTGTTCCTCGCTAACTCACTGGTACACCCCACCCCGTTGGCCACCACGCAGAGCTCCTGGCTTGCGCGCCAACCACCTCCCGCCCTACATTATCGTCATGGAGACATCTGTGTGGGCTTGCAGACGTCCCTCTTGGCTACAGCTTCCATGCTCCCTCTAGCACCCTTCCTTACCGTCTGTCTCAACGTTGAAGCTGGCCGCCCCCGTCCTCTTTGCCACATCGCCCGGTGAGCCCCTCTTTCTTTTCTCTCCGTTCGCTGAGTGGGTGCTCGGGGCACTTGCTTTCCTCTCGCCCTCGCCCCGTGCACCTACCTTTCCGTGCCGCGCTTGGCCTCTTCCTTGCCACCCGCGGCAAGTCTCCCCTTCTTATTGCGCCCCAAGTTCTACTGCCGAAGACACGCGGATGCTCGGGCCTCGTCGGTCGACGCCTCAAACGCCCACTATCTCGGAAGCCTGCTGCTCCACGTCGGTCTCCAGAAAGTGAGTGTCCTTTGTTGGCACTCTTTCTTCACTGTCAAACCGCACGTGCCCGACTAGCCCGCACACGTCCGCCCGCATCCGCCCTTTGCCACCTCCGAGGACACGTGCCTGCTGGGGGAACGGCGAACAAGGGGCTAACCTCCTAGATTAAGCCCTCTCCACTCTCGGGCTGCGCAAGACGCCGAGTTCTCTCTTTGCGGATGTGCATGGGGTGGAGACTACCCAGGAGCTCGTTGGGATGTGCGTGAGATATAGTCGAATTGAGAAGTCACTAACCTCACCAAGCAGCTCGCAGCACTTCGTGCAGATGGGAGTACGCAACCTGACCATTACGGCCACCCTGCGATCCCTTTCGTGTTGAGAAGCCCGAAGTTATTCGTTCGATCACGGATGCGGTGCTCTTCGACAAGGGTGAGTTCTGTCCCACCGCCCTCTTCTCCGCGTTGCGTTGTGAAGGTTTGGACGGGTCGTGGAATGCACATTTACACCTCGCTCACCATTTCTTTTTTCTTTTCAGGTGGCCCAGCGCTTGGAACAGGCCCGGCCACACCCTCCCCGTATCGAGCCAGGCCTTGCGCCGACTACCACTGGTGACGATGAGGGATGACGGCCGATCGACGATGGCTGACGACGATGAGGGGTGACAGCCAACGACAGCTGACAGCTACCAGCCGACAGCCAACAACGACCCACGGACGACGGACAGAGGAACAACGACGGGCGATGGACGACCAGTGGTGGGTGGTGGACGACCAGCAACCAACAACCGACAGCGATGACAGCGGACAGCCAAAGACTGGTGGCGGACAACGGCGGACCACCAACGCACGACCAACGACGGCTGATGCGCGACACTGATGCACTACCCGAGGTGCCCTTGTCCCCGTCGCCACACTGCCCGCACCTCAAGGCAACATTGCGTGCTTACGGAGCGGGAGGTGCAGAGTTCTGGTCTGCTTGGAGGCTTGCAGGGCGTGGGAGCAGGAGCGAAGGTGACGGTGACACGGTGGATGATGGCGATGGATGTGTCACCACACTGGTTTACTTGCTGTAAATACAATAAAATAACAAGAAGTAATAAATCTGGTTGAACGTTGTGCATGTAGCGGTAGTGGCTTGTGGCTCATATGTGGTCACGTGCATCAGACATGGCGCATGCGTCGGTGCGTCAACGGCCAAACTCAAACTGTTACAGCCCTCCAACCTTGTGCACAAGCACCCCTCGCTACTCCCTTGCTTCAAACACACTCAGCACAATCAAACAGCAAGTTGCAAGAAAAATGTCATCCTTATCAAGGCTTTCTTCATCAGAGCTGTTGTTGTCACGTCATGTACCGGCTGAAGGTGAGAACCCTCCTCCCTTTCCTATTCTCTGTTCCAATCCCCACTATATGCCCTTGCTAACCCTTCTCCCCTCTCTACAGACCCTGTTGTCATTCAGCAGGGGACTGCCTTAGTGGCAGAGACTGTCTCAATGTCTAACTACCGCTGGACCTTTATGGTAAATGACTTAATGGATGGGGAGGTCACTGAGCACTGCTGGTCAGATGGGGGTGGGGTGTACTTGCCTGGTGAGCTGGATCAGGGTCTGGCTGAGCTGTACTTGCCTGGTGAGCCAGATCAGGGTCTGGCTAAGCCAAAGGCTACACCACACCGTAAGGCCAGGAAAAATGAGAGGACAAAGCTCAAGCGAAATGCAGAGAGGTCTAGAATGCAGGCTGAGTTTGGCACAGGCCAAAAGATGAGCACCTTGAAGAAGTTCCCAGCCCACCGGAACAGAATTGCCTTCAAGATTGGTTTTGATGCCATACATGCTCAAGTCACACTGCCTGGTTGGGTGGGACAGTCCCTTAGCAGCTTGCCCTCCAAGGTATATACTGTTGAGGAGCTGACCCTTTCCTTCAACCTTAAGCTCATCCCTTGGAAAGGAAGGTATGTCACCCTATTTCTACTTCTGCCATAGCTCTTACCTACTTTCTAGAACCACCAACCTCTTGATGGATAGGGAGAATAGAGTTATTGGTGTGCTTGCTGGCCAACCAATAGATCCAAGCTGGACAAAGGCCTGCAATAATGCTGCTGCTATCCTTGGCCGCTTAGCAGAATGGGCTGTGCCAAGTGCAAAGGATGTTGAGAGCCGTCGAGGAATCTTCCCCACCATAGCTTATGGGATTTCCTTAGGCAATGGTCAGACAGTAAGTGCTACACTTGTTCTATTTGCTCTATACCTAGTGGACTAACACTCTACCTAGAAGCCACACTTCTTAAGCCAAGGTTCAAGACAAAAGGATCAGATTGTTGATGAACTGATGGGTAATAAGAATATCCAGAACATATGCAATTTTGCCAGCAGTAAGTTCTTTCTGTCTTGTCTTCTTATCAAGTACTAATAAACCTCTTTTCTCAGGCATGTATGAAGTATATGGGGCTAGAAACTACAACTACATCAAGGACACTATGGAGGCTATCAGACAGCACTTTGATGGGGATGAGGCCCACTCCCTCCGTGGCAAATATGACAAGGATATAGGGGTGTTCCCATGCAGAACATTCAACTTAGCAAAACAGTCAGCCAGCGTACCACACACTGACCACAACAACCTTGCACAAGGCTGGTGTTCCATCACAGCTCTAGGAGATTTTAGCCCTACTCTTGGAGGACACCTGGTACTCTGGGACTTGGGTGTTGTTGTAGAGTTTCCCCCTAACTCTACAATTCTAATCCCTTCAAGCCTTATTGTGCACTCCAACACTCCTATCCAATCTGATGAGGTCCGCTACTCCATTGTACAGTATGCCTCTGGACATTTGTTTCGGTGGGTCAAGAATGGCTTCCTAACAAACAAACAATGGTTGGAGGAGGCAACACCCAAGGACTTGGAGCTCTGGGAAAAGGAGAGGATAGTTAGATGGCAGAATGCAGTAGATTCCTTTACTACATTAGATGAGCTTGATAAGACCCCTGAAAGGGTGGACGCTATAAAACATAAAAAAAAGTAGCATTACAACCTTTTACAATTTTATACCATACTTTCTTCAACTTCACTTGGTCAAAAGCTGTTAAAGGCTAATGACTCAGGCCAATTGACCTTATAATTTGTCTGAGTCACCCTCTAGCACTTCTGAGTTAATGACAAGTTGACTCTCTGTCACCTCCAAGTAGCTCTCCTCCACTTCCAAGTGGCTCTCCACCACTTCCTAGTGACTCTCCACCACTTCCAAGTGACTTTCCATCACCCCCAAGTGACTCTCCACCACTTCCGAGCGACTTTCCATCACCCCCGAGTGACTCTCCACCACTTCCAAGTGACTTTCCATCACCCCCAAGTGACTCTCCACCACTTCCGAGGACTTTCCACCACCTCCGAGTGACTCTCCATCACTTCAAAGTAGCTCTCTGTCACTTCCAGGTTCCCTCTAATACTTCTGAGAGTGGCTGGGATACCTGTGGAACCATGCTACTAAGTTGGCTATCTATCTGTAGAATAGAATAGTCCTACTAAATTTTGTATTAGAAGCAACTGATAGCCAATAACCTAGTAGTATGGTTTAACAGGTAGTCAACAGGCTGGTTGTACTTTTCTACAAATACTTCAGAAGTTAGTAGTACTATTATACTAATCGTCAACAACATTCTAGCACTATTCCACAAATAGTTTAAGACTTAGTAATGGTTTTCTACCTGTAGTCAATAAACTACTACTGTTTGACAGATAGTCTATAAGTTAGTAGTATTTTACTGGTAGTTAATAAGTTAGTAATACTATTTCATAGATAATTCAGAAGTTAGTAGAACCATTTCACTGGTATTCAATAAATTAGTAGTA
>Ga0307509_10011166_pt1 | contig 10925 bp, 8 predicted proteins | sample 10_EM_MG_FD_202245 | JGI IMG/M metagenome (GOLD analysis project Ga0307509, IMG submission 202245) | Populus trichocarpa ectomycorrhiza microbial communities from riparian zone in the Pacific Northwest, United States - 10_EM | ecosystem: Host-associated > Plants > Roots > Unclassified | place... | reverse complement strand
TCATGTTCGAAGGATGTCGAACGCGCTGGTGAAGTCGTCGTCGTCCTCGGGCGGTAGCGGGCTCGTACCGGCGGCGTGCAGCCTCGTGATTCCCGGCGTCGGTCAGCTGATCAACGGCGAGACCGATAAGGCGATCGGCGTGTTCTTGGTCGCGGCGGCGACCGGTGCGGCGTTCCTCGGCGGGCTGCCGCTGATCGGCGGCGTGCTGGGCCTCGTTCACCTCGCCACCCACGTCTACGCCGTCGGCGACGCCTACATTCAGGGTCGCAAGAAGTGAGCTAAGCTGCTCGGCGTGGAAGTTGTCGAGTACTTCGATCAGTTCAAGGGCACCGAGACGTACATCGCGTCGGAGGAGCTCAAGCATGCAGTGAATGTCGCGGTGGCCCTCGGTCGCCCGCTGCTCCTGCGCGGCGAGCCCGGCACCGGCAAGACGCTGCTCGCCGAGAACCTCGCGAAGGCGCTCGAGCTGCCGCTGATCCGCTGGCACGTCAAGTCGACGACGAAGGCGCGCGACGGCCTCTACATCTACGACACGGTCGCGCGGCTCTACGACTCGCGGTTCGGCGGCGACGTCAAGGACATCGCGAAGTACATCAAGCTCGGTCCGCTCGGCGAGGCGCTGTCGGCACCGGCGAAGTCGGTGCTGCTGATCGACGAGATCGACAAGGCCGACATCGAGTTCCCGAACGACCTGCTCCACGAGCTCGACGCGATGCGGTTCCGGATCGACGAGACCGGCCGCGAGGTCGTCGCGAAGGAGCGCCCGGTCGTCGTGATCACGTCGAACAACGAGAAGGAGCTGCCCGACGCGTTCCTGCGTCGGTGCGTGTTCCACTACATCCAGTTCCCCGATCGCGAGCTGATGGCGGAGATCGTGAAGGTCCACCATCCCGACATCACCGATCGCGTGCTCGACAACGCGCTCGAGATGTTCTTCTCGCTCCGCGCGACGCCGAAGCTCCGCAAGAAGCCGAGCACCTCGGAGCTGATCGACTGGATCCTGGCGCTCAAGAAGGCCGGCGTCGATCTCGCGAAGGTCGGTCACGGCATCCCGTTCCTCGGCACGCTCCTGAAGACGGAGGCAGACGTCGAGCTCGTCCAGAAGCGAGCGAAGGCCTGAGGTCGAAGCCGTGCTGATCGATTTCCTCTACGAGCTGCGCGCCAAGAAGGTGCCCGTGTCCACCCACGAGTGGCTCGCGCTCATGGAGGCGATGGCGCTGGGCCTGCACGAGTCGTCGCTCGACGGCTTCTATCACCTGGCCCGCACGATCTGCGTCAAGGACATCGCGCTCTACGACGCCTACGACGAGGCGTTCCTCGCGTACTTCAAGGACGTCCACGTCAGCGCGCTCGAGCTGACGAAGGAGCTCCAGGAGTGGCTCCTCGATCCGAAGGCGCTCGAGCAGCTCACCGCCGAGCAGCGCGAGATGCTGAAGGATCTCGATCTCGACGCGCTCCGCAAGAAGTACGAGGAGCGGCTCAAGCAGCAGAAGGAGCGCCACGACGGTGGCAACCGCTGGATCGGCACCGGCGGGACCTCGCCGTTCGGGACGAACGGGCGCAACCCGACCGGCATGCGCGTCGGCGGGGGAGGCGGGCGATCCGCGATGGCGGTCGCCGGCGAGCGGCTGTTCAAGGAGTATCGCAAGGACATCGTCCTCGACGTGCGCCAGATCGATGTCGCACTCCGCCAGCTCCGCCGCCTCGGTCGCGAAGGCGCGCTCGAGGAGCTCGACATGGACGAGACGATCGAGCAGACCGGTCGCAACGCCGGCGAGCTCGAGGTCGTGTTCCGTCCGCCCCGCCGCAATCGCGTGAAGGTGCTGCTGCTGATGGACGTCGGCGGCTCGATGGATCCGCACGCGGAGCTGGTATCGCGGATGTTCACCGCCGCGTCGCGCACGGGCCGGTTCGCGAAGTTCCGCAGCTACTACTTCCACAACTGCGTCTACAACTCGGTCTACGAGGACGCGCAGTTCCGAAAGCCAGTCGCGGTCGCCGACCTCCTCGCGACCAGCGATCGCGACGAGAAGCTCGTCGTCCTCGGCGACGCGCTCATGCACCCCGCAGAGCTCCTCGATCCGGGCGGCTCGATGTACCTCTACACGCAGAACCGCGCGTCGGGGATCGAGTGGCTGCGCCGGCTCGGCCACCACTTCCGCTCGAGTGCGTGGCTCAACCCCGAGCCCGAGCGGTTCTGGACCGGTACGACGATCGAGGTGATCGCCTCGGCGATCCCGATGTGGCCGCTCACGATGGACGGCCTCAACCACGCCGTGAAGTACCTCGTCCGCGGCGGCGAGAAGCCGAAAGTCGGCGACCCCTCGAAGTGGGTCCGAGGGATGAGCGGCTACTAGGTGATGAGCTGGCGCCGGCGGCCGAAGAAGAATGCCGGCACGAGCGCGAAGAACGGCGCGCCGCCGACCGCGAGGATCATCTGACCGAGCGGCATCCCGGGGGAATGCCCCTCGATCCGATGGCTCGGGAACAGCGTGATCAAGATGCCGTACAGCAGCGGCATGAACGCGATCGCGCAGACCGCGTAGACGACGAACGTCAGGAGCCAGTTTCGCTTCCAGCGACGCGCGCGCATGACGACCGACGCCCGATCAGGGCGTCTTCTTCGACCAGTCCGGTTCGGGCTCCGTCGCTTTGACCTCGCCCGCACCGCCGCCACCCGAAGGAGCCGCCGATCCGCTGCCCGACGGCGAACCGCCGCCGGGATTGCTGCCGGTGCCGGTCCCGCTCGGGATCGCGGCGGAGCCCGTGCCTTCCGGCGGCGTCGTTCCGGTCGCCGAACCCGAGCCCGAACCCGAGCCCGACCCCGTCGGTGGCGGATGATTGATCACGACCGGCGCGACCACGAGCTTCGTATCGACCGATGCGGTCATCTTCTCGCCGCCGTCCTGCATCGTGCTCGGGTCGAGCACTTGATCCCCGAGCCGGTAGCCGGCGAGGCGAACCTGGATGTGGACCTGCTTGCGCGCACCCTGCGCGGTGCTGAGCTCGACGTCGGCGGGCGTGCGCTTTCCGGTCGACACGCCGTCGATCAGGATCAGGCCGTTCGCGGGCTCGCTCGCGACCGAGACGACGCGCGGCTTGGCGACGAGCTTCGCGGTGACCTTGTCCGCACCGCCCTTCACGTCGAGCGTGACCGCGACATAGCCGGGCGCCTCGACCCGAATCTTGTAGAGCTTGTCCTTCTCGAGCTTGGCCTTGAACGGGGCGGCACCGGTCTGATCGGTGTCGACGACGCTGACCGTCGCCTTCGCGATGTTCGACGCGATCTCGGTGTCGACCATCGGGCCCGTCGGCGCGATCGCGCTGCCGCTGCCGACCATCGCGATCGCGCTGCCGCTGCCGGTCATCTCGTGGGCGCTGCCGCTGCCTGTCAGCGCGACCTGCGAGCCGCTGCCGTTCTGCTTCGCGACCTCCTCGGCGACGTGCTCGCGGAGGACGAAGTACCAGAATGCGGCGCCCGCGACCGCGACGATGAACACGATGCCGATGACGATCGGTGCGCTCGACGGCCGCTTCGGCGCGGGGCCGGTCGGCTCGGCGGCGACCGCGCGTGGGGCCGGCAAGCGATCGGTCGGCTCGTAGCGCGGACCGCCACCGGTCGGCGCTTTGGCGGGCTCGAGGCCGAGGCGCGTGCGGGCCTGGACGCCGTCGGTGGCGAGGCCCGGTCCGGACGTGCGCGGCGGACCGTGCTCGTCGCGCGGCGAGGGCGACGTGTCGAGGAGCTTCGCGGTGCGGCCGGTGTTGCCCGACTCGGGCGGGCTCGGCAGCCCGGGTGCCGAGTCGCGATCGATGTCAGCCGCGTTCTTCGGCGGACCGGAGTCACGACCGCGTCGCGCGGCGAGCTCGTCGCTGGTCGCGGAAGGAGGAGCGTTCGGCACCGCGGCGGCCGCGGCGCCACCCTCGGCGGCGGCGGTCTGCGCGACCAGCTCGTCGAGCGCGCGGACCTTGGTCGCTTCCTCGAACGCTTCGGCGCCGAACTCGTCGGCGTCCGAATGGAACGGCATCGGTTTGGGGAGCGGGGTCTCCTGCGAGTCGGCGCGGTTGCGTCCGGATCGCTGACCGAGGAGAGCCTCCTGCACCGGGGCCGGCGCGACGCGCGTCGGGGTGTCCGTGAACAGCGGCGGCTTGGTCGTCTCCTGCTGGCCGCGCTGCGGCGCCTGTTTCGCCTTCTCGGCGAGGATCTTCTCGAGGACGCCCTGGCTGCCCTCGGCGAGGCGGTCGAACCGGACGCCCATGCCGGGCGCGATCGCGGGACGGCTCGGATCATTCTCGCGCGTCCACACGACGGTGCCTTCGCCCGCGATCAGCGGCGAAGCGTCGCGGAGCTGGAACTCGAACTTCATCTGCGTGCCGACCGCGAGCGGCTCTTTGGTGCGGATGAAAATCCCGCCCTGGCTGACATCGACCGCATAGCGCTCGATGAACTGCTCGAGCGTCTCGCTCTTGAACTTGATCTTGAGCGTGACGGGCGTGCGTTTGCCCTGACGGGTGTTTGGATCAGCCACGGCGTTCTCCCGAGCGACGATTCACAGAACCCCTAAATCGTCGATTCGCTTCGATTCTATGGTGCCTGCCCGAGCGATGCAACGCACACCGCGGAAGTAGTAAGGTGCGCCGCGATGTCGACCTCGAAAGGTGGCCCGCAAACCGCGCCGATCCGGCGTGTGCTCGTCGCGAACCGCGGAGAGATCGCGGTCCGCGTGATGCGGACTTGCAAGGAGCGCGGCCTGGAGACCGTGGCGGTGTACAGCGATGTGGACCGGTTGGCGCCACACGTCCAGGTGGCGGATTACGCGGTCGCGATCGGCCCGGCTCCCGCCGCGCAGAGCTACCTCGTGATCGACAAGATCCTCGAGGCGTGCCGGACGTCCGGTGCGGACGCGGTCCACCCAGGTTATGGGTTTCTCTCGGAGAACGAGGATTTCGCAGACGCCTGCGCGGCCGCGGGGATCACGTTCATCGGCCCGTCGGCCGAGGCGATGCGCAAGATGGGGAGCAAGACCGAGGCGCGCAAGACGGTCAGCGCCGCAGGTACGCCGGTCGTCCCCGGTGACAACGGCCCCGCCGGCGACGGCTTTCCCGACGCCCAGTCCGCGCTTCCCGCCGCGAAGAAGATCGGCTTCCCCGTCCTGATCAAGGCGGCGGCCGGCGGCGGCGGCAAGGGTATGCGCCTGGTCAACGCCGAGGCCGAGTTCGTCGCCGCGTTCGACGGCGCGCGGCGCGAGGCGACCTCGGCATTCGGCGACGGCACGGTCTACCTCGAGAAGGCGATCCTCCGGCCCCGCCACATCGAGATCCAGGTGTTCGGCGACACCCACGGCAACCTCGTCCACCTCGGCGAGCGCGATTGTTCGATCCAGAGGCGCCATCAGAAGGTGATCGAAGAAAGCCCGTCGCCCGCGATCAGCGCGGAGGTCCGCGCGAAGATGGGCGCCGCCGCGGTCGCCGCCGCGCGCGCGGTCAACTACGTCGGTGCCGGCACCTGCGAGTTCCTGCTCGATCAAGGCGAAGCAGGGCAAGCGAGCGGCGGCTTCTACTTCCTCGAGATGAACACGCGGCTCCAGGTCGAGCATCCCGTGACCGAGCTGATCTACGAGCTCGATCTCGTGAGCTGGCAACTCGACGTCGCCGAGGGCAAGCCGCTGCCGCTCACCCAGCAAGAGCTCGACGCGCGCCGTCGCGGTCACGCGATCGAGTGCCGGATCTACGCCGAGGATCCGGTGAAGTTTCTGCCGTCGCCCGGAAAGATCACGCACCTTCGCGTGCCCGACGGTCCGTACGTTCGCAACGACAGCGGCTGCTACGAGGGCGCGGAGATTCCCGTCCACTACGATCCGATGATCTCGAAGCTCGTCGTGTGGGGCGAGGATCGCCGGACCGCACTCGCTCGCATGGCCCGCGCGCTCTCCGAGTATCAGGTCCGCGGCATCGAGACGAACCTCGCGTTCCATCGCCGCTGCGTGCGCCACCCCGCGTTCGTCGAGGGCGACTACGACACCGGCTTCATCGCGCGCAACGCCGCCGAGCTCCATCCGCGCGCCGAAGGTGGCGAGCTCGACGCCGCGATCATCGCGGCCGTGCTCGACGCGAGTCAGAAGAAGCCGGCAACGTCCAGTAACGGAATTTCCCGTACGATGGTCTCGCACGCGCCGTCGTCTGAAATTTCCGGCTGGCGACGCAGCCTCTGACGCAAAGCTCGGCCAGATGCGGCGGAACGCGGCTTCACGCGTGCGTGCTCGCGCGGCGTGGTTACGGTGGTCGCATCATGCTTCGCACGTTGTTGCTGTCCACCCTCGTTGCTTGTTCCGCGTCGCCCTCGGGCGCGACGTGTCCAACCTCCAACGCGCCGACCTACGGCAGCTTCGGCAGCAACTTCTTCACGAAGTACTGCGACGATTGCCATTCCTCGACCTCGACCGATCGGCACGGCGCGCCGAGCGACGTCAACTTCGACACGCTCGCGGACATCCAGAAGCACGTCGACGACATCGACGTCACGAGTGCCGGCGGTCCGAACGCGACGAACACGGCCATGCCCGCGCTCGATCAGAAGGTGACGATGGAGCCGACCCAGGCCGAGCGGGAGCTGCTGGGGCAGTTCCTCGCCTGCGTCAAAGATGGCAAGAACTGAGCGGGGTTAGCTGACCACGCAACCCGGAGCAGGGCGTGTCGATAACGACCGCCATGTACAGCGACAACACCGAACGCCGCAACTACTCGCGGCTCTGGACCCACCGCGGCAACAAGTTCGTGCTCGGCACCATCCACGGCGAGAAGATCGAGATCGTCGCGCAGTACAACCCGAAGGAGCTGTCGCGCCAGGTCCAGGCGGAATGGAACGACAATCCGAACACCAGCGCGAAGCAGTCGAAGACGAGCGAGAGCAAGGTGTGGGCGGAGTACGGCACTTCGAGGCCGCGGAGCGTGACGCTCGAGCTCCTGTTCGACGGCTACGAAGAGAACCTCTCGGTCGCGCCGATCGTGGAGGATCTCGAGCGCCTGGCCCTGCCGGTCGACATGCGTTCGTCGGATCCGACGAAGCGCCGGCCGCAGTTGTGCGTCGCGGTGTGGGGCGCGCAACAGCTCCGCTGTGTCGTCGAGTCGGTCGCGACGAAGCTGACGATGTTCGATATCTCGGGCGAGCCGCTGCGCGCCACCTGCACGGTCCAGCTGAAGGAAGTCGATGTGGTCGCGATGCTCGAGAGCGAAGCCTCGAGCGCGACCCAGCAGCTGCGGGGACGGAGCGGCGGATACACGTACGCGCCACGGCAGAACATCCCGTATCCGCCGGAGGATTCGAAGCCGACGCGGGTTCCGAACCCGGCGGCCGCGTCGGACATCTCGGCTGCGGCGGGCAACCCGGAGGATCCGAACAAGCAGAGCGCGAAGACGAACATGCAGCCGCAGAGCGCGGATGCGAGGACGAGCGCCACACGCGCGAAGGCGACCGAGCCCACGCCGAAGTCTCCGGCTCAGAACGATCGAGCGTCGGCACCGACGCCGGCTGCGGACGCACCGATCGTCACGAACCCGACGGTCACCACCAGCGCACCGGCGGCGTCACCTGCACCCGCGCCGATCGAGACCCGGCCGGCGACCGGCGTGCCCAGCGCGAACGTGAATCCCGCCGCGCTCGATGGCGCGGAACCGGGGAACGGTGACGTGTTCGAGAACGACCAGGCGTCGCCGCCGGTAGCGGCACCGTCGCCCGCCGCTCCCGCGACCGGTGTCCCAAGTGCGAAGGTGAATCCCGCCGCGCTCGATGGCGCGGAGCCCGGGCAGGGCGACGTATTCGAGAACGATCGCGCGCCTGCGCCCGATGCGACCTCGTCCGCGGATGCCGCAAAGCCGGAAGATGAGCGCATGCGCGTTTACAAGGATCTCGAGTAGCAAGGAGATCGCGCCGTTGCGGCCGCAGAGCGACCGGGCACGAACGGCATTGTCTTTCGACGACCGCTTCGGTAGAAACCCTCTGGCGCACCGTAGGTTGTCGCGCCACGAGAGGGTCTCATGGCGCAACAAACGAAATTCGTGTTCGTGACCGGTGGCGTGGTGTCGTCACTCGGCAAGGGCATGGTGTCGGCGACCATCGGCGCCCTCATGGAGAACCGCGGCCTCCGGGTCGCGAACATGAAGCTGGATCCGTACATCAACGTGGATCCGGGCACGATGAACCCGACGCAGCACGGCGAGGTCTACGTCACCGACGACGGCGCGGAGACCGACCTCGACCTCGGTCACTACGAGCGATTCGTCTCGACGAAGATGTCGCGGCTCAACAACATCACGACGGGGCAGGTCTACTCGAGCGTGATCGGCAAGGAGCGGCGCGGCGAGTACCTCGGCTCGACGGTCCAGGTGATTCCGCACATCACCGACGAGATCAAGGGCCGGATCTTGCGCTGCGCCGAAGGGCTCGACGTCCTGGTCGTCGAGGTCGGCGGCACCGTCGGCGACATCGAGTCGTTGCCGTTCCTCGAGGCGGTGCGCCAGCTCCGCGGCGAGCTCGGCACCCAGAACTCGGTGAGCGTGCACCTGACGCTCGTGCCGCACATCCGCGCGGCCGGCGAGTTCAAGACCAAGCCGACCCAGCACTCGGTCCAGAAGCTGCGCGAGATCGGCGTCCAGTGCGACGTGCTCGTCGTGCGCTGCGAGCAGAAGCTCCCCGAGGATGCGCTGAAGAAGATGGCGATGTTCTGCTCGGTCGCGAGCGATGCGGTGTTCCAGTCGATCGACGTCGACACGGTGTACCGGTTGCCGCTCACGCTGTCGGAGCAGGGGCTCGATCAGAAGCTCGCGGGCCTGCTCAACATCTGGTCGCGCGCGTCGCGGCTCGACGCGTGGGAGCAGGTGGTCGCGCGGATCACGCACCCGAAGAAGAGCATCAAGGTCGCGTTCGTCGGCAAGTACGTCCAGCTGATCGAGAGCTACAAGAGCCTCAACGAGGCCCTGCTCCACGGTGGTATCGCGAACGACTGCAAGGTCCAGATCGATCACCTCGATAGCGAGGAGCTCGAGAAGAACGGCACCGCCTCGCTCGCGCAGTACGACGGCATCCTCGTCGCACCGGGGTTCGGTGCGCGCGGCACCGAAGGCAAGATCGCGGCGGTCCGGTTCGCGCGCGAGAAGGGCGTCCCGTACTTCGGGATCTGCTTCGGCATGCAGATGGCGTGCATCGAGTTCGCGCGCAACGTGTGCGGGCTCGACAAGGCGAACTCGACCGAGGTCGACCCGCAGACCCCGCATCCCGTCGTCGATCTCATGCCCGATCAGCGCGGCGTGACCGACAAGGGCGCGACCATGCGGCTCGGCTCGTATCCGTGCGTGTTGAAGCCCGGGACGAAGGCCCAGGAAGCGTACGGCTCGACGGAGATCAACGAGCGCCACCGCCACCGCTGGGAAGTGAACAACAACTACCGCGATGCCCTGGAGCGTCACGGCATGGTGCTGTCGGGGCTGTCCCCGGACGGCCGGCTGGTCGAGATGCTGGAGCTGCCCCAGCACCCGTACTTCGTCGCGTGCCAGTTCCACCCCGAGTTCAAGAGCCGGCCCAGCGCGCCGCACCCCCTGTTCTCGCGGTTCGTCCGAGCGGCCGTCGCAAAGCGCGACCAGGCTCGCTGACGCCTTCAAGTAGGCGAGATCCGGCCCCTCAGCAAGAGGCGGGCCACCGGCCCTTTACAAAGGGGGACTGGCTGCGTAGGCTTAATTCAAGCCACGTACCAGTTGTATGTGGGGCGTCGATCCCATTCTGGGTCCGATCTACTAAAGCGAAAGTCAAGGAGAAATCATGGGAATGGAGATGAGGCAAGAGCTGAAGCTCTCGCAGCAGCTCGTGATGACTCCGCAGTTGCAACAGGCGATCCGCCTGCTGCAGCTCTCCCGCATGGAGCTGGCCGAGCTCGTGCATGAAGAGATGCTCGAGAACCCCATTCTCGACGACGAGATGGACCTCGATAACGAGCGGAGCCCGGACCTCGATCCGGTCGGCTCCGACGAGCAGGTCGCTCAGCAGCTCGCCGATCAGGGCAACTCCACCGAGACCCCGATCGAAGGCTCGATGGTCGACGGGGTCGCCCAGACCGAGATCAAGGGCGACGCCAGCGCGGTCAACGAGATCGACTGGGAGAACTACCTCGATAGTTATCAGGCCGGGCCATCGATGCCGGGCTTCCGCGGGGACGGCGAGGAGATGCCGTCGCTCGAGGCGACCCTGACCCGGCCGCCGAGCCTGCACGACCACCTCGCGTGGCAGCTGAAGATGACCGACCTCTCGCCGGAGCGGCTCGAGATCGGGATGACGATCCTCGGCAACATCGACGCCGACGGCTACATCAAGGACCCGCCGATCGACGAGCTCGCCGCCGACCTGGGTGCCGATCCGGTCGTGTGCGAAGAGGTGCTCGAGAAGATCCAGACCTTCGATCCGACCGGGGTCGGCGCGCGCTCGCTTGCGGAGTGCATGCTGATCCAGTGCGTCGCCGCCGGCCAGGACGACGACCTCTGCGTGAAGATGATCCGCAGCCACCTCGGCAACCTCGAGAAGAAGAACTACCAGGCGATCGCGCGCGATCTGAAGGCGCCGCTCGAGGAGATCTACGAGGCGGCGAAGGTGATCATGGACTTCGACCCGCGCCCGGGTCGCCAGTACAGCTCCGACGATCCGCATTACGTCACGCCGGACGTCTACATCCACAAGGTCGGCGACAAGTACTTCGTCGTGCCGAACGACGACGGTCTCCCGAAGCTCAAGATCAGCGGGTTCTACAAGAACGCGATGGGCTCCGGCGCCGCGAGCAAGGACTACGTCCAGGACAAGCTGCGCTCGGCGCAGTGGCTGATCCGGTCGATCCAGCAGCGCCAGCGCACGATCATCAAGGTCGCCGAGTCGATCCTGAAGTTCCAGC
>Ga0307509_10011165_pt1 | contig 10925 bp, 13 predicted proteins | sample 10_EM_MG_FD_202245 | JGI IMG/M metagenome (GOLD analysis project Ga0307509, IMG submission 202245) | Populus trichocarpa ectomycorrhiza microbial communities from riparian zone in the Pacific Northwest, United States - 10_EM | ecosystem: Host-associated > Plants > Roots > Unclassified | place... | reverse complement strand
GTTTGCACCCCATATTAACATCGCGACTGCGGTGAAATTTCTAATATAAACTCTAACTTCTTACAGGTATGAAGTACCCCTCGCCAGGATGACTGACCGTATCAATCCCCCCAACTACGACGACTATGATTCAGAGCGGGAATCCGCTCATGATCTGCCTGGCCGTGGACGTCAAGAAAACACCGTGATAGCGTGAGCCTGCTGACTTTTACATTTGCGGCAGCGTTACTCAACGATTCACTGTCTAACAGGGTGATAGGCGCCACTGGGGCAGGAAAATCATCGGTAAGATGAAGGTTTGGCGAATCTTCCTGAGACTCACTTTCAAGAATACTTTTTTCAGTTCGTCAAGCTGCTCACAGGTGATACCAGCATCAAAATCGGCGACGACCTCGAGTCCGAGACTTGCGATATCCAAGTGGTTCACTTTCGTGATCCTGACAGTGGTCGCAAGGTGACCATTGTTGATACACCTGGTTTCGATGATTCACATCCAATCCTGTCCAATACGGATATCCTCAAAAAAATTTCCCATTTCTTAGTCGAGGTGTGCGTCTATATTTCGTACTTCAATCCTTTGTTACTCGTACTAATGGCAACTTACAAGATATGGCCAGGAACGAAAGCTGAACGGACTTCTATACCTCCAACGGATGTCCGACCCTAGGTTCGGTGGCCAGTCCACCCGCACTCTGCAGATGTTTCGAGGGCTTTGCGGCGAGGCAGGCTTCAAAAATGTTGTCATTTTGACCACATACTGGGATCAAGTTTCTACCGGTGAGGGTGAGCGACGAGAGGCACAGCTTAAGTCAAACGTCTTCGCCCAGCTTGTCGAAGGAGGGGCTCAATTTATGCGACACGACCGCACGGTCGAAAGTGTACGCAAGGTGCTCCGACATTTTTTGCCGACGCCTGTGATATCAGCTCGGATCCAGACGGGAATCCGGGAGGAGGGAAAAAGTGTTCCGGACACCATTACAAGGTCTGTGCAAAGCAAGGGCGCGGAGGAAGTACAAGAAGAGGAGCTAGCTGGGCTACAAAAAATGTTGGCAAGGAGCGAAGGGGAAAAGGTGGACCCGGTGGCCTAGAGCGCAAGCAGCTGGAGGCGAAGTTGGAACCTCAGTTATAGCAACAGACGGACTAGCAGTCGCTCAGCAAGGCGCCGCAAGAAACCCCTTCACGTGCCTCACTGAAGACACCCTCCTGTGGCCTAACTTCATAGCCAAACCTATTCTCGGCGGCCTTGTGATATATAACCATGAACACCATTCGTTAACTTTTCGTGTTTCGATACTATATTCATTTTCAATCAAACACATTTACCACAATGTCAGCAGCCGAAAGGGTAGTTACTTATTCAGAAGATTCCGATTCAGGGTGAAGTTCACGCATAACTCGGCAGCAGTTTAGGGTTTAGAGCGGTCATGATTCATTCAATCTTCACTCCCGCTGAAGTCAATTCACCGCTTTCCGCCGCCTGGTATCTTCCTGACCTAATCCTACATCGCCTTCAAAAGGAGAAGGCATCAAGGTAATTCCGGGGTACTTACGCCCATGTGTTTGTTTGGGAAGAAATGTGAAAGGTTCCGAGTTCAAACCTTCCTAGGCGGTATTTCCTGAAAAGGCAATCTTGGAGGCACAGATAAGATAAGATCTCTGTATGCATTTTCTCACATCGAACGCTTTCTGTTGTTCGCTCCACACAATAACGCCATTCTCCCGCGACAGCTCATTTCCATAACCCTAGCCTCCTAACTCTAATGGATATGCACTGGCGACCTCTCTTTAGTCGACGACTGCAAGGTTTTCTCACGCCCTACAGAATCTCTAGACTCTCATTGTAGCAATCCAGGAGTGGCAAGGATGACCAGATCTACAACTCGATCGCTTCATCCTCGTTTCAAAGCATAGGCATGAACATATCGCTTCGACTATGCATTTCCATTTCCTCCGACAAACCATTTTATTACTTCCCAATATTCAGCCGTTTGATGTGCCGAAATTCCATTCGTACCTCGGAAAAGTTTGGGAATTGTCGAAGAATCTCTCATGTGCTTTTTCTGCCATTAGGACGCCGCAAGGGCAAGGGGGACCACCTATCGATCGGAACCGTGCATCCTCGTTCTTTTACGCTCTCTATGACCAGCGAGTATTACCATTGATATGTACATACATGACCTAAAAGTGCTGATCTACTCGCATGTCGTAGAAAATTTTCAACGACGGAGGCCGTCAAGGACATTACTAATAATGCGGAGGTATTTACCTCAGGCGAAGCCTGTATAATTGAACCACCTCAATTGATTTGGGTGTCCGAGTTTTTTAGAGTACCTCCGTTGTAAACCTGTGAATGGGGATTTTTTTGTGCGTGTAGTGGATGGATTGAAAGCTACGACGGGTGAGATTAAGTACAGCCCAATGAATCAAATAAGTACTAATCGGGGTGCTATCGCGATGGAACAGGAAGAGTACATATTGAATCGAGAGTTGGAATTGATTGGATTAGATGTGAGGCAAGAACGACGTCCACTTTACGAGGGCATACGCTCCAGGTTGAAGGTGGCGAAGGGCGATGAAAGCTTCCGTCAAAAGACTGATCCGTGCAAGGACGTAGACTGGGATGCCTACAGCCAACACTGCCTTGGAAAAAAACCCTCCGACCATAGAAAAGGCTTGTAAGAAACTTGAGTTCGACGAGGATTCTTCGAGAATGTTCATGAAAGCAGTGATGACTGCTGCGACTGGGATTCCTGTAATGACGATGGACGAAATACGCCAAAGGATGGTCTCGGTATGTGTGGGAAATACAAAGTTCCAACCTAAGCAATGGATACCACCGAATATTGCGCCGATAATGGATGTCATCATCATGATCCTGGCACTCTCTAATGGGCTAATTGAGGAAGCAAAGAAAGTCGGGACCCGCATCTGACCTTCAGGTACATTCTGCGTACGGTGGCGTCCGGCCATATCTCTGACGCGCTCGAAGATGGGGATTGTAAAACCGAGGGTGAGGAAAAATAGGACAGCGCACATACAGCCGATCACTCCACAGTCGGCGTCATTTTGGTCTTGGATGGTTGATTTGGGATCTATGGCCAATTCAGAAAACGTAGAAGATGGGGGTAGCGAGCGACTCACCTATAAGACTGCCCGTATGATCGGTGACTCCTTTTGAACCAGGATTTTCGTTGACCCCATTGGAAGGAACTTCAATGACAGCCTTTTCGAGGACCATTGTGTCATTTTTCGCCGATGTATCTGTAGGACTGCCAGGATTATCTTGTAAAACCGTAGCACTGGCTATTCCGTTGTCCGTGCGTACATCCCTCCCTGGGGGTTTGAGGTAAATGGGAACGGCCACCCCGACATCAAGAGGTTTCTTCCACCAGAGGGCGTACATCGTTCCATTGAGAACCGCAAACGCGAGAGTCACGAGTTCGAGCTCGGTGACGAGCAAGCCCTCAACGCCACGAGTAATGCATTGAGCAATGAACCACAATGTCTGGACGATGACCAATGATTTGGATATCCCGTCCCCCTTGCTGCGATCTTGGATTTCATCTTCGTCAATAGTTGGGAGATCGATTCGGCCTTCCGTCAACAAACTTTCCATTTTCTCTGCCGTGAGCACCCCTTTTGCTGTTTCCCCCTCGTAGAGAATAAAACCGCCCATTTGGATGAAGTAGCCGTGTGTCATGGTCCAACCTTTATCTGGTATACCACTTTTTTGAATCATTGTATCATTTTGAAAACTACGAGGGCTTACCTTTGTACCTCCGTGTCAGTTTTTTTGCCCCATACCACTGCCTTGCCGCCCAGTATAGGATCAGCTCTGGGGCGACTAAGGCCCAGAAGAGGACTTCCGTTCGGTGCATGCAGATCTTGAACCAGTGCTCTCGTGGTTTTGGCATATTTGGGTGCACCGAGACCCAAGAACAAGCAAATATGGTGACGATGCAACTCCAGATTATGTCCCAAATCGTGCGTTGTTGTGTGCAGGCGACAATATCGGATGACGGTAGTGGAGCGAGGTCCGCACCTCCAAAAAACAGCGGTAGAGGATAAACCCATGGAATGTTTTGAAAAAGAATCCCAATGACCAATGGCCAGAACATTGTGTGCAAGGGGGTACGAGACCACAATTCTTTGTCCTCTGGAATGGAGTGTAGTAAAATATGGCGCACACGAGCCAAAGGTCTGGCATTTAAGTTTTTATATGACATGTGAATAGAACACAATTTTAGAAAGAGCCGGTTTGAAGTCCATGGAGAACATCTGAACTCGCTTGAGAGTTACGTGCAGCACCTGTCACTGGAAACCAAACAAACATTTTTGGAAAGAGCGCAATGACATTATTCTCTCCCTACCCAAGAGCCGGCAAAACCCCTAAGCGCTAAGCATTTTGGAGCGTTGGTTATATAACCACGGAAGGAAAGGAGGGAGGAACCGGGTCATGAAGACTGTTGGACATTGCAAAATGGATCATCAGGACCGCAAAATCTAGATATTAATTCATCCCACTGTCATCGGGTTTTCTTGAACGCAGTCCCCAGAAGCAAACGGGTGGGGATTGGTAGCAAATAAGACATTGAATCCAGTAGCACTGCTCCCAGCAAATGTATGGCTGCGGTTGGTGCCTAGGAGTTTGGGGTTCAAGGTCAAGTCGGACGTATAGCCAAGCATGGATATCATCAGAACTGAAATGAACCTGGCGAGTGTACGTAGATGAAAAAGAAGGGTAACAGCTGACAGTCGTTATCAGGCGCTTGCGACTTTTTAGTGACAAATTGGATTTCTAAGCAGTGTTGTCTTCGGATCACGTTTAGTCGGCGCTCTCGCCGATTGAGATTCGCTTCCGAGAACTTCCAATATCTATCTTCGCTGCGCCCTCCCACCTTCCCCCGGAAAGTGAGTACATCGAATGTCATTCCATTGTGCGATTCGGAGAGAAGAACTATAAATATATAGTTATCTTGAATGTGTGATTTATGTAATTATCCACCATTCAAAATATGCCGATAGGCAGTGTTAAGCAATTTTGCACCCAATCCAAGAGACGCCGCCTGAACTTGAGCTGAATGCAGTTTCCAAAATTTCCGGCCATAGAATTCAGCAGCATGTTGAAGGTGGTAGCATTTTCAAAATTTAGGCCTGCAGCGACTCGGACTCCATTTTGCCCCGCTTGATGGAACTACTCTGAGATCTTTCACTGCGGTTTACCAAGAATAGTCGTTTTTCTGAATACCTCCGACCTTAAGGGAGGTGAAATAGCTGTCAACACTGCTTTCCTTAATTATAAGTAACGTAGTTATGATGTGAGCAGCTCCGCGGAGCCCGGAATATTAGTTATGGTTGTCCCTGACATTCGGCAACGTCAGTCCGGAAATATAATTTATAACTAGAATGCTTTCTAAACATTAATGTGGTTACGGAAACGGTGTGTGGACAGGGGCAAAAAGAAAGAAAAACGGAAAAGCGAATAACAGAAGAATAATGAAAAAACAAAAATAACTAAAAATATAAGCCAACATCACGTGGCTTCAAACAGCGGATGATTGGCGAGCGATGGCTCTTTTTGCCGCAATGAAAGGTGAGAGGCAGAGACCAACCAAGCCTCCAGCCACCACGCCAAAACTTCCCAGACGCTCACCACCTGCCTCGCTGTACTCCCTAATTACTTCAAACATATCATGCAAGACCTGCCAATTGCCCACGACATCCCCTTGCCTTTCGGGGAGATGGGGAACACTGGGAATAGCTGAAGTGAAAGTAGTCGCATTCCGAATCTGGCCCGTTTGTGCCCTGCGCAAATGTTCGATATCACGATTTGCTGGACGCTCCCTCGGCTTGTGCTTTCCTGCATCCGGTTTGGATCGTATCTCCCGAGGTGCACGTGTTCTCTCCAGTGTCTTGCGGTCCTTCTCCACGCGCGCTATCATCCCCTCCAGCTTCCGACGTTCTTCTGATAGCTCAGTTCTCAGTTCCTCGTCATTGGCCTTGGATGCATCCTCCAACTCCTTTTTCAACTCTTCCAACTCCTTGTTGTGTTTCTTTTTCATCTCCTCCATCTCTTCGACGATTACGGCACCCGCTGAAGTGTCTCCCATGCTCCGGCCCGTATTTAGTTCCTCTTGTACCTTCATCGTCACCGGTTCTTGGTGGATGAGCTGCGACATAATCGACAGAGCTGACTCGAGGCCTTTATCGTGGCGACATAATTTGGCTCGAGCATCGGTAAGGGGTTTGAAGGCTCCTTCAGCCAAGGCCACTTGACGGGAATTTCCCTGCTTCTCGTCGACAAGGTTCCAGTTGGTGGTGACAATTCGAACATGGCCAAGATTCTTGTCACCGCAGATCTCCCTGAATACCCTGAGGTTCTTTTTCGCTGTGCCCCCCATTCGAGGATCGGAAATACGGTGTAGGTAAATAATCCCATTGAGCTTTCGTCCTCCACTGCAAATTCTTAACATCGGGATAAGCACACCACGATTAAATGCTTACTTTTCCTGCAAGAAACCAGCTATTTTCCCAAGGATGTCAGTGTCGGTAGTTCCTTCGCGGGAGTCATCGAATCCGGGGGTATCTACAAGGGTCACGGAAACACCTTCTTGGGTGTAACGAGCAGTGGTGATATCGAACGTTTGGGATTCCAGGTCATGGCCGATACGGATTTTCTTGTCTTTGGTAAGAAGATTGATAAACTTGCGAGGAAGCTCAGTTTATTCGTTATCGAGTATTTGAAGTCCAGCTCACCGTGGATTTCCCTACGAATATCGAAATAGAGGGTTGACGTTATCGTACGTGAAGTGCAGTTGAGTATATTCACCTGTCCCTGTTGGTCCCATGAGTCTGAAATGTGCATGAATTTATATCAGTTTTCAGCTTCGTAATGTGTATGATTTTGAACCAGTGAGCACATACGCAACGATCGCTTCACGGGTGCGAAGTCCGTTGGTAGTTTCCATTGCTTTTGGGACCCGCTACTAGTAAGTCGGTAGAAAGGTGGTATAGTGGTATGGAGGCGGGAACGAGTGTTTCAAAGCCTGAATACCCACACAGGTGTAAGACGGAAACATGCGTAAGACGGCACCCTTAGAATACCGTGACAGCCTCGAGGAAAGACACGTATCCAGTCGTTCGGTATCCTTCCGAGGAAAGGGCCAACTTTGAACATGTCGTTATCGCAAGGGACATCGATTATCAAACCATTCCGACGGCAATCCAGCGCTTAATGAGATTCTGTCATTTTTGCTTTCGCCGCGTTTCCAATGCTGTATAGAACCCCAGGTTACAGCGTGTTTCCCGGAGGTACGTCCAAGAATAGAACATTCTCACAGATTTTGACTTTCCGAACGTGGAATACTAGCTCACATGGACTTCCTTGCCTCCGTTTTCATTGGGAATAGCGAGATCCAGATCAAGTCATTCACACGGGGGCTCACAAGCACTGTGACCACTAAATTTAACAATGGCGTTAGATGCATCACCAGAACTACTTCCCCTCTAGTGGAATGGCGGACCATTATCACTTAGAATCGAAACCCACTAATGACGATGGCCGGGGACATCAAGAGGACGTCGTAATAGTGTGAATATTTTCACTTTCTATGTTTGCGTCAATGCTTGCTCAATTGTGTTCCGCCCAACAGTGTGATGGGCAGCACTGGGACAGGAAAATCATCGGTGTGACCAATGTACCCCAAGCCATGCAGAGGCTTACTCTCGAAATTTTTGTAGTTTATCAATCTCCTCACAGGCAATACTGGCGTTAAGATCGGCAACACACTCGCCTCTGAGACTCGCGGAGTCGAAGTCCTGCACTTTTTCGATCGACTCAGTGGGCGCACAATCACAATTGTAGACACGCCAGGCTTCGATGATTCGCGTGCAGATATCTCTGATGCGGATACCCTAAGAACGATCACCGACTTCCTACTTGAGGAGTGCGTCTATATTCATGCTTCAACCATTTGTTACTCGTGCTAATGGCAACTTACCAAGATATGACCAGGAGCAAAAACTGAACGGACTTCTGTACCTCCAACGGATATCCGACCCTCGGTTTAGTGGCCAGTCTGCTCGCAATCTGGAGATTTTTCAAGGGATTTGTGGCGCATCAGCCTTCAAGAACGTTGTCGTCTTGACCACATTCTGGGATCGAGTTTCCCCCACTGAGGGTGCCCGGCGGGAGGCACAGCTCAAATCACAATTCTTCAAGGATCTTGTCGAAGGAGGAGCCCACTTTATGCGACACGACCGTGCTGTCAACAGTACCCGCGCGGTGCTCCGACACATTTTCACGCTGGCCCCTACAATCACTCAGATCCAGAGCAGTATCCGGGAGGAGGGCAACAGTCTTGAGGACACCGCCCCCGGGTCTGTGCTTAAAGAGGAAACGGAGCGCATCATCGCCAAGCACAGGGAAGAGGTAGCAAACCTCAAAGCACGGATAAGGACGATATCCAAGGGCAACGAGGTAATGAGACGAAAGCTGGAGGAGGAGCGAGTGAACTTGCAGCAAGAGTTAGCGCGATGGGATCGCGAGAGGTCTCAACTGAAGAAAGGCTTGGGAGAAGCAAAGGAATCCCGCGAGCAGCTGGAAGCACAATTGCAAGCCCAACTTGTTGCAGTAAGGGGACCTGGGGACTTAGCGGAAATCAGGGCCATGGAAAGCCCCCCACCTTATGAAGATTGGAACTCTGGTGAGTCGCATTATTTGAGCGTATCCCCAGCTCATGACACAATTTGCAGAGTTCCAGTTCGTTCACTCGGACAAACTCCCGCCTTATTTGAAACGCATCCCCCCAAAACATCGAGCAAGCGCTGGAAGCATCTTCAACTTTGATGCCCTCTTAGGGACCATACTGTCGATTTTCCAGCCAGCAATACTGTTGCCGAAGGTTCGGGAGATGGCACCCAATTCTGTTAATATACGCTCAATGGAAGATCTCGTAAACCGCAACCACGAACTTCACGCGAAATCAAAGAAAAACTACCGCGCACGAGATATGCACCTTGCCAAAAACATTGGGCATCGCGATGACTGGTATACAGACACCGTATTCGGCCAGCAACAGTTTACTGGAACCAATCCTACTACGATTAATCTTGCGCCTCGTCACTGGATCACTGCGTTCATGACCGCCTCGCGTACCCAGCAACGCGGCGATGTCACCAGTCTCCTGATGGACTATCCTCAGAGCCTTTTCATACAAGATTACAGCGACTTCCGGCTCAGTATGGGTTTATCGCCAAGTGCTGAATTAACATCGGAAGGACGTTATGGGTGCTCCTCTGTTGTACTCTTCCATCTCGAGCCCGAGGGTAAGTTACACCCCTTGGCTATCACACTTGATTACAAGGGTAGCATGGAAAATTCTGTAACCATTTTCAATCGCCGCATCGCTTCAACAACTCCTGGTGACGAGGAATCGGATTGGCCTTGGCGTTACGCAAAAATGTGTGCTCAAGTCTCTGATTGGTTTCGTCATGAAGTCGCCGTTCACCTTGTAAACACACATCTCGTTGAAGAGGTCATCATCGTTGCCGCGTGTCGCATATTCGAACCTCGCCACATCATCTTCCAACTCCTGGAGCCACACTGGACCTCCACTCTCTCGCTGAACGAAAAAGCCCGTCAAGTTCTGGTTCCCAAAATTATTATCAAGATGACTGGTTTCACTGCGACGCAAACTTATGCCTTCATCAAGGACGCATACGACAACTTTGCATGGACAGATTCATATGTTCCAAATGACCTACGGAGGCGCGGCTTCCCAGTCGAAGACTTGGACACGGTCAAGTACCACAATTACGGCTACGCGCGCAACATCGCTCGCATGTGGGAAATCCTACGAAAATTTGTCTCTGTGGTCCTCACAGATGCGTATCCAGGCGGGGACGTTCAAGTGGCAAATGACAGGTTCATCCCCGCTTTCTGTCATGAAGTTCGTTCTCACAGCCAAGGCCAACTAACCAGCTTCCCCGACATCGAGACTTTGGACGAGTTGATTGATGTCGTCACCATGTGCATTCATATAGCATCGCCGCAGCATACCGCTGTCAACTATTTGCAGCAATACTACCAAACTTTCGTTCCGAACAAGCCGTCAGCGCTCTACACCCGACCTCCCCAATCGTTGGAAGAGCTCCAGAATTTTGGGGAGAAGGACATATTGTCGGCGCTTCCGGTCCACAAACCGCGAGATTGGTTGATAATGGCCCAAGTTCCGTTCATGTTGTCATCCGAAGTTTCAGATGACAGCAATATCCTTCATTATGCCACAACTATGACTGATTCCAGATCAACCCCCGAGTGCATTCGAGACGCAGCCGCGACGTTGAAGGAGGACCTCAGGGATTTTGTTGGCAAAGTTGCCCTGTATAGTCAGGAACTCGATGATCAAAGAATGCCATATTTTGTTCTTGACCCCAGCAAGACTGCTGTATCGATTCTCATTTGATAGTTATGAATTTTTTTTGGTTTGGCTGATACGAATGAATGATTTACAGCTTCTCCGAATCCTCACATCACTGCTTCTCATCCACATTCCGAAATCCCTCATCAATGTTAGGTATTTCAACCACCAAAACTGCAATTATCGTGAATGTCGATTTGCATTTGATACTTCTATCAGTTCTGAACGAATCCGAAATTTTGACCACCCTTCCATCACTTGATATTTCATCAACATCTGGCTACTCTGCTGACTCCTGCGATGAACTGGTATAGACGGCATGACACTGGATAGAAAAGGAGGTCAGTAAGACTGCCCTGGAAGTAGTCATATGCGCTTAACCCGAGGTAGTCTACTAGAATCTAGGTAGTTATACTGTATGTTTGCGAACAAGGGTACTCGGGTATCATAATGCCGGACGTGAACCCGGTTAGTTAGTTCAGCCTCTGGCCCTGAAAAAAAAAA
>Ga0307509_10011164_pt1 | contig 10926 bp, 10 predicted proteins | sample 10_EM_MG_FD_202245 | JGI IMG/M metagenome (GOLD analysis project Ga0307509, IMG submission 202245) | Populus trichocarpa ectomycorrhiza microbial communities from riparian zone in the Pacific Northwest, United States - 10_EM | ecosystem: Host-associated > Plants > Roots > Unclassified | place... | reverse complement strand
GGTCCAATAAGCTGTATATTAGAAGAATAGAAGACTATTAGTAGTAAATTTAATACTTTTCCATGATGTGAAATATATTGTGACCCGGGTGACCAAGGTCAAAAACAGGTAAAGGGGGGTCCCTTCGCTTATTACAGGTATCTCAGGAAGAGTAGGTACTGCGTCTGGTGGCGTCCTGAGGATTAGGTGCTGCGTCTGGTTGCGTCCTGAGGATTAGGTGCTCTATCTGGTTGCGTCCTGAGGATTAGGTGCTGCGTCTGGTTGCGTCCTGAGGATTGGGTGCTGGGTCTGGTTGCGTCCTGAGTGTTAGGTGTGCCCCCGGAGCGCCCTGAGTTTTAGGTGCACGCCCAGTGCGTCCTGATTCGCGATTGACGTTCTGTGCGTCAGGTGCGTCTGACGCACAGGACGCACAGGACGCAGGCTAGTATTTTTGCTGATGAAGTCAAAGAGGCGCTCATTGACCTAATCAAGGACTCTGTTAAGAAGCTGCAAGACACAAAAAAGGGCTAATGGTGTTCTAGCGAATGCATGGCTGGAGCCGGCACAGGTGACACTGGACCAACGTTACCCCCTGTGGGCGCACCTGTTCTCTGAGGTTCGCCAACGGTTATACCTAACCCGGGTCAACTTTCACAAAACCCTCCAGTGGCAATAATTCCACGAGCACCACAGCCTCAAGCACAGCAATTTAATCTCACTCGAGCACCACAAGTTGTTGTGGCTTCTCAGAGCAATAGCAGTGCTTCAGGAAGTGTCCTACCTCGGGCTGTTGTCAACCCTGCCCCATCACCTGTCGCCCAGGCTCAACCAGCCAATGCTGTCCATCTGAAAATGTCGTCCCAGTACCACAGGCTGCAAACTCCAACAATGTAGAAGGTGAAATTGTACGTGCTTCTCCAGAAAATCTCCCCGCGCCAGGCAGGTTCTTGCAAGCTTACCAAAAGAATCACCAAGCTCGAAACATAGTGCCAACAGGTTAGAACCTTTCATATTTACTTATATGATTTGTGTTTTCAATCACTAAGATTTGATATACAGATTGAAGCACTCTGGTTGGGCGGCAACGCGCCGTGCTTATTGTTTATGTTCTTCTTTCAAGGCGTGGCCTGGGTTTGTCCAAGCATAACAGGAATGTGGTAAACATAACTCCTGATTATAATTCTCTACATTGGTGTCCCCGCCATATCAACGCCATGCATTTCACCAAGTTGGATTCCTATGACATCTGTGGGTTGTCAGCAGTGATTTACAGAACTGTGCTCCATCATCGGATCCGATATATACTCGGTGTCACAGGCGCAGGTTACTCGAGGCTCAGTAGCCATGAGGATCAACAATTCTGTAGCTGGGATTATGTCTTCATCAAGAACAATGAATCAGTCAGAACATGGCTTCTTTCAAATCAAGTACTCAATAACCTATATGAAATTATGGTGTATTGTTACCGTGATCAACGCGACAGATTACAAAACACCCCACAATTGACCAGGGTCAAATATCTCGCTGAAGTTGACATGTGTCATTGGCCCCATGATCCCGTTGCACATACAGGCCATATGCATATCCGCTCGGCGCGAGATCTAGCATATTCTGAGAGGGGTGAGTGTAGTGACGGCGATGCGGTGAATGACCAAGATACTTCTCATATTTCCGAGACCTCATCAAATAGCACAGACTCCAGATATTCGAGACAATTCCTATCTAGCCCATTCCTTTCTCGTGATTCTGTCTCTGAATCTTCATTGCACGTCTCAGAGTATGAGACAGCAGGAGACAACATATCTGACATATTGCCACTCTCAGAAGGGATTCTCGCTCGTTCGATAGTCAATCAAGTCCCACGAGGGATCAAACGCCTCAGCCAGCTGAACACTCAGCCAGTTTTGGATTTGAATGGTCACCCGTCTCAAGGCGACAAAATCCTCAAGTGCTCAGCTCCCAATTGCGGCAAACCTTGTAATGAAAATTCGCCAAAAAGACGATGCACGACATATTTCTTTCATGTGTCACACTTAGCTAATAAGGGAAGGAAGCGTCCTGCGGAGCAAGATGTTGTGATTCGTGAAGATAATGTGTCGAAGAGAAAGCGCAGGGAATTGGTATCTCAGATTCAGAGCTTTGATTGTGGCATATCAGCTGAGGCTTCTGAAGTCTGAGTATTTGCACAGTGTTAGCCATCTGTAGAGTCTTTTGATATTGATATGAATATTTCTTCTTTGTTTCATTCCTTCTTTCTATATGTTGTTTCCTAAATATGCAATTAGATCTAAGTGTACTTGTGAAGCAATGCCTCCGGGAATTCTATTGTTGAAAGATCGCCCTTGTTTGATTGTTGTGAGATCAGTCAAGTGTCGTCCACCGAGACCTCTTTGTCATCCATGATGAGGTGTAGTCTCAGCTCAACAAGCTGCTCAAAACACATTGTGTGATCAGCATAATTGCGTCAATCAGACCATCGCACAATCTCACGATGACCATCATAGGGCTATTACAAAATAAACCTCATACCTCTCATCCACGAAGATCCTAACGGCCAAATTCTACAAGTTTATGCTCTTCCTCTTGCAAAGGCACAACTATTGGCCATCAAAGCCTCCGTCGCCAGTTCTCCCATTGCTAGATCTCCCGGTCACACTTCTCCTCAACTCATCACTTTAGTTTTATTGATTTATCCTGCACGACGCTGTGGGAACCACGCCCTAGGTCTGAATCTCTAGCACTGCCCAGGTCGATGTACACAGATTTGTTCACCTATCGGCATATCAGCATGTCTCCCGAGTGTGCGCTTTGCCCAATACACATTTGCCTAAGTCCACTGATGATCTTTACTCCCAGAATGTCTCCAAAATCACCAAAACACCCCGCCCAAGACAAAACCCAGAAGCAAGGACGCTCTCTCCGTCGAATTGAGTCCCAACTATGCTAGCGTTACTTGACCCCCGCTGATGTCAAGCCGTCCTGACACCAAACAACGAATCCACTAATGTGAGGCGCAGAAAGACAGATCCCTGGGCGGGTGCTATTGCAGGGGAGGCATCAAGAACGTAAGCTATCAGGCCTTATTATGATAATAATTGATAGTTTAACACTTTACTGACACCTGGATATATTCGGACAGTTGGTCAATGTCTTCAGGTGAAAAGCGAGCCTTCGATCCTGCTGTTAAAGATTTGAGGTTTGTGATTTATCATGTACAGCACATCCATCACTCAATAGTGAACTCACACGAACCCCAGGTAGGGGCTGTTTCGGGGAAATATCATACGCACAAAGCTGGTGTAGCTTCATGAACCCACTCGAGTCCACGGAAAGATACAAGACATGGCGAGATCAGGTAAAAGAATACAGGACGGCACTCGCATGGAACCCAGCGTGCCAAACAGACGAACAATCGGACTCAGTCCAGAACATTGCCGGTTCCCTCCCCCCGTTAAATCTCAAGTAACAAAGATAAAAACCCACCACCGCCATGCCGTGAAGATGTCGAAGAAGTTCTGAATAACAAATCTGCGTCTTGGTCAAGGACACTGCGAAAAGACTTCAGGCAATGAATGACCGTCTTCACACAGAACGCCCGGAGGATACAGCTGAACGCCCAGACGATACAACTGCTGAAATGGCCTCCGACTTGATGAGTAACTTTCAGTATCCAACTTCACTCCGTTCTCTTTGCGTGACAGTAATAATAAATTGTTTTTAATTAGAGCATCATGATTGGGCATCACCGTACAGCTGCAGGGCGATAAGAATTGATATTCTTCATCGCACTAGGGCTCTAGCAGGTAAACATCTGTTTTTGGAAGACCCCTGGTACACAACCTCCCTGGACAGAGGAATTGAATGGGGTGTTCTATCAACACTGACTATAAGCACACTTGTCTTTGTGCAAAAAACCAGAATGTCGAGGAAGTGATTAAGTCTCCACGATATGTAATCGGCGCAATAGGCCACGGTAGGAGCATGTTACATCAACATCCGTCCGAACCACTACCGCTGTTGAAGCTTATATTCTTGTATAAAGATAGAGATATTTGCGCCTGGCTGCTTGCCAGCCCGGGCAAAGATGCTCTCGATCTCCTAGTCCTTGAAAAACGTGAAGGGACCGATAAGGGCCGAGCCAGACCTGGCGTCCGTTTCCGGTCACCATCAATTTTTCCACCCTAACGTGTGGCATCGAATTTGGTCTGCTGAGAGAGTGGATGACGATATTGACACCAAAGGAAATGGCACCGACGATAGCAATAACTACAACAATTATGATTTCGATAATACTATTATTGTTGAGAACGAGGTGGCATTAACTCTCTCACATGCGCCAAACGCCCCCATTGGGGAAGATTATCATGAAGTATGATTTATTTTTTAGATTTTATTCATTTAATCCAAGACCTCTTAGGTTCATCGTCATAATATATAATCACCAATGCTAATGAAAGACGTAGGAAAACAATACGGACATATGTGAATTGTCAACCCGGCCTGACATGGAGAGCGATCAATCGGCAGAGATCAACATACCCCCAGACCGACTTGCCATTCAGGAGGTACAGAAAAAGTAGCTGGCCCTTCAGTGGAAACTGAGAAAGACCGAGTTGCCACAGTGAGGGCACTTCTCGAAAAGCAACCCTAGATGTCTCTGTACCTAAAGAATCCAGACGTCACTACTGTTGTGTCCAAAACTCAATTTACAGACCCAGAGCCTAGAAGCCAGGAGTCCCCTGGGTGCTATCAGGGGAACGACTTCACTGATGACACAACAGCTGACGATTCTGATTCTTCAGCGGAATGTGATATTCCTATTCATCGTCCCACATCCCCTGAAGCCCCTCAAATGACAAATTCACCACCAGCTCTTGCGCCCCATCATCCTACAACCCCCCCTTTCCGCCATTACTACTCATCCTCCGAATTCGCCTACTCTTCATTCTGATATTAGCAACCCCGCCACCGCCAAGCCAATAGCTGCCAGTGGATCTCAAGACCCCCCTGTCCCTGATGCAAATTATCCTGGAGAAACTAGAAACGAACGGGGTGAGGGGGCCAGCCCCAAAGAGCCCAACAAGATTGATTTAACACGACGCACAACTCGCCGGCGTGGGAAAGCTCGTCATGGGCGTCATGGGAAAAAACCCACAACGATTTTTTTTCATTATACTTAAACAATTTTATCATGGATTCTACCCACATTTCTTAGGTGTCTAGCATTTGTTACATTTTTATTTCTTCTTATGATATGTATCATATTAATCAATCAATCCTGGTATCCCTTGCGTTGGCCTTACATGATTGACCAAATTGCGTTAGTGATTGTAATCATCTTTTGGTTTCACAGCCTGTTTCAGTGACTATGCTGGATTGAGTACACAGTTCCAAACCCCTTTAGGCTTCGTCAGTGTCTCTTGCCGAATCCCCATCGCTAACCGATACTTATTCCAGCTAGGGTTAACCCAGACAGCTCAATTTGCACCAATCGCTCTTGGCACATTTCCCCAGACATCTTACATAGACTATGCACAACTGAAGATTATTCATCATCCAGGATCCACACCATACTCCAAGATTAAGATTGTTCAAACTGAACAACACTTTTCGTCATGAAATCACTTCGCGCAGCTACTCCCTTCTTCTGTTTAACTGTACTCCTAAACGTACCCTGGACGCCATCAGAGATGCTATTAACTACCTAGCGCACTCAGAGATTACGAAAGCTGAAGACTCAATCGCTTGAGAAACCCCAAGATGGATTCTGAGAGACAGTCCTTGTACGCCTAAATCCACTCAACTAATGTTGTATTCACGGAGATGTGCAGCATTTGCGTAAGTCTTGAAAGGTTGTGTTCCTTGCATACAGTCACTAATACTTTTCCTGCTGCTGATTCACTGTTCAAAGATGACAATATTGTTCTAATGTTATTTTAGCTTGACCACTGTCACACCAAGAGCCGTCGTTGCTAACTAATAACATATTTCTCTGGGAAACCGCCCATCCCCGGGAAACCACCCAAAAACACTCTCACAACGGATTCTACCCATACATAAACAAAAGAAATTGAAAACAAAAAAATAAACCTGCCCAGCCGACCTATGCATAGAAGGATGCATTTCTATACCTGCTTCAAGTAATCCTTTGCCCAGTGTGAGTGATAACTGAACTATTACCAGCCTAGTAAGGGGTATCATCCCCACTTTCCACCCACAGAGACTACGGCCCAGAACCAATGTTCAAATTCTCTCATTGAAGAATATCTGAACTATGCTTCTGAGTAATAGTCTTTTTGGTGTTTCGCTATGACTTGGGGGTTGATATTGGTGCGGGGAGCTTTGCTGTTTTGGCTGCACAGTGTTCAGCAGTCTTTGCTTTTTCTGTGTATTAATTGCATCTTTTTTTTGCTGTTCCTCACGTATTCTGAGCCCATCTTGAACAGAAATAACACGTGCTTTTGACATCTCCTTCCTGCTTTTTGGTTTTTCCTTATCAGCAGCAGAGGTGGCCTTATGGCGTAAATTTTGATTTTCTATAGTGAGAATAACTGGAACGGGGGCACCCTATAGAGAGGTGGACTCAAAGGTTGCGACCGCACCAAAACTCAAAGTAGGAGATAAAGATAGAGTAAATAATTCACGAAGAATCAAAGCGGTTAAACTTAATATCATCAAGCTGAAAGCTTCACTCAATAAGTTCTCTCGAGGAAAGTTGGTTATCGAAGTAGAATGCCAAACGCTTAAACTTAAGTAGATAATGTCAAAGATTTAAGCCTTTGACATTCACCACTACTGCGACCTTGTGCGAGCACCCTGTCCTGCTCAGGGTTTGTCCGAGGTCTACCCTCCATCAGGAATTATCCTGCTGGATGTGTCGGACCAACTCAGGTATACTTAACTCGGTCAATGGGATGTGAGTTTCTGCAATGCATCTCCAATACAACCGCAGGTGGAAAAACTCTTCCCATCGAAGTCATACCAGTGGTTAACTGTTATGACAACAACCGGAGTCAATACCGAGGTGGTGGACTCACTGGCCCAGTGGTAGTTTCGTCTATTCAAGCTATGCAGTCCATCATTTAATCTACGCGAATATCCAATGTAATATAGTGACATGGAAGCTCCCCGGGTGAGATGTTGCCAATCGTTGGCTAAGTGGGCGCTACCCATAGCCAGCCTCTCGGGACATACTCTACTGTAATAAGACTCATACCCCTAGAGTCCAATAACAACCCATAGTAATGCTACAAATCAAAGGGAGAAGGTCCAGGCTGGTTACTGAGGGATTTGTCTCGAAGAGGACCCTGGTCTTCTGTGACTACCTGAGTACCACTAGGAAGACTACCCTACAACCCGTAGGCTGGAATAGACTCCTGGATGCCCGAGAGACAATATATAGGTGACCTCCATTTTGGCGGGTACCCATACTCCCCTTATATATCCTGCAAACGACATTCAGCTGGACGGACAGCGACGACTTATATGGTGTTACGGCAGCGGCTCCAATGACATCTTTTTACAAGCAAATGAGCAACTACACCGCCGTCTGCCTATGACGCGCCGTTCCAATGCTGGGTCCCGAGGGGGGTGTTAGCAAAACCCGCCCAAGTTCAATAGCATGTTCGGACCATTCTCACACAGGCGTGGGGCCTCCCTGAGCTGATGCGTGTGTGCCTTAGAACATCTAAGAGCCCATAGAATGTGAGGCAATTGACCTCTAAGTTCTAGGATGACTTTGCCGGTGAAAGTAGGGTAACTTGGACTCCACAGTAGGGCAACTGGGCTCCATTGGCACAAAGGTCAAATTCCCAAGGTAGGGTAACTTTGCCTTCATATGTCTTTAACCGCTCTGGCAGTCCACCCATCAACACCAAACGTTGTCTCGGAGGTCTGTGTAACGTTCCCATCAATTCCTTGAGTTTATGCGAACTTACTCTCAAAAGGTTACCCTGCCTTGTAGAGTACCCAAGGCTACTCTACTATGTCCTAGGCCTTGTCCTAGGTTTACCAGCTATATATATACTAATTATACGAGAGCATACCACCTCTGGTTATCACTTGGTATATCATTTGGGCTAAGGTGATAGTCATTGTAGTTACCTATCATAGGGTCGTTACAATAACATTGTCTGCTTGAGCCTGAGCTGCGGCATTGAACAGCTTTTCAACTAAGGCATGATGGTAGTGGCTTTTGGAGAGGATTTGGTGAGAGCAGCAAGTGTTTTTCTGCCGTGAATGAGGATTCTCCGGCCATGCCTTGGTGTTTTTGGAACAAAAAACTCGCGTTTCTTTCTTTCTGCCATTGTTTTTGCTGCTGTACGATCAGGCTTTTCCCCGTGTGGCAACACACGACACTCATTGAGAGGTGATGTTCCAGTCGCTTCAAAGGCGCTCAGAATACTTTTTTTTTGTATAGCTCATATTGCTTGCCTTTACAAGAAGCCTGTGCTTGTTAATAGTTCACTAATATGATAGAGGAATAGAGCTGCATACGGATAAAAGTCACCCTTATTGATTCCAGTTTCCCCACCTTCCACAAAATCATCCAAACATTTACTATAATTACTCTGCAACGGCCCAAATAACCCCACATCCAAAGGTTGCAATATATGGGTTGAGTGCGCAGGTAAGCACAATGGAATGATATCATTTTGTAGGCAATAGTCTAGAAACTCCCAGGTCACATGTGAATCATGGCCGTCAATGATAAGCAAATGCATTCCTCCTTTCGTGCTATAATAAGCTATTAGTTTTCCGTACTTCTTTTCCAAAACTGGTATACATTAAATGAAGAAAGCAGTATATAACTTACATAGCTGAAGTGTGTGGTTCAAAATTATTTGTTAAATAATCTAAACTTATTGTACGTAATGTCCAGCCCTTGTCGGACACAGCAAAAAAAGCTTCATCCCCCTTCTTCACCAAAGCCATCCACCCTTTATCATGTGCCTGTCCTTCGTAGATAATCATCAGAGGTAGTACATTCCCTCCTGCTGATACAGTTTCAATTACTGTAATCCTCTCACACTTTCCAAGCTGGGTTTTGCGTGTGTTTTTTTTTTCTCGCTTGCAGAAAACTTTCACTCTCGTGGCAAGCCCCATCATGAAGCCTTTTTGATCAGCGTTGTAAATATTTTGAGGCAAAATATTATGAGCAATGATTGTACGGCGTAACTAGATCATATCAGCTGCACGGTCTATAATTACTTATAATTTTGTTTCAGATTCTCCATTTAAGAGGTTGGGTTCAATATACCTTATTAAAGAAGTCATGAATAACTACTAGGGTACTGGCATAGGATCTCTGCTTATCCAGCCGGGTAGCAAATTTGGAGGTTAGAGATGGATGGCGATCAAGGAACCGGGTAATTTAATTTTTTCCCAGCTTTGGTTCCTCCCTTGGGATTCCGTGACTTTTAATGAATTCAACTGCCATTTGTTTAACATAGTGAATCTTTGGTGGTCATCCATAGTCATCAACTCGTCCTATCTATGCTACTATAGCCTTCTCTTCAGCATTTGTCAAGTGCTGTTGGTCCTCATGGCCGACAACTCGATTTCCGGAACCCCGCGTGCGATCTCATAAGGTTTCGTACTTCAGGCCATATCTCTCTGCAGCAGCCCGGAAACTGCCAATCTTGCCACTCCTCAGGTCCTCCAAGGCACAAGCGAATAAACCTTCGCGAGAATTGTCGACTCTTTGATGTAATCGACCCATCTTGGCTATGCTTTTTCTTCCAATTGGTCGGGAATCAGGTTTTTGGATTTCTATGTGTGGGGTTCCCGCCGACCATTCACTTGGGCGGTTACCCCGCGATGGGTGGTTACACAGGGAAATATGTTACTGCTTAAGGCTTGGACTCGCCCGGGCTCCGACATCAGCGCCCGATGCATTTCCTTTATTATTTTTCTTGTGTGTGTCGAAACATGAATCATGACAAATGTGTTAACCATAATAACAACCCTTATGTATCTGCAGAACGGATGAGCTCTGCAGATTGCCCTCTTCCGAATCTGGTAACTACACCCACTGTCAATACAGCGATTCAACAGTAGAGCAGCTTAATAAATCGAAGCAATTTGAGGATCTGCTGTGATAATCACGCAGAAGAAGTAAACAGCTCTCCTCTAATGCCACGTCGGGAAACCGCATGTTAGATCTGCTAAATAGGATTAGTAGATCTTCCACCGGCACACTGAGTAACAGACTGTGAGTCCACTCCCCCTTATACTTGTGTCGACATCTAAGAACTAACCTGCCAAATCAACAGGATCAAACTTCACGCCCCTCTTACACACAAAAAATAAACAATCAGACTTTACCTTCACGAAATCTCCTATATACGGCAAGCATCACAAACCCCAGTGCCAGCCCGCGGCCAGCAGACAATCAGAACTAACACACGAGAGAAATTTGAACTGACAGCATGGCAACGAGCCAGCCAAACCCGATTTCATCTAAAATGAAAGCGTGTCTGCACTAAACGGGCACCGACATCCTGGCATTGAGCCAGCCAACTGTAACAATCCTACCCTGGTGTGGTTATTTATGCAACAGGTAACGGATTACTTACGTGGATTTTATTAGACTATCCTTATAGTCCTTGATCGTTCTTGAATATTCGAGAGAGTATTCTTCTTTCCGAGATTAACTTATAATCTCTTTTTTGTTGGTAGGCTATCTTATAGTCTTCGTATCTCACACCAATATCTTATTGGGGAGAGATGGTGAGGGAACCTCTTCGTATCGTGATCTCTTCTCTTCTTGAGAGAGATGTGAGACTGCCCTTCTCTTAATAAGGTCGTGTTTGCTCTGACGCTTAAGAGCTAGTTTGCTTGCATACAAGCGAGAGGTAAAGGTAAAGGTAAAGGTAAAGTTATATTGTAAGAAAGTACTTAGATGGTAGCGTGAAGAGCTCTAACTACTGTGACTTTTTTTTTTTT
>Ga0307509_10011163_pt1 | contig 10927 bp, 12 predicted proteins | sample 10_EM_MG_FD_202245 | JGI IMG/M metagenome (GOLD analysis project Ga0307509, IMG submission 202245) | Populus trichocarpa ectomycorrhiza microbial communities from riparian zone in the Pacific Northwest, United States - 10_EM | ecosystem: Host-associated > Plants > Roots > Unclassified | place... | reverse complement strand
CGAGCCTCGCGGGCACGTCACTTCGATATCTGTCTTGCGTTCCTATCGACGTTTGGGATTGGCGAAGAAGCTCATGGTGCAGGCTCGTGAGTCTACTAAACTTACTGTATATTGTCTCAAATATATTCCATCCAATATCTAGAGGAGGCCATGGTTAACGTTTACCGAGCATCTTATGTCTCCTTGCATGTGCGGAAATCAAATAGGGCTGCTCTGGCTCTTTACCGGGATACCCTAGGCTTCACTGTGAAGGACATCGAGAAAGGATACTGTTAGGCCTTTCACTGCACTTCAGAAATTACTTGTTCACCAAGTTCTGTTGGTTCTTAGATGCAGATGGAGAAGACGCATATTCGATGCATCTCTCCCTGACTCGAGAATAGTTCCGCTATACGAAATTTCCTTCAAGCCATCGCAGGGCAACGGCGGGTACAGATTTACTGCATGTTGTGGACTGCATTCCTATATCCAATAACGATGGTCTCTAAATATGACAACCCATCGATCATCGATGGTGTCAAAAGTGTATCAAGTCTTTGCTTTTCGGAATTTCCTTCGTTGGTGAGCGTGTTCTCCTCCGAGGAGATTTATTAGGACTTGTCGAAGATGAAGGCGATGGTGCACGAGCAATCTTTGCAATGCCCCGAGATGTCAAAACGGCATCTCTGATGATTTTTGCACTCTCAAGGCCAAGTTCATAGTATCCGTCATTTGTACTTGCTGAAAACATTCCCGTGTGAGCTTGGATCTCATCTGGCGCCAAGCCATTGTTCGCAGGCGAGAAATGCGCCTTTGAGCGACTGTCATACTTGGGAAGTACAACAAACGTCCGCGACGTAAGAAATTCTGGAGGATTTGGAGGAAGTTTGGTGTATAATCTATTGTAAAATGAAAGGTTAGAACCTGTGTCAGAATATGTATAAATATAAATGCTCACGTCCGGAATATAATGCCCTGGTCTCTCTCAATATCAATCAAAACTTCTACCCTTTGGTCCAAGGCAGTCTCGTCCCACAGGTTCCCGACATACTTCAAGTGGTCCGTTGCCCACGTAAAGCCCTGGGTAAGGTCATCTTTTTTATAGTAGGCACCTCCAGCAGCAGCACCTGCAAGAAGGGCTCCTCCCACTGCATAAGCGGCTGGGCCTGCCCACTTGCTCCAAGAGGACTGGGGAGGCTGCGAAGGGGACGGTGCTGGTTGTGTCGCCTTTTTAGCGCCAAATGCAGTAAACGATCCCAGCAGGGTGGATCCGATTGTCAGAGCAGCGTTTGCATGTTCAGCAACCTTGGTGACACTGTGCTTGACCACGAAAGGATGAATACCATAGAACTGGAGAAACCACTGTCAAGGTCACAACCTCGAAGATATGGGACGGGATGCGTACGGGGGTATCATAGGCGATGCACGCGACGACCTTTGGCCACAGCGGACAATCCTTGTCGGTACGTGCATTCACGAATTCTCGGAGGGTATCTGCAGCTAAGAGACCCCCCATGCTATGAGATTCTTAATTGTTTCGACATCAGATGCACAAAATTCATAGACAGCGAACCTATGACCACATAATACAATCTTGGCTTTCCCGGCACCCAAACCTGCGGAAACCTCTCGTTCGACAGTGATTGTTGTAAGCCAGTCCCCAAACTGAACCACGGCTTTATCCTTAGGAAGGATTAAGTTGAGATACCTCGGGCATCTGAATTCCAAATACTAACTAATTCACCCTTGGTCTGTCAATATAATACACATCAGAACGTGTTTTCACTGGCCAGAACAGGGGCATTACTTCATAAGCCGGAAAGATTACAGATTCGACCTTAATATGAGGAATGGTTTCTGAAAGAATATGCTCGAGACGCTCAGGGAAATCTGCAAAGGTCTCATCCGTTCCCTTGAAGCCGTGAATATAGATCAGGAGGAGAATCTCTGGCTCGGGTTTGCTAAGGGCTAGGTCATCAGCCCTAGGGGTCGGCGATTTGGTACTGGCACGAGGAAAAGATGCCATGGGGCGTCAGGAGTGCGCAAGAAGTTGGTGGGGCGGAATTTAGGAGGTAAAGATGAGCAGAGCTGTGCAGCTTCACTCCATATTGCCTGTCAGCACCGATATGAAAAATTCGTAATTCCCTGATTCCTTTGGCAGAAAGGGAAGAAACCGATATACGAGGATGTTAAAATACGTCGACTACGGAACTGTTTATGTAAAAAGCAAGGGCATAACGTACGAATGGGTGACAAGCAAGTAAACGCTATAGGGTAAAGGGGACTTTGGGATTAAGATTGCAAAGGATATTTAATCATATTGGCTCTGATAAGGGGCTTGAGTTTGTAACGGTGGGTAAGAGTAGTCCTGAGTTGACTGAGAATCGAGATCCATATAGGATTGTGGTGAATTGTCTTCGTCAGCCTCACCCATATCCTGCAACATAGTTTGGTCCTGATCAGGCAGTGGTTCGAAAGTCTCAGATTCTTCAGGTATGGACTCCGGAAGAGGGGCCACAGTTTTAATTTGCAGTGTCCCGGAACGAAACTTCTTTGGCTTGCTTGCAGGTTTCGACCTGGGCGTACGTGAGCGACGATCACCAGACTGAGAAGCAGACGCATCAGATTTTGAGGGAGAAGGAGCAGCCAATTTCGCGGGTTCTTCTTCGGGTTCCGCCTTTTTGTTGCGTTTCCGTACAACAGTTGACTGGTACCAATTTTGTTTCTGAGGTGTAAATGTAGGGGATGCGAGAGAAGCCGGAGAGCTAAGTTGTAGAGGTGCAATGGAATCAAATTCCGGTTGCATTGGATGCGGAATAGTGGGTGAGCAACCCTTGGGCTTGTGGAGATGAATCGGAAAAGAGTCGAGTAGAGGATGGGGTCCCTCTGACTGAGAGTCAGACCCTGGTAGATGACATTCTGGGGTCTCGTTCTCATCTTCACCCATAGCGTCTTGGTCACTGATATCTTCATCTGATTCCTCCAGGCTTTGAGTCAACTGGGCTTCGACAGACATTTGAGAGCCTGTCGAAGACTGTGAAATTGATGAATGAGACAATGGGTGGCTTCGAGAATGGTAAAGCTTTGGGGGGGTCGCATTGTCTGGTATGTCGAACACCAGTTTTCTTTTTTTGGGACTGATCAAGGAACTAAAAGCAGGCGAGTTGGGAACGGCCAAAGGAGCTGGTGAGTCGACCGGAGAGCTCAGCGAGGCAAATGTCGGCGTTGAATCCACCACTTGTGGGCGAGAATGGAGAGTGATATCTGGGGTTGTAGGTTGGCCAAAGGCGTGTGTTCCATCACCCGTGTAATGTTCTGGTTTTTGTTGGTCGACCACCGAGGACGACAGGTTTTGTGAATCGAAATTTTCTGAGGGTCGCTCCAGGGGTGATGGGGAAGAATGGTTTACTGGGCTCGAGTTAGGTGGAGAAGGGAGAGATGATGTTGGAGGATCAATCTGAGAGCCTGCACCGCATGTCAGTCTTGAGCAGTCAAAAGTCTGTCAGAAAGAAGTCGTACTTTGGTTCACTTGTTTCTGGGAGGCCTGTGTCGAGGACTCGGATCCACTCATCAGATATGATATTTTGAGGCTCTCCCCGCTCCCTTCCTCCGCTCTTCTGATCATGGAGATGTCGCGGCGCCGCACTGGAACGGACCGACGAGCATGGTCGTGGACAACATGATGGACAAGCGACGGGTGGTCCTCGAAAACCGACCTGCACCACGCCCACTTGCAGCTATAAATGTGAACTTGAGATGAAGGTAGCATTAATGGGGCATAGTCACGCGTGCACTCTTAATTAGGCGTCATTGTCACGGATTCGTGACGAATCGCGTCTTGGAACAACCCATGTCCAACCCGGCTTTTGACAAACTATTCTCACTGAAGTATTTGGGCTTGCCAGAAAATTATACACCATCTCCAGATATCGATCCTATCGCCTTTCTTAAACAATTCCTCTTTCAGCTTCCTCCACATCTTTTGCTGCACTTTAGTTATATCACTACCCCCAAACAACGTACCGTGATAGCGCCTATTCGAAACAGACGCTTGCATTATACCAATAAAAACCCACCTGAATTACGTTTTGAATCTGCGAGGAACACATGGCCCGATCTCTGGCAAGGCAAAGAACGAAGAGGAGTCCAAGAAGGAAATGAAGAAAGAGTCTGGGCACAACGTGATTTCTTGCTCGGCACCAGACAGCATGTTGGAAAGCTAGCGAATCTCCTGGCTAATTATGAAGAAGAGAGAGAAGCTGAACGCGTGCGGACTATCAGGAGAAATCGGGCCGAGGATGACTTTATTCCTGAAGAAGATAGCGACAGTGACGACCATGTACCCGCCTCAGGTGATGAGACAGAGACGCAGGAATCCTTTGAACGGCTTATCCGTGAACGCTTTATCTATGGTCTTTTGGACGTGGGTCACGAACGAAAACTAATTTCATCCGATGCTGATTGTACTGCAGAATATCGATTATGACAAAGCAGACTGGGATGAGTCGTTGGGAATTCAAAATGATAGGGAAGCGGAAGAACGATGGTTCGAGTCGGATGAGTAAAATACTTTTTGTGTGACGGCATGTCACAGACTGGCTTGCCCTTAAATCTGTTTCTTCTGAGCCCACCCTAATGCTGTCGATCTCCACAAATGCTGATGCTTTCCAAACTTCCGTCAATCCTGAAAACATAACTCCCTCCCACTCAGACAAGAAGAAACACAAAAAGAAAAAACGTGTACGTGATGAAGGCAGTCAAGATAATGCAGAGGCCGATCCTGAGGCAAGGAGAGAGAAGAAGAAGAAACGTAAGTTACGCGACCAAGAACCCATGGTCGGGGAGGCTGCTGGATCTGAGTCGGTACCAGATGTTGCCCCAGATGTCATTTTGAAGCCGAAGAAGAAAAGAAAGGAGAAAGGCAAAGGCAGAGACACACTTCTGACCGAGCAAACAGATGCAGAAATTGAGGCAAACTCTCAGGCATCTGCTGCTGCCTTACTTTCTGCCATCGTTGCAGCATCTATCACGAATCCGGAAACTCCACAGGTAGATTCACCTCCTGAGCAACTCCAAGCTCCCCAAGGACAGGCCTTTGCGCAGTACCCTGCAATGCAGTATGGATATCCTGGCCCCCCTCCGCCTTCCTTTGACCCACAGCTTCAGAGCATCTTTACACCTCCTGGCGGCGGATCTGCATTTTCGGAACTTGCGTTCGGGTCAAATGAAGAGTTATTACGCGCTTTGCAAGAGTTGGATATGAGCAAGATCGCACATGTCCTCAAGTCCCTGAGTGAAGCCGCTACCACCAATGGCCCCAGTCATGCATTTGCACCTCAATTTGGCTTTATTCCAACTCAACTGGAACAGCTGCCTCCATCCTCTTTAGGCCAACTCCCTGTAGGATCGCACGCGATCCTTGGTATTCCACCCAAGCAAACTGTTGCGTTTTCAAGCCACAAGAGGACTATCGACATGAGCCTGCCTGGCAATGAGCTGCACACCAATTCCGACCACGCGTATCTGCTAGCGAACAAATGGCTCACCGCCAGTAAGTTGGCTGATCTTGTGAGGGATGAAGGTTTGTCACCAATTCCTCTATGGCTTAAGAATTCTAATTCTTGGTGCTACAGGTCTCGTCTACAAAAAAGGGAAGTTCTCTGCGATCGAAGAACAGCAACTACGCAATGCAGTGGAACGATACAAGACTGTTCGTTTCTCCTCTGATTCTACCTACCCACTAATTTATTTATTTTGACTCGTTTTCCAGGAGAAACAGCTGAGTAACGAACAGTTACACGAAATCATATTCGCCAAGGCCGATAAAAATAGGGACACGGCATTCTGGTCCGAATTAAGTGCGTGAAGTTGTCGTTTATTGAGACGATGGCATGTCAACTCCCCTCACCAAGCCTCCTCTGTTCCCTTACGACCTATCATCGCCGTCTATCACCATATTCGTAGAAGCTATCACCCACTGAAGCAGCAAGGACCTTGGAAATCCCATGAAGATGATGCACTAAAACAGTATGTTCAAACTATAAGATTTAGCTAGTGGCTGAGACTCATAATTTCGCAGGGCAGTTGCAGACCTCGGTCAGCAATGGGAAAAAATCTGCGATCGCGTCGGAAGAATGGCCTCAGATTGTCGCGATCGGTACCGTAACCACATTGTTAACAGAGACATCCGTGTCACTGGTCCGTTTTCTACCTTCTCACCTTCGTCATTTTCTGAGATTTGGTTTCAAGGTCATTGGTCGCAGGAAGAGGAAGATCAGCTTACTCGAATCGTTACCGACATGACTATCAAGCAGGGCAAAGATATTGATAATGATGTATTCTGGGGAAAAGTTAGCGAGCTGATGGGAGGAAAACGCGGTCGACAACAATGCAGAATTAAATGGTCCGTTCTCTTTTTTTAACGTCAGCATTTCGATGAATTTACCCTTCGGTTTGGAAGGACGGATGCGTTGAGCAAGACTGTTAAGAATGAAGGATTAAAACCGAGATGGAGCCAACAAGACGCCTTTATTCTCGTTCACAAGTCAGTCGCACATGTGTTTATCCGACATGGAGTATCCTCTAAAAGTGTGTTCTCATCAGGGTGGATTCCCTCAATGTCAGAGACGACACGGAAATAGACTGGAAATTAATTCCTGATGCGGACTGGAACCTCTGGAGTGCGCACACGCTGCAAAGGCGTTGGCTTACACTGAAAAAAGGTGTCAAAGGCTATGAAGAAATGACACACCAAGGTGGGCCTATTGTATTGCCATACATTTTTATCCTTGTTTGAGGGTGATACCAGAAATCATGGATATCCTTCGAATAAAGAAGGCCCATTTGCCAACCCCCCCACTACAGGCACCGAAGAAACGAAAAGAGAGGAAGATAACTAGTGCTCCGGCCGTGAATGAATCGACCTTGGGAGAGAATAGAGACGACATGAGGGAGGCGGGTTCCAGCACGGGACCAGGCACCCAAAAAGGTCGACCAAATTGAATCTTCCTCCCAAATCAATTCGATATCTCATCGTGAACAACTTGAAATCCATGTCCTTTCTATCTGCCAGATATTATTCGTAGAGAATATTTGTTACATTAGAATAGGCGTCCATGAAGCCCTAGATAAACTTACGCCAAGTGGGTGGTTTGGACCAAAATTCCATGAATATCCTCAAACAGGAACGGAACTGCACAAAAAGATGTAGTACATATGATGCCACAGTATTACCCAATTTCACTTGTCCGACGAGGCACTGGTACCCGGCTACTACGTCTTAAGGGATGCGTAACATTGTGAATGTCCGAGTCCTCGACTTTTATCTCAGGGAAACTCTGGGTTTCCTCTCGTGGACGGAGGTCCCTCAGTTGCCATGTGTTGCCAGTCTGAATAATGTCGAGCCCATTGGGCTTGATATGTGCATTCTTGTAATGGTCTGAGACCATTAGGAATACAGCACGTTGGACAGGGTCATCGTGAATTTTCCACGACTTTCCTGTGAGCACTGGAATTGCATCATTCGGAAGTGCGCTCAAGTTTTCTTCCGATAGGTTCAAAAGGTTGATCTTGTAGTCACAACCTGGACAAGTCCAAGTGAAACGTCCGCTTGGAATCTGGGGGGCTGTCAAGCAGAATTTGGGAATGCGTTGGATGAGTGGCAACTCATTCTCGACATCGGACGCCCCGGGGGTTGAAGGTTCACTGAAGTCGGAATCATATTGAAATTGGATGCGCGGAGGGGTTATGGGGATGTCAATTTCAGGAGAGTTTGCCTAGAAAATACGGCTTGAGTATGTGAACAGGATATTGAATACCAGAAACCGTGCCTTTTTGCGTTTGGTTTTTGGTTTTTGGGCTGCCTTCAATCTCGTCTCCCAAAATTCCACGGTCTCACCGAATTTGGCGAGGCTCTTCGCGAGATCATGCGCACCATTCCCTTCAACCTGCTGACCCTTGGGGATTCCCCAACGGACACCGTGTTTCTTTGCATCAATGGAATCCCTCGATGCTTCCTTGCAGAAAGCAATCCACTGTGAAACATCCAACAAATTTGTGGATGCACTTGAACTAGCGATTTGGTGCGCCAAAAGCCATTTTGCGTGAGCAGCAAAGTAACCCCGAATCTCTGCACGTGGAATATGTCGCAGGTGTTTTGGTTCTTCATCGACATCAAAGTCCAACCTTGGGTCCTGAATTTTTCGGACTTGTTCAGAATCACGGGGATGGATTTCTTCAAAATAACGACGAATAAGCCACTCGATGTTGCGGTTTTGGAGTGGTGTGTGGTTCTTGTCTGTGTCGACCAGCTCCCTGATAAGTGCCCTCAGTCGATATCGGTCCAAGAAGTTAGCACTCATGCTGAGAGTGGAAGGGTGGATGCTTTCTACAGAAAATGTTCGTCGGACCATGTTTTTCGTACCCATTGCCTGGGAATAGACAAGTAATTTTTCTGGGTCGGAATCGGCTAACATTCGAATTTAGGTGCAAGCCCACTAGCAGAACGTGATGCCCGCACTCACATGTCAAGAAGTGAGCTAGAAAATGTTTGTTGCATTTTATTCGAATCTTAAGGTGGGAGCCCTCCCCTTTCCTCTGTCCGTAGAGGGCGCGTAAGGTTAATCGGCTAAGGGAGTGAGAAAGGTGGATTTTTTCGTCGTATTCTTGAAAATCACGCTCTAGATATGTGAGGCCCTGTTCCGAGAGCCAGTCCAATTCAAGAATTTCGAGCACGCCGAAGAAAACTATGTCTTGATCTTTATGAACTTGAGAATGGATTGGAGGTCGAATTATGTACTCCGATTGGTCAAATCTTGAATGGTTTAGATATAATATTGACCAGTTGACAGTTACGCACCCGATGCTCTGCTTACCACTATAGAGTTGTACCTGCCGCAGAGGAGGTTTCACTCCAGGACGAGGGAAATTGTCTTTCAAAATGGCAGTGTCAGGGTATGGTCCGTAAACGTGGTGAAGAAGGCTCGCGATCTGCCCCGGTGGCATTGGGAGTGAATGGAGGAAGTGCGAGATGCGCGTTATTGAAGTTTCAAGTTGCGATTACGATTATTCCGGCCCGAGATTGTAGTGATGACGGTCGATGGCTTTATTTTATGTCAAATCCACTTGATATAATTTTGTACAGACAAATGTGCGATGAATGATGGCTAGAAAGTATTACCACCTAATGTAGGTTTGGATGACAATTCAATGAAGTTACATATCGAGGAAGATTGGAATTATCCCTATTACGAGAGAAAGTTAGAAAGGCTACTCCCATTGTGCACCGCACCATGGTAAGCACCCCGATACTATTCACGACCAGCGACTTAGCGTTGGCGCGAACCTTGAGTGTTGCTTCCCCCACCTGAGCCAGAGCCCGAACCACTTGCCTCTGGGTTCACATCAGAAGATCGGCCAAACAACAAAGAGCTGGCATAATGTTCTGCAGCAGAGAATGTGTTTCGAAGACTTCTTTTAACACTCCTCGCTCTCGGCTGAGATGTCTGAGTTTGTTCTGGACGGCCGCGCGGTTCCGGGCCAAGGGTCGGTTCAACAGAATCTTCAACTTCCCTCGCGGTAGGAGTCAAAACGGGCTCACGAAACGTCCATTTATTGTCCACATAGGGTGCCGCCGGTGTGGTGTGGTCTTGTTCATCTTCGGAGTCGGAATTGGCGCGCGAACTTGCTGACCGCGGCGGTTCCGGGGTGGGTGAGAGGCGAGAATTAAAGTATGGCCTCGGAGTGCGTTCGTTTGTCGTGAGATGCTGCGCTCGCGATGTTGGTTCTGATTGGGCCCCCCGACCGTGACCAATCTCTGCATAATTGAGGTCCGGTGTCAAAGCACCGTTTCCGCGGGGCGAAATCCCACTTGTATTAGGTCTCTCTTGATGGGCGCGGAAAAAGTTGGATCCATTCGAGGGGTCGTTGCGCGAAGCTTCGCTCGGCGATTGTGAAGAGGAGGATTCGATGATAGGAAGAACATCAGCTGCCATGTGTCCATGTCTAATTCGAACCCGAGGAAAGCGAGATGGCCCAGCAGTCGGAGTCGAGGCTTGGATTTGAGCATTCAAACGAGACGTTGCGCCCTGCAGGCTAGCTGTTGGCGACCCCTCAGATTCACGTCGAGGGGTGGTTGTGGGAGCAGTAGATGCATGAATTGGTCGGTCTCTCTGGAAGGGGAATTCATGCACTGGTCCATGGCCTGGGGGCACCACTGTTGGCTGATGTGTGTGGTCAGTGTGGTGCCCACGAGTGGAGGTCACATTAGGGTTGTAAAGGATATGTTGCCGGGGGTATCCAATCGTCTGTCTGCCTTCACCAAAGCCTTCTGGTTCAGGTGTCTCATCCTCCTGATAACCTTCCCCGTCAAAGTCATCTTCCTCGTATTCCGTGTCGTCGGTATGATTCATTTCTGTGATGCGGTCAAATAGTTCGGTAAGATAAGTCCTCAATTGCGAGACGCCTTTGCCAGAGAACACGCAGAAAGCCTGGCGTTGTGTTGAGCTGAAGTCCTATTGGTCCAAAGGCACATCAATAAATTTGGTAGGCGAGGAAGAGAGGTAAAACGAACTTTTGGGGCTTCTCGACAGAATTGTTGGAGCTCTGGTTGTCGGAAAGCTGTTACTCCAGTGAGGCTCAGATGGGTCAGCTTGTGAAGCTTCAAAAGCAGGAAATGGATGGCCATGACAGAAATCTGGTCACAGTAAGAAAGATGGATTCGTTCCAACGTAGCATGTCGCTCAGCGAGAGCGTAAATGGCCTCGTCAGTGAGCTGGTTGACGCGAACAAGCCCAACGCGGCGAAGCTTGGGCAGTGCCGATAACTCGAAAACGGACATGTCTGTGAGAAGTATGCAATCTGCAAGAATTTCGATCAACTGTGGCGAGGAAGATGAATTAAATTGCTTACTCGCAAAGTCGATGTATCTAATGCGCGTGCACGATCGAGC
>Ga0307509_10011162_pt1 | contig 10927 bp, 11 predicted proteins | sample 10_EM_MG_FD_202245 | JGI IMG/M metagenome (GOLD analysis project Ga0307509, IMG submission 202245) | Populus trichocarpa ectomycorrhiza microbial communities from riparian zone in the Pacific Northwest, United States - 10_EM | ecosystem: Host-associated > Plants > Roots > Unclassified | place... | reverse complement strand
TCTTACAAAAAAATGATAAAATCCACAAGAAATGGATATTGTGACCACGTACAAGGTATAAGAAACTTGAGTGCTTGTGTTGAAAATAGTGGAGAGTTGGGATAGGTGGTTGGCTGCAGTTTGGGAGGGGAGAGATGGGATGGGAAAGAAGAAGAACGAGAAACAGAGGAAGAGAGTGTCAGAAGAGGGGGTGTATATAATGGTTTTTACCGATGGACTCACCGACAGAATGTTTCCGTCGGCGATTCCATTGGTGACAGTGTCATGTCACTGTACAGCTATCTCAGTTTGAATCCCTCGGTCATTCCGTCGGTAAAATCATCTGAACAAACTCCACGTCACCACGCCGTTGCATCTTTCCAAACAAAATGTATAGTCCGTCGGAGATATGGTCGGTATATACATATGGAATATTATCGTTGGTATATACCGACCGTATCTTCGATGGAGTTAGTCCGTCGGTATATACCGTCAGATTTTGAGATGGAATTTAGTCTGTCGGTAATAACTACCGACGGAATATTTTCGTCGGTAATTCCGTTGGTTTCTCCAGTTTTCTGGTCGTGCTCACGCACCACCGCCACTGGCGGCGCGTGGATCCACATGCTGTCGCCGGCGAAGACCAGCAAACTGGTGGATCGGGATCGTCTCCTTCTTCTCTTCCCGTTCGTACCGGCGGTGGATCCCTGTAAAGCAACCCAACAACACAAGCAGTAGATTTCACTTTTGTTTTCCTTTTTTCTTTTAGATCTGCCATTATCTCCCTCCATTAATGCTTTCTTCTTCTGGGTTCAACGCCGCCATTGCTTGTTGTCGTCTGGATGGTTGTAGATCGGAGAAGAAGCTTTCGTGGCTGGTGGTGCATCGGCACACGCGACGATGAGATTCGGGGGAGATCAGCTCAAGGGACTGACCGCTGCTGCTGGCTGAGGGAGCGGTTCAGTGGTTCATCCGTAGGCCGTCCATGGCCACTGCCGTGCATGGGGGAGGAGCTGTTACAGGGCCGGCTTTGCTGCGAGAGGCAGAAGACGGGCAGCTCTGTGGTGTGTATAGGGGCAGTTTTGGCCGGCGGTTTCTGTGAGTCTGGGAGGCAGCTGGCTGAGGACAAGGGAAGACTTTGAGCGGCAACTTGGTTTTCAGAGGGAAGGGTGGTCTGTGGCTTGGAGTGGCAGCTCTGATGAGGGAGTATTGGCTTTTTAGGTGAGGGAGAGGAAGACTTGCCCGGCTGAAGGGAGAAGAAATCAAAAATCAAAAATCAAAAACCCCCTTCAGCTAGGGGTTTCTCTGGTTTTGCTCCCCCGAGAGAGGAAGGGTGGCTAGTTGCCCTCTCTTTGTGTAGGGTTCTCTCCGGTTTGCTTTCCCAAGGCCAAAGGAGGGGGGCGGCCTTTTTTTTTTGTTTCCAAGGGTGGTGGCTGCAGAGAAGATGAAAGCTTGGGTTTTTTACCTTTTAGGCGGCTGTAGGGGGAGGAAGGTTTTTTAGGTTTAGGGTTTTTCTTTTGTTGGCTGCCCTTTCCCCTATAAAAATTTTATGCCCCCCCTACCTCTCAATTTTTCTCTTCTCTCCCCGTGGGTAAATTTTTCTCCCCCTTCATTATTTCACTGTAGCATGGTATTTATAGAAGAAATATTTCTAGGTTTCCAAACTGGTCCCTCAACTTTTCTTTTTCTTTTCTTCTCTTTTTTTTTGTAATTTTGATTTTTCTCATTTTTTTTGTATTTTTTAAAGCGAGCAATATCAACGTCGACTCAAAAAATCAGTGATTGTAAAATTAACGCGTTAAAAGTTGAACGCGTTCAAAATACTTTTGAAAATTTAAATTCTTTTGAGATGGCTTTGAAAATGCTAAAAATAATGCAAATATATCAAAAATACATTTTTTGGGGTTTTCTTTGTTTTTTTGCTATTTTTTGGTTTTTTCTAAAAATTTATCAAAAACATGGGTCAAAAATTGGGTAGCAATAGATGCCCCCTCTTTACAATGCTTACGAAGCAAAAATTCCTCAATGTTTTGCATAGTAAGCTTGTAAAGAAAACAAAAGGTCTTCTTGGCTTGCTGAGTGATCCACTCATCCAAGGACTTCACTTTTCAAAAGAAAATGGTCTCATTATCTTGGGTGACCTGCCCATTTTGAAGAAAATTGGTCTATTTTCAAGGGCGACCTGCCCACACACTCATACTAGTTTATTTTCACGGACGACTTGCCCACACATACTCATTGTGGTCTATTTTCAGGGACGACCTGCTCACACATACTCACGCTGGTCTATTTTCAAGGGCGACCTGCCCACACATTCTTACACTGGTCTATTTTCACGGGCGACATACACATACTCACACTGGTCTATTTTCACGGGCGACCTGCCCACACATACTCACGCTGGTCTATTTTCATGGGTGACCTGCCCTTTTGATTAGGTTAACCTGAGATCCCATCTGGCGATCTCCTTTAACTAGAACTAAAATTGGGGTGTAGCTCGGTCAACCTGAAATCTCATCCGGCGATTCCCTTTAACCAAAGCTAAACTCTGTGTGCGGTTGGGTTAACCTGAGATCCCATCTAGCGATTCCCTTTAACCAAAGCTAAACTTTGTGCGTGGTTGGGTTAACCTGAGATCCCATCTGGCGATCTTCTTTAACCAGAACCGATACAAAGATGTGTGTGTGTGGTCTCATTATAATAGGTGACCTACCCAAATGAAAGTGATGGTCTCATTATGATGGGTGACCTACCCAAAGAAAAACTTATGGTCTCATTGTGATGGGTGACCTACCCAAATGCAAGATGATCAAAATGTGGATTGGTCTTATTGTCATGGGTGACCTACCCAAATAAAAGGTGGCGGTCTCATTATGATGGGTGACCTATCCAAATGAAAGATAGTGGTCTCATTATGATGGGTGACCTACCCAGAAAAAATGATGGTGTCATTGTGATGGGTGACCTACCCAGAAAAGTGATGGTCTCATTGTGATGGGTGACCTACCCAAGTGGAAAAAATGATGGTCTCATTATGATGGGTGACCTACCCAAGTGGAAAATGATGGTCTCATTATGATGGGTGACCTACCCAGAAAAAATGATGGTGGTCTCATTATGATGGGTGACCTACCCAAATGAAAGATGTTGGTCTCATTATGATGGGTAACCTACCTAGAAAAAATAATGATGGTCTCATTATGATGGGTGACCTACCCAAATGGAAGATGAATGTCTCATTATGATGGGTGACCTATCCTAATGAAAGGTGATGGTCTCATTATGATGGGTGACCTACCCAAATAGAAGATGGAAAATGTGAAGTGGTCTCATTGTTATAGGTGACCTACCCAAATGGAAGATGGTCTCATTATGATGGGTGACCTACCCAAGTGAAAGGTGGTGGTCTCATTATGATGGGTGACCTTCCTAGATGCAAGATGATGGTCTCATTATGATGGGTGACCTACCCAAAGAAAAATGAAAAGTGGTCTCATTATAATGGGTGACCTACCCAAATGGAAGATGATGGTCTCATTATGACGGGTGACCTACCCAAATGGAAGATGATGTTTGGTCTCATTGTTATGGGTGACCTACCTAGATGAAAGGTGGTCTCATTATAATGGGCGACCTACCCAAATGGAAAAAATGATGGTCTCATTGTGATGGGTGACCCACCCAAATGAAATGATGGTCTCATTATAATGGGCGACCTACCCAGAAAAAAAAATAAAAAGCGGTCTCATTATAATGGGTGACCTACCCAGGTAAAAACATGGAGAATGGTCTTATTGTAATGGATGACTTACCCAGAAAAAAAAATGATGGTCTCCTTATGATGGGTGACCTACCCAGATGCAAAACAAAAGACGATATCATTATAATGGATGACCTACCCGGATGGAAAACAAAAGGTGGTCTCATTATGATGGGCGACCTACCCATATGGAAGATGAAAGGTGGTCTCATTATAATGGGCGACCTACCCAAATGATAGAATGTGACTTACCTGGCAAAAAGACTTGGCTGGAGAAGTCTTAACAGGATAAGGCTGACAAACGACGCTTCCTGATTGTAAGGTTGACTTGAAGACTCCTTTTGATGATAGGGTTGATCTCCTCTTTTCTTTGAGATTCTCCTACTAGCATGGTTCATCTCATTCCCTTCTCGTTCCAGGATCTAAACCGATTCTTTGTTATATCGACTCAATGATTCTTTCTATCCACAATCTTGCTGGACTTCATTGAGGATTTTCCTATAACAATTCAAAAATCTGTGCAAATGTTTTTTGGTTAGATGATATGCATGTATCCTTACTTAATTTGAAATATAGGTCCCCCCTCTTTGATGCTCCATCGTCATAAGGTGCCTTTGTTCTTCTGATTCACTAGCTCATTCATGTGCTAGCCTTCCATTCAGATGTGAGTGCAATGCCCATCCTAGGTTGTCCGCGATGAATAATGCTCTCGTTGTTTATCAAGCTTGACTCTGCCCCCAAGTGTGGTGTTGCTTGATTCATCATGAAGGATTTTCTCTCCTGGATTCTTCTGAGAATTATCCTCTGATTATTTGTGGGCATCTTGCCAACACCCATCAAGATTATCAATCAGTCATGAACTTGCCTCCAATTGAAACATACCCTTCAAGTATATGCGGTCATCAACCTTCATGGAATTGCCAAGTCATCCAGACGTGCATGTCAAACATGCATCTCGTAGCTTGCAGTAAAAAGCTCATTATTGTATGCTCAATGTTCTTGCTCAATAAGTTCTTCTCAGCTCATCTAATCAGATTATGAAAAGAAATGCATTGGAATTATCAATGATCCATTTATCACCCATATTTATGTGGTGAAGTGCGCCTTTGAGCTTCAAAACAAATGGCCCCACAGTCAGTCTTGGTGGGGGTATCCTTCCAACATTCATTCAAATGCAACTATGCGATAACATCGTTCAAAAGTTATAGCTATGTTGGAGATGATAAACCAAGATGAAGATATGAAGATATCCTTTAAGTGCAACGCTGCTCATCAATTACTGCTGGGATTGTCTTTGAACAACATTGCCCCCAATATGATCTAAATGTGCTCGTTCATTGATTTTCTTTCTTTGAACACCATTGTCATCAGCTCACTGATTCATCATTTAATCATCTTCCATTGCCCCCTAGCTGATCTTAATACTGCTTGTTTTCCTTCTCATGATCCACTGTATTGCTCTCCGATGGTCAATTTTTCAAGGAGTGTCGAGAAATGTTGATGTCATTTCTATCAGGGATTTTGCAAATTCAGTCAATGTTCTTCTTGTTTGACAATCTTGTTCTGGAATCAACTCTCATACTCCAAAGATCATGTCTATCCAAAGTCTAGTTGTTGGAATGAAATCAGAGAGATGTCAATTTTGAAAAGTATTTTTGGAAATCAAGCTTGTTTGGTTAAAGATCCAACACACGTTATTCAATGTAGCCATTTGATTGTCTTGTATTTTGAAAACAGAAATGACCCGTTGTGAGATTAAAATGACTTTTTTCATGGTTCTTTGTGTTAATTTTAATCTTTGATCTTGGGTATACCTTTCGATGGTCTGTGATGAGGTGACCTTCTGTGAATTTCAGGAAAATAAAAGGCTCAAGTCAAAACTTAAGGATTCATCAAGAAATATTGTTTTTTTTAGCACCAATTTTATCATCATGCTTAATAACAAGTAGCTTAATCCATGAAGCCACGACTCTTATGGAAAAAACTCTTCAAGTTTTGAGAGCGTCATTTATCGGTTCAAATTGCTTACTTGATCAAAAAGGGCTTTTAAAAGCACGTAATGCAGGCTATGGTTCATGGCTTATGAAAGAAAGGAAATTCATAGGCTCAAAAGGTGTTTGAGGGTTTCAACGACCTAGGATCAACATCAACTATTCATCAACTCTTTTTCTCTTGTTGTCATTGTAGAGAAAATGACATATAACCTTGTTAATCTCAAAGATTAAAATTCTCTTAACATAGGTCATAATGCAAATCCAAATTTTTATTTGATGAATAATCTATTTAATCTTTTTGAAGACACTAGAGGCTTTATCCTAGACACACCAAAAGACATGAAACTTGATTATTTTTTTTTGTTGACTTTTGGCATTTGTTGTGTCCTCTTTTGCTCTTCTTAGAATTGATAGGGCATTCTCCTTCCATTTCACTTTTTTTCTTTTTTTTTCTTTTTCTTTTTTTTGCTTTTACATAGCCTTCCTCAAAGTTTTCTTGGATGGCCCTCAATCTATGGCTTTTCTTCTTCTAGCCCTTTCTCAATCATTGAACTTTTATTATAAGCCTTTCTTTTATCCATTAATCCTATCAGTGTCTTCAAAATATCTCTCATTTGCCCCCAGTGTAGGGTGTGATCCTAGTCAGGGTTTCTTTTGCAAGAATATTCTATCTAACTCAAATGGGACTGCAAGGGATATAATCTTTAAAAACTGAAGGGATGAACAAAGATGGCCATTTCTCATTTCAAGCAAGGTCGGTTAGAACCGATAAATTTTGACCTCATCCAGTGTAATGATTTGGACTTGTAAGAATCATGATTCACGAGTCCATAACTACCGAATCCACTATGTGCCATTATGCATATTGCTAAAACTTAGCTACATGGTGTGTGGTTTAGTTTCATGTATGAATTCAAAATTGTTTGGTCACCTTATGTCATTTTCAAGCACCGAGTCATTTCTGCAATCAAAATACTTTTAATCTTCAGGATTGATTATCCTTAATTTTGCATGTTGGAGTTTGATCAAAATATTTTGTCAAAATACCCTTTGAAAGAAGCATCATGTTTCGTTCAAGGATGAGATGTGATCCCAAAACAAAATATAGAATGATAAAAATCCATAACAAAAATGATTGACATTTCAACACCCTTTTTGGATCAACTACTCTGGCAATATCTGTGTTTTGCCAAGCAATTTCGATCACATGTCATTCTGAGTATGTTCCATGACAATATGGCCGATGACATCATCTTTTACATACTCAGCTCGATTCTTGAAACTCTTGCATCTGTTCAACTAAAATGGTCCAGGAACCCACCATGATATTCACATCTCATCTGAATTATACCACGGTGATTGCATGCAATTTGTCGAAGTCGGGGCAACAAGTCTGGAATCTAACAGATACTGGTCGACAAACTCGAGTGGCAGAGGGATGTCAATCTTGGCAAAGACATTTGAGCAGCATAAGCATAGCAAGACCTAGCTAGACCACATAAGACTATGCGAACATTCCCGATCCATTTGATGCTCAACACTTGTTCAAGCCCTTCAATTTGATGCTCAACACTTGTTCAAGCAAATGTGAGTCTAGCTACCTCCCCGTCGATGCTCTCCACTTCCTTTTGACAATGAGCCTCGCTCTGACCCCTTTCTTCATTTCCCATCATCTTTTTTCAATCAGGGGTAGCAAAGCTTATTTGAGGGACCCTACTTTCAACTTGGTGCATGCATGACAAATGTATGAACATATAATCTATATGATGAACTCGTCCTTCGAGGGGTGACATTGGTCATAACTCTTGCATGATGAAATGAGAATTTTTATTCTTGATCAAACTCTACAATAGAAATTTCTTGAGTGATGACCATTATATTCCCCGTAAGTCCTGAATTCAAGATGCTTCAAGAAGGGCTTGCTCAGATGCAAAGCAATATGTACGGAGCATACATCCTAAAGGCAGGTTCTAATCTTTTTACGCGAGACAAATGGTAGGTTTACTACTTGGTCTCTAAAAAGCGTCTCTCGTTGTCCCAGTGATCACCCTCGTAAAGGCAATATGGGGGCCCAGTAGGTAATGGTCAACACGTGTACCAATCATTAACAGTCTAAGCACTCAACGAAGAGTTGGGGTTTACACAAACTTAAACCTTGACTAAAAGTCGTAAGGTAAGCTGCTAGTCCCCCACCTAACCTGAAGCTTGTGTGTGCTTTCAAAAATTAAAACATGTGATGCATGAAACAATTCCATTTAATGCATGAATAAAACAAAAATAAAATAAAACAAAAGGCAAAAAATTTAAACACATCAAGAACACAAAGCTTAGTCTAGTAAAGTTGAAAACAATACCTTCCCCAGTGGAGTCGTCATTCTGTCGCACGTCACTCGCGCGGCGTCCGATGGCGATTTTAATTTGTTTGCTTGATTTGGTTATTTGGAAGTTGCCACCTAATATTTGATTGAGGGTTATTAGGAAACCCAGATGTACTGGTCTTTGTTAGAAATTCGAGGGTAAGAGACTGGTTGTGGCTAGGGAAGGTATTAGCACCCCTAGCACACCCTACCTGAGGTAAGCTGCTTCGTAATTTGATGTGATTTAAAAAATAAAATATTAGCCAAATTCTAAGGCTTTAATAAATCAGTTATTAAATCCCAGAATATATGTAGAAACATGTTCTTACATTTTCATGGAAAATACAACATGATTTTATTTGTCTTTGAGATATTCAACCATATTCAAATTAAACACTTAATTCTTTTTGTCTTTTTTATTTTTATAATTCAATAACATAAATAAAAATACAACCACACACACACATACACATCTCTTTTTATTATTATGATTTTCTCATATTCCATCTTTTACATGTTTACAAAATAAAATCAAATAAAATAAAAACAATTAACCAAACAACACCTTAACATTCCAAAATTACAGCAGACACTCCTAAAAAATAACAAGAAACTGCAGGGAAGCCTTCTAGAATTTGCAGGAACAGTGGTGGCGCGTGGACCTCACGCACCATCGCCACTGGCGGCGCGTTGATCCATGTGCCGTCGCCAGCGAAGACCAGCAAACTAGTGGATCAGGATCGTCTCCTTCATCTTTTCCCGTTCGTACCAGCGGTGGATCCCCCAGTCACCTGCAAAGCAACCCAACAACACAAGTAGTAGATTTCACTTTTGTTTTCCTTTTTTCTTTTAGATCTGCCATTATCTCCTCCATTAATGCTTTCTTCTTCTGGGTTCAACGCCGTCATTGCTTGTTGCCGTCTGGATGGTTGCAGATCGGAGAAGAAGCTGTCGTGGCTGGTGGCGCGTTGGCACACGCGACGATGAGACTCGGGAGAGATCAACTCAAGAGGCTGACCGCTGCTGCTGGCTGAGGGAGCGATTCAGTGGTTCATCCGCAGGCCGTCCATGGCCACTGCCATGCGTGGGGGAGGAGCTGCTACGGGGCCAGCTTTGCTGCGGGAGGCAGAAGACGGGCAGCTCTGTGGTGTGCAGAGGGGCAGTCTTGGCCTGTAGTTTCTGTGAGTCTGGGAGGCGGCTAGCTGAGGACAAGGGAAGACTTTGGGCGGCCACTTGGTTTTCAGAGGGAAGAGTGGTCTGTGGCTTGGAGTGGCAGCTCTGATGAGGGAGTGTTGGCTTTTTAGGTGAGGGAGAGGAAGACTTGCCCGGCTGAAGGGAGAAGAAACCAAAAATCAAAAAACCCCTTCAGCCAGGGGTTTCTCTGGTTTTGGTCCCCCGACAAAGAAAGGGTGGCTAGCTGCCCTCTCTTTGTGTGGGGTTCTCTCCGGTTTGCTTTCCCAAGGCCAAAGGAGGGGGGCGGCCTTTTTTTTTTGTTTCCAAAGGTGGCGGCTGCAAAGAAGATGAAAGCTTGGGTTTTTTACCTTTCAGACGGCTGCAAGGGGATGAAGGTTTTTTAGGTTTAGGGTTTTTCTTTTGTTGGTTGCCCTTTCCCCTGTAAAAATTTTCTTCCCCCCCTGCCTCTCAATTTTTCTCTTCTCTCCCTGTGAGTAAATTTTTCTCCCCCCTTCACTATTTCACTGTAGCATGGTATTTATAGAAGAAATATTTCTAGGTTTCCAAACTGGTCCCTCAACTTTTCTTTTTCTTTTCTTTTCTTTTCTCTTTTTTTTTTTGTAATTTTGATTTTTCTCATTTTTTTTGTATTTTTTAAAGCAAGCAATATCAATGTCGACTCAAAAAATCAATGATTGTAAAATTAACGCGTTAAAAGTTGAACGCATTCAAAATACTTTTGAAAATTTAAATTCTTTTGAGATGGCGTTGAAAATGCTAAAAATAATGCAAATATATCAAAAATACATTTTTTGGGGTTTTCTTTGTTTTTTTGCTATTTTTTGGTTTTTTCTAAAAATTTATCAAAAACATGGGTCAAAAATTGGGTAGCAACAAGTTGTATGAACTTATTATTTAACTTTGTTAAGTAGGCTGGTACTAGAACTTGATAATTGTTATTTTATTCCAGTACTTTTTAGAAACATTTTATCTATTTTTTACTTAGCTTTAAATAGATTTAAATTTATTATTAAGGGTAAATGTTGTTCATTTTATAATAATGATGTTTATTATGGATAATACTTATACAAATTGTTTGTATATACTTGATTTAGAAATGCTCATGTTCAATACAAAAAGCAAGAGGAATAGATTAAACAATTAATATCCATTATATTTACACAATGTAGATGATGTCATATCAATGAAACAAAAATAACTAAGTTACATAAAAAATAATATTTTTAACCTTTTGATAATGAATCGTGTGAAACTTGTGAAGCTTGTTTATTAGATAAAATGACCAAAATACCCTTTAATGAAAGAGTGAAATGTCTAAAGAATTGTTAGGTCTGATTCATAAGATGGTTGTAAACCAATGACAATACATGTCATAAGTAGATATACATATTTCATCACATTTACTAGATATACATATTTCATCACATTTACTGATGATTACACTAGATATGGTTATATGTATTTGATGAAATATAAGTCTTAATCATTTGAAATATTCAAAGAATTAAGAAGTGAAGTTGGAAAACTAACTAGAAAGAGTATTAAGATACTCCAATCTGATTAAGGTGATGAATGCTTGAGCCAAAATATTCAAAATTATCTAAAACAGAATCAGGTTCTCTTATAATGAAAACCTCCTAAAA
>Ga0307509_10011161_pt1 | contig 10927 bp, 6 predicted proteins | sample 10_EM_MG_FD_202245 | JGI IMG/M metagenome (GOLD analysis project Ga0307509, IMG submission 202245) | Populus trichocarpa ectomycorrhiza microbial communities from riparian zone in the Pacific Northwest, United States - 10_EM | ecosystem: Host-associated > Plants > Roots > Unclassified | place... | reverse complement strand
ACGCGCGAAAGTCATTACATCATTATGACTCACAATCGTGAGTCATAGAAACATCAACCAATCATAACATAACGATGACACGCAAGTGCGTGTCATGTGAGAACTATGAGTCAACTGACTGCATAGCATGAAACATAATTATGGCTCACGATCGTGAGTCATAGAAACATAAACATACCTTATGACTAATAACTATTAGTCATGTGAAATCTGCTTTGCTTAGTCACGATTTGTGACAGTCGGTAGGATAGTAATATTTCGATACCTCGAAGACGACGTCGCGTGCTGTGAAGACAACCTTCTTCTCAGGGTCATATAGGTGGTATTGAGTTGCTGTCATTGTGTACCCAATGAAGATACATCTGCATGCGGTTTTGTCGAGTTTCTTCCGCTTCTTCTGTGGGACTTGTGCGTATGCGACGCATCCCCAAACCGGCAGGTTTTCATAGCTAGCCGGTTTCCCAAACCACCCCTCGGAGGGAGTCAAACCTGACTTTAGCGATTTCGTAGGCAGCCGATTTCTGACGTAGATAGCAGTCATCGCGCCCTCCGCCCAGAATTCTTTGGGTGCACTGACGGCGTGAATGACTGCTCGAGTAGTACCTATTATCGTTCGATTAGCCCGTTCGCGGACACCATTTGACTGAGGCATATAGGGCGTCGTTCTCCGTGCTTTGATTCCTTCTTCATGCCAGAAGTGACAGAACTCGTTCGAGGTGTATTCGCCACCCCCGTCCGTGCAAAGTTTGTGAATAGGTTTTCCGTACAGCTTCTCAACCAATGCTTCGTATTGCTTAAAGCATTTGAGACCATCCAATTTCTTCATTAACCCATAACCAACTTTGTATCTTGTAAAGTCGTCCGTAAAGAGTAACAAATATCGTGATCCGCCTAATGAGACCGGATCGATAGGTCCTGCGATGTCACTGTGTATTATTTCTACAATCCGGCTAGTGGGCGAGGATTTCGGGACTGAAGGGAAAGGTTTGCCAGTCATTTTCCTGCAGACACATTCCGTACACACGCATCGAGGTATCTCAGGAAGGGTGGGTATCGCGTTTTCAGCCCTGGATAGCTTTCAAACCGCATTCACACCCAGGTGCACAAGGCGAAAATGCCACAATGCTGATTCTCGAACGGCTTCCTTAACCATAGTTACGGCCATTACCCCTTGTTCCGACTTCCCCTCATAAGAATCATCGCTTTCCAGCATGGTTCTCAAAATGTAGAGACCATCAATCTCCATTGCTTCGATCCAAGAGCTCTTCTTCCCTTCTCTTCTCAGTGATGCGCCCCCATTGCGGTGGAAGTCGACTAACAGGTTTGACATTCGTAGCTGCGAGATGGAGAGCAAACTATTCCGACCGCAGTCCGGAACATGGAGAAGGTCGTGAAGGATGAGCGTCTTCCTGCATCTCTCGCCAGCATCCCACACGTTAAGGGTAACATCGCCTCGTCCACGAGCGTTGATCTCGGAGTTGTTGGCGACTCTGATGGTCTAGTTTCCTTGTGGAATCGGCGTATATGTAGTGAAGCATTTTCGTGAGCCAGTAATGTGGTTACTGCATCCGCTGTCCAGTAGCCAATGGCCTTCGTCTGAGGGAAAGCGAGGAGTACTGAAAGCTGTAAACAGAGATGTGTTTGGCGCATCACCCGGTGCCGCCTGAGCAGCCGTCGTAGTTTTGTCCGCCACAACACCCCTTCTCTGATCGTATTTGAATTTTCCACATTCGCTCTTCCGGTGACCCTACTTTTGGCAATAATAGCAGGTTACCGACATCCCAGCACCTTGCGCATCGCCGCCAGAATCACCCTTTGAGCTTCGTCTGTCGAACTACCTCCTACCCCCTTCGTAACCGTTGTTCCTGCCTTGAACTGCAAGTACGGTCTCGCCATTGCCGTCAGGCAGCCTATCTCGATTGAGAGTAGATTCTCTGGCCTTAATAGCTGCGATGAGGTGGTCTGGTTTATCGGGTTGTATTATCGTTGCTTGTAGGTCTCGCCATTCTCGCCAGAATTGAGGCAGTCCGTTCAGCAGGTAGAATGTCTTTTCGCGAGCCTTGATCTCCTCGTGGGCTTCTCGTAGGGCTTCAATGATGCACTCGAACTCATAAACGTACTTTGCTGCAGTTCCGTGAGTGTTGTAGGCGCAATCGAACAATGAGCTTCGAAAGAAGTACAGCTCCAAACCCAAAGCCTTCTTGTGTCTTGCATTGAGCTGGTCCCAAAGCAGAGCAGGGTCCTCGTCATAGCCGTCCGCGTTATACTGAGCGCAAATGTGTGGCTCCATGGATTTGCGAATTTTAGCTGTAATCCGGTAACATTTGCGTCGATACTTATTGAGCGCACTAACTACGGTTGGTTCTGTACTGGTAGCTTTGGGCTGGGGTTCCCTCCCAGAGACGATCCACCACATAACCAATTCCTTAAGCTGATTGGCCATTCTCTGCTGCCATTGGGCAAAGTTCTTATTACCGAGCAAAGGAAACATCATCCGCGACGTGACATTGATTTCGTATGAGTCTGTCATTGTCGAGATAGATAGATAGACAGACAGAAAAACGATTTGATGGATGGATAGATGGATGGATGAATAGAGAGATCCGTAAGATGAAAGAGAATAAAAGACCGATAGAAAATCAATAGAAATTAAAGTGCAATAGATGAACGAAATCAACCAATTGATCAATCAATCCAGACGAACAGGAAGAAATTATTCGAGAGGTACCGGGGTGTAGCAAAATGACTTTCGAACTTCACAATTTCTGTTTTCGTAGAGCGTGGGACACGCAGAGGCTCATAGCCTGTTGGGATGTGTGTGTGATAAGTGTGTGAGATGAGATGTTTGTTAATGACTAGTCGTACAAGAGAGAAGACTACTTAAAGGAAATCCCATGCCAAGCCCACTCCCGCACAACCAATGATAGACCTAACCCATAGACATGACCTAAGTGGGTAGCCGTACCTCAACATATCGTAGAGCTAATAGAGCTAATAGAGCTAACAGATATGTCTTACCCACTCCCGGATTCCCAGGGCAAAATAAGACAACCTTATCGGCTCCACCAGAACCTCCCCTCCACTCCCTCCACTCGCCTATGTCCAAAAGCCAATCTCCGACACCGCCGAATCGGTCGCTGCGCACGCCATGATGTCTATTTTCTGGCTCCAGGGGGGAGAGCCAGCGAATTATCTGTGCATCTTCGTCCGATTTATAAACCGTTTTGTTGTAGCTCCCGATTGTGTTGCCGCAGTTGACATTGCTGTCGCCGAATCCGGTCGATTGGATATATGTAGCCTGGGCCATGATGCTTTGTTCAAAATATTCGTTGTGTGCAGAAACAGTAGAGAAAGATGAAGCGTAAATGGGGAGTTTACGAAACCTTTCAGTGAGCAAAGCTGAAGAAAAGCTGGGCGATGTGCTCCTTTTGTTGCAATGAGTTACTGTTCAACCATCTGCAAGCCAAGGAAATCTCAGACACACTGGAGACTTCAACGAATCGTCCCGACCTCAATCAGCCTCACATATTACTCTGAGACAGGGTTGGAGGACATGCACTCATAGGACAGCCTTGTATGAACACTTTATCTTCAAAGCGATTCGACCGAAGTGTTTGTGATATTGTAAAACCTGTCCCCTCCCACTCCAGTTCATAGCCGAAGAGTGCGAACAATATGCGAATAACAATAAAACAGCAGAGATAACCGGACTCCTCCGCCCTCCAGGAAGATAGCTCACAGACGAGACATTTCAAGGGAGATTTTCTTGAACACCCCCACTCCCGTGAACTCTATATCCCTACGAAACAACTATTGTTTGACATATTTAGTAGGCATCTCTCTTTGTTTTTTGAGGTAGTGATAGCGAGGTTCGTTGATATTATGGAGACTCTCGTTAGCCGTGTTGCGAACTATGATAGGTGGATTGAATTCATTTGAAGGGAATTTTTATATTTTTTCACCACCAAAATGGGCAACACTACAATCCAGGATCTCAGACAGGACCATTTCTCAAAATGAAAGGCCTCAAACCTAGCAGGCAAAAAAAAACTTGTAATTATTTCCTTGCCGCTTCTTTATTCTCGAGTGCTGAATCTGCTACGATATTGCAATGCTTAGACCCCGCCTACTGGTACTGTACTGTAAATGGCCGAGGGTAGCACAGCGACGACAATGTGCTGGACAAACTCGTGCACGATTCTATGGTTATCACATCATGGTCACTATCCCGCCTAGATTTGCACCAGAAACCTGCTGCTGGAAGCATGTTTCTCACTGCACGATTCTTGCCAATCGTAGTTGTATAAACCCCTGTCATAGCCCGGCCTATCCAAGCTGCTTTGACCAACACCGCAGTATCGGTTGCATAGAACCCGTCAGTAATCCAATAGGAATAGTATATCACAATCTTTGCACACTTTTTTGGAATTGTTACTGAAGGCATCAAGGTTTTGGGCGACATAGCAAATTCTATAGGCCAAGACTGCTAGCCCAATATTGTGATAAAAATTTCCTAGGCATCTGAGAACGATTTATGTCGGAGATGGCACGGACAAGAAGCCTATACCAGAAGGCTGGGTAATCATAATAGATAAAACAGAGACTGCGAGTTGCTGTCTGAATTTTTCAGATGGAGGATCCAAGTGGGAATATGCAATGATATCAGTACCTAGTTAGTCCAGGTGCTCAGAATGTGGAAGCGCCCTCGGGAGGGGGCTGCGGAGCTCTCCTTCATTATCACCGGGGAATGCAAGTGAACAAGGACAACCACGGAGGACAATAGGCTAGTGTGGTAATAGATGGAATTAATCGGAAGACCACATTATCTTTCATTTGCTCGGGTCCCGGGACTGGTCCACGGACAGGATATTGGTGGTGTGGGGATTAGGTTTACTCCTATGGGCCATATGCGCATGCAGTGGTATATATCATACGTGGGAAGGAGAGATAATAATTGGTGAACTTTGATCCCTAAAGCTGATGGCTCGCGAACCTCGCATATTTTGTTATCGAGCTTGTTGTCAATCACTACGCTAGCGCCTTCGCATTCCCATCCTGCCCCTCCTATGTGGGCCATTTATTTTGTAAATAATGAGAACAACCAGCCAACCGAGTTCTAGTTTGACCATTCCTGCTCCTCCGGATGGCATATCATACTACTCAGGCACCAGGGAGAGATTAACTTCCCGCAAAATTCAAACATCCGGATGATCACGATATCCATTACGATCGTAACCACAATTATACTCGCAATATGGAAGCGTCCTTGAAAGCGACTACTATCCCATCCCTCGGAAATTTTGGCTCTTTCGCTTAGGTTTGGCTTGTAGGCGGTGGCGGTCTTTTTCAAAAACGATCTGACATTGCGCGTAATCACTACTGATGCTAAGGCCTCAATGTTAGTGTCGTGCCACCCCCTCTATTATAACGGGGTGTGAAAAAAGGATCTCTCATGTTGACCGTATCATCCATCAGAGTCGCAGCGAGATGGTTGAGTGTTGTCGGGTATTCTGGTTGGGCTAGTTGTCTCTAGTAAATCACGCGACCGGGATCCATTGCAGGCTTCTCATGCTTATGGCCCAGATACGCCATCTCATACCACGGCTTGCATAATCATTGCTCAGCAACGCCAGTAGATTCAATGGCCTCTTCCCTGTCCCTAGTCCCGACTGATGTAGGTGAAAGAACCTCTCGGGGGTGTCAGGGTCGGAGGTGCCGATAGGTGCATTCGCTATTCAGGGTTTCTTCCAACCAGCGATCTGATTGGCGGAAAACTCCCCACGCACGGCGTAGTATAACCCTATACATCTGTTCATGGCCTAACGGGCCCACACATGCTCATACAGCTGTCATCCTCCATACCGGTTTGTGCTCTCCCCGACATCTACGATATCATACGCTCCCTGGACGCACCTAATTTTATCCGCTCTTACGACTGGGATTATTATATCATCAACCCCCCCCACGGGCCTCGGCTCATCCACCGTTCTAACTAAAACTAGTCACCTATCAAAGCCGAGGAAGTTTCAATGCAAAGATTTCACGTTCAATTTCCTCCATCACCGCCGTCTCCTATAGTGTACTCCCACGAGCAACCAACGAAGCGAGAAACCAAAAACTGCAACTTGACTCGGAGTGCTGGGTGGCCTGATTCTAGGTAAATTCTACGAACGACTATGTCAAAAGGAAAAAGAAAAATACAAGAAGTGAAGGAGAAATTAGACAAAATTCCATAGAGTTTCTAAAGAACGGATGATAATATCAATAGATCATTCCATACCTTTTCTTCCCTGATGGGTCTTATCCTGCTCCAAGACCTCGAGAGCGCAGGGCCCGGCTCCAAATGTTAATTCGTGGGGTAGTGAGTTGATTTTTTAGGCCCTAGCACCGGCAACCGTTTTTTTTTGGCACCATCATACCACGGATCTTATTGGCACCAAGGGCCCGTTTATTGAAAAGGCCGCCGAGCACTTCGCGACGATGGCGACTGTTAAGGAGACTAGACGGTTAGAGAAGTACGAGCAAGTAGACAGTGTTTACCAATAAGTAGCGTGGCGCCTAGGGTCTCGTAGGATTTGCAAACATACCTCCGAGGCAATGTCACGTTTTGACGGTCCAGCTGCAAGAATTCAACAGGCTGGGGAAATAGATACACACTTTCGCATCGTCTAGTTTTACCACCCAAATTTTAGAAATAGACTGTTAGGTAAACGGGCCCTACGGTTAGTTTCCGGCGGAGTAGCGCAAGGCGTGATCAAGGAGCGGGAATTTTTATAGTTTTAATGGCATGGGCTTTGCGATGGTGCTGGTGTGCGAACGGGCCGGGGGAGGTGGGGGTGGGCGATCGGATTGCAGGTGAGGATATGGTTCTACTCTTTACGAAACCCGCCTCATGACCTCCGATCCGGGTATTGATTTATCTCCCTTTTGCGCATTTAGCCGTCGTAGGGCTGCGGTGTCGGCGTCGCTTAGCCCATTGCTTCGTATCCTCGTCAAGTTTCTTTGGCGAATTGTCACCTCTTCCGGAATAGCGTCTATGTCTGGCAAAACGAAGAGGAACCTACGTACAAGGGTAGGTAAGTATACCCGTATGATACATCTTTAACAGAGCAGAAATGCTAAATGCTCCAACCCAAATACTCTATCAGAAATCTATTCCGGGATAGTTCTCTTAGCACCTGCCCTTCAGCCGTTACTCATCCCCACTCGCTCGGAATCACACCCTTACCTCGCCTCTGGAATCCCTGATATCGTCCATCAAAGGGTTGATGGCTATCGCGACCGTCTTGATACTTGTAAAATATTTTTGGATGGCTTTCCCGACATCGCCCCTGAACTCCATCACTAGGAAATAGCTATCCCTTGATATTCTTGGCAGCAATCTCTCCCTGTTTCGGGAGGTAATGTGTCGGGAGGCTCTTTGACATTCTTAGCTTTGGGAGGCTCTTCCTAGTCTATTTGGGAACTAACCGGATTGAATTTATCTCCGGGGAATTTCTGTCATTTTCCACAACCACCATCGGTAACACTACGATTCAAGATCTAAAACTAGACCCGACAGCAAAATCAACAACCCCTAACCTAGTAAGAAAAAAAAATAATAACTGAAGTATTTCTTTTGAGATTTGGTTATTCTAGGGTCCTGAAACTCGCGCGATATTGAAAAGCTTGGGGCCCCTCATGCATGGCCGAGGGGAAGGAGAGCCCAGCGACGACCAAGTGTGGGACAGCCTCGTGTGGTATTGTGAATAAAATTCACCCCTGCTTAGTTAGAATATTTAAGCTAGTTGAGAATTGTTTTGCAGAAAATGAATGATCGCTAGTGAGGGCTCTTTTCTTGAGCAAGAAAATAGGCCGTGTTTGTATCTTATAGGAGAGCATATGTTTACAAGTGCCACGGGGTAATTGTTTGCTAAGTCCCAGCATATAGGGGGTCAGTCTATATAAGGTAGCGGTTTTTACTTCTGTTACATTTCTTCCCACCTACCACGACGGACTGCTGCGTAACTGAGCAAAAAGGGGGTTTTTTTTTTTGATAGTTAACGGATAGAAAGAAATTTCAATATCGGATAACAAGAGGAGTTTGAGACTATAACGGCAATGGCGATTCAATGTCGATACAATACACGACCAGTGACGAGCGGTGAAACAAAACGCCAAGCAACTCACAGCGAAAACGATCGCACTCAAGTGCGGGGAAAATATTTTCTCTAACAGGTTCACGCTCAACAAAAGCTCCATGATGCTCGGTGCTCAACTAACTAAGGGCGAAGACAGGAATATATCAACAATAGCACTTTATCCTCCCAAGAGCCAGTAGGCTACTCCCCGTGAGTCTCTCCTTCCGCCATCATGACTCTCGGGCTAATAAAAGAAACAAACACTCTCCCATCCCCAGGCTTCTGGCTCTTTCCAGCTGACCTTACAGTACTTCCACTTTTCTCCCGGCTTTCCCGAAAGCTGCACGATCCCAAGACTATGGCGCATTCACGCATTCCCAATGCCTCCCCGAATGTCCAAACAAACTCTCGAAGCCGAACCGCATACCTAAAGCCAAAGCGAGTCCCTGAAGCCAAACCCTGCCCGAAGCCGGAGCCATATGCCTGAATCCTCAGCGCATATCCTCAGCCAAACAAGCACACTCCCGGAAGCTCCCTCAACAACAAAGGAAGTATCAAGAGAGTATGGCGAGTAGCACCGTTTCCAATAAGGAGGATAACCTGTATATATATATTCGGGCAACCGGGCAAGGTTGGGCTTTCTTTTCGGCTAGGATTTTTTTTCTTTTCTCACAGTTCGGCTTGGAGGCTTGCGACTTAGCTTAGGAGAGTTGAATCGATTGCAAGTTGGTGACTTTTCTTACTTTGTGTGGGGTTTCTCGTCTGTGATAGTTGGTGACTTGTAGTTTCTACCGCTTGACAAAGTAGATACACTATTGCCCTGTTCTGGTTTTTCAGTGCGACCCTATGACTATCACAATAGTCGTGATCTTAGCAAAATTTGTCCCTCCGAATACGCCCGACGCGCGCGAGCTCCAGCAGGAAGCATGGTTGTCACTGCATAATCGCAGTTCGTAACCCCTTGTCATCCACTTTGCCTGTCCGTTGTATGGGACGCCTAGGTTGATAGGCCTCTGCAAAAACCACCTTACCCGGGTAGTAAATGTATTGTAGTTCCTTTGATACTAAAATAATGCCATATTTCATATATACGAGTTTAGAAAGATTGGATTGCCGTAGACAGAGTCCTTGCACCCCACCCCATGCAATAGTGGTGGTGTTGTGGCTGGTAAAAATGTGGCATGGCAACGGGAGATCACTGAAAATCGCTTGCACAAAGCCGCCCTTCAACCAAGATTGGTAGTCTATGGCTCCCTTCTGATATGACACAAATCACGATATCGTCTTCCCCTTGGACTTCGGAATAGGGTATAAAAAAACATCATGAAATAAAAAAATGCCCGAGGCATAATGAAACCGTACCGACTAACTTAGGGGTGCTATGCTACATTTTGACCGGTCCCATCACTGCCGTTTATACACATGGTGGGGTGTGAGGACCTGTGAACAGCAGTGTACGCTACTTTTCCAAAGTCGTGAGACGGATATCATCTTGACGAATAGAGGGGATGAGAGCCAAAAGACATGATACGAATAAAATTTAACGAGAACTCCAAGAAAGCGAAGGGGGGGGGAGAAGAAAAAATGTGAAGAACAGGAAAATAGAAGGAGAGCAAATGGCGAATTAAACAAGTGATAATACACTCCCCCAGAGGTTATTTACACCTAAATCAGTAGAGGCCACGGCTACACCATTATAGTACTCGGTAATTATTTATCGGATGAGAATATAGGTGATAGCGGAGAAGGAAGGATGCAAACGAGAAAAGCTAAGAGACAAATAAAGGAGGTGATGAGGAAGTACCGGTCGAGTTCCAGAAAAAGGGTAGGTCGAGTTTTAGGATAACGGTCTGTTTTCATGGGAGAGGGGCAGAACCTTCGAGACCTTATGGGAGGGGGTTGAGGTAGAGTGAGTGGTTCTGCCGAGGAGAGGCCGCAATCTACGGACTTTGGAAGGAGGTCATTGGGATCCGATACCCCCTCCCGCTCATCGTGGATTGCCGGTGGCAGCGCAGGTAGGGCGCTACTGTCTGCGATGTCGGCATTTGAACCACGATCTCTGAACTGCATATCCACCGCACACCAGTCCCCATTCTCGGGAGGCGCCGGGCCGCTATGGCCGGCTGTGTGGGGACTTGCCTTGCCCTGTAGGATCTCCGCGATCTCATTATGTCCTTCTGAGAGAGCCAACAATAGTGGAGTTTGGTTGTTCTTATCCAGCGTGGTGGTGCGGACGTCTTGCCGTTCTAAAAGTATCTTTACAACACCTACTTCCCCACTCACAGCTGCCCATGCCAGGGGCGTCCTGCCATGTTTGGTGTCTGCCTTGTTGGGATTGACGTCCTCTCGTTCCAAAAGCATCTTCACTAACACCTCCCTCCCACGCTCAGCCGCCTGTGAAAGGGGGGTTCGGCAATAGTTGGTGTCCTCCTGGTCGGGATTGACGTCATCTCGTTCCAAAAGCATCTTTACTATCCCCTCATGCCCGTTCCCAGCTGCCCACGAGAGTGGCGTTTGGCCATATTCGGTGTCTGGCTGGTCGGGATTGACGCCCTCTCGTTCCAAAAGGATTTTTACTATGCCCTCATGCCCGTTCTCAGCTGCCAACCAGAGTGGCGTTCGGCCATATTTAGTGTCTGGCTGGTCGGGATTGACGCCCTCTCGTTCCAAAAGGATCTTTACTATCCCCTCATGCCTATTCTTAGCTGCCAACCAGAGTGGCGTTCGGCCATATTTAGTGTCTGGCTGGTCGGGATTGACGCCCTCTCGTTCCAAAAGGATCTTTACTATCCCCTCATGCCTAGTCT
>Ga0307509_10011160_pt1 | contig 10928 bp, 6 predicted proteins | sample 10_EM_MG_FD_202245 | JGI IMG/M metagenome (GOLD analysis project Ga0307509, IMG submission 202245) | Populus trichocarpa ectomycorrhiza microbial communities from riparian zone in the Pacific Northwest, United States - 10_EM | ecosystem: Host-associated > Plants > Roots > Unclassified | place... | reverse complement strand
TTATATCTCACTATTACTCGTCCAGACATTGCATATGTTGTTCATATTGTTAGTTAGTTTGTTGTTTCTCCTACTTTCGTTCATTGGGCAGCTGTTCTTTGTATTTTGTGATATCTTCGGGGCACAGTCTTTCAGAGTCTTTTACTTCCATCCACCTCTTGTTATAAAATACAAAGGAAATAATAATAAAATTCAAAACAATGCATGAAATATGAAAAAAAAAAAGGAAAATAACAAAATTAACCCAAATCGGGAGCTCTATGCAAGATTTTCAATATCTAAAGATCTAACGATTCGTGTAGCACCATAGAGGCTATTATAGAGAAAATAGCCTTTAGAAACTCCTGTAAGAATTTAAGCTTGATCCAACGGTCAGGTCAAGATTTTTTACCCTTTAAAGCCATAATTATAGTCTGGAGTGACCAATCCTCCTCTAAGGCTAGGACCTGTCTCATTGGTATAAAAATACATCTGTTAGGTCATCCACATAATCTATTTATGACAAATCCTTCTTTAGTTATGGCGGATCCATACTTATCTACTCATAATCTCTGTTATCCCAAGCCCGGCTACATTAGTGTAATTGGATTTTGTGATTTTAAAAGATTGTGTTTTCACTTGAGAAAACATTGATTCTTATAATAAATTGCTTTGTTTTTTTTATTAAAAATAAATTAAGGTACCTTATTTTAAATCAAAAGCAAATGAGTTTAATCTAAAATGGCATGTGATTTAAAAGGCAAAACAACACATAATCTTAGTAAAAATAATAAAAATAATAATAATAATAATAATAATAATAAGCTAAAAGAAGTTATACTTTCCAAAGCATGAAATAATGGGAAGCGTCTGAAAAGGATAAAAAAAAAAACCAACACCCTTATTATAAGACAGCTACTGTAGTTCTTGTTCCTTGGCGTAACCACATTAGCACACAATTCAAGCTCTAGACCGAAGTTAAAAGATTTGTGTTAAGCGATAGCTAAACCTTCATAGGCCACACTTTTGTTCTGGGTCACTACTCTTTGTTTTCTTTCATTTTTTATACTACAAACTACGGGAGACAAGGAGTTCCTTTCAATTCTATACTTTTTAACAAAAAGCTATTTATTACTCTTTCGAAATATCACGTTTCATGGTTTAGGATATGATTAGTTGATTACTGTTTCTAGTTCCTGAATCTTTCCTAAATTTAATAGTCATGTTCTCAAGAAACTTTGAACAAGCCACAAGAATTCGAAATTCTTTGTATGAAAACTGTTAGCAGAAAAAAGAAGGTTATATACTGTCATTCACATCATACATAATTGTCTAAAGAAAGGTTCCTCCATTAAATTCAGCTTTGCCCGTTGTCTCCTCAACCAAGTGTTTGACATAGTAATTTCCGCTGTGGCTTTTAGTTTTTTTCTATTACAGACAGAACATGCCGTCTAACTAAAGCTAGCTAGCTGATTTTACTGATAATTCCTGGAACTTTAGTATCAATGCCAAATTAAAGATGTTAAGTTGACAACAGCAGCAACTTTAGTATCAATGCCAAATTAAAGATGTTAAGTTTCCCATCAAACATAGTAATTGCTGCTGTTGTCAGTCATGCAGAGAATTAATAGCTACCTAATCTTGGCTAGCACCAAGCCCGCCTTTCTAATTTTCTAAAGCAATATGGTTTTAATTTGAACCTTTCCATAAATAAAGAAATCCACGTTGAGATAGCATATGAGGTGTACTGAGCAAATGCCAATTGATTTGTGTGCAGAGCTACAATAATGGAGAGAGAATCGAGCAGGCTGACCAACTCAAACCTCCCAAAGCAATTTGTTAACCAAGTCAAAACAATTATAGATTTCCCATTTGAGTAACCATTGAAAAAGGGAAGAAGCAAAAACTAAAAAAGTAATAATATTCCAGCACTCAACATTATATGTGTGACCACTTCCTTGGCTTTGAAAGTGTCAAAGATAACAAACGCATTTGCTACCTCCTTTGGCCCTTTCTCTACAAATACTACTTCTGGAGCACAAGCACGTACGGGAGAGAACCGTAAAATACAATGCAACTGATCCATCCGTGAGCCATTCACCTTTGACCCGTTAATTATTACCAAGTATTGAGTGTTCCTTTCCTCCCATGCTACATATTATTGCTTCTATCAAAGACCTTTTAGCCATAAATATATAGTGTTTTCTTTTGCATGAGCCACACCTCCTTTGTTTCAACAAATCTCACGCCATATTTGATGACAAAAAGTAATCAAGCGCACACAAAATTCTTGTCAAAAGAATGAAAGATCTAGAGGATTTTCTATGCGGTTTCTCTATTATTTCTCTTGCTCTATACTTTCTTCGAAGACTAAGAAAGGTCATTTCTATGGCCTCGTTAAGCCTTACATCCCCTCAATCTTCTTCTCTTCCTTCTCCTCCTCTCTCATGGGTTAGCCAGTTTTTTCTTGAAAAAAGAAAGGTCCCTTTAATTAAAGACGATTCAGAAACAACAGTTATGGTGCATGATCAAGAAAGTAACGTTTCACAAGAGAGTCAAAGTGGTGACATGAAAAGTAAAGCTTTGCATTTTGAAGAGGGAATCATGCAAGAAAGCATGGCCTGTGAAGCATATCAAAAGGGTTTGCATGATAAGAGTTCACAAAAGAATTCTGATGCTTTGATAAGGAAAGTAGGACCGGATTCCTTGAGAATAGTAAAGATTAGTGAAGGAGATCGTAGTAAGGGTGCTACCAAGATGAAGAAGAGGCCTGGGAGGCTGGTTGTGCCAGAATATTCTCCGGTAGTGGAATTTTCTCGAGCAGACAGGAAGTTGGAAAATAAAGAGTTCGAGGTTCAAGGGAGAGATTTCTTTTTGGCTAGTAAGAAAGGAAGGAGAGAGGTCATGGAAGATGGGTATGGCATCATGATTGACATTTTGGGAGATGCAAAGCAGGTAGGTGATCTAACCTCCCACTCTCTGCTGGGTATTAGGTATTCCATATTTCATAAATAATCAATAAATTGTAACTTTAACATAAACTTGGTGGTACTTCTGTTTGAACTGCTTCGTTATAATTAAGGATTGGATTAGTTCCTAATTGGGTTTTTAGCGTTCTTCTTTTGGTGCAAATTAAATCTTCATTGTTACTTAATTCTCCATGTTTTGGTTTATCCCGGGGCTTAATTTTGGTTGATCTTTCTTGTTATGCTCAAAAGATTTTGATCCCTGCTTCTTCTATTCTGTCACTAGGCATTTTTTGCTGTCATAGATGGACATGGAGGCCGTGCCGCGGCCAACTACGTTGCTGAAAACTTAGGAAAGAACATTGTGAAAGGTCTTCAAAACGTTGGTTGCAAGGAAGACGGCCAATTAGAGGAGGCTATTCGAGGAGGCTACTTGGTTACAGATAGGGAATTTCTTAGCCAGGTAAACTTTCAACTTTCAATGTTGAAAACGACGTTATGATGATTTGACTTAGTCTTATTGTACTACCATGTTCGGAAAGGCATCCACATATATACATTTCACGAATATATTGTTAGATTTGTTAATTATTTAATTAATGAGCCAATTAATTCACCATCAATATTACTTTATTTTATTTTATTTTATTTTCATCGGGGACTAGATTAATCTAGTGTTTGATTAGAGGACTTGAAAATGAGACCAAGAGAGTTGCAACTCAATTCCCGGTACTGCCATTTACATGGGAGAAAAAAAGAAAGAAAGAAAGCATATATGACCTGCATGTTTATTGAAAAATATATCCATGGAAGTTTGGTACGTAATTTGTTGACCTCAAGGTATACTTTGACATGTTCTCGAGATCTGAAGTCTATAATTCATTTTAATTGATCCCTTTTGTTAATAAGATATCTATAATTAAAAATTAGTAAAATATTTCTGCAACAAACCATTTCATGACAACGCCATTAAATATACGCAGCCAGCTACCTCATAATTGTATATTTTTTACTGAAAAAGAAGAGAATAGCTTCGTTTCTTAGAACACATTAGACCAGTCTTTGATGGCATGTCCACCTTGGCAATTTAAAAACGCTCTGAAACTTTATATATCTCATAAAAAATATTTGTAAAGAATGCACGAAGCTAGATAGGCTCGCATTCGGATTGCAGTTAAATATGCTTAATCATATATTTTAATTGAATTTTGACACCTGCAGGGTGTTAGCAGTGGAGCTTGTGCAGCTAGTGTGCTGTTGAAAGATGGAGAATTACATGTTGCAAACGTAGGTGACTGTAGGGTAGTTTTAAGCAGGAATGGGGTAGCTGATGTACTCACAATTGATCATAGAGTTAGCAGAGAAGATGAGCGCCTTCGCATTGAGAATTCTGTAAGTTAATTGATATTCACTGCTTACTAATATTATTATACATCAAAATAAAAGCTAAATGATAACCTAGCTAGTTAAGATGAGGGCCTTCGCTTATTGCAGGGTGGTTTTCTACATTGCCGCAATGGAATTTGGAGAGTTCATGGGTCCCTTGCCGTTTCTAGAGCAATTGGAGACCAGCATCTGAAAGAATGGATAATTTCTGAACCTGAGATCAAAAGGGTTCCATTAACTTCAGATTGCCAGTTCCTGATAATGGCATCTGATGGCCTATGGGATAAGGTATGTCTCTATACATGTGTACGTAGGTATTTTGGCCTCCCCAGAAAGAAGAAACAAGTTCAGGGCATGATCAATTATATTTTGTCGGGATATTGCAGGTAAATGAGCAAGAGGCAGTAAATGTGATTTTAAAAGACAACAACAATTCAGTAGAGTCTTGCAAAAAGCTTGTAGATATGTCTTTCGGCAGAGGCAATATGGATGATATTACCGTTATGGTGATAAACCTTCAGAATTTTGTGACAAATGGTTGTTGATTAATGCTCTGGTGACTCGTTGAAGAAATTGAATGCAAATGGCATGATTTGCTGGACTCCATTGATGGCTGGCCTCCACAATGAAGCCATGCTCGGATGTTCCTAAGATGAATTAGAACGGGAGGTAAAATAGGTTCCCAGGTAGATATTTCGATCATCATTCAATTTCACAAGTGCTTTTTTCTTCCGAGAGATGTAAAGCAAATCATTTTTATTTTGTTTTTTTTGTTTTTTTAGGCCAGGCCCATATTTTGACCGGTTTGGTTGGCTTAAATCTATGTACAATGAAGCTCTTATGTTGATGTTTCTCTTTTCTTAACTCATGTTTTAATTACTTATTAAATACCAGTCCATTTGGCTTTCAATCTCATGTACAAATAATTTGTTTTTACTGCCAATTAATAAATACAATAATTAAAAATTTTCATCGATATCCAAAATTAAAATATAATTTTTTTTTAAATTACCACGATCATACTATAAACTATAATTTACCGACGATAAGATATTTTATAATTTAATTATTATTATTAAAGCAATCAACACACCCAAAAGCTAACTTCTCAAATGCATTTCATCAAATAGATAGTTGGCAATATTAACTTGAATAAAGTTCAAGTTAACATCAAAGCAATATTAAAATATTTCAAATGAAATGGATTAAAAACAATATCAAAATAAAAAAAAATCATCACAAATGAAGACAAAAACTACCATGTTATTGTTCTAAAAAGTATTAGCACAAAGCCAACAACTACATATCCAAGACAAGATTATAATTGGAACCAATAAAGTAGAAGGAATCATTTTTTGTCCAAAGATCAATACCCTAGTCATACTTTTATGTTTAACAGAAGTAACTTAGTTATTTCCACAATTTCTTGCAACCCTAACCCTTTTTTTATATATAAAAAAAGAACTAACAAATACATAAATTTTCACAAGAAAAAACCCATTTTGTATGAAATATGAAGAAAAAAAAAAAGGGGTTTTCAAAATTGAAATGGTTGATATTTTAGAGATTATAAATAAAGTTAGGTTAGAGCCTTAAGAAATAAGAGATAAAACATGGGCCAAATCCATGGAAACAAAGAATAAGAGAAAAAAGATGAGAGGAGGAGGATGAGGAAGAAAAACATAGATAAAAAATAAAGATAGGAAGGATAATTTTTTTCTCGAACGCACTGAAGGTCTATTAGATTTACTGGTTATAGCTTTCATAACCTATTTTTAACACCCTCACTATGAATTGTTTCCAGAAAACAACAATAAAAATTCTAAATCCTAAAAATACATGCATGTTCTCAATCATCCTTATTTTAACCATTGTCATGTATTTCATGATTTTTAATATATATTTTGTGAGCCTTGAACAAGAGAGAATAAACACGAAAAATTGAAATAAATAAGAAAAAGATTGAAAATAAAATAGTGAAAAATAAAGTGAGCAATGTAATAAAATCAAAGCAAAAGAAAATGATAATAAGAAAATGAGGAAATAAGAAAAAATCAAAAACAAGAGAAAATAAGAAAAATCAAAATATTTGTGTGAGGGTTGGATATTCTTATGCATTTTTTTACTGTCCAAACCATGTTTTCATAATATTTCTAATCCTTCCATGAAATTTCATAATCCTACCCTAGCATAGAAAAAAAAAATTAGGTTAAAATTGATAAATTTAGCATTTTACATGAATTGGTCGACCATTTGGCTTAACCAAATGAACTGGTTGACTATTTATTCATTTCGAGATAAACATATGGAAATTTTGTATGAATCGGTCGACTATTTCAGTTGTCAATTGGACGATAATGACTATAAATGACTAGCTTTTGCTATAAACATATAAATAGCTTCTGTAATTGCAAATTTAATAAAAGAATCAGAATCTATATAATATACAAATTATTCTGAGTGCAAAAACGCATCGAAATCATCAATCCTTGATTATAATCTAATTGATGCTATTAAATATTCATATTCTAGCACAGGAGTATTTAATATCATTCTCACTACACTTAAACACTTTCAAATTCTTTAAGTTTTATCTTTTGAGATACAGAGATATTAGAACTTTAAATTATATTATCCACTCTATTGAAAGAATTAATTGTGATAACAAAATCACACTTGTAAACCTTTGAGAGTTAAGTATAAACTCTTGGTATTTATGAGATAATTTCACCAAGAAAAAATCTTGAAGAGAGCATATTTTAAGTGGAAAAAATATTGGTGTGGATTCATTAAGTGACTATTGTACCCTTGAACTTGACCTAGTGAAGGAATACAATACTCAAGATGGGTTTGGTACTTGATGTGTAAATGTAGACTTGTCGAACCATATTAAAAATCAAGTTTGCAAATTCTCTTCCTTATCTAGTTATTCTAAGCACTTAATTATGTTGTTGGTTATTATATTTATTATGTTTAATTAAATTCAATTGCATTATTTATTAATATTAGTGAAACACTTAATTTGCCCTCTCTTGGGTGTTATAGTTGTCTTATCCTACAAGAACACAAATATCTTAATTGAGAAACTTGAAGCATAAGTCAACACAAAGAACTTTACCCGGTGTCATTTTTTTAGATATAAACTTTTATAAGTGTTAATTAAATTTATTTATTTTTTGATAAAGACTTGTAGTCAGTGCACTAGTTTGAAATCTATATGTGATATTGATATAATCAATATGCTCTATATTAGTATAATTATCAATTCATTGATGAACATATTAACTGAAGGTATTTTCTATTTAACCCTTTCATTTTATTTTATCTAGACATATAAAATATTATTGTTTTTCCTACAAAAATATAATATCAAAGGATAGTCTTGTTATTTACTATCCAAACCATTTGTTTCATAAAATTATCCAACCAATATGATTTTGTTCTTTTTCAACCTTTTAAATAATCTAGATTTCTCATTAGCATTTAAAAAAAAAAAAACCATTCTCATTAGCATAACAATGCTTTTCTCTTTTTCTTTTTGCCTCCTTGGAAAGTATCAATCCAACTTTAATATTGAAATATAGTTTGAAAAACATTAGAAAATTAATTTTATTGAATTATTTCATTTATAACCTGAAATTTTCATAGCAAGTAGCCATGACAATAAAAAATTTAAGTGACCAATTTCATAACCTATGTCCCCATCATTAAAGCTATTGCCAAATAAAATTGGAATTTTATCATTACATATCTAAATTCTATAACAAAAGAATTTGTTTTCTGGAAATGTATAACAAAATTAAACCAACCACTAAAAAGGTTTATTTGGTCTTTATGTGAACTAATTAATTTGACTCATAAATTTTGTTTATATATATATAACTTGCTTTTATAACTATAGTAATTCAAATTCAAGTAAATTATAAATTGTATATTCAATTATGATTGAAAAAGTGTAATTAAATAAAGAATACTTCATATAATAGCATATTTACTTTACAATTCCACTAAATTTAACTAAATCAATATTTATTAATATGAGTATAAAAAATAATGTGATCAAAACCCAATTATCGAACAAATGGCTGAAATGAAAGGTAGCACCTATTTTAGCAATAATCATTAACCGTAACATTAAAAGAAATGATGAATGTTATGTTTATAAGTTTTAGAGCACCTCGAAACTTGGGGAGCAATTCTAACTGTCAATTATATACTTAACAAAGTACCCCATAAAAATTTTTAAGAAAAAACACCATATGAATTGTGAAAGGTATAAGACCTTCCTATAAATACATTAAAGTGTGAGAGTGTCTTACAAAGATAGCAATATCTTATCCTAAAAAATTCAAGATAAAACTTAAGACTGTGTGTTGTGTATTTATCGGATATACATATAATAGTAGTAATACATATGGATTTCTTGTACACAAGTCAAGTATTGAAGATATTTATCTTAATACTATTATGAAATCAAGGAACGCTACATTCTTTGAGGATTTGTTTCCATGGAAAGAAGTACAAGAAAATCATTTATTTAAGAGAATAATTGAGGATAGCTTAAGTAATCATCATTCATTAGAAGATGATAAATTAAAGTTTAAAAAGAGTAGAAGGGCAAAAATAACCAAAACATTTGGTCTTGATTTTTTAACATACTTGTTAAAAAATGAACTTTGAACCTACTCCAAGGCAATGTTTGTTTGGAAGCTTCGTATTGGAAGGAGATAGTTAATAGTAAAATTAAATTCATTATGAATAATCATACATGGAAACTAGTGAATCTTTCTCTTGGAAGTACACCATTAGGCCATAAGTGAATCTTCCTCCTAGAAGTAAACCATTTGGTCATAAGTGAATCTTTAAAAGAAAAATAAAAGTTGATGGCACTATTGACAAATATAAAGCTGGACTTGTTATTAAAGATTTTAAACAACAAAAAGGTTTGGACTATTTTAACATATATTCACATGTATCAAGAATAACTTTTATAAAAATATTAATAGTCATTACAGTTATTAATAAGCTTGAAATAAATCAAATATATGTGAAAACAATTTTTTAAAATGGTGACCTTGACGAGGAGGTTTATATGGAACAATTCGATTCAAATAAGGTCACATTTGGATTTTGGCGTAAAATTATATATTGTCCAGATTTACGCCATGGAGCATCACATTCAATTCGACAATTAGATCAGGCTAAATTTTAACTAGGAGTTTTCAGATATGTTTTTTTTATTGTAAGTTAAAATTTCAAGTTAATAGAAGTTCTACGAGGCATTATGATACAGGTCAGAAGATGCAATATAAATTTTGTTATTTGTTTCTTTTTTACTTGTGGACTTCCTATTTGAAGAGGACTATTTTCCTAATAATGAAAGGATACTCGACAACTAATTTTAGGGCTTCTTTTTAGTTCTACAAGGATCTTTAAATGACAACAATATACTTTTCAAGTGGCAAGGATTCCTTTAATATTCCAAAACCCTTTTCTTACGAGGATTATTTGGCTGATTTTTTCTATTGCACAGTTTTACGCTAACAAACATAATTTTTTATTCAACTATTGAATCAGACTAAAATTTTACCAGATATTTTATAAGGTCTTGTTTTATATCGTGTTTCTAACATTGGAAAGGTCGTGTGATAACGCGGAAGCTACCGTGCGGGATTTATATTAGTTTCCTAGTTGATTTAGGATTTTGTTTTCCTATTTTATATATAACTCTTTTATTATTATTTTTCAGACTTGTATAGGATGTTTCTCATCTATTATAAATAGAGTTATTTAAATTGTACTTAGGTTTTAAGCTTTCAGCCATGATGTTTATAAACTTGTGTTTTGCATAATGCAACACTTTTCTCTTTGGTTAAACAAAGAACAATCAAACTTATCAAAATATAATTGACTTTGTGATGTTCTTCTTTATACTTCTCGTTCATGAATTGATATTCGTAGGGTGGGGGTTCTTATTCCAATAGTGTTGGTGCCTTCGGACAAGTTTCCATTGTATTTTACATCTATAAAACCTGATTCTTTAGCTTTTCGATTTTTTTGTTTAATAAAAAAATATATTTTAAAATAAATTAAATCATAGTTTTTTTTATATAAATATCTATTTTAATTATTAAAAAAACTCAATAAAATAAAATTTTAAAACTACGGCATGCGGATATATAACCATAGTTATCAGACTCGACTTAGGGGTTGACCAGGCCAAGGAGCCGGGTCCCGGGTTACAAGGGTTGACCGGGGTCAACCCGAATCAATCTGGAAAAAATTAAAAAAATATATTTGAAATTTTAATATTTCATATGAAAAAATTAAGAAACAATCCATGTGAATATAGGCTACACATGTTATAAATAATGAAGTTTAAAAGATTATTTCAAAAGGTTTTTTTATCCCACATTGAAAAGATACTATGTTAGTATGTTATCATTTTAAGTTAAAGTATTTAAACCAAATACATTTTTTATCCCACATTGAAAAAACATAATTTTTTTCTTGTGAACATAGAGTATATATACTAAAAGGCTTCAAATCCCACATTGAAAAAATAATTTTTTTTTTTGTGAACATAGAATATATATA
>Ga0307509_10011159_pt1 | contig 10928 bp, 1 predicted proteins | sample 10_EM_MG_FD_202245 | JGI IMG/M metagenome (GOLD analysis project Ga0307509, IMG submission 202245) | Populus trichocarpa ectomycorrhiza microbial communities from riparian zone in the Pacific Northwest, United States - 10_EM | ecosystem: Host-associated > Plants > Roots > Unclassified | place... | reverse complement strand
TTCTTAATAGAGTATTCATTATAATTCTTATTTCTCTTTCTTTTTAGGCCTTTTAAATTAATTTGAATCCAAGACAGGCACCAACATTTGAAACAAACGAATATATTTTCCATCTAACTTGAAACATCGTTAACTAAGGACCAAATTAGCAAATAAACAAATGCTTTCTATATTAATTTAATTATCTGTTTAAGAAAAATACTTGCTCGTTGAAAATAATCATTTTGCATGAAATAATCAATATGTTATTACAAAAAAAAAATAAAAAATTAAGGATACATAATACAATGTTTGCGTTTTCTTTTGGTCTCATTTACTTGTGTGGAAGGATAGTAGAAATTATTTTTTAAAATACTTTTTGTTTAAAATAATATTAAAATAATATATTTTTTATTTTTAAAAATTTATTTTTAATATCAATATATTAAAATGATATAAAAATATAAAATTAAAAAATTAAAATTAAAAAATCTTTAAAAAATCAGTTAAACAGCAACGCGAGAAAAAAAAGTCTATCCAGCAAAGAAAATGGTAGTCTTTCCATTCATTGAATCACAAAAATTTAAGCATAAAAATGAAAAACAGTGATTCCTTGATCAAGGGCTGTTGACTTGTGACAAAAGTATAAATTTGCTGGGGTCGGTGAAACAACTTTGAGAAAGTAGCGTAATATAGCTCTTAATTGCAGTCCTTGTCAATGCCATTCATGTGATTAGACCACAGTCGCTAGCTTTGTACTGTGTTCTGGTTTACCAATCAATTCACGTCAAAAGTAAGAAAAAGATTGCTATCCTGCCAATTAGTGGTGTTTTTTTTAGTGCAAACCGTATTTGGGGTGGAAGGGAAAGGTCAAAGCAGAAAGCATGAATGAAGGAATGAAAGAATTGAGTGTTCTTTTTCGTTGGATTGAATGAAGGTAAAATCAATAATCACATTTTCCCATCTTTCCATATCTTGAAAGAAATTCGATGGGAAAATGCATTGATCTAAATATGAAGCATAATCTTTTTTCAGAACAGTGTAATTTTACCAGCTAATGTCAGTAATCGACAATCTTATCACTGAAGGCCTATACATGTTAAGATGATACTATACAAGAACAGTAGCAGGTTTTTTCAGACTGCGGTGATTACAGAATATGCTGAAAATAGCTTACTAGTGAGCAGCAAGGCTACTTCGAGACACTCTTGTAATGATGAGACATCGATCCTCAGAGGGAATGTATGTGTTTAACTCTCTGGATCGCTTGCTTCACCTTTGTTGATGGTTCTTCGTACAAGATGGCAGGGTTATCAAACTCAGATGCCAAACTCTTCTCACCGAGGAAAGCTCGAAAGGAGTCCGTTACTGAATAAGAAAGAGAATCGAGGTTGTATCCTCCCTCCAAGAAAAACACGCATCGGCCACCACATAGATCTTTTGCCAGTTCCTTAATATTAGAGGCAAGCGTGTAGTATGTTCCTGTTGTAAATTGAAGACTCCCCAGTGGATCCAGAACATGAGCATCATACCTGGAAAAAATTCGCAATACATGCTTTGTTCAGTCTATTATTTTTAATAGTAGAAACACAGTTCCAAACCTCAATTACGGGACGTTAAGACTATCATATATATATTTAGTTCAACTAAATTTGCTATTTAGAATTTGATCAGATTGCTTATGAAAGACTTTTGAAACATTCACAAATAACTGATGCAGATGCATGGTCTGCACAAAAGCATGTTCCATGACATTTAAACTGTAGCAAAGCGTCAAGATGACTTTATCCATGAAAAAAGGATCAAGCAACTAAAATAAACATGCAATTTCCAGATGCATGCTACATCGCATCATTTTGGAAAACACAGTTTTCAGTGAAACAGGGAAATCTGTTGCTAAGTCAAGGATGGCAACTCACCCAGCAGAAACAAGAATAATATCTGGCTTGAACCTTTGAGCACTTGGTACGATGACTTCATCAAACACAGTCCTCATGGAAATGTCACCTGAGCCTCCTGGTAGAGGCAGATTTAAAGTTGTACCTTCACCATCTCCATGACCTATCTCGTCAATTTTACCAGTACCTGGATAGCTTCCATCCTATACCCGTTAAGAGAAAAATAGGATTCAAGTGGTTAGTGGGCACATTTTGTGTTAGACCATGTTCATATCCAGCAGCAGAGATCCAGCTGGAATTATGGCATTGGGCAGGCAAAGTCCAAGAACATGCTACAAGTAATCTTGCTGCGTTGGCTAAGTATACTAATCAGTTAATCACATATTTTCTGCCATTTAGCATGTCTTTTGATATGCATATATGCTCCCTTATCCTAATATCATTTGTGTATCTTACCATTTTGGGAATCAAAATGTTTGTCCTGATCTTCTCTTTCACTTTTAACAATAAAATATTTGAAAATTTAACCAAACAGTCCTTAGTAGCATGAGAACACAGAAAGAACTCAAAATAAATGGACAGACAAAAGATCAGGAAACAGGGAGTAAGACAACATTAGTTGGTACACAGCAGATATTAAAACAAATACTCTGAAGACAAGACGGCTTTCATTATTTTAAGTTTTAAAATTTCTACCTCGAACATAAAGCTAATTACCGAAAGTGAAAGGAAAAACATAAATAAATAAAAGAAAAGATGCTTTTTATATCACATCATTTTTCGTCAAACCTCAATTTTTTGCCAGGGGAAAAATGTCAAACCTAAACAATCTTTAACCACTGACATAGAATGACATTTCACACCTGGTGAGCTAAGATTTTATGACTCCTTTTATCTTGAAAAAGGGATGTGTTGAACATTTGAGGTAACAACACATGCACTCATCACTGTTTAAAATTCCTACTAAAGCTACCATACTAAACCCGTATGGTAGGTTAAGTTTTTGTTGAACAAACAAGCACACAGTTTATTTTCATAATCACTTGATTATCTACAGTTCTTCAACAAGGAAACAAAAACTTATTCTAATCAAATATATGCTTGAGATATCCACTTGACTAGATTTTTTTTCTTTCCAACATCAGACATTCCAAATCAGTGTTTAAATATGAAATTCATGCTCCGAATGAGACATTACAGATGGCAAGAGGAAGAAGACATTGAGATTAGCAAGATACCAAAATTGCATGTGAATAGCAACAAAAAAATGTATTAACTCCAGATAAATTATAGCTTACTTGGTGAGTGGACAGGAAGTATATATCTGGATCATCAAAAAATGCATCATTCGTCCCATTCCCATGGTGAACATCAAAATCAATGATAAAGACTCGTTTTAATCCATGCACTAGTTGAGCATGACGAGCTGCAATGGCCACATTGCCAAAAACACAAAAGCCCATAGGCCCTTTTGGAATAGCATGATGCCCAGGAGGTCTGATCAAAGCAAATCCTGTAGGTGGATTCTGGCTGCAATTAGATGCTGCAACCTGACATATGACAGAAGATTTTTCCTGATAGTCAATAAAGGAACTTTCCTATCTTTACAAGTACCATCTTGCTTCAAAAACAACAAATTTAAATATCAACGTATAAATAGTGTTTTAGAAATTAGGGTCAACAAAGCTGGATTTCATCGAGTGAAATGAACATTGAACAGAGAAGATTATCATAAAGAGACTAACATTCCAGGAAGATTATCATAAAGAGACTAACATTCCAGGTTGAGACATCACCACTGAATCGACCAAGGTTAGTCCTGCTCCAGCTGCCACAAGTGACTCCCGGAACGTCTGCATCATAATGTCTTGATAAGAAAGAGTATGACAAATAGCACATATTGTTAATTAAAACAAAGAACTTGTATTGAAGCACCAAACTCTCCCTCATAGAAAGTGGTTATACAATCTAATGATTGAATACATATCCAGTCATTGATATTTTTTTTCAAGAGAGGTAACATAATATAATAGCACATATCCTATTTTTATCATAAGAAACGGAAAGCCATTAGGAAAAAAAAATTGCATCTATACTCTAAAGTCAGCAAGAATTCACAAGCCCAAAAACAGAAAAGCAGAAACACCTAAACAAATGTACTCACAGTGGCAGTAGCATATGTTGGTCCAGACCCATCGATATAAATAATGCCCTGTTCTGAAGCTTGATCCATAGCCTAAGTAAGAATGACCAATAGAATTAGTCATTGAAGTAACAGTATTTAGCCTAAAAGACAGACAGACAGACACACACACACCCACACACACAGAGGGAGAGAGAGATTGCAACCACCTATAGTGGTCTGGAAAAGAAATAAACAATAAAACAGAAGGGGTTATCTATGTAACAGGTTCTTTCACCTTTGCAAAATGTTTTCATGTTTCTATGATCCTAAGAATAGCCAAGACAAAAAACAGAGGAGGGAAAAAACAGCAGAGAGAGAAGATGGTCAAGGCAAAACTACCTTCTCAAGGCCTGCTACATAAGCTCTGGCATGAACATTTGCAATGTCATCCAGTGAAGCAGGCTTGAAATCTTGAAGTTCAATGATCTCAGAACCACGAAACTGAATTCAGAAAAAAAAAAAAGTACTCAATACACTTAACCAGGTAAGAAATGGTTCCATTCTTGATACATACCATTGAAAAAGAATGAGAGATTGAACTTCTCAAAATTTCCATGATTTTTCATTTGTTATAAACAGATGATCCTTTTAGTACATTTCAGTTTTTCATCAGTTTGTAAAGCAATTTTACCCAGCATTGCTGTTTGTTATGCAAGGTTTTAAGAGAGATCTACACAGATTGCATTAGTAGGTCATTCTCAAGACTTGCACTAACAAAATTGTGCTTGGGAGTCCAAAAAATTCTACTTTGCAACACAAAATGGTCACTCTACCAGGGCTTTGCTGAAAGTAAAAGTTATTATTGTTAACTAGTAAAGAAGAACAGCAGTTTTAATGCTAAGAAAAGAGGAAGCAATATGATCCATGAAACATGAAAATAGAAAATAAAATCTGCAAAGAAAAAGCTTATATATACATCCTACCCAACAAATTTTTATTATGCAAGGAAAACTTTATATATGATATAGATAGAATGATTTTTGCATACTAAATAAAATGTAAGCATATTCACAGGCTGATTCCTTCCCTTAATTTTATAGACAAGTCATTCTAGAAGAAACCTTAATTCTATTCACAGTAAACCAATGATTTTAGAGAAATTCTCTTATATATGCGAGCACGAGCACACACATCAGCATGGCTAGAACACTCTTCTTTTATCATAGAATAGTTATTAGAGGAAAGCTCCAAGGCCATTTGTTAACTTTCAGGGATAAAATACAAAAACTTCAACAATGGCGAGTTTTATAGCTCTATCAGGGGAAAAAGATAAAAATAACAAGTAAGACGATAAAATGAGCATAGATTGAAAATCATAAATAAGAGCATCACATTATAATTATATATATATATATGGAAAAATATAATAGTAAAAAATCCGACAGCTACCTTTGATGTGAGTTCTGCCTTTTCAAGAGCACTCACGATTGCAGGAACTCTAAGATAGGATTCGGGATGTGCCTCCTGTTAGTGAAAAAAATGGAGAAAAATCCATGAACAAAGTAAAAAAGGGAAAAAAAACTACAAAGAGAACCCATGCTCTAACTGTAAAGAAGCAACACCACGGTAAATCAAGAAGTTACTCCCTACGCTGCAAATTGTTTGGCCCTGTACAGTATTCCAACTTTATGTAATGGGACTTGCAGTTGTCATTTCTTCCAGTGTCATAAATTGTACTGAATTTCAAGATCTTCCAATCTTAATGTGACTAGGTATGCTTACGTTTTTTAAGTTTCAGAACCCAAGTATGCTAAAGAAGCACCAAAAAAGGATGGACAAAGCCCCTTCAAATCAGGTTTAATTTGCTCGCTTTATGATAGAATAAAGAAAAGATTATAAAGGTTGACATGCTCATAACACAAGCCATAGCCAGACTTGATGTATCTTGTTCCCAGAACAAGACAGGCATGTCTCAGAAATGAAACCTTCACAGTTGTAAAGACTCCATAGCACATTAGAACATCCATAATATGAAAGCATAGCTCAGCTGAAGATACCTGGTTATGACCCATGGCAGGCGCAACACTATAAATTACTCGTGCATCAGTTAACTTTTCAATCAGTGGATCCTTGTCTAAACTATATGAGCAAGAAATAGAAAATCCACTGCGCTTTGTGCAGAACTGCCTTCGCAAAATCGAACGCCTCTGAAAATATCTGCACCCTGCAGATTGAGAACCAAAAACAAGCCCCTTATAGCTCTTCTGCTAGTACAGATGATCCCGCACCAAAAATAAAATGTTCCCTTAAAAAAAAAAGAGCAAGCTTTTTCTTTCTTGTTGAGAAATATCATACATGATAACATCAAATGCCACAAAAATCCGGCATGAATAACTAAAGCACCTCCAATCAAATAATAGCTTATCGAGATATTTATCTTGTAATAATCTTAATAATGAATTACATAACATGATATTAAGTGATCAATTTTACCATTCTTCTCAACAAAAGCATTTACTTTGAGCAACCATTAAAACAACAAAAATTTCAAGAATTGAACAAACCAACAAGCCTAATCTGTTTATCCCAAAGAATTATATATTTCAACTATAACAATTCAATCACAACAACCAGAATTTACTATAACAAGTTGAAAGAGACATTATAACAAAAACCCAGATTTACAAAAACAGGAAAAAAAAAAGGCAATTAAAATTGTTGAATTTATACATTATAATTTTCCAAATACAGCTAATTATTCACAACCCGCCACCAATAAACATCAGTCCACTTTTCTTTTCTTGTAAAGATACTTCCTTTCATTGAATAGCAACTAAATTACCATTAAGTACAAAATTTGAGAAAGGAGGAAAGGGTTACCTGCAAAATATGGAAGGCGGAAAGTTTGAAGCTCCATTGAGGTGGATAAGTGAGCTTGTGGCGCTCAAACCTGTAATATTTTGTATGTCTTTTTTTTTCCTTCTTTTCTTTCTATGGCCCGTTGTTTGTTATTTTTTAAAATGCTTCTTGTTCAGGGTAATAATAATTTTTTTATTTTTAATATTAATACATTAAAAAAATTTAATTTAAAATAAATAAATAAAATATTTTTAAAACATAAAAAACAAACTATAATTATTTTATAGCATTTTATTTTTGACCCGAGAGATGTAGCATAATTTTTCTAGTTATCATCGTAGGCCTGAAATTATTTTTGTTTTTCCGAAAATGTCATTTGTGCTAGCTTGTATAGAGATTTTTCATTTTCTAGAAAATAAAAAATTATAGAAAACATAATTATTAAGTGAAAATAAAAATTATTTTCTTTAAAAAAGTATTTTCTAGCTCTTAAACTTTTTTAAAAAGTTTTTGAAAAACCCACCAACAAAAACTTATTTTTCATGTTTATCTGTAATAAAGAAAAGACAAGGACATTGTTTGATTTACGTGATTTATATTTTTTAAGGAAAAAAGAAAAAATAAGTGTACTAATTATAAGTTTTATAAAATAAAAAGAAAGGGTCTTGTCTAGCTTGCCTGTAATTTAATTAAAGAATAGAAGATAAAGAAAAAACACATGAATCACGTATAGTTTTTATTTTTATTTTAATAAAATAAGAAATAGATAATTGACAAAATAATTTTATGACTTTTTCAAAATTGAAGAAATATAAAATAATGGTCTTAAGAAAACAGTTTCCAATTATCTTTTAAAGAAATTCTGTCTTTTTTTTTATTTTTGCTTTTTAAATGTTTTTGGTAAACAATGAAAATTAATTATAATAAACATGCTACTTAAACTTTATCATATTTTTATCTTTGGTACTTGATTTATATTATGGTAATTTTTATTTTTAAAATATTTTTTATTTGAAAAATAATATTAAATTGATGTTATTTTAAGTATTTTTTAATATTTTTAATTTAATAATATCAAAAATTAAAAAATATTTTTTTAAAAAAAAAACATCAATTCTCATGCAAGTCACGGTTGTTACAAAGGGGCATTCATCGCAATAATATTGTCATTTGTTTTTTTTTTTTTTAAATATAAGCCAAAGGAACTCATTAATGAAACAGCATAACAAAGCTCACGACCGACGATAAAAAAGCAAAGACGAGAAAAAAGCAAAGTACAAAAATATCATTAATTTCGTTTGTCAACGAGAGTGAATGGGTCTTACTTTTTTGGTGCAAAAGAGACACACAAAGGCCCATAGAAAAAGCTTACCCTCCTATTATTAATTATTATTATTAACATATATTAAAATTTCTTGGAATTTCACAATAACAATTAACAGTAAAATGCTAAGTCTTTTTACAATTAGATTCTAAAGATTATTTTTTTCAATTTTATTACTTAATATTAATTTTAATGGGTATTGAACTTTATAATTTATTTTCTATAGTGTTAAATTAGTTTTATGCAAAATTCCTTTCAACTTTACCTACAAAAAAATTATTTCTATTCTTTTTGTACTTGTGATGGGTTAACAAGAATCTCTGGTGACAATAAAAAAAGATGTTTTATCACAGTTTGTTAACATAAAGACCTTACTATTTTCTATACAGTATGAAGATTCTAATTTTCCATGCGTGCTCCAACCATAAACTATCTCATACACAACAAAAACATTGACAATCTACATAAAAAATGCCTTCATTTGAAAATTCTGTTTTCTTGAGACATTATACGTCAAAGTTTTGTATGACCACAACTGCTTCAACTCATCAATCAAATGTTAAGGACAAACATCTATTTTTCTACCCGGACTATTAGGATTGAGTATGACTATAAATAAGAACAGAACTCTGGTCCCATACACATTCTCGATAACAAGTGTTAAACTGTGAATATTACTGGCTAAAAAGAATATGATGTAAGAAATAAATTAAATAGATTGAATCTGTCTGTACATAACCCAACATGTAAATTTTATTATTCTATTGAAAACTGATGATGCACATTATTAAACTGTTTACACACTTCACAATTAGAACGGTGCATCGTGATCTCATCCACTGCACTATATGAATGATGTTATATTATGTGCTTAGTAGTCTTTGGATAATTGAATAATATTTCTGGTGAATACTAAGAGAAATAAAAAGGTAATATTTTATCAATAAAAATCATTATTATTTACCAATAAATTTTATTTATCGATATTTTTATTTTTATTTGAAATTTTTTTGGTAGTTTATTTTTTGATACTGGGAAGTTTTGAAGTGTTGGTTTAATTTATTTGTTTAATGCTTGAAATGTGAAATTACGAGACCAACAACGTTGATGTGAAAAAAATATGCTATCCGCTGTCGACAATGGTACACACACAGTTAAGAAGTTCATTGCCCATCACACAATGTCTGAATTCAGTCTTATCATAATTGTTTTTTTCAGTCTTATCATAATTAATCGGCTAGGTTGATATTGCTATACCTATAATTAATATAGTGATATATGGAGCATTCTGCATACATATTGTTTAATTTCCTAGGAGGTTAATAATGTCACACGTCCCTGTATTTATTATTATTATATTATTATTATTTTGTCTTTATATCAATTCTATATGTTAAATTTTTGTTATTGATAGCTCATTCTGTCAATTGATATATATATTTTGGTCCTCAAGATTTATCAAGACTTTAATTTTGTTTCCTATATTTTATTTTTCTTACAAATAAGTTCTTAATTATTTTTTTTGGTACTTATATTTTAGATTAAATGAAATTTAGTTCCTAAATGGTTTTTTTTTAATTAGTTGTCTAGCTACATGTCAAATCTTAAACTTGGTCAAAATTATGAAAATAGATATATGATATTGTAGGCAATGAAATCTTAAAATTTCAAAATTATCAACTTAAAAAAATTGAGACAAAATACAAGAAAATAAATTTAAAAAAGATAAGAGAAGAAAAATATTCTCATAATATTTTATTTGATATTATAGGAAACAAAAAATCTTATTAAAATATGAATTATTATTATTATTTCCTAGATCACTAAAGTGATTTTACTTTAATTTTGATTCTTTTCTCATATATATTATCATAAACATAGGATTTTTTTAATAAAAATATATTTTTTTATAATTTAAAATGGATTGATGGATAATATAAGAGTTAAGAGGATCTAACTAGATATACTCACTGAAAACTAAGAATTTAATTTTCTATAATATTATATATTTATTTCACAAGTTTGACCAAGTTTAAGATTTGACATGCAAGAACTTAATTAATTGAAGAAAATTATTTAGGAACTAATTGCATTTATTGTAAATTATAATAACAAAAACACTTCAATTAAGGACTTATTTGTCAGAGAAATAAAATATAAGAACAAAACTAAAATCTTTTAGAAAGTATGGGACCAAAATAAACATCAATGAAATATTTCGTCTCATGTATATGCCATTATTTAACGACGTTAACGTAAGGATCTAACAATGATAAAAATATAATATAAAATATTGGTATAAAGACAAAAAAAAAAAAAAAAAAGTGCTTAATACGACATTAACCCATTTCCTAACGGGACGTGAAAAAGCCTACTGTATTACTCCTTTTTTGTCGTACCAAAGAAAGTACCGAAAAGAAAAGCCCTGCTCTCTTCTTACTCGTATTATTGCAATGAAAACAGCTAAGGGTCTGATGTATACTAGATAGGCGGGGCGGGCCAGATAAATCATTATTATTATTATTATTATTATCTTTAGAAATGTTCTATAATAAAAAAGCGAGGATGATCGATTATCGTGTGAATGTAATAAATACAATATGGAACTCTTTTTGGATAGACTCGACTGGAATCCCTTGTTTATCATGATCAATGGATGCCTTCATGGTATACCCTTCATGTACTTGAGGTTCAGATTCCAAAGAATTCCAACCATTAATTATAATATTCTTAATATAATTTA
>Ga0307509_10011158_pt1 | contig 10928 bp, 11 predicted proteins | sample 10_EM_MG_FD_202245 | JGI IMG/M metagenome (GOLD analysis project Ga0307509, IMG submission 202245) | Populus trichocarpa ectomycorrhiza microbial communities from riparian zone in the Pacific Northwest, United States - 10_EM | ecosystem: Host-associated > Plants > Roots > Unclassified | place... | reverse complement strand
CGTTCGGTACCCCCCCCCCCCCCCCCCCCCAGTGCCTCAGCATACACAACGCCACGCCCAAGGAAATATCTGTGAGCCGTGTAATCACGTAGGTGTGTCGTACAGCAGATAGACGTGTGTGATTGCATAGGATAGTGTATCCTATTATCCAATACCACGCAATCAGTTGCACTAATGTCCCATTCATGTCCAAACCGGCAGCAACCATTTCCATGGTCCTGGGATACGCGACTCCGAGTGCTATAAATTCTCTAGCTGCTTCCCTCTAGTAACAAATGATATCCGGGAGTCGATCTTTATTATAGCACAATACCGGTAAGAGCGGTTGAGTAGATATATGCTCATCAAACCCGGCGAGAACCCTGGACGTAAGTGTTTCGGCATTCCCCGCAGTGCCCCTGCTTGTGCGGACACCACAGTAAAAAGAACCATATTCTAGAAGGGGCATTATTGAGGGACTCGAGCGAAGAGTTGGTGAAAGGGCCACGATATATCTAGGACTCACGTATGGCTAGCCCTCGGCGATTGAGTGAGGATTATAAAATAGAGCCGAATCGTCCGGGGGTGTTTCGGAAGGGTAGAGTGAGTTAGTCTGACTGTGGACGAAAATCCCTCGACAGTCACAGGCCTTAGACAAGATGACAGGAGTGTCTGTAGCACTAGTACGATTTCCGCATATAGATACGCAAACCCTATCTCCACTCCTGATGCCTGACAGCTTCTCCTGCGCGGACAAGCGCCGTTCTAAGTACAACAACCGCAATAGCACCTTCACTCCGAGTACCACCCCGTTTCCCTTCTGCTCCTTCAGTCCAGTAAGAATTACCGTGCGCGCATCGGTCAGCCCATTCCCTCCGCCACCTATTCAAATTTCTTGCCTCCCTGACGAAATGTAACCTCCCGTAGGATAGCGTCGATTTTTAACGAAACGAGGAGAGATCTATACACAATCTTTCGTGAGTATATTTCGCCGATAAGGGGGAAACCAAATCCTACTACGCACATATCAGACATCTTTTCCATAATGGCGCTCACAACACCAGCCTATAAATCATCACTCATCCCCTCTAGCTTGTCGTCCCTAGCTACCCTTATCCCTAGATAATCCCCATTACCGTCTCTTCTTGCTGAACACGAAAGCAGTGGCACAAGCACGCGACTGCGATATCTTCCTGCCTTGCCTAATCGCACAACCTGTCGATCACTGGGGAACTGGGATTTCTCCCCGTCAGTGACACTCGCTTCTTTCAAAGCACCCACTCACGTCAAGTATGTCTTACCCACTCCCAAGTTCCCGGAGGAGAACAAGACAGCCTGATCAGTTTCACCCCATCCCCCTTGCACTTCCGAAACCCGCTGTTTCCAAAAGCCAATCTCTGGCACGGTCAACTCGGTTGATGCGCGTGGTGTCTGTCATCCGGCGAGGAGTGACCTAACGCATAATCTGCGCACCCCCGTCGGATCCATGAACGATTCTGTTGTAGCTCCCGATTATGTTCCCGCAGTTGGAATTGCTGTCGCCGAATTTGATTAATCGTGTATACGCAATCCGAGCCACGATGCCCTGTCCAAAATGTTGGTTTAGTATAGGAATAAGCATGAAAAGCGAAATGTAGGGGGAGTGGGGGGGAGTTTGCAAACCCCCTGTCGGCAAAGCTGATGAAAAGCGGAGCGATGTGGCTGCTCTTGTGGCAACAACCTGCCGTCCAATCATATCCATGCCAAGGAATACCAACCCAGTTGTGGCTTCGACAGGTTCTGGGGGCCTGGCTCCGCATTGCAGATCACCTTAGAGCACAATACTGTTCTATGCAAACATAAGGCACTGTAGTGTATTATACTTGTACAGCCATTCGACAAAATTCTCCGTGAGAATATTGTGAAACCCCTTGCAATTGAAAAATCGAACAAGACTGGGCAGTGTGTTCTACACTTGTTTCCAAAGTTCTCATATTTCACCGAGCACGAACCAGAATAAAGAAATGTACATACAAGTGTGTTTAGCGGCACAAGAACAAGGGAGATATCCGGAAAGCTAACTCGCAATATTCCATAGCTTCCTTTTGCTCCTAAAACTAGATTCCCTCTATAAATCTTAATTGCTCGGCAACCGGCAACCAAATACGGCGGGGTGTCAAATAAACTCGAACACTTTTACCTCCCAACCAAATGCCCCATCTCAATTCCAGCAATAATAATTCAGGTAATCTCAACTATAGAAATAAAAAATAAACTACACTTAAGATTTTGTATACTATTCTTCAGCATCAATTACAGCCTTCGTCCTCTGGGACATGGAGGCAAGCTAAATAGACTTGCTCCCGGAGGGAAAAGGAGCTACCTCGGGGGAGAAAAATATTCCGTACCATTTTGGTTAAGTTGCGATATAAAGATATTAGCCTTTATTTTAGACGGGGCGGGAAACCGGATCCACCTCCCGACCACTTCTCATTCAACTGCCGGATCTTCCATTCGCGAACGTAGATATAGGATAGGAAACAACGCCTAGGTGCCAATTAAAGATTCGGATGGAGCGACATTAATACCAATTTGCCGGTGAAATTTTCCTCCCATCACTGTATGGTAGGGTAGGGTAGGAGGCAGACACAGTACCGTACAGTGCCATACACTGGCCCATAAAGGCCATTCCAGAGTAACGGAATTGCTCAAGTTTTTGTAGTATCATACCATAATATATATACGGTGTACCGGGGCTACAGCTAATATCATACCCCGCAAATACTCCCGACAAGGCTGCCAACTCACGACCCCATATATTTACACAATATAGTTTAGCTAGCCCACACCAACGCCGCCTGCGCCCCGCCGCTGCAACCAGTAGATCATTCGCCGGCATTAAAAGGTATCCGGCAAGCTAAGGTTAGGGTTGTACTTAAAACGATTTAGAACACCCTCCCCTGTTGTGGTCCAGGGGAAAGATTGGAGTACGGTAGTCTATAAAGGGGGCGGCCGGGGACCCCTTAGCCGCAGTGAAGGGAGTTATCGGGAGAAGATAAACTAGCGACTCACGAATTTAGGATGGGCTTCAAGCTTGCCACCCATCAATTGTACCAAATTATTTGCCACAAGCGGTAGCTTAATATACACCATCATCCGCAAATATAAGACGTATACTACAAAGAACGGAACACCGGGAATGGAGAGGGAGAATATGGCGATAGGACCAGATCTAACCAGAACCCCAAAATAAGGAACACGCGGAGTGAATCAAAAATTAGATAAACAGTCATAGCTAGAAGAAACTAGTAGAATACCCTTAAAAATGCCCATTTTCGTCTAAAGAATTCACACAGCAACCCCCCGCCTAGCAATGGCTATGGAATAAGCACGTATCTAGTAACAGGGAAGGAGGAATATCCGAATATAAAGGAGAAAGGTGAAAGGACGAAAAAGAGAGGCGATTACAGAACACAGGTCGAGCGCAAACAAAGAGGCCCACTAGTGGTTGCTAGGGTGTGTTTTAGTTTTCGTTAGGCAGGGAAAGAGCCTCCGAGCCCGGACAGAAAAGAGTCGGGACCACCAGGGTCGATATATTGAGGGGCGGTGAACTGCGGACTTGGAATGAAGATCATCTCGTTCTGGCAGGGTCATCGCAACTCCGTCATGCCCCTCGAGGAGAGGTAGCGAGAGTGGGGGATGGTTCCCGTTATCAGGGATGGCAGGACGGATGTCATTCCGTTTCAAAGGCATCTCTACTACCTCGTCACCCTCCGCAGCCAAGGGGCTTCGGCCATCCTGGATGTCTGCGTGGTTGGTATTAACGTGCTTTTCGTTCCAAAAACACCCTTACTATCTCCTCATGCCCAGCCGAAGCTGCCCAACAGAGTGGTGTTTTGCCAGATTTGTCTGCCAAATCGGGGTTGACGCCGTCTCGTTCCAAAAGCAACTTTACTACTCCTTCATGTCCTCTCTCAGCCGCCCGCGATAGTGGGGTCCGGCCATATTCGGTGTCTGCGGAATCGGGATTGACGTCCTTTCGCTCTAAAAGTGCCTTTACTATCTCCTCATTCCCCTTCCAAGCCGCCCAACTAAGTGGTGTTTTGCCAAATCTGTCTGCCCAGTCGGGATTCACGTCCTCTCGTTCCAAAAGCATCTTTACTGCCCTCCTATGGCCTCGCATTGCCGCCCGCAAGAGTGGCGTCCGGCGATATTTGGTGCCTGCGCGATCGGGATTCACGTCTTTTCTCTCCAAAAGCGTCTTTACCACCTCCTCATGTCCCTCCACAGCCGCCCTACCGAGTGGTGTCATGCCAGATTTATCTGTCAGATCGGGGTTGACGTCCTTTCGGTCCAAAAGTATTTTTACTACCCTCCTATGGCCTCGCATTGCCGCCCGCAAGAGTGGCGTCCCACCATATTCGGTGTCTGCGCGATCGGGATTGACGTCCTGTCTCTCCAAAAGCCCCTTTACTATCTCCTCATGTCCCTCCCAGGCTGCCCAACCGAGTGGTGTCATGCCAGATTTGTCTGTCAGATCGGGGTTGACGTCCCCTCGGCCCAAGAGCAGCTTTACTACCCCTTCATGCCCCCTCTCAGCCGCCCGCGAGAGTGGTGTCCGGCCATATTCGGTGTCTGCATGATCAGGATTGACCTCCTTTCGCTCTAAAAACAGCTTTACTATCTCCTCATGCCCCTCCCAAGCTGCCCAACTCAGCGGTGTCATGCCAGATCTGTCTGCCCGGTCGGGTTTCACATTCTCACGTTCCAAAAGCACCTTTACTAACTTCTCGTGCCCCTTCCAAGCCGCCCAACCGAGTGGTGTCTTGCCTGATTTGTCTTTCCAGTCGGGGTTGACGTCCTCTCGTTCTAAAAGCATTTTTACTACTCCTTCATGCCCCCCCTCAGCCGCCTGCGAGAGTGGGGTCCGGCCGTATTCGGTGTCTGCATGATCGGGATTGACCTCCTTTCGCTCTAAAAGAACCCTTACTATCTCCTCATGCCCCTTCAAAGCGGCCCAACCAAGTGGTGTTTTTCCAAATCTGCTTGCCCCATCGGGATTCACGTTCCCTCGTTCTAAAAGCGCCTTTACTATTTTCTCGTGCCCCATCCAAGCCGCCCAACCGAGTGGCGTCTTGCCAGATTTGTCTGCCCGGTCGGGATTGACGTCCTCTCGCGCCAAAAGCATCTTGACTACCCCCTCGTGCCCTCCTTCTGCTGCCCGCGAGAGTGGCGTCCGGCCATATTCGGTGTCTGGATGATCGGGATTAACCTCCTTTCGCTCTAAAAGCACCTCTACCACCTCCTCATGCCCCTCCGTAGCCGCCCAACCAAGTGGTGTTCTGCCAAATCTGTCTGCCCAGTCGGGATTGACGTCCTCTCGTTTCAAGAGCATCTTTACCACTCCCCCATGCCCCCTCTTAGACGCCCACGAGAGCGGCGTTTGGCCATTTTCAGTGTTTGGATGATCGGGATTGATTCCCCCCCGTTCTAAAAGCATCTTTACTATCCCTTCATGCCCCTCCCAAGCCGCCCAACCGAGTGGTGTCTCGCCAAATCTGTCTGTCCGGTCGGGGTTGACCTCTCGTTCCAAAAGCATCTTTACTACCCCTTCATGCCCCTCCTCAGCCGCCCAAGAGAGCGGCGTTTGGTCATATTCGGTGTCTGCGTGATCAGGATTGACGTCTCTTCGTTCCAAAAGCATCTTTACTATCTCCTCATGTCCTTTCCAAGCCGCCCAACCAAGCGGCGTTTTGCCAAATATGTCTGCCCAGTCGGGGTTGACGTCCTCTCGTTCCAAAAGCATCTTTACCACTCCCTCATGCCCCCCCTCAGCCGCCCAAGAGAGCGGCGTTTGGTCATATTCGGTGTCTGCATGATCGGGATTGACGTCTCCTCGTTCTAAAAGCACCTTTACTATCTCCTCATGCCCTCTCCAAGCTGCCCAACCCAGTGGTGTCTCGCCAAATCTGTCTGTCCGGTCGGGATTCAGGTCCTCTCGTTCTAGAAGCATCTTTACCACTCCCTCATGCCCCCTCTCAGCAGCCCACGAGAGCGGCGTCCGGCCATATTCAGTATCTACATGATCGAGATCAATGTCCTTCCGCTCCAAAAGTATCCTTAATATCCCCTCATGCCCGCCCATAGCCGCTAACAAGAGCGGAGTCCGTCCACCATTGGTGTCCCCCATGTTGGGATCGACCTCCTCCCGTTCCAAAAGTATCTTCGCTGTCCCCTCATGTCCTCGCTTGGTCGCCCACGCGAGTGGCGTCCGGCCAGATCCAGTATCTGCATGGTTAGGATTGACGTCTCGTCGCTTCAATAGCACCTTTATGACCTCCTCACGCCCTCTTTGGGCTGCCCAAGTGAGAGCTGTATTCCCCATGAAGTCGACCGCGTTAGCGTCCCATTTCTTCATCTCCAATAAAGGAGTAAGAATCTCCACGATTCCGAGAAGGGCTACTCCATGCAGGCCTATAAATCCGCTAGGTTCTCCTTCCATCAGATTTAAGTATGCACCCCGGCCTATATGTCGATAAGTGTTCAATAACAATAGTTGGGCAGATATATGCTCATCAAATCTATCGAGAAGCCTTAGTGCAAGTATTTTGACATTTTCCGTCATCCCCCTTCTTGTGTGCTCCCCCCAGTAAATAGAAGCGTAATCCAAAAGGTGGATTCTTGAGAGGTCCGAGTCCACAGTTGGCGAAAGATCCCTGATACATTCAAAATTGAGATATGTCAGGCAAACCTCCGCAATTGTCGAGTGGGGGCTATGGAATAGGGTAGGATTGCTTGAGAGATGTTCCTGCAGAGTCAAGTGCACCAGTCGGACTGTGGACGAAGACGCCTCGAAGGTGAGAAGACCCAGACAAGATGATATGATAGCCCGTATCGTAGGAATGTTTTCCGGATCCAGATCTGTAGATCCTATCTCCACTCCCAAGGCATGACAGAGCTCATCGGCCCGTAATGGCCTCTCCGAATACAACACCCACATCAGCGCCTTCAGCCCGAGTCCCGTCCTCTCTCCCTTCTGCGCCCCCAGCCGGGTTAGGGTTGACGTGTAGGCATCGCTCAGTCCGCTACCCCGCATCGTATCCTCAAGTTTCTTTTTTCTCTGAGCAACTACCTCCTCTACCAGGATGGCCTCAATGGTCAGCGAAACAAGGAGGAATCTACACGCAGTTATTGGTAAGTATAGATTGCTAATAGAGGGGAAACCCAAATCCCTCTACGCACATATCCGACATCTTTTCCAGAATCGTTCTCACAATATCCGCCCGTAACTCGTTGTTCATCGCATCTTCCTTGTCGTCCTTATTTATCCTCATCTCTAGATAATTCCTTATATCTTTCTCTTTCGGACTAACAGGGATCGCAACCGCCTCTCTAAAATATTTTTGAATGACCCCGTTGACATGCGATCTCCCGGTAAGGAATATCCTTGTCCTAGGAGACTCCCGAACAATCTCCTTTAGTGACTCAAGTAGCTCGGGAAGATCCTTGGGTAGGCATTCGTCTAGCGCGTCGATACATATGAAAACTTGTGGCAACGAAGCAATCGCTTCCTTCAAAATTCGCATCAGATCTGGAAGCAGCGGCCTTCTCCCTTCCCCAAACGCGTTCCGTATATCTCCCGGGATCTCTCTGCCCACCAGCCGCTTCAAAATCGCACCCATTATGTTGATGACTGTCTGCTCTTGCTGAGCAAGGTAGTCGCAATACAACCATGCAACCGCTAGTCCCCCCCTCGCCTGATCACACAGTCTGTCGATCGCCAGGGAACTAGTATTTCTGGCCGTTAGTGACATTTGCTCCCCCGAAAGAACCCGGCCACTTACCTCAGATACGTCTTTCCCACTCCCGGACCCCCGAAGCAAAATAAGACAGCCTTATCAGCTCCACCCTTACCCTCCCTCCACTCCCTCCACTCGCTCGTTTCCAAAAGCCAATTCCCGACACCTTCAAATCGTTTGGTGCGCACGCCATCGTGTCTGTTCTCTGGCTCTAGCGGAGAGAGCCAACGCATAATCTTGGCATCTTGGTCAGGATCATAGACGGTAGTGTTGACGCTATTGTCTATGTTGCAGCAGTTCGTATTGCCATTGCCGAAGGTAACCGCGCGTGTGCCTGTAGTTTGAGTCATAATGTTCAGCCTAAAATGTCGGTCGCGCGTAGAAATGGTAGAGAAATATTGAAGGTTAACGGGGGAGTTTACAAAACCTTCCTGTGGGCAATAGCGTGGCTATCTAGTTTCCTCAGCGGCAACAACCGCCCAATAATTTCACGCCAAGAAATGCAAACGCATTGGGAGTTTCATTGGATTGCCGGGACTTACTCCGCCTCACTCGAGCAGAGATTCCTATCAATGGCAGAGCTGTGCTGCGCAAGCATAAGGCACCGTAGCCTATGATACAGGCACACAACCGAAGTACTTGTGATATGAAACCCGTCCCCCATACCGGTAGTTCATAGCTCCTCAGCGCGCATAAGAATAAACTATACACAATCAGAGGACCACACCATAATCTACAAAACTGTGATAGGCTAATGAGACATATCAAGGAGATATTAATATGCTCTTACTGATCGCGCTCGTGGACTACACATCACTACGAATCGAGTGCTCTTTTGCATATTTGGTAGCTATATCTCTTTGTTTCGCTAGATAATGTGTAGACAGCTTCGCTGGCATTGGTGATTCGGGGAGGCTCCCCTTGGTTGAGTTGCGCACCAACTACTGTGCTCTACCGCTAGGCCGGCCCATTCAGTGACTTTTTTTATCATCGTTCACGACAACCACAAGTTGAGACCCTAAACTGGACCATCCTATCGTAGGGAAACCCACAGCCTGACAGGAAAAATAAGTAACTATGATATTTCCCTCATTAATTTCGTCGTTCTTCCGGGCGGATGAGACTAAGGTGATATTGAAACCTTTAGACCGCGCCTGCATAGTGAAAGAAAGGACAGCGCAGCGACAACAGCGTGTCAGAAGTACCAAAGCGCAATTCTATACTCGCTAGACCAGCAGCTGCAACCCCGCCTTCGCCTGTCTCTTCGCACATTCTAGAAACTCTTTCTCAACTCCTCCTGATGCACCCCATGCACCCGAAACTCCAAAAGGGAGCATTACTGTCACTACCGGTACTTGGGTACCAGGGTCTGTTCGTGAACCTTTCCAATAACTGGCCGGAGTTTGTTTGGTCCGTGGATCAAACTAACCGCTCATCAACGAACGACGGCAACACAGCCCTCCCTATCGCCGCACACTTTCCACTTAAAGAAATTTCACTAGATCAATTTCTACTGTGTATTTACATTTTTAATCTTTAATTTTTTTTGGTTCCCATGATCGTGAGAAAGGGGGGGTGCCGTTCCCACGACCTATGTTTCCTGTTGCTTGGTGTTCGGTTATACTGGAGGACAAAAGTGCATGAGTTTTTCAGCATTGCAACCAGCGAAAAAAAAGATCTTTACATCCGGAATAAAGTACACAGGGCACCGATCACCGCCACCATGCCTCCATGCCTCCATGAGCCCCTTACATAGTGTCCCTGCATGCTCAAGTCAAGTCCCTCTTAGAACTAGCAATTTTTTCAGGCAAAAATGGAAGTCGGGCTAGGATTGTGGAGCCCAAGGTCCAGCACTTCCATATGTTGATGGTATTTGCCGGGTAGCTTAATTTGCTCTCAGGAGAAGACTCACTTTGAGGTGCTTGACTTGCACCTATTCCACCATTTTTTGGCCTAGAAGACTAAGTTTTACAAGGTAATGGAAGGTCTCTGCAGCCTCATCAGTATGCTTTCTTTGGCGTGTGTCGGTAGGTTGTGTTCTTGGCATTATGTTTGATTTTGACCTTGTGAGTGTTAGGAAGATTTTTTTTTTTTAGGGATGGTTGCGTTGTACGAAAACTCATGCATTACCCAATGACAATATGCAGCTAACTTAAGCCTTTTACACGTAATCCTCGAAAGAGAAGAAATTCCCTGCACGCTTTGCGATTTCTTCTTTCGCGAGGAGGAGGGGTATTTATGACAACTTGACCAACGCAGCAGCGTTCGGTAAGCTGGATAGGTTTTGCTAGGGTAAATTTATTGAATTTTCAGCTTTCACGGACCAAGCCTGATAGACGAGTACATTGTTCCCGAGAACCGCGGTTGTGTAAATTGCGATCTCAGGATCGGCCGGTCTGCAGCATACTGGAGTTCCGGTACCAGATGCTGATAGTAGTTACACAGGCCTGCGCTGTACAACCGGTATTGGTTGCATAGAACACACGAGTGATCCAATAGCAGACCCTGCTCCAGAATATTTGCATCTCCTGTACACAAGTACAAGTATTGTTGTTACCAATAGCATCGGGGACTCAGCCCCAGATAATAAAATTCGTAGGATCATCCCCTTCGCAATACCTGGCTCCATTTGCTGATACCGGTGGCTATTTCCCAGGCACCGAGGGATGCTGTGCCCAGGGGGGTCATTAAAGATCAAAGCACCACTCGAGTACCGGTACTACCGTAGCACTCGCGGTGAGAATAAGTCCAGGAACATGGGACAACAGACCCAACTCGATCTCCCGCAAAATTCAACCACCCCGGTAACCGCAATAGTGATTGCAATTACCAACACAGCTATAATAACCATTGATGCTGTGGCATATATAGGTCTACCCCTCCTTCTACCTAAAAGCACAGAATCTGGAAATGGTATCTTTAGTTTTGACTATGGTATTGACTTGTTCTCGTCCTCAGGGGGAAGCGTTGTTCATCACGTGACACATACGGGCAGTTTTTGAGCCGCAAGCGAGAGACCGTACTTGGATCCCAGATACCGTATCATCTGGCAAAAGTCGGATTGGAGCTAAAGCGAAACTAAGGCAACCGAACCAACAGGAGAGCTCGAAGAAGGCGAATTCGCCACAGTTTAAACATATAGGCCGCTGTGGTTGGTCAGGTTCAAGAAAA
>Ga0307509_10011157_pt1 | contig 10929 bp, 11 predicted proteins | sample 10_EM_MG_FD_202245 | JGI IMG/M metagenome (GOLD analysis project Ga0307509, IMG submission 202245) | Populus trichocarpa ectomycorrhiza microbial communities from riparian zone in the Pacific Northwest, United States - 10_EM | ecosystem: Host-associated > Plants > Roots > Unclassified | place... | reverse complement strand
ATTTATTTCAAGCAAAAAAAAAATATGCAATCTCTCGCTCAGACTGATGCTGTATAATACACTGGCGAAGAACGGCATAAGACCCGTAAAATCAGACATCGAGTCTAAAAAAGCGTTGTCGCCTATAAATTAGAAAATGTTCCAAAAAAAATAAATTCTAAATGCATATTATGAATGAGAGAGAGAGATTGTGTGCAGAAGTCCAGTTATTGGGTTGTAAATGACAGGGGTTTAAGACTACTCGTATGTAATGTGATACTGTAAATGTCAGGAGCAAAAAGAAAAAAGAAGAAAAAGACAGAAAAAAAAAGAAACGAAAGTCCGTGGTACTAGTAATAGTATATAATGAGCTGACAACTAAACGATAGACGGCATGGGTGGGTTCGTGATGGAGTTGGCTGGTGGGGTTGGTTGGGTTGGATTCCAAGAAAGAAAAATAAAGGATAGGATAGGATAAAATAGGTCGAGAAACTGTCAAAATCCTTCCCTCCCAAAAAAGCAACGAACAGGACAAAGTAACATCGCAAAGATCTCTAGTTTTGATTGAGGAGCGCACGATCAATCGACGCATTGATAGACGCTTTCCGTGAAGAAAGCTCCATCCCGAAATGATCCTCAAGCTGTCGACGAATCTCTCGCTTCGTCACCGAGTTAAGATCAGCAGAACGCAACACATCCTGAACCGCACGATCAATATCGACATCCGAGGGCCCTCCAGAGCCAAACAGATCATCTTCAGGCGTACGAGTTCGGGGAATAGGAATGTCAAGATAGTTCGTAGTAGGACGCGAGGCAACAGGTTGGAGAAGCCCCGATTCCTGCATCGTGTTGAATGGCGATTGTGGTGTGTTGCGGCCGGACTGGTACCCTGGAGGGGGGAACATCCCTAGCTGAGAAGGCGCAGGTGAGAAACTCCGTTGTGGTTCATAGTACGTTTCGCGACCGTATAGGGAAGCAGTGCGCGATTCAGCGTAGCCTTCATTCTTCATCTTTGCCGGGGGAACCCAGGATCCAATGCTGTGATTAGACTCTTTGTCCCAGAGTTCGTTTTCCTAGAAAAGAAAAAAGTCAATCACAGAAAAAAGAGAACTTGTAGAAAAAGATAACATACATAATCACTCCACGATTTCAAAGGAATGGATCGGGGGTCGAATTTGCCTTCGTCCTGAAGAGGAATTCAGTATCACAAGATCAAACTAGAAAGTAATGAAAACTAACATGAACAATCATCTTCTTCCCAGATTCTCCCAAGACAACACGAGTTTGACCCCATGAGAAATCGTCCATCTTCCAGAAGGAATACAAAGGGAGGAAGAAAGAGAACGCGGGAATGGCGAGGATATAGAAGATCATCCATCCAATCATGTCCCATTTACGCCTCATGATGAACACCAATGCTTGCAAACCATAAATGGCGGCGATCATAATCAAAGAGAGCGTTGGAATAGATTTCCCGAGTGCCGCGACCAGGTAGATAAGGTAGACGATCTATAACACCCCGTAAGCAAATTATCCAGTAAATTCCACAACATAAAAAACAAACTTACGTAAGCCACTGTAACAGGTTGCGTCAGCGTCGACAACAAATCGATCATAACCACAAAACGCATAGAGAAACAGCAGAATCCACAAAGCTGCTCCAAGAAAATAAGTTCTCCAAGATTGTGCACCGTCGAGTTGATCCAGCGCCGACGTTGTGAGAGCAACACCTTCCAGTCATCAGGAGCAACGGTATACGCATGGGCATCGCGGATGAACTGCGTCTTGAAACGAGGGAAGTGTTTGAGGAGGAGCGTGGTCAGGTAACGATCTTCACCGAGATGCAGCAGGTTCTTCATATGCAGGGTGTCGACGCGATTTTCCGAGTAGTCTTGGATGAGCTGATTCGCAATGAGTAAGGGCTTGTGCGTGTCGGGGGTTCGCAGGCGATATAGAGTGAAACAACCAGGCAAACAGGTGACCGAACCGAAAAGACTCTCGAATGCTTTAGCCATATGATGCGAGATAAAGTACTCATACACCTGAAGAGAAAGAAAATCAGATTTACGAGGTAAAAAAAGGAAGAAAAAAGAGCTTACCTGCATCATCGTGATCAAAGATTGCTTGGCGTTCGCCAACTCCGTTTCTCCACAAGCACCCAAAAGTTTCTTGTCGTGGATCATCCTGCCGAATGTGCTTGATAAGTAAACGGTCCAGCGTACATGTAAACCGAACTCACGCAGAAATCAAACGATTAACCGATAACGGATCGACAGTCGTATCGGCATCCACCATGAACAAGTACTCGTAGAAAGACGGGTTAACACCAATAACATTCTTGATTTGGTGGTACATCTCCAATTCCAAAGGGTTCATAGGCGAGTTGAAATGGACCTAAAAGAAAAAAAAGTAACCACATTAACATTTCCACACAACAAAAAACCAATCCAAAAAAAGACAAACCTTGTTCAAGAAATGCATCAACAACATCTGCGAATCACGTTTACCACGATTACCAGGCCTCGAACGCTCAGTCGGTTTCCCCATTTTCACAATGACGAGATAAGGAACGACATGGCCCGCACATTCATACAACCCAGAATACACTTTGCCCATGTTATGCTGTTTCGCACCTTCTCCAAGCGACATGAAGCTAAGAGGTTCAGGATCCAGATTAGGGTCGGCACCAAGGATATCCAACACGATACGAGGGGTCGGTCGATCGTTACCGGATCCAACGATCATTCCATCGCAAATGACAACGATGAGCTTTCGTTTATCATCATACTTCATCTGGGCGAGCGAATCGATGGTGCGACGCAGCGAAACGTCACCTTCAGTATAACACGGCACCTGACAGATAACAAATTTGTCATGGTCTTCAGGCGCACGCGAGGCACTAAAGTTGATGGACGCCAAAAACTTGAAACCGATAATGGCCACCATGATAACCGATAAAACGAGGAGAATGTAATTGGCGAAAAGACATTGAGGAGATTGTCGATTGTCGACCTTGCCCACGAGGAACAAGTTGCGCAGGCAGACCTTCTGGCGGGCCAAGATACCCTTGTCGATATTGAGGCGATCGAGCTGCTTCGTGATATCCCTGCCAGCATTGAACTTGAACAAATCCAACACACTTCCATGCATGAAATTCACATCCGTATCAGCAGGGGCTTGCGTGCCAGTAGGGGTTCGTATGGCCGGCGGACTGCTCAGATACGTCGTAACATCGTAAATCATTCCATTGTAGATCGCAACCGATCGACCTGCGCTGGCCGAATTTCGGATCTCCTTGGGCGTTTGTCCGATAAATCCAACACGAGCCTGGTATCGCATCTCGACCATCCGTTCAAAATACCAATCCGGACGCGAGTCGTTCGTGAAAACGCGGAAATCGTGATATTGGGAATTGACGTCCGTATTGTTTTTGGAATCCAGGATGATGTAGGGGCTGACATTGCCGTTAATACCGTTGCAGAGAGCGCTGACCTGATCGAGAAATGAACGGACTTTAACGGTTATGCGATAATATGACAATGATTTGACACATACCTGAACAGGGAAAATACCATCTGAAGATTGGCCACCATATTTCAAAATCGCCTTGGCAGGCACGACACCAACCACACGCCGATGTGTCTGGGCCACCGCGGTTAAATCAAACACTTCACCCCGAATCGACGTCAACACATTATTCGGACTCAACGTCGACGAATGTGACGCCAGTTCCGCCGAGTTGAAGATATGTTCCGTAGGGCAAATGACAACACCGAGAACAGCAATGACAAACACCGCACACGCACAGATGAACCAGATGATCATGTTGAGCGCGAGCTTTTCACGCCAGGCTTGGCGGACGTCCATGCGCTTCATGCGACCGATATACGTCAAGAAGGGGGTCGGAATCCAGAATGTAAGCATCCAGCACAGTGCAACCCATCGACGACGCGCCGAGCTCTCTTTCAAAACCTCCGACACCTCGCCTTCCTGGATCTCGCCCGCAAGAGCCTCCTTCTCCATCAACCCTCGTTTATCCGTGTTTTGGAACATATTACGCGAAGGAGCGTACGACTCGGAGCCGAAATGGGACACCGAATCGTCGCGCTGGCTTGTAAACTTGCTGCGCGCCTCATAATCTTCGCCAGATTTGTTTTCCTCGTAATCGTCCTCGTAGAGATCCGCACGTTGGAAAGGCGAGGATTTGTTGAGAGGAAGATGCTGATTAGAAGCACCGTAGGTTTCGTCGTAATTGCCGTTCCAAGGCGAAGCGTCAACTTCTTCATTAGGGGACCGGTATGGGGCATAAGGGTCGTTAAGGTGACGAGGATCAATTCCGCCGTCAGGTTCAGCATCGCGTGGACGATTCCTTTTCTGTTCTTCAACGTCGTGCAAACGAAGGTGGTTCTCGAACTTGTGGAAGGCTCGTTGGGAAAGGAAGACCTGCGAGGAACGTTAAAAAAACATAACAATGGTTTGAATAAACTCGAAATGTACCTTGTGAACACCAAGAACAAGATCTTTCTCGTTCAAACCAAATACGGTCCTCGCTTGTCCGATGACCTCTCGCTCGTCGCCCTCAGCAATACCACCAGCATGCAGCCCCTCGCTATACCTCTCACAAAACTCTTCCGGCGGCATGTTGGCCTCAAAGACATTCACAGAACGCCTCGCGATTTCCGCCAGTCCGAGAGCTTTCACTTGTCCCTTGACACTCCGCCCCTCGAGCTGATTGGGCAGCTGCGAATCATTGGGGTTGACGCAAAAGACATACCACGGCTGCGTCTCATCGATTGTCTCCAGGAGGGTATCCATTGCGGCCTTGAATTCCCCAGCAACGCATGGGCTCGTATGACTACTCTGTCCAAACGGCCCGTGAGTATCTTCATCATCGCGTTCCTTCTCCTCGATATCTACATTCTCCTTGACGGTAGCCATGCGCTTAATGGTGCCCTTCTTCCTTGTCGAGGGCGCACGCATAGGTTTGACTGCCTGCTGCGCTGACACAATCGTGTCCTCATTCCGGGGGTGGGCCTGCGTGGCGATAGCTTTGGCGGAAAACAGGCCTTTCACGAATGGATTAATCGAACCACTCCCTTCGAGGCCATCAACAGCGCCACGGAGCAGAGAGACGAAGTCTGGGTTGATGGCATCCAAATTGCGATCAAGGAACCCTTCCGATGAGTAAGTGACAGCGCCGTTGAAGTGGTTAACTGTAAACGAAGGATATCCGGACCTATCGATCGCGCCAGCCTTGAAAGAAGAGTGATTGCCCCATCGTTTCGAGAACGCCTCCACCATCGTATGGTCGGTCTTCTTCGGCTGCCTACGGGCCTGGTCGTCCATGATGTGGATTAGACCGCCGGGAACATTTTGCAGGAGTCGAATGCATTCCGAATTATCGAAATAAGGGACCTGCGGTACGAAGCGTGAGATGCCCTCGAGGTTGTATTCATTCACGTGCTTCTCGAAGAGGGACTTTTGGATCCAGTTCTGGAGGCGTTCATTTGCGAAATTGATGCAGAATTGATCCAGGGAGTTGGGGCGGCTGGACATGTTTTGGGGTCCAGGAAGGTCGAAGAGGCCGATAAAGGTGCTGAAGTCGTCCTTGCAAAGCCGCTGGTTGATGTGCTCATTTAGCCACGCGAAAAGCAAAGAGTATAACGTCTTGGCCAAATCGTCTCTGTTGTCAGAGGCGCCATCCGGATCAAGGAACACCGTGCAAAGCTCTTTCTTGACAAGCTTCGTCTTGTAGGAAAGAGCAGCTTCTAACGCAGAGGGATGTATCCCCAAAAAATCGGCCACAATCGCTAGAACGTCGACATTGCGGACGACTGCAGCGTCCTCATTACGGTGTCTGTCGATGATAAATTCGAGATTTCCAAGGTGGAGTATGGCGGCTACGAGCTGGCATGTTTGTGCAACGTGACGCTTCGAGAAACCAATAGTCTTCAGCGCTATTTTGAGCTGATCAAAACGCAGTGCGTCATCGTCGCGGCTTCCATTTGGTCTCGTCGCTGCTGTCCCACGCTGTCCAAGATAGCGGTATGTCGTCTTGTCCAAAAGATGAAGGTGTTGCCGCTCCTCAGGTGATGCACCGGCAACGAGATAATAAAATATGTGAAAGTTGCGTTCTCCTGAGGGAACGGCAGAAACACGGTTGCGCTCCAAGTAGTAGTCCAGGGTTTTCACGCCCGTAAGTCGGCCGCGGTCGGAGAACTGGAGTTCGGTGTATTTTCCAAAACGAGAGGCATTAGGATTAAAAAGAGTGCGGGCATTTCCAAAGGTTTCGAGGACGAATTCGGAAGCGGGGAGTTGGTTGGCGAGTTTCGAGCCCTTCTTTCCTGGGTTGCTCACGCTGAGCTCGAGAAGGGACTTGATCGCCAATCGACGATTTTCCGACTTTCCACTGCTGGTCTCTCCACTGGCGTGGTCGTCAGATGGATGAAGAAAAACAAGGTGTTAAAACGAACCTGAAGATTAGACACTGATCTTGTGTTGTCCGTTTCATATGGTAGTAGGCGTTGTTTGCAGTCTGGAAGATGTGTGGTGGGAGTCGCTCCTGGTAGTCTGACGAATCCCGATATTCTGCGGCATATTTGTGAAGGATGGAATCTGCGTTTGAGGAGACATATTTGTGGGGATTTAGGGCAACAAGACTTGAGGTCCCAATGTTGGTATAAACGGTATCGGTCATAAAGCGTTCGCGAAGACATGCGACTATGATATCGTCTGAGATGGACGAGAGCTGGCTGAGGTCGGTGGCGGCCTCGAGGCGTTGGTGGACGCTCATGGCTGCCGACGACTGCCTGTTCATCGTTGGAAAAGGCGAGCGGGCAGCTAAGACCGCTGACAGGACCTTTTTTGAGGGCGGGCCAAGGGTGGTGGTGGTGGTGTAAGAGACGGTTGGTAACCTTCCCACGTGCACGCTGGACCCTACTTGACGTACACAAACGGGGATTCACTCAAACTACCCATGGTCTAATATGCCACTGCCCTGCATAAATCTTTCACGACGAAAACCAGTCCTCTCTCCCTCATTAACACCTTTTTTCTCCTCCTTTTCGGAATCAACCATGTCGGGGAATTACCATCGGGCCGCATGGCAGCACAGCACAAGCAAACGCGGCTACAGGAACATGGAAAGGCGTCCCGAGCCCAGCCTTGACGAATACATACTAAAAGGCAGGACGTTCAGAGGATAATGGGACACTAGCGTCAATGTTCTGCACTAAAGGTGAATTGAATACACTCTAATAATAATTGAACTTTTTATTACAACTGAATCTATAGTCTTTTTATAGCTTACATGCCTAGGGCCACTGATCCTCGGCGTTTTTGACCCGCATCTTCAATTCGAGGGTGTCTGCGCAGCAAATCCGACAAGCACGCGGGTTCCTCACTGATCCTCAACCATCCAAAAAATTGAATGACTAAGGTCAGACTGGGGCAGCGTAAAACTAAAGAATCCCAAGGAATGTGCGTGTTCGAGTGCCAAATATAGCCTCTGTCGAAACCCACACCCCAAATGCATGTGGCGTAGCCATCAGCAACAACTCCACAGATTGCCTGCACAATGCAGATTCAGTGGGGCCAGAATTCGATGGATAGACACCCAATGTCTATCTGCGTCGTACGCCGTAATAGGATAGCAAATGACATGCTCCCATTCACTCCAAGGATAATTTTGTCGTATGCGGAATTGAGGAGGATACGGCGATTGATAACAGGATCAAATCAAGATTACACATCACCGGCACCACCAGCGTCCACACGACCCTTCGAGCTCATGGGCATCGAAGGAATCCTTATTTCTGTTGGTGCCACCAGCATTGGGTAGGGGCACAAGCAAAACCCCTCATCATAACGAACCGAATCCAACGCAGTCCACGCCCAATTCACAAACCAGAACCCAATTTGACTTGAAAAAAAAAAAAAAGTTATTATAAAAGCAAGTTTAAGACAGCACAAGCAACAAAAACATTAGGAAATAAGGGGAGTAACATTAAGATACGGTACGATACTTCCGGGGTCCGAAAGCACCTTCTGCTTCGCGCGCTCAAAAGCAGCAGCCTCCTGTCTGACAGTCTGATACATTTGAATCATCTCATGCACCTGCAGCCATCTCTCCGCATCATGGCCTTCATACGGGTACACCCACCTTAATTTGGGGAAGAAATAATCAATATGCCGTGCGAGATGCAACAGATCCCTCAGCTCCGATGTATCATCCGCACTGGCAATCGTCAACGTATGCAATTCATGCAGCGGCGTGTGAGGTGAACCATTGGACAGAAACGAAACGAGTTCACCCGTGTCCAGTGGGATTCTGAGGTATCGGAGATGCGGCAACAGCGAGGCGACGGTACGCAGTGAATGGATGGTCGGACGTGGATGACCTGCACTGATAAAGGGTAAGAGGAGTGTTATCATCACTGGCCAGGCCTTGGCGAACTCGAGGATGTGGAGGTCGGTAAGCTCCATCGAATATCCTTCCAGGCGGAGGTACGTCAACCGACGCAGAGGGAGCAATGGCGCCAACACCGCAACAGTGAGCGCTTCTGTCGTCTCGTCAGTTTGCTGGCGCACAAGCGCGATGCGAGAAAGCGTATCTCTCCACCGCGACACGACCCCTTCGAGGAACGCTCTCTTGTCGACAGGCGGATTTGAGGGGACAACCGCCACGAAAGTTTCCAAATACGGAGTGGCGATATGCGGAAGGAAGGATTGGATGAATGGGATGGGGGCAGTGATCATGAGGCTCTTCAAATCCTTCAGACCGATATCTTCCTCCAACGGCTGTATTGTCGAGTCCGTGAAATCAACAGCAAGGTCAACGAGCCACGGCAGCGCCCCAATTTCCTCCAGAAGCCTCAAATCCAACGACTTCCCCATTCCTACCAACTCCAATTCCCGAAGATGGTCGAATTTAATCGCCATACACAGCGTATCCCGCGAAAGGCCTTGTCCACGAAGAAGAATCTTCTCCATCCGTGCCCCATCCGAAAATAGGGTATGCAGAACGGTCCCACACAGTTTATCCTCTACGCTGGATATGCCTTCAAATTCGATGGTTTGCAACGACGGAGAAAGGAAGAGGCATAACCCCGAGACGAGAAAGTCGTTTTGGCTGACGGCGGGACAGTGTAGATGTCGCAGGGATGGTAGGAGAGGTGTTGAACGGAGCTGGGCCAGACGAAAGTAGACGTGCATGGCAATATCCAGGTTGTCTGGATCCCGCGTATACACGAACTTTCGTATTCGACGTGCGTACGAATCGAACCGCATCCAATCTTCCGCTGAAATGGAACCTCTCAGGACCTACAAAAAAAAACAATTAACATTGTAGACGCTAAAACTTTACAGAACTCACATATGTCCCGTCGCTTTGCAGAAAAGCCGGCAAAATCTTGAGAAGAGGAAACAAGCAGTTCAAGCTCCTCCAGAGTCGATCCAACGCAGGTTCGATGAACGCTTTGCACGTCAGAGCAAGCCTTAAGAGGTTTCTTTTACTGGCAAAAACGTCTTCCGGGGCAGAATCATGGTCATATGCCAGGTATTCACAGACTTCATCGAGGATATCTGGATTGCTGTGAAACGGCAGTCTTGACGGTTTTGAAGTTGTGGGCAAGTGATTGGTATCCTCTTGAACCTGCACATCCATCTGAACCGTGATGCCTCCCAAACATAAAGTCAAGGGTATGTGTCAAACTCACTGGCAAAGATTTAAGCTGAGGATGACGCAAGGACGGGAGACAACGCAACGGTGAATTTACCCCGCCGCTAAAATTCTGGCTTACGTAATGACAACACTACTTTACACAAGTTTTCGAAGGTGCGAATTTTGATACTTAATCAAAAGGCACAGGTCGTATACCCGGCCCTGCCAATTTGAAACCTGGTTCTTTCTCTTTCTCTGACTGAGCAGCAGCGAAGACGGAGGGAACAGGAATCCCACAACAATCCCCCCAACCGACCTCTCTCTGCCCCGCACCACCAAGATCCGCATGTGCGTGGCCTCGATGTGCGTCATCCTGACATTCATCGGATCTAGGCGTCTCTGGGCCATCGTATGGTAAGATGGAACCAAAAAGGAAATGTTGCATCACGGGGAGTTTGCCGAGGACTTCTGCGAGGTACATCTTGATCATCCCAGAGTTGACTTTATCCCAGGTTTTCACCGCCGATATGTCGTCGAGCATGGGAGAGTGCCAGCGGAGAGAAGCGGTCTTGATCTTTGGGGGGGAAAAAAAAGATCAACAATCGGCATAAATGGTGTTGGCGGAAGACGACGGACGGCTTACAGAGTTGATGAACGCAATACAAGCAAAATACATGTAATGCTGGGAATACTCCTCCACAATTTCCGGATCATGGATCGATTTCGGCTTAATATATTTGTGTCCTCGTAGCTGCGCGGAGCCCCATAGGAACGGCAGGAAGTGATAGTCATCCAACCCCCACACACCATGTGACCCCGCAGGTTCGAGCCAGTATGACGATTGCAGGATGCGCATTATCTCAATATATCTGTAAGAAAAAAAATAAAAGTAAGGCACGACAAATGTGAAAGAGAATGCATGAATTACCGCCAAAATACTTTCAACACAATTGCTTTATGATCGCTCTCCAGTATAACACCGAGTCTTTCCAAACACATCCTAAAGTTCAAGAGGTTTAGCAAACGTAGATACGAAAGAAAAAAGAAACAAAAAATCACAGCCAACACAGGAAATTAAGCTCCATTCCACTCCCATAATCGATCCTCGTACGGTTGCCCCATGCTTCGTTGAAATACACTGAGATTTCCGGTATACTCTCCGCTGGTAAGTTCGGTAATGTAGCAAGAATCGCAGGAGATTGCTAAAAGACATCTGAGCACCCCGACTACACGACAAAAAAACAACAACACCTACCTCAGAGATCTTATCATAGAATGTCCGAAACGCT
>Ga0307509_10011156_pt1 | contig 10929 bp, 14 predicted proteins | sample 10_EM_MG_FD_202245 | JGI IMG/M metagenome (GOLD analysis project Ga0307509, IMG submission 202245) | Populus trichocarpa ectomycorrhiza microbial communities from riparian zone in the Pacific Northwest, United States - 10_EM | ecosystem: Host-associated > Plants > Roots > Unclassified | place... | reverse complement strand
GACTCTCCTGCCACCCCCCTCGACACTTTTGCGCCCCCCGATGTTACCATAGACATTGACTACCAGGAGCAGGAGAGTGACGTGCGCCATGAGCCCCTCCCAGTCAAGCACTTTGACACCATCGACAAACTTGACAATGTCACCCCGCTCGGTCCTAGTATGTTTCGATCCGTGCATCTTCCTGCTTCTCTCAAATTTTTTTTTTCCATTTCAGGTACAATTCCCATTCATGCACCCACCCCACCATCTCCCCCTGGCCAGCTCCTCGACGGTGTCAAGATACCGCCCACCAACGGTCTTGTTAATGGTCACTCGCAGGATGTTGTCATGGGTGACACCGACTCCCAGACACCAGCCGCCACCCCGGGCATCTCTGCCGATTTTTCGATGGCCAGTCTTGAGGGCAGTACACAGTCCGTTGCCAGGTCGTACCCAGATGACAGTGATGACCACGAGCCACCTGCGAAGAGAGCGAGAGTGCATTCAGATGCCGATATGGCTTCACTGACACATGTGAGTTTCTTTTACGTTAACTGTACGCCGTTCTGGGCGTGCTGATCTTGGCCTCTCTGTCTCTCTCTACTCTTCTGAAAGTCCGCCACTCCACCTCCAGCATCGGCCGTTATGTCTACAAGCCCGGCCCCGCCGCCCCCACCATCCACCATTCCTCCTACGACTTCGCGCTCCCCTTCCGAGTCGACGATCAGCATTCAGCAATATCGATTCCTTCACTCTACTGTTAGGACATTGAAAAAGTTGAAGGATGCCGCCCCATTTTTGCGCCCTGTTGATCCCATCGCCCTCAACATCCCACACTATCCCTCAATCGTCAGGCATCCAATGGACCTATCCACGGTTGAAAGGAAACTCAATTCTTCAAATCCTCAAAGGCCTGATCCTAATCCGCATAACCCACGTTACTTCAAAGCCGACGAGTTTATTGCGGACGTCCGCCTCATGGTCCAGAACGCTATCACCTTCAACGGACCAGATCACGGCGTATCTCAGATGGGGAAGAACATGGAGTCTGTATTCGACAAGCAACTCAAACACTTGCCCCTTCCAGTAGCAGAGGTGTGTTGATTCGTATCTCATCAGTCCATATTTGGGTTAATCATTGTATTTTGTAGAAACCAAAACCCCCCGTCGTGAAGAAGGTTGCTACCCCTCCAGCGCCGCCCCCGCCTGTTGTTGCCCCAAAGAAAGCCCAGCCCGCTCGCAGGGCTTCTACCTCCGTTCCTGTTATCAGACGTTCTGAAGCTGAAGTCACGACACGTCCTAAACGTGAAATCCACCCTCCACCACCAAAAGATTTACCTTATGCCGATTTGCCAAAGAAGAACAGAAAGGGCAAGAGAAGCAAGGTCGATGGGTCTACAGAGCAACTGAAGTATTGCAGCAAGATACTTCAGGAGCTGAATCGGAAGCAATACTACAATATTGCTTATCCTTTCTATGAGCCTGTCGGTACGTGTCGTTGTTTCGTATGGCGCGATTCCCTGCTCAGCGTTCTGCTTCATAGACTGGCAGGAGCTTGGGATCCCAACGTATCCCAAGTTGATCAAGAGACCGATGGATTTATCGACAATTCGCAAAAAGCTGGACGGCGGAGAGTACGATACCGCCCAAAATTTCTACGATGACTTCAAGTTGATGATCCGAAACTGTTTCATATTTAACCCCTCGGGCACTCCGGTTAACTTTGCTGGGCAGGAGCTCCAAAAGCTCTTTGATGACAAGTGGAAGAGTCTGCCGCCCCTCCAAGCTCAGGAAGCTAGTGATGATGAGGAAGAGGAAGAGGAGGATTCAGATGAGGAACGTCGAGGTATGCATATTTATTCCTATTCTTTTCGTTGTGCTAATATCGTCGTTCTTTTTCTTCTTCGCAGTTGCCATCGCGATGATGGAAAGTCAGATTGAAACAATGAAGAGCAACATCGAATCCCTCAGGACCTCCAAAGCTCCCAAGGAGAAAAAGAAGAAAGAAAAGAAAGAGAAGGCTCCTGTTGCTTCTACTTCAAAAGCTCCTCCCAAACAACCCAAGGCACCTGCCAAGAAGAAGTCGAAGAAGAACATCACCGATGACGACGTTTTGACTTTTGAGCAAAAGAAGGATTTGAGTGAGTCTATCGGCAAACTCGATGGCGCCCGCTTGGAGAGGGTTATCCAAATCATCCACGAAGGCGTTCCGGAGATTAGAGACGTGAGTCTTGGTTTCTTTAATATCTCGTTCTCTATTTCTCCCCTGCCCTTGCACATACACTGGCTCTGACCACACGATCACATAACAGAGCACCGAGGAAATCGAGCTGGAGATTGACCAATTACCAGCGGCGGTCCTTACGAAGCTCTACAACTACGTCCTTCGACCAATCCGTCAGTCAACTCAACCGAAGCGCAACCGTACTGGGAAAGGCACTGGCACTGGTGGTCTCAAACGCAAGAGTATGGACGAGGAGAAGGAAGCGGAGAAGATTCGTCAACTCGAGCAGCGCATGGCGCTGTTTGAGAACGGCGCTGGGGCCCCATCGGTCCCAGTACGGCATGGGAACGACAGCGAGCATTCTTCAGACTCTAGCTCGGGATCGGACAGCTCTGGAAGCGATTCAGAGTGAAGTCTTGCTCTCTTTGTTGTTGTGTGCGTAACCTCGGACTTTCTTGCCCGTTTGTTTGCACTTCATATATCCAGTCGCTTCCCTTTTGGCCTCCTCCGTAGTGATGACCCTGCCCACCGTGCTCTTGCGAACTTATGAGCGTTCTGTCTTTTCTCCCCAGCTCTTGCTACCGATGTTGCCCATAAAGTCATATATTTTCTCGCTTTCAACATCGAATCGTAATAAACCTTTTTATTCTCGATCGCAAACCCCAAATGTAGCTATTTAGTATTTTGTTACCTTCGCTTCTTTGCGAGACGTTTTACCTCACCCAACTTAATTGAATCTTCGATTTTGTAAATTGTGCTAGTTGCGAAAGCATTTTTGCAGAACGGTACGTACGCAAACCAAGAAAGAAAAAAGAAAAGCAGAAGATTATTTCTTTCTCCCTACACCCTTTTGAAATTGTTGCCAGTTTGAACGAGCAGGCTTGCTTGCAGGAGCCACTTGCGAGTTTGACGAGGGAGGCAAAGGTGGTGGAGGTTGGATCAGCACCGGGTCTGACGGAGGTGGTGGGGGGGCTACATCCGCAAAAGAACTCTGCGGGTGCCCAAAGGCTGGACTGAAACCCGTTAAACCCCTCGAAGGAGGCGGAGGGGGTGTGTTGGGGTTCGTTGAGGTAAACCTGGGAGACCAGCCTCCTTGCGGTGTATGCGATGAGCGTACCGAAGAAGGCAATGGAAGCACGTTGCTGTGTACGTGGTCGTCCAAAGGTGGCGGTGGAGGTGCTGCGGAAGGTGGAGGTGGAGGTGATGGAAGAGGCTGTGAGCTTCCAGTGTCTAAGGATGTCCAACCAGCATTACGGAAAGTGGGAATATGCCGTGGTATCTTATCTGCAGGTAGTGGGTAAGAAGGATCAGAAGGAGGCAGTGGGGGTTGCCCGAATCGTTGACGCGGTGAGATATTCGAGGAAGAGCCTAGAGTAGCCCAGCCTCCTGACTTGCGGGTGCCGTCATGAGAACCCGAAGAGCTCGTATTACCTTGCTCGCTGGTAATTGAAGCCCACCCACCCTTCTTTGGTTCTACGGGCTTTGTATCAATTTCCATGCTCGTGGATGTATTGTCGGCGTCAGCTGGAAGCGCCAGCGCTACGGATGAAACAGCCGCTGGTTTAGGCATTTTGATCCCATTTGCTGCTGCAATCTTTCGGAGCTCCTTCTCCTCGCGTTTACGCTCTTTTTCTTTTCGCTTGTCCAACTCATCCTTGGGCTTCAGGCGGATACTAGCCTGCATGTCCTTGAAACGAGCTTTGTGATGGTGTGCATACGAGTTGGTGTGTTCGTCGTATTGGGCGACGTTTTTGAACTGCTTGTCACATAGTTCGCAATAGAACGCACGTAAAGTAGATGATATCTCCGATTCGAGTGCAGTTTTTCGAGCGACAGACTCCTGACAAATCGAAGGATTTGGATTAGACATCATCGGGGGTAATTAACGGCATTGACGCACTTCTCGCAATTTTCGCTGTTCCTCGCTTTCTTTTTGTTGCCTTTCTGAGTCAAGTCCTCTCCGCTGAGAAACCGTCGTTTCTATCATCCTGACATCTTGGCTCGTTTTTCCTAGACCTGTCAAATCGGATTTTATGTGGAACGGAACTGGCTCAGTTCGACCTGTAGAAATCAAGGGGCATGAGAATAATCGAAAGTTCTTCATGAATATGGCCATACCATCCCCGGAGAGCCCCAACGGCTGTCCTTCAAGCCAGCCAAGCTTCGCTAAGAGGGCGAACCCCTTGTTCGAAGGCTTGATCTTCGTCTCAACGGTTATGACTTCCCGAGCGGGACCTCGGAGATATTCGTCATATTTATGGAGGTGGCTTTCATCCACATCCATAGCATATTGTGGAAGCGGGGAAGGAGATCGAGAAACCAACGATATATCGTCGTCGTCTCTGTCTTGCTCGTCCTCCGTTCTTCCGCGCTGGTGGATGAAGAAGGAAACGAGGGCAGTAATGGTGCACCGTTAAGCGAGCGAAGTTGGAGTGAGTACCTTCAGGGAAGTTGGAGCTGATTCATCAGGCCGCTCGAGAGGAATGGCGTTCCACCGGGCGATTGTGCGCTCCGACATTATTTGCCCAGTTGGGAATCGGATGATCCTAGACTTATGTTAGAGATAATAGTCAAGTTATTCCCCAAGTATGCAGACCTTTGTTGAAAGATGGCTGCTTGACTGTTGCGAGCAAGTTCACAAGTTATTGATGTGAGCGTTAAGCGGTTCACGTGACCACGACGCGTGAATTACAGCAACCATTTTTGAACCCAGGTTCTAGTTTGTCTCCTCGGCCACCATGAACTCGGACGATTACTTTGACGGCGAAGACGATTTTGATGCCTCCGCTCTCCAGCAAATCGATGCCATTGAAGCAGCGCACTTTTCGCCTCGAAAACATCTTCCAACCTCTCCTATTGTCCCTCCAACACCTGCAACCAAGAGACCCCCACTAGGGAACGAAGCTTCTTTTGGCGACATATCTTTTGATTTCGACGAGAGAAATCTTGCGCAACTGGATAACTTTATCGAAGATGCTATCGTAGGGAAAGCACAACCTGTGGCAGGACCAAGCAAACCAATTCGGACTGCGTCCAGCAATATGTTACAAAGGACCCTCTTCGGAGATGTGTTGCCCCCTCCTTCAACCAATAAACCTGCTGGATCCAGTAATCCGAGGTCTCAAATGGCCAAGACCAAGTCCGTTCAGAATAATCTCTTCGGACAACAAGCCCCAAAGACCAAGTCATGGGATCATACTGCGTTTTCCAAGACTGGAGTACGGCAATCGAAGCAACGGGCCAATAAAAAGGGCAAAGCCAAGGGTTGCGAAGACGACGCAGAGGATTCTGGAGAGGAGCCAGTCGAATTCGAGCAATTTCCGGCGCCATTTGTGAATAGTGAGTGACCTAACGCAATGGCACATACTTAAAATCACTGAATGTTGTTCGTATTAGTTGGGTAAGAAATCAATGACTTGTATGTATTGAGGATCTCATTAGAACTCTTCTCTTCTTGCAGGCCGGTAGGCAAATCCACATCTTTTGTCGTCCTTTTCATTGACTGTCTCAATTCCAGCCTCCTCCGATGAAACTAACTGCCGATCTTCTCGAAGCGAAGCATTGGATATATCCTATCAACTTTCCGAAGCGAGACTATCAATTCAACATCGTCAAGAATTGCTTGTTTGACAATACTTTGGTTGCATTACCGACAGGTTTAGGGAAAACCTTCATCGCTGGTGTTGTCATGTTGAACTGTAAGGCAGTGAAACAATTTCTATTTGTTTGATTCAACACTAACTATTTCAAGTCTATCGCTGGTTTCCTGATGGAAAGGTTGTCTTTGTTGCTCCAACGAAGCCTCTGGTGGCCCAACAAGTCTCTGCTTGCCATGAAACCTGCGGGATTCCGGGAAGAGATAGCATCGAGCTAACTGGCGAGGTTCCAAAACACATTCGGGCAAGATATGTGAGTTACCCCACCGACTTCAAGAATTATAATTCAATTTTTATTCTTTCCTCAGTGGAACGAAAAGAGGGTGTTCTTCATGACTCCGCAAACTCTTGTCAACGATTTGGTAAACAGTACCTGTGACGTTCGTGATATAATCCTCTTGGTCGTCGGTTCGTCTCTATACTGCGTTTTCCCAGTCACTATTCTAACGTGTGTTCAAAGACGAGGCTCATCGGGCAACTGGCGACTATGCATATAACCAAGCAATTCGTTTCCTGATGGCGAAGAACCCACATTTTCGTGTTCTAGCATTAACAGCCACTCCTGGAAATAAGGGTGAAGCTGTTCAGCTTCTGGTAGATGGACTGCACATCAGTAGGATTGAGATTCGGGACGAACAAAGCCTGGATTTGAAGCCATATATCCACAAGAAAGTGAGCAAGGCAGAAAGTTGTTCTAGTTTGTGTTACTAACCTCCTAGCCCAGATTTTCAAGCCGCATATCATTAAAGCCAACGAAGAACTTGCTAAAGTCAGAGACCTATTGGTCAAAGTCATGGAGGTGTGTTTCGTTGGATCTAATTCATTCTACTTTCATCTAAACATAATGTAGCCATTCATGAAACCTGTCCAACAAGCCCAACTCCTCTTCCCGAGTGAAATGGCGACCTCAATGCATCCTTATAGACCGCAGATGATCATGACCAAGCTTCTTCCCCACCAACGTGGACTCTTTACTCCGCTTTCCATGCTGGGAAAGCTCGCGCGAGCAATGCTCTACCTCGTGGGTTTGAGCATGTTATAATGTGGTATGCAGCTAACAACGACTCCACAGCTCACTGGTTCCTTCACTGCTTGCTACACCTACCTCCAAGAAATATCAACCGACACGCCAAGCGAAGAGGATGATGGCAAGAAGAAAAAAAAGGGACAGAGCCAGAAGTTTAAGGATGACCCAAACTTTCGAGCTCTTATGCAGGAACTCGAGATGCAGAGATCAGGCGGGTTCAAGCCGCATCCAAAAATTGAGAAACTCAAAACCATTCTCATCCAGCACTTCGGTTCCAAGATCTCAGAGGAAGGCGGAGAGGATAACGATGATACTAAAGTCATGGTGTTCTCTTCGTACAGAGGAGTTGTGGACGAGATCGTTCAAGAATTGGATAAAGAACGGCCCCTTATACGTGCAGCGCGTTTTATTGGCCAAGGAGTAGATAAACAGGGAAATAAGGGACTTGCTCAGAAGGACCAACTCGATGCATGTGTCAACCATCTCTTTGAACGATTGTGACTAACTCTCAAAACAGGTCATCAAAAAGTTCAAGGCCGGAGAATACAATGTCTTGGTAGCAACATGTATTGGAGAGGAAGGCCTCGACATTGGCGCAATCGACATCACAGTCTGTTATGATTCAGATAAGGCGCCGACTCGAATGGTAAGTGAAACGCTCTTTTGTTAGCTTCAGTCTTATGAACGAATATCCAACTCAGGTCCAACGATTTGGCCGGACGGGTCGTAAACGCGAAGGCACAATTCATGCGTTGCTTGCCGAAGGACGCGAGGAAGAAAACATCAATAAAGCTGGTGCTACCTACAAGGAAGTGCAGAAAGTTGTCAACCAAGGCCAAATCTACGAGTTATACGGCGATGTCGAGCGGCTCATCCCAGATCACATCAAACCTGAATGTGTGGAGAAAAAGGTCGAAATCGAGGAATATGTTCGAGAGGAAAAACGGAAACAGAGCTCGCCGCGTAAAGGGCAGGGTACGAAAAGAAAACGCAACGACGACGTTTCACGCAACATTCCCGAGGGCACGAGTACTGGCTTCGTGTCAGTGCGCGATCTAGTCGTCAAAGGCGCCAAGAAACGAAAGAAAACCCCGAAGATGCCCAAGGACTTCGATGCTTGTGGGGAAGACGATGAAACGGATGAGGAAATTGCATCCGGTCGTGTTCTTACTCTTCCTCGACGAACCCAATCTGCCACTGAGGCTGCTTCAAAGCCAGCCCCGAAGAGCAAACTCAAGAAATCAGCAACCATTGGGAGCAAAGCCCCACCCGGCTCCAAACCGAGGAAGAAAACGGCCCAAAAGATTGCAGAACCAAGTTTAAGCCAATTCTCGAAGCAGGGAGCAGATGATTCGGATGACATGGATATCGAGCAGGGCGTCGTCGTGCCCTCAACCAAATCTCAGCCACGACACACGCCTTCAATCGCCGAGCCATCTCCGAAGAAGACGGTGGATGATTCTATCATTGACCTGTCCGATTCTGAGCACGATGGGATCTCTCCCAAGCGAAATCACCGCTCTTGTTCTCCATCTCGAGAAAGTCCACCTCCAGAGGTTGCAACGAATATGGACGATGACGAGAATATGGGATGGTTAGTTGACGATGATGATGATAACCTCGACTTTGAAATCGTTGACTCCTCGCCAGAGGTTCCGAAGCGAACAATTCCCTTTGAAAGAATGGAATTTGGGGATGATTCCATCGAGATATCTGCGCCTGTCTCAAGCAAGCGTAACGTCGATTTTGTTGATACCTCCGATCCGCTTGAGACCTTGGTTGATGATTCAGTTGAGATTGTGGAGACAAATACGCTATTTGAGAAGTCAATTGGCGAAAGGATGGCCCATTCGACTTGGAGTCCGTCCTCGACAACCCGTATTTTCTCACCACCTTTACTATCCTCGAGGAAATTGAACACCCCGGGGAGGACGAATTCCGCGATATATCCACGCTCAACTTCCTCCAAGCCCATCCCCTCACCTGGTTGGGATCTATCAAGCAGCCCACTATACCCAGACCAGGAACAATCTAGAGGGTTGATGCTGCCTCCTACTGCTCTTCCTAAAAGATTTCCGAACAACTCTGGCAAGTACGATGCACCAGAACCATCACAACCTATTCGCCCTGTTGGATATCAACGAAGGAGGCGCCGAATACTTGTCGAGGTAGAATCGCCCGCACTCGAGCTACCACCTCCATCCCAGCGCCGTTTACATCGAATGGAATCCACCCCAATCCGACCAAAAACCAAGGGCAAGACAAAGGATAGGCCTAAACGCACGAAACCTTCCCTTCTAGATCGAAATCTGAACCCAATATTTGACGGCGAAGCTGCTCACTCGGGAGATGAAGTGAGCGAGGGGTATTCAAACAGCGAAGATGATGTGGAGAGCGAGTCGGATCGCTTGTTCATAAAGGACTCACCTGCCACGCAGGCGTCGCAGTCGTATGACCAAGGCCTGATGTATCGCCGGGGCTTACTTACACAGGTCCCTGGGAATGGTTATGGACCAGCGTTTGTAACTGGGCCGTCGCGACCCAAGCCGTTTGGAAGGATCGATGGCCCGAGAGAGAGGAGGAACCTACCATCGAGCTCTCCTCCTCCGCCAGATGAGGATCTGGATCATTACGAGTTAGGGACTTTTGTTGTCCCGGATGATGAGGAAATTTCTTATGAACAGGACGAAGGTTAAACAAATTAAGATGAGCCGGGACTTAAATTACTGTATTTTATTATTCAATACCCTTTACTATATTCCTTATTATTCGTCTCAGGGAAAGTTGTAGGTATCGCTTGAGGCCGAGGTCAGGGAGAATAAGAAAACATATCATTCAATTCTATGTTCTAATAGACTCGAATTTCTGTGTGGGATCTACTTGGGCACGCGTCTAACGTACACGTCTTTGATTACTGCGTTGGCTCCTGGGTTGACGAAGCCAGCCGCCTTCTTCTCTTCTGCGAGTGTGCGAACCACCGCCAAGAAGTCGTCAACGGCTGAATCTGAAGTTTGGATGTGAACAACCAGCCGCGACCCGCCGAGAACGAGGGGCTCTGGAAGCGCGGAAGCTCTCTCTGCGATCTCGTCGTAAGTGGTGCCAACGGGGGTTGGATCGTAGAAGATCTATTGTCGACAATCAAAACAATTTCGGTGCATTACACAAAACGCCACTAACCATACAAGTCTCCGCTTTGCTCAAGATAGTAGCACCGATCTCTTCGAGACCCGCTTCCAGCCTTCTGGCGAGGGCATGCACACGGGGTAGTTGGGGGAAGTTGTGGGTGAGTGCGTAGGCCGCAGAGGCAGCGAGGACGCCGGTTTGGCGCATCCCACCACCGAAAAGCTTTCGTAACCACCGCGCCTTCTTGATAAAGTCCTTTGGACCTACAAGCACAGATCCGATAGGCGCACCTAGACATCAAGTTAAATATTATCTTGAAGGCCTTCTAGGGAAGAAATACAATCGTACCTAAACCCTTGCTGAAGCACAAACTGACGGAGTCGAAAGGATCGCAGAGCTCCTTGATAGATGTGTTTGTCTCAGCAGATACATGCCAGATTCTAGCGCCGTCAAGGTGCATCTTAACGCCTACAGAGTGGGCGTAGTTTGAAATCGCAATAACCTCTGTCTGAGGAAAAATGGTCCCATTTAAAGTATTCTCAAGAGCGATAACTTCAGTTGGAGCACTAGCATGATGCAGTTAGAATCAAATGATCCTTGTAAAGTTTACGAACGGACATACAAATGAACATCGTCAGTGAGGATGATATTATCCTTGACATCTTGGAGGGTGAGATGATGTGCTATAAAGCGCGTCAGTGATGCAGATGAGGCGATCTAATCGACGATCTCACTGTTTGACGGAATTATGGCAAGTAAAGCTGCACCAGAATGGAATGCAGCTCCTCCAGCTTCATATCTAGAACTTCTTTCAGAATACGAAGGTATTTAAACTAACCAAACCCTCACTTATGAATATGTGCACGATGATCACACAGAACCGAGTACGGCGGTTGCTTGAGGTGAGTTCTCAGGGCGAT
>Ga0307509_10011155_pt1 | contig 10929 bp, 4 predicted proteins | sample 10_EM_MG_FD_202245 | JGI IMG/M metagenome (GOLD analysis project Ga0307509, IMG submission 202245) | Populus trichocarpa ectomycorrhiza microbial communities from riparian zone in the Pacific Northwest, United States - 10_EM | ecosystem: Host-associated > Plants > Roots > Unclassified | place... | reverse complement strand
GTGAAAATAGATTAGTTTCTGAAATGGGAGGTTGCCCATGAAAATAGACTAGTTTTTGAATTTCAGAAAGGGTAAGTCGCCTATGAAAATAAACTAGTTTCTGAAAAGGGAGGTTGCCTATGAAAATAGACCGGTTTTTGAATTTCATAAAAGGCAAGTCGCCCGTGAAAAAAGACCAGTTTTCAAATTTTAGAAAGGGAAGAGCACCCGTGAAAATAAACTAGTTTCCGAAAGGGGAGGTCACCTATGAAAATAGACTAGTTTTTGAATTTCAGAAAGGAGCAAGTCACCCGTAAAAATAGACCATTTTTTTCTTTAAGATAGGCAAGTTGCTCGCAAAATAAACCAATTTTGAAAAAGGGAGGTCACCTATGATCATGTGACATTTCCTCGGTAAGTTTGGTCACCCATTTAATCACTTTTCTTTATAAGCTCACTCTGCAAAAACTTTGATTTTGCTTCGTAAGGATTGTAAAAAGGTGGCATTTGTTGCAACCAATTTTATAATAAAATAGATAATAATAAAATAAATGCAAGGAAATACACCTAAAGCAAGCATAAAAAAAAATGCTCGAGCCCAATGATGGAAGACCATAACGCCAAGTGAAAATTAGTAGGCCAAAATAACAATCCAAGGTTTTAATTAACAAAACCCAATAGTAAAAAAAAAATAGGTGTTTAAAGACTGAATTGGAATTTTCAAAGGTTTAATTAATATTAAGGGTTTAATCGCAAGGAAAATCAACTTTTAGAAGTCAATTTTGATATCAATTGAAACTATTGAATTTTAAGGACTCAATTGGAAGCTTATGAGGTTTAATTAATCAAATTAGGGGCTTAATTGCATGAAATTCAATGTCTGGTGAGCAAATAGAGACTTAATTGAACATTTTATAAACCAAAGATCAACTTGCAAAACACGCGCGACTTTAGGGACTGGAATCAGGAGAAAACAGGGGTCAAATCGAAAAAATCAAAAGTTTAGTGGTCATTTAGGGGGTCTAATTGAATAAATTAGAGACCAAGGATCAACTTGTAAAAGACGCTCAAAATTGGGGATGATAAGTGAATCTGGCAAGGACGTAATTGCACGAAATTAGAAAGAAAGAGGAAAATTAAGGGTAAATAGAACGAAATCAGAAGAATAGGGATCAAATTGAAAATTGACAAATCCTAAATCAAAACGCACTAATATGTAGGAATTAGTCAAAACAGCGTCGTTCAAGGTATTGTGCTTCTTCTTCTTCTTCAGTTTTTTGGTTGATCGGGTAGGTACTTTCAAGTGAATGAATATGACGTTTCTAACCACTCTAAAGGTTGCACCTATTACCATTCAACTAGAAAACACCTCTTCTACAACCCCATGTTTTTAAAATCATACATTTACATCTCATATTCTCCATTGATCTCCACAACATCTTATCCCTAGTCAGCCAACATTACAATTTCAGTCTTCACGTTGTTTGAGTGTACATTTTTAAACGTTTAAATGTGAAGCTACAAACCTCCAAATCAAGCAAAAATAGATCCAATTGAAAGGTATGCTCTCCCTCTACCAAGTCCAGGTGGTCTCATGCAACATTAACATCTGAGTTGCTCCGGCGAAGCCACGAAAGTGACCAACCTACTTAGCCTTGACAGGAACACCCATTTGTAGAAAATCACTTAACTTTTTTCGTTTGTTCCCATTTAGAAACCCCCCAGAAGGTTCCCATCAAAGGTTTTAAACCATTCTCTTTAGATCCAAAGGTAGAAAACACCTCACCTTGATCTTCAAACTTATTCCAAAACCACATAAACCCAAGACCATTGGTTCCATTGCAAAACCAGGTAGATTTTAGTCTATTAGAACCCTAACAACTCATCTAGAAGACCTAAATCCACCTATAAAAGAAGAGATCCAGGAGCACAAAAAAAAAAGGGGAGAGAGGGGAAAGAAAAGAGCAAAATAGAGAAGAAGAAAAAAACTAGGATAAGGTGCAAGGATTCTATCTAGAAGGATTTGGAAGCTTCAGCCTTGTTTAGGGAGGCTTGAAAACAAGAAGAAAGCCAAGTAATACCAAGAATCGATTCAGATTTGGAATTATCAAACTAATAAGGTATATATATTTTGCATGCATTTTGGGATTTAATGACCAGTTTACTAAATCCATGAGAATTTGAACAATATTTCAATAATAAAAAATTTAATTCATAAGAATTAATGGTTAATATTTTGGTATAGAACGTTTGACTTACAAGTGAGGTTGATATTTTAAATATCAGGAGTTGACCAGAAAATTAAATAGGAGAAAAGAAAAAAAATCTAAAGAGGCAAAAAAATAAAATTGAACATATATGGGTCTGGCTGAAAGCCGGACCCAATAACTATATGACCCGCGCTTCGCTGTAGGTTTTTTCAACGCATTTTGGTAGTTCAACAATATAACAAATCAAAACGTTTATACACACATGTAATCAAATAAACTAAGAATTATGTGTGTTATTAAATCAATAAAAAATCATTAATAACACCCAAAAACAAAACTTGAAAAACTGAGAAACAAATGTAGATCAAATTATTGAATCTAAAAAAATAAGACATTAAATTGATTGAATAAAATAAAAAGAAAAAAAGAAATCACATGTAAGGCTACACATATTAAGAATATCATCTAAAAATAAATATTTTTATTTTATTTTCAAAAACATAGTTTATTTATATAAAAGATAAAAACAAAACTAAGATAAACTAGAAAAACAACTCTGAAAATTAAACATATAACAAAAAAATTAATATTTTTTAAAAGAGGCCCTGAACAAAATTAAAGATAGGAGGTTTTGTCTATTTTTTTTATTTTTAGTTTTTTAATCGGTCACGTCACTTTACTTCATTTCAATTACATTCTTTAAAGTTATATTTTCATGGCAACTATAGTTATCAAACCCAGCTTGGGAGTTGACCCAACTAATGAGTCGGGTCCTGGGTTACACGGGTTGACTCGGGTCAACCCAGAAAAATTAGGAAAAAATATTTGAGGTTTTAATATTTTATACGAAAAAATTAAGAAACAATCCATGTGGATATAAGCTATACATGTAAAGAATTAAGTTTAAAAGATTATTTCAAAAGGTTTTTTATTCCACATTAAAAAGATATTATCTTATTTTAAGTTGAAGTATTTAAATTAAAAAGGTTTTTTATGCACATTGAAAAATCATAACTTTTTTCTTATGAACATGGAGTATATCTACTAAAGGCATTCAAATCCCACATTGAAAAATAAAACATTCTTTAAGTATTTATATAGTGAACTTTGAAATGAGTTAGTAATCAACTGAAAAATATGAAAAAAAAGGTTTTTGGGTAGAAGAAAAAACACGTTTGAAAAAAAAAAGTTCTCCACCAGGTTTTTGTCAGGTCACTCGAGTTACGGGTTGACTCAGCGGGTAGACTGATTTACTCCGGGTCAACTGCAGACCCAGATTTTGAATGAAACAGACCCAGCCAAGGCCCCGGATCACCCAGAAAAATTAATTTTTTTTTGAAATTTTAATAGTTTATATGAAAAAATTAAAAAAAAACAATTCATGTGGATATACGCTATACATGTTGTAAATAATTAAGTTTAAAAAATTATTTCAAAAGATTTTTTATCTCACATTGAAAAGATACTATCTTATTCTTCTAAGTTGAAGTATTTAAACAAAAAAAGTTTATTATCCCACATTGAAAAAACATATGTTTTTTTTTTTTGCAAACATAAAAGTATATATAACAAAGGGCTTCAAATCCCACATTGAAAAAATAAAATATTCTTGTAGTATTTATATAGTGAACTTTAAAATGAGTTAGTAATCAACTGAAAATTATGAAAAAAGAAGGGTCTTTGAGTAGGACAAAAAACACATTTGAAAAAAAAAGAGGTCTTTATGAGGTTTTTGTCAGGTCACCCGAGTTTCGAGTTGACCTGGCGGGACGACCGGTTCACTCCGAGCCAATTGCAGGCCCAAATTTGGAATAAAACAGACCTGACCAATCCTATTGGGTTTTGGTGGATAGCAGGGCACATCGCTAGTGGATCCAACAACATTGGGTATGGCTCGGCCGCCAAAATCAATAGCATTGGGTCTAGCTGCCAAATAGATCTAGCAGTTTTTAGCACAAAAAACAGAAAAGACAACACCCCCAGCTGTACTTTTTGACTAAAAAACAACAAAAACAACACCTCCATGACGCTACAGTGTTGTCCGCAGTGCAAACACTCTATGTTTAATGTGTGGTCCACAGTGCAATGAGTCTATGTCCACAGTAAATGTACAGAGTTTTCCTCGTGCCTTTTAAAGTATAGTATAATAAAAAAAGTCCTATCAATTTATTTTCTCTTTACCATATGAAAAAAATACATTAAAAAAATCTAAAGAGATAAAAAAGTAAAATTGAAAATATCTGGGTCTAGCTAAAAACCAGATCCAATAGTCTTGGGTCTAGCTACGAGCCAGACCCAATAGCGTTAGGTCTGGCTGTCAAGCGAGACGCAGCATCTGTTGGAAACGATTTGGGTCTCCCTGCCATGCCAGACCCAATAACTTTTGGCACAACAAACAAAAAAGACAACACCTCTCAGTTGCAATTTTTGACTAAACATCAGCAAAGATAATGTCCCTATGACGCTATAATGTCGTTCACAGTACAAACACTCTAAGTCTATAGTATGATCCATAGTACAATAATTATATATCCATATTAACTGCACAGTGTTTACCAATGCTTATAATATATTTTGCTTACATCGCCGGATTCCTTACAAGAAAATGATTCTTGACTTTGATAACCCTCCAAACCGACAAAACATATTTCGTATAATGAAAAAAAAACACCTCTTGCAAACAAACTAGTGAGCAAACTTCTAGAGACGACAATATCAATGTAGCCCTACCAGCTCTTCCACTCTCTCGTAAAGCTCCTCCACAATAGTATTCATTGTTTTACCAATCTCTTCCATCCAACTATGGCTGAGATCAAGGAATGTCTCGATTAGATCACCATTCAATAAATTTTTGGCATCTACTTCTCGTTGTTGAATGATCACCATTGATCATGGCTCAATCCTCCAACTCCCTTTATCAACTTTCTTAAGTTTGACTGAAGCTTCTCCAAAAAGAGGTATTGCTCACGAGGAAGTAAAGCAATGACCCCGATTACACCATTACCAACCTCAAATATAACAGTCGGAATCTGGCCACCATCATAATCGGGTAAGTGCATGACAAGGGAACCATGTCGGAATCGAATGACAAATTCTCTGAGGTGATACTCACCCAACACCTCAAGACAGCCTCACTCCTCATCAATAGCACCTTCACTATTTTTTCGAACTGTAAATAGATTAAAGTTATTTTCTGCACCAAGGTAAATGTCACCATCAAGAATCTCAACTGCTGACATCCAATTTGCATTATAATCACGAGCTCTCTCTTCGATAACACCTTCTTCATGCTGAAGATAAATGAAAAGCTGTGTCAAGCTAAGAACAAAAAAAAACATAAATACTAGGACTCGGTGTGGATAAGAAGCTGGTTCCAGGGACAGGAGCCATAAAAATGGGCTCTCAACTTTTGATGCATTACTAATGTCAAAGAAAAAGTAGTCGAGCATCAATCAAATGTAACGACCATGACGTTGGAGTTTGGAAAATAAACACAACCTGAATTATTGGGCAAGTATTTGTTTCATAATATATGCTACCTTATATGTTAGCAGGGAGATTGACTTCATCAGATCACCAACGACAATGGAATTTCCGCGAGTTTGTACATGGAGGGAAAGTATGTGCCCATGATGCCCACACTCAGATTGCAGCTCATATGTACCATTGTCTCGATGCACCCATTTGTATAATTGAATCTTTCGATTAATTGTAGTCAACAGTTTTCCATTGAAAGCATTCAAAAAGTACACAGCCCCCTTAGTTTCCTTCTCAGCAATGAGCTTCAAATTCCCATCTTCCACAATGAAAACCAGTATTCGGCCCTATAATGTTCATGATGAAGATAAATGAACGGAATGTGAAATAGGTAATGCCCACTGCCTAATTTTTCAATTCCTTTTGTTTAGCTTCATATTTCTGAATAAAGAAAATGATAACAATCTTGGTGACCTTTGTCTTGGTTGGCTCATTTTCTTCTGGCAAAACATATGCAGTTCCAACACAATAGTAGACATTGCAATCATCAGAAAAGGAGTAGCTAAGTATAGAGCAGCCATACTCGAATGTATCGAGTGGATATGTTGATATGAACTCAAATGTTTGATCATCTAACAATAAAAAAAATGCATTTTAGATTCATCTGCACTGGATTGGATTTTCAAACTACAAATAGCAAAGGTGCGAGACTGTTCCTGGTGACATATACGTCGTGCATGCATGTTCATCCAATGGAATAGAGCGGATGTGAAGCTTCTGGATATCATCGATCGTTCCAATGCTAAGTTCACCATCTTTTGCAATAGCAAGGCTGTTGACAATAAACCACAAGTCAATGAAGGGTGAATTTATTTTTTAGAAGTGATTTTTTTTCCTTTAAAGAACAAAAAACAGCATTCTCGTAGCAATCTAAGATAGAACAATTTAAATAGCAGTGGCTATCGTGACCATGCATAAGTTCTGGATGACAAGTGATCGGCCCACGTTCTACTTCACATCAAACATGTTACCACTGGTGTAATTATACCCAAAAGATAAAAAAAAAATCATAATAATTGTTTCACTGCACACACTTAGAAGTGATTGCATAAAATTACAAGAGACAATTTGCTCAAAGGAGTAAAAAGGTGAATGTAGTTTCCTAACAAGTAAAAATACAAGAAAGAAACTGCAGTCTCAAACTGAAGATAATCGCACCACCAGAGTTACCTATATTCAGTAAAAGAATTGGATTCACGTGTACATAAAATTTGTAACTAATTGCTTCCAGTATTAATATTTTGCAGTAAAATGTGAAGTAGAAAAATCAAATCAGATATGTGTTTCCATATTAAAAGTGTTTGATCAAGCCAACAAAATCAACTTGTATACAAGTAAATCGAAGGTGATTCCGTAATAGTTGTTATGGTAGAAGCCAGAATAAAAATTGGACCATAAAAGATTATCTGTCTGGAAATGCAGCAGAGTTAAAAGGACACATATGACTGACTTCTTTCAAGTTTACATTGCTGTAAAGTAGTTTCTTGTTGCTGCTGTAAATGACAATCAGCCTATCTAATGCAGCAAATACATGTGTGGCATTCTTCGACGAGAAAGTGCGGAGTGTTAAAGGTTGCGTACCCAAAAACACCTTTTTCCTATCTTTCAATTCGCCAGTACTCAAATTCAATAGGAAGTTTAAGAGGTCATCTCCAAGGGCACATAACAAGTATGATATCTGATAACCTGAGGGGTAGCTCAACTGGTCAAGTTTTGAGTTTGCTCCCCAATAGTTATGAGTTTGAGTCCTCTCAGAGCCACTAGAGGCTTTTATGGTCGTTAATTTCAGGGTCCGTGGGATTAGTTGAGGTACACGCAAGCTGACCCGAACACCTACTTTAATCCCCAAAAATATATATAATATCTGACGAGGAACAAATGAGATGTCCGAATAGAGAAATTATAAACATTCAAAATCACCACCCTCCTCCACGGGGTAAAAACCAAACCAATGTGAAACCCAAATAATGAATTGGTGAGTTTCATTTTCACTGTTTATAATAACAAGTCAGTTACGTAATTTTGGTCCCATCAAAGCAGGGTTAGAACCCAACAAACATCAAATGAATGGCATAGGAGTAATGATAAAAATTTCTTGGCTTGTTTGGTACAGTAAACTTTCTAAGAAATATTCTTTGCAAGAACAATTTATTTTTTGTTTTGAATCAAGAATTATATCCTCTATACATGCGACACAACGTATAACATGGAGTTGAAGCCATGAAGAAACTTAAGTAGGTCCAAAACATAAAAAACTAATACTGAAATTAATAAGCATACCCCTTCAAAGTAACACAGAAGAACAGAGCAATAATTTCCAGATAGACAAGGTTGCCACCACCAGTTGCCAATAAAACCTGTCAAACAAGCGGCTCAATACTAGAAATAATTTCTCATTCTCTTACTTGCAGGAATTGGATGTTAAGCCCAAAAATGTCCGAACACTCCAAAAGGTCACAACATAGAACATAGCAAAAACCTATGTTATCCACGACCATTGTTTACAACACATTCATCAAAGTTAGCATAGATCAAACAGAATCCATACAATTAAAATGCCAACAAATCACATCAACTTGCAACTGCTGCAGTCAAATCCTAAGCAAATCAATGCCGCCTACTGATTTCTAGAAGTAACAGGTTGGCACAACACCAACAGATTTTTTTCAAATTGTCTATTATCCAAAGAAATGTTGAGACCAAAATGATTCATAACTGCACTATATTATGAGGTTGAATTCTCCATTATCATTTCTTTGGCATGTATAGAAGTGGAATTGAACGATATAGCCTCTCCTCCTCTCACAAGGAAAAATATCAACTGTAACAAGGCTGAGCAGATTATATATACAGTTCTCACAAGTTTATAGCAGCCCAGCATGTGACCTACATATCTGCTATAGTGTGGAACTGGTGCCTTCAAGATGACGTACAGGAGAAGAAATGAGAAAAATAGCTTCTTTTTTACCTAAGGAAAACATTAATTGCATTTTCATACTTAAGAAACTGAGCAAATTATAAATATGGTTCTCACAAGTTTATGACAACTGGCAAATGACCTACATATGTGATATACATATAGTCGTATAGACCTAATGCCTTCAAGATGATACAAACAAGATATTTGCCCCAATACCAAGCATATTTGCACTCCAGCCTTGATCTAAAGGAATTATCATGCAGGACAATGATACAAGACTAAGGTGGCAGAAGGCTGTGAAACAAAGAATAGGGAAATGACAGCTTAAAGGTTGAGGTTAGGGATACAAATTAGAATTGAGAATTTTATTTCCAATTATAATGTTGTCATTCCATTAAAGCTCGTGCCTTTTTTTAGTTATGACTTGTCATTCATGTGGTTGTCTTTTGTTATTAGAAGAAAAAGGAACTGTAAGGACACATGTCCACAACTGCTTTTGATCTAGGGTTTGATCAAGCAGAATTAGAGTTAAATAGGGTTAGTTTTAGAAGAAATAACGTGAAATAAGACTGAGAAGCATCTCGGGAATGATTGCATTTAATAACCAAACAGAATAGTTTCACGCTCATTTCCACCAAAACCTAATGCAAATTTATTTTCTAAAACCATGAATCACAAATGTCAACACCCATAGTTTAGGAATTGCATGAAACAAACCTGGGTGGCATTAGCAGTGGCGATATTTTTTGAATAACCTGATGGAACATTTCACTTATTTTTTTTATTAACGTAGGTATCCGGACCAGCTTACGTGCACCTCGACTAATTCCACGAGTTCTAAAGTTAACAACCATGTAAGCTTTCAATATTCCTGAGATTTGTGAAACTCATTTCTAAGCTCTTTTGTTATAGAACTGACCAGTCTTACAGAACTTGATGTAACCTGTCAAGTTAGTCCTTTCCATATTATGACATGTAATAATGGATAAAATATCTCCCAGAAGAAAAAAAGTGGATGCCAATAAATCCTTATCATATAACTTAATTTCACATAATTGTGTTCATAACATTTTTGAAGAGGACACAATAGAACCATAAGAGAAAACATTACTTGCATCCAACCATGACTTCAGCACATAACAAGAATAAAATAAACATCTGGGGAGTATTTGTTAAATCGATAATTTAATCAGTTAAATAGATCTGGTTTAATTAATCTGCAATGGAACAATTAATTTAATCAGTCAAATAGGCATTTCATTGACAATTTGGACAGTTTTCTTACACAACCCAAAAAAAAAAAAACAAACATTTGAATTTAGAAAACTAGAATTTTCAACAAATGAAATCTATAAATTAATCTCAACTACTATGAAGACAAAACAGCATCCTTAGAAAGACCCATTCTTGTCCACCTCTTTTTGTCATCCTTAAAAATATAGTTTGTTCTTTAGAGATCACCGTTCGAGTCCTACAAATCTAAAGGCCACTAAAGATTTACATGATTGTTAATTTTAGGGCCCGTGGGATTAGTCGAGGTACGCCCAAACTGGCCCGGACATCCACTTTAATCAAAAAAACAAAATCCATGAAATACAATATAGTCACCTGTATCATGAAAGGCATCCACTAGAACATCAATAAATTAAGTAGATGTTTTTGAACCAAGTAAAACGCATTCTCTCCCTATTCATTAAACAAAATTGCAAAATCCCAACTGTACATGTTCTCTAACATCAGGACAACAATAGATAAATAAAATGATCTCAATTTTGTTCAACAATAAAATGAATTCCTTTAATACACCATACCTGTGAATCTTTATAGCTTAAACCAATAAAGATAGAAGTAGGGGTGTTCAAAAAAACCGAATAACCGAAAAAACAGAGAAAACCGATGGAAAATTAACCGAGAAAACCGAACCGAGATGAAAAACCGATTAAACCGATTACTAAAACCAAAAAATCTTTCCGGTTCGGTTCGGTTCTGGTTTCACCACCAAAACCGGTGAACCGAACCGGCTACCCATACAAAATTAAAAATAAAGGCTGAAAGGCAGCAGAACGACCTAGTATAAATACTAAATGTTACAGTAAAGTGTAAAGTGTAAACCTAAACCTAAAAACATTGCAATTTACTTCTGCAGCCGCCGCCCACACACCAGACCATCCTTCTTCGATTCTTCCTTTCCCCTTCAATTTTCATCTTCTCTGCCTCTTGCCCCCTGCATCTATCTCTTGACTCTCTTCTCTAGCTGATCAATAGTAAACAACCCATATCTCC
>Ga0307509_10011154_pt1 | contig 10930 bp, 11 predicted proteins | sample 10_EM_MG_FD_202245 | JGI IMG/M metagenome (GOLD analysis project Ga0307509, IMG submission 202245) | Populus trichocarpa ectomycorrhiza microbial communities from riparian zone in the Pacific Northwest, United States - 10_EM | ecosystem: Host-associated > Plants > Roots > Unclassified | place... | reverse complement strand
ACCGGGACGTGCTTGCGCCCGTCGTGCACCGCGATCGTGTGCCCGAGCATGTCGGGAATGATCGTCGAGCGCCGCGACCAGGTCTTGATGACGTTCTTCGAGTTCTTCTCGTTCTGGACTTCCACCTTCTTGAGCAGGTGGTCGTCGACGAACGGGCCCTTCTTCAGGCTGCGAGGCATCTCTTAACTCCCGTTATCCGCGCTTGCGGGTGGCGTAGCGGCGGCGAACGATCATGCGGTCGCTCTCCTGGCCCTTGCGGCGGGTGCGGCCCTCGGGCTTACCAGCCGGGTTAACCGGGTGGCGACCACCTGAGGTCTTACCCTCACCACCACCGTGCGGGTGGTCGACCGGGTTCATGGCGACACCACGGACGGTCGGGCGCTTGCCCTTCCACCGCATGCGGCCGGCCTTGCCCCAGTTGATGTTCGACTGCTCGGCGTTGCCGATCTCGCCGACCGTGGCACGGCAGCGGATGTCGACGCGCCGGATCTCGCCGGAGGGCATACGCAGCGTGGCGTACGCACCCTCGCGACCGAGCAGCTGGATACCGACGCCGGCCGAACGCGCCAGCTTGGCGCCACCGCCGGGACGAAGCTCCACACCGTGGACCGTCGTACCGACCGGAATGTTGCGCAGCGGCAGGTTGTTGCCCGGCTTGATGTCCGAGCCGACACCCGACTCGACCCGGTCGCCCTGCTTCAGGTCCTTCGGCGCGAGGATGTAGCGCTTCTCGCCGTCGGCGTAGTGCAGCAGTGCGATGCGGGACGTGCGGTTCGGGTCGTACTCGATGTGCGCGACCTTGGCCGGCACACCGTCCTTGTCGTTGCGCCGGAAGTCGATCAGCCGGTACTGCCGCTTGTGGCCGCCGCCCTGGTGCCGCGTGGTGATGCGGCCGTGGACGTTGCGACCACCCTTCTTGGGCAGCGGGGCCAGCAGAGACTTCTCCGGCGTCGACCGGGTGATCTCAGCGAAGTCGGCGACGCTGGAGCCACGACGGCCCGGCGTGGTCGGCTTGTACTTACGGATAGCCATGATTTACAACCCCTTAGCTGACCGGGCCGCCGAAGGCCTCGATACGGTCACCGTCAGCCAGCTTCACCAGGGCACGCTTGGTCGCCTTACGCTGACCGAAGCCCGTCTTGGTGCGCTTGCGCTTGCCCTGGCGGTTAATGGTGTTCACCGTCAGCACACGGACATCGAAGATCTGCTGGATCGCGATCTTGATCTCGGTCTTGTTGGCGTCCGGGTGGACCAGGAACGTGTACCAGTTCTGGTCGAGAACGCTGTAGCTCTTCTCGGAGACCACGGGCGCGACGATGATGTCGCGCGGGTCGGCGACCGTGCTCACTTGTCCCCCTCCTCGGCAGCGTCGGCCGACTGCGTCTCCGCGGGCACGCCCAGGAACTCGTCCAGGGCTTCCTTGGTGAAGACGACCTCGTCGGCGACCAGCACGTCGTACGTGTTGAGCTGACCCGCCTCGATGAGGTGCACGGTCGGCTCGTTACGCAGCGAGATCCAGTTCAGCTCGTCGTAGCTGCTCAGCACGACCAGGACCTTGGTGGACTCGGTCGCCTTGCGCAGCGTGGCGATCGCGGCCTTGGTCGACGGCTTCTCGCCGGAGACGAAGGACTCGATCACGTGGACGCGGCTGTCACGGGCCCGGTCCGAGAGGGCACCGCGCAGGGCGGCGGCCTTCATCTTCTTCGGGGTCCGCTGGCTGTAGTCGCGCGGCACGGGGCCGTGCACGACGCCACCGCCGGTGAACTGCGGCGCGCGGATCGAGCCCTGACGGGCGCGACCGGTGCCCTTCTGCTTGTACGGCTTCTTGCCGCCGCCGGAGACCTCACCACGCGTCTTGGCCTTCGCCGTGCCCTGACGGGCGGCGGCGAGCTGGGCCACGACGACCTGGTGCATCAGCGGGATGTTCGCCTGCACGTCGAAGATGTCGTCGGGCAGCTCGACCGAGCCGGCCTTCGTGCCCTCGGCGTTGATCACGTCAACCGAACTCACTTGGCACCACCCTTCTTCTTCGCCGCCGTACGGACGAGGATCAGCGCGCCCTTGGGGCCGGGAACGGCGCCCTTGACGAGCAGCAGGTTGTTCTCGAGGTCAACCGCCTGGATCGTCAGGTTCTGCACGGTGAAGCGGTTGCCTCCCATGCGACCCGCCATCCGGGTGCCGCGGAAGACGCGACCCGGCGTGGCACAGGCCCCGATCGAGCCGGGGTGGCGGTGCTTGCGCTCGACACCGTGGCTGCCCTTGAGACCGTGGAAGCCGTGCCGCTTCATGACGCCGGCGTAGCCCTTGCCCTTGGTCTTACCGGTGACGTCGATCGGCGTACCGACCGCGAACGCCTCGACGGTGACCTCCTGGCCGAGCTCGTACTCGGTGGCGTCGCTGGTGCGCAGCTCCACGATGTGGCGCCGCGGCGAGACACCCGCCTTCGCGTAGTGGCCGCCCTCCGGCTTGTTGACCTTGCGCGGGTCGATGGCGCCGTACGCCAGCTGAACCGCGGTGTAGCCGTCAGTCTCGGCGGTGCGGACCTGGGTCACGACGCACGGGCCGGCCTGCACCACGGTTACCGGGACGACCTTGTTGTTGTCCCAGACCTGGGTCATGCCGAGCTTGGCGCCCAGGATGCCCTTCACTTGCCTGTCCATTGTCCGGATCCCTACAGCTTGATCTCGATGTCGACGCCAGCCGGCAGGTCGAGGCGCATGAGCGAGTCGACCGTCTTCGGAGTCGGGTCGATGATGTCGATCAGCCGCTTGTGCGTGCGCATCTCGAAGTGCTCGCGCGAGTCCTTGTACTTGTGCGGCGAACGGATCACGCAGAAACGGTTGATCTCCGTGGGCAGCGGCACCGGGCCAGCAACCTGCGCCCCGGTACGCGTCACCGTCTCCACGATCTTCCGCGCCGAGGAGTCGACGACCTCGTGGTCGTAGGCCTTGAGCCGGATGCGGATCTTCTGTCCCGCCATGGTGGCTTCTGTTTCCTTCTCTCGATGCCGCTACGTGTAAGAGCCGGTGGCTCCCACATGCCCGCAGGACCGTCGATCCTGCGTTGTCCGACCCCCGCGGTCGGGCGTGTCGCTGTCCCAAACAAACTGGCTCTGCGTCGCTATGCAGCCTTGTCAAACAACTCGATCACGGGGATCTGGAGTGCCGGGCGGCCAAAAGCAAAGCAGCTCAGAAAACACACCCGGACACCCGGCGAGGGTGGCTGGCTACCCAGAGGCAACCAACCACCCCGCGCGGACGCAACCTGACTAGTATGCCGGATTGACGCCGGCATTGCTAATCGGGGTCAGCGACCCCTACTTGTTGATCTTCGTAACCGTTCCGGCGCCGACCGTGCGGCCACCCTCGCGGATCGCGAACTTCAGGCCCTGCTCCATGGCGATCGGCTGGATCAGCTTGACCGTCATGCTGGTGGAGTCGCCCGGCATGACCATCTCGGTGCCCTCGGGCAGCGTGACGACGCCGGTGACGTCCGTGGTGCGGAAGTAGAACTGCGGGCGGTAGTTCTGGAAGAACGGGGTGTGCCGGCCGCCCTCCTCCTTGGAGAGGATGTAGACCGTGCCCTCGAACTCCGTGTGCGGAGTCGTGGTGCCCGGCTTCACGACGACCATGCCGCGCTCGACGTCCTCGCGCTTGATACCGCGCAGCAGGAGGCCGACGTTCTCACCCGCGCGGGCCTCGTCGAGCAGCTTGCGGAACATCTCGATGCCGGTGCAAACGGTCTTGGTCGACTTCTCGCGGATACCCACGATCTCGACCTCCTCGTTCGGCTTGAGGATGCCGCGCTCGGCCCGGCCGGTGACGACCGTGCCACGACCGGTGATCGTGAACACGTCCTCGATCGGCATGAGGAACGGCTTCTCGACGTCACGCTCGGGCTGCGGGATCGCGGTGTCGACCGCGTTCATCAGCTCGAGGAGCTTCTCGGTCCACTCCGCGTCGCCCTCGAGCGCCTTGAGCGCCGAGACGCGCACGACCGGCAGGTCGTCGCCCGGGAACTCGTAGGTGCTGAGCAGCTCACGAACCTCGAGCTCGACGAGCTCGAGGAGCTCCTCGTCGTCGACCATGTCCGACTTGTTCAGCGCCACGACGATGTACGGAACGCCGACCTGGCGGGCCAGGAGCACGTGCTCCTTGGTCTGCGGCATCGGGCCGTCGGTCGCGGCGACCACCAGGATCGCGCCGTCCATCTGCGCGGCACCGGTGATCATGTTCTTGATGTAGTCGGCGTGGCCGGGGCAGTCCACGTGCGCGTAGTGCCGCGCCGCGGTCTGGTACTCGACGTGCGCGATCGAGATCGTGATGCCGCGGGCCTTCTCCTCCGGCGCCTTGTCGATCTCGTCGAACGGGGTGTACGGGTTGAGGTCCGGGTACTGGTCGTGCAGGACCTTGGTGATGGCCGCAGTCAGCGTCGTCTTACCGTGGTCGATGTGACCAATGGTGCCGATGTTGACGTGCGGCTTAGTCCGCTGGAACTTCGCCTTCGCCACTGGTGTCCTCCTGTGGACTGATCAAATACTTTGCCCGGCACGCCCGATAAGGCGACTGGGACTCTGTCGACTGCTCGCGCGCGTGCGGGTCTCGACGACCCGCACGCGCCTCAACGCTCAAACAAGAGGTACGCGCCCGCAGCCTTCACAGTGCTGCCTTTGCTCACCTCCGGGTGCCCTCCGCTCCGCGCTTCGTTACCTCGCGCGATGCTCAGGCACCCGTCGCTTTCGCGATGATCTCCTTCGCGACGTTCTGCGGAACCTCGGCGTAGGAGTCGAACTGCATGCTGTAGCTGGCCCGGCCCTGGGTCTTCGACCGAAGGTCACCCACGTAGCCGAACATCTCGGAGAGCGGCACCAGCGCCTTGATGACCCGGGCGCCGGAACGCTCCTCCATCGACTGGATGATGCCACGCCGCGAGTTGAGGTCGCCGATCACGTCGCCCATGTTGTCCTCGGGCGTGGTCACCTCGACGGCCATCATCGGCTCGAGCAGCGCGGGGGAGGCCTTGCGGGCCGCCTCCTTCATCACCATCGAGCCGGCGATCTTGAACGCCATCTCGGACGAGTCGACCTCGTGGTACTGACCGTCGAGGAGTGTCAGCTTGACGCCGACCAGCGGGTAGCCGGCCAGCACGCCGTACTGCATGGCGTCCTGCGCGCCCGCGTCCACCGAGGGGATGAACTCCTTGGGGATGCGACCGCCGGAGACCGCGTTGACGAACTCGTAGGTGGGGCCGTCCGCCGCGAGCGGCAGGGGCTCCAGCTTGACGATGACCTTCGCGTACTGACCCGAGCCACCGGTCTGCTTCTTGTGGACGTAGTCCAGCTTCTCGACCGTGCCGCGGATCGTCTCGCGGTAAGCCACCTGCGGCTTGCCGATGTTCGCCTCGACGTTGAACTCGCGCCGCATGCGGTCGACGAGGATGTCGAGGTGCAGCTCGCCCATGCCGGCGATGACGGTCTGACCGGTCTCCTCGTCGTTCCAGACGCGGAAGGTCGGGTCCTCCTCGGCCAGGCGCTGGATCGCGGTGCCCAGCTTCTCCTGGTCCGACTTGGTCTTCGGCTCGATGGCGACCTGGATGACCGGCTCCGGGAAGGTCATCGACTCCAGGATGACCGGGTTCGCCGGGTCGCTGAGCGTGTCGCCGGTGGTGGTCTGCTTGAGACCCTGCACGGCGATGATGTCACCGGCGTGCGCGGCGGGGCGCTCCTCGCGCTTGTTCGCGTGCATCTGGTAGATCTTGCCGATCCGCTCCTTGCGGTCCTTGGTGGAGTTGACCACCTGGGAACCGGACTCGAGCGTGCCGGAGTAGACCCGGACGTACGTGAGCTTGCCGAGGTGCTTGTCGGTCTGGATCTTGAAGGCCAGCGCCGAGAACGGCTCGCTGTTGGAAGGCCTGCGCTGGATCGGCGTCTCGCCGTCCGCCGCGGTGCCCTCGATGGCGGGGATGTCCAGCGGCGAAGGCAGGTAGTCGATCACGGCGTCGAGCATGGGCTGCACGCCCTTGTTCTTGAACGCCGAGCCGCACAGCACCGGGTTGGCCTTGCTCGCGATCGTGGCGCGCCGGATGGCGGCCTTGATCTCCTCCACCGAGAGCTCTTCACCGTCGAGGTACTTGACCATGACGTCGTCGTCGACGTCGGCGAGCGTCTCGATCAGCTTCTCGCGCCACTCGTTCGCGGAGTCGACCAGGTCGGCCGGCACGTCCTCGATCGCGTAGTCGTCACCCTTCTGGGTCTCCCCACGCCAGGTGAGCGCACGCATGTTGATCAGGTCGACGACGCCGATGTGGTCGCCCTCGAGCCCGATCGGGATCTGGAGCACCAGCGGGGTCGCGTTCAGCCGGTCGATCATCATCTGCACGCAACGGAAGAAGTCGGCGCCGGTCCGGTCGAGCTTGTTGACGAAGCACATCCGGGGGACGTGGTACTTGTCCGCCTGCCGCCAGACGTTCTCGGTCTGCGGCTCCACGCCGGCCACGCCGTCGTAGACCGCGACAGCGCCGTCGAGCACTCGCAGCGACCGCTCGACCTCGACCGTGAAGTCGACGTGGCCGGGCGTGTCGATGATCTGGATCGTGTAGCCCTTCCACTCGCACTTCGTGGCAGCGGAGGTGATAGTGATGCCACGCTCCTGCTCCTGCTCCATCCAGTCCATGACGGCAGCGCCCTCGTGGACCTCACCGATCTTGTACGTGATACCGGTGTAGAACAGGATCCGCTCAGTAGTCGTGGTCTTACCGGCATCGATGTGCGCCATGATGCCGATGTTGCGTACGTTGGCGAGCGCGTCTGCGGCGGCCACTTCAATCCCTACTTTTCGTCTTCGTCGTCTCGTGGATCGGTACGACTGCTGCCTCGGCCCGGCGGGCGCCGGGCCGGCAGCGGTGTCTTACCAGCGGTAGTGCGCGAAGGCCTTGTTGGACTCCGCCATCTTGTGGGTGTCCTCACGCCGCTTGACGGCGGCGCCGAGACCGTTGCTGGCGTCGAGCAGCTCGTTCTGGAGACGCTCGATCATCGTCTTCTCCCGGCGGGCCTTGGAGTACTGGACCAGCCAGCGGAGGCCGAGAGTGGTCTGCCGCGGGGTACGGACCTCGACCGGCACCTGGTAGGTCGCGCCACCGACGCGGCGGCTGCGGACCTCGAGGGTCGGCTTCACGTTGTCCATGGCGCGCTTCAGCGTCACGACGGGGTCGGTGCCGCTCTTCTCCCGGGCACCCTCGAGCGCGCCGTACACGATGCGCTCGGCGAGCTGACGCTTGCCGCCGATCAGGATCTTGTTGATCAGCTGGGTGACCAGCGGGGAGTTGTAAACCGGGTCCGCGACCACTGGGTGGCGCGGAGCGGGGCCCTTACGCGGCATGTCAGCTCTTCTCCTTCTTCGCGCCGTAACGGCTGCGGGCCTGCTTGCGGTTGCGGACACCCTGGGTGTCCAGCGAACCGCGAACGATCTTGTAGCGGACGCCGGGAAGGTCCTTCACCCGGCCGCCACGCACGAGCACGATCGAGTGCTCCTGCAGGTTGTGACCCACGCCGGGGATGTATGCCGTGACCTCGATCTGGCTGCTGAGCTTCACACGAGCGACCTTGCGCAGCGCAGAGTTCGGCTTCTTGGGGGTGGTGGTGTACACGCGCGTGCACACGCCGCGCCGCTGAGGACTACCCTTCAGCGCCGGCGTCTTGGTCTTGCTCGTCTTCGCCTGGCGGCCCTTTCGGACCAGCTGCTGGATCGTGGGCACCGGGTTTCTCCGCTCCCTTCGGCCGCGTCCGTTCGCGACCGCACCGTGTCGTTATTCCTCTGTGTGCCGGAGGTGGTCCCTCCGGCACCCGCGGTCGGGCGTGTCGTCCGGCTCACGGTCCCGCCACGCGTTTTGAACACGCGCACCGGTTTGGTCTCTGTCGCCGTCCCGATCTCCTCGGGCCGACGATCTCGGCGTGCTGATACCCCGTCCTTGTTTTGCGACTCGGGCGCACGCACGAGTTGCCCGGGCAAGCCCGGGCACGGAGGGAAAGAGTACCCACCACAAGCAGCCAGGTCAAAATCGGCAACTATGCCTAGCGCCGGCTCCTCACGACGGATATCTCCGATGCAAGTGTACCGGGTCCCCCGAGACGCCATGCCGCGGCATCGGGATACCGGATCAGGGGCGCAGTCAGGTCCCGGAGGACGACAGTTGCAGCACCACGCTCAACGCCAGGGCGGCCAGGGCAATTCCCGCGCCGGCGGCTCCACACGAGATCCCCGCCACCGCGATGCCGCGCCCGGTGAAGCGCACCTGCCCGCTGCCGCCGGAGCCGCGGATCTGCCGCCGGGCGACCAGGCCGACCACGATGGCGCCGACCCCGCCGATCACGCTGAGCAGGGTGAAGGCGCCGGCCACCACGGCGCCCCAGCCGGCGCGCGCGCCGGTCAGGCCGAAGCAGAGGACCAGCAGCGACACCACGATGGCGGCTATCCCGGCCATCAGCGAACCGATGGCCAGGCCCGAGGTCAGCGGCTCGACCCGCAGCTGCACCAGGGCGAACTCGGTGCCCGGCACCGGGTCGACCCGTTCCGGCTGCCAGCGCCCGGACGGCGGGGGCGGCGGCACGGGCGCCGAGTAGGGATACGGCTGCTGGCTCATCAGTCGAGGATGTCACCCGTACGAGGTGGGGTGCAGCCCGACCCCAGCTATGAAACAGGCCTTAGTCGGTGCCCGGCGCGAAGTCGGCGCCGGACGGTGCCGAGGCCAGGTGCAGCAGGCCGGCGATCGCGGCCACCACCAGGGTGGCGAGCGCCAGCACGATGCCCGCCCAGGCCAGCCGACGGCCACGCCGGATCCACACCGAGCCGGCGAGGTAGCCCCGGGCCGCGTAGGCGTCCCGGGCGGCCTGACGGGCCAGCAGGAGCGCCACGGTGGCCGGGATGACGCCGCCGACGAACGCGCCGGTCAGGAAGCCCACCAGGCCGAGCGCGAAGACCGCCCGCGCCTTCGACGAGGGCGCCGGATCCGGATCCAGGGGATGACGGGTGGGCGTTGCTGCGGGCGAGGTCACTCCCCCATCTTAGAAAGGCCTCGGCGTTGAGAAAGAAGAGAGCGGCCGCGCAGTGCGCGGCCGCCCTTCGCTTCGTAGAACAGCCGTCAGCGGTACGACCCGAAGTCGAAGTCGTCCAGCGGCACAGCCTGCCCGCTGGCCGGCCCGAAGCCGTAGTCGGTCTCCGGGTACCCGGTCATCGAGTACACCTTGGCCTTGGCCTCCTCGGTCGGCTCGACCCGGATGTTGCGGTACTTGGCGATGCCGGTACCGGCCGGGATGAGCTTGCCGATGATGACGTTCTCCTTGAGGCCGACGAGCGAGTCGCTACGCGAGTTGATCGCCGCGTCGGTCAGCACCCGGGTGGTCTCCTGGAAGGAGGCCGCCGAGAGCCAGGAGTCAGTGGCCAGCGAGGCCTTGGTGATACCCATCAGCACCGGACGACCGGCGGCGGGCTCGCCGCCCTCGCCCACGAGCCGGCGGTTCTCCGACTCGAACAGCGCCCGGTCGACCAGCACGCCGGGCAGGAACTCCGCGGCGCCCGAGTCGATCACCGTCACCCGCTTGAGCATCTGGCGGATGATGATCTCGATGTGCTTGTCGTGGATGAGCACACCCTGCGAGCGGTAGACCTCCTGAACCTCCTGGGTCAGGTGGACCTGAACCGCCCGCGGCCCCATGATCCGCAGAAGCTCGTGCGGGTCGATGGTGCCCTCGGTCAGCTTCTCGCCGACCTCGACGTGGTCGCCGTCGTGGGCCCGGAGCTTGACCCGCTTGGAGATCTTGTCGTACACGATCTCCTCGCTGCCGTCGTCCGGCACCACGATGATCTTCCGCGAGCGCTCGCCGTCCTCGATCCGGATGCGTCCCGGGGTGTCGGCGATGGGCGCCTTACCCTTGGGCACGCGGGCCTCGAAGATCTCCTGCACACGCGGCAGACCCTGGGTGATGTCCTCACCCGCGACACCACCGGTGTGGAAGGTACGCATCGTCAGCTGGGTGCCCGGCTCACCGATGGACTGGGCCGCGATGATGCCGACCGCCTCGCCGATGTCGACCGCCTTGCCGGTCGGCAGCGAACGGCCGTAGCAGGCCGCGCACACGCCGAGCTTCGACTCGCAGGTCAGCACGCTGCGCACCCGGACGTGCTCGACGCCGGCGTGGACCAGCTGGTCCACCAGGATCGAGTTGAGGTCCGCGCCGCGGGGCACCACCAGGTTGCCGTTGGTGTCCTTGATGTCGTCGGCCAGCGTACGGGCGTGCACGCCGGTCTCGGCGTGCGTGTGCACGACGAGCGAGCCGTCCGCCTGCCGGTCCGCCACCTGCATCGGAATCGCGCGGTCGGTGCCGCAGTCCTCCTCGCGGATGATGACGTCCTGCGAGACGTCCACCAGACGCCGGGTCAGGTAACCCGAGTCGGCGGTACGCAGCGCGGTGTCGGCCAGACCCTTCCGGGCGCCGTGCGTGGAGATGAAGTACTCCAGCACGGTGAGACCCTCGCGGTACGACGACGTGATCGGCCGCGGGATGATCTCGCCCTTGGGGTTGGCCACCAGACCACGGATCGCGGCGATCTGCCGGAGCTGGAGGAGGTTACCGCGAGCGCCGGAGTTGATCATCACCCAGAGCGGGTTCTCCTGCGGCAGCGCGGTCTCCATCTCCTTGGAGATCTCGTTGGTCGCCTTGGTCCAGATCTCGATGAGCTCGCCGCGACGCTCCTCGGCGGTCATCAGGCCACGCTGGTACTGCTTGTCGATCCGGTCCGCCTCGACCTGGTACCGGGCGAGGATCTCCGGCTTGCGGGGCGGGCCGATGACGTCGCCCATGCCGATCGTCACGCCGGACCAGGTGGCCCAGTGGAAGCCGGCCTCCTTGAGCGCGTCCAGGGTCGCCGCGAGGGCG
>Ga0307509_10011153_pt1 | contig 10930 bp, 4 predicted proteins | sample 10_EM_MG_FD_202245 | JGI IMG/M metagenome (GOLD analysis project Ga0307509, IMG submission 202245) | Populus trichocarpa ectomycorrhiza microbial communities from riparian zone in the Pacific Northwest, United States - 10_EM | ecosystem: Host-associated > Plants > Roots > Unclassified | place... | reverse complement strand
AAGCTGCTTTTCCTTCCATTTGTGATTGCGGATTTTATTAGCAGCCCCAAATTTGTCTGCTAAGCAAAGGCGTGGAGCTTTGGAGTAAATCTTATGAATCAATAATAATAATAATAATAATAATAATAAAGTAGGTTCTTGCGTCAAATCAATACCAAACAGATCCACATCTTTATCAGCTCTTCCCCCCCCCCCCTTAGGGAAACATCAATTTCAAACTGGACTTTTAAACTTAATTTATCATCAATTAAGTCCCTGATAAAATTAATTTAACCCATTAAAAGTATAATCAAATCCTCACACCTAATTAAATCTTTTAATTTGACCCAGGTAAATCCTCAAACATAATTAATTAGGATTCATTTTGAAGATTCTCTCTCCTTGGTTTGGAGTGATCATCTAGCATTAACCTAATGCCCCATTAAAGGTTATTTTAGAGAATTGATGAAAAGAATAGTCAATGGAACTGGATCTGCTGATGGATTACAGTCACATGAGCAAATCACACTTGCGCTCCAAGAACATTGTTGTTGCAAGCAAACTTCACCATTCATTAAAGATGATGTTATTTGATGACAGAAAACAGAATTTAAAATCATAATTGATAATTATGAACTTCCAGCACCCTCCTTCCTTGATAAGTTTGTTTACACGTTCAAATAATTATTTAGAAGACAAGATGCATTGTTCCATCATCCATTGCTTCCAAATACGAGCTTGGTTGCCTGGTGAAATGTCTTCATCTCACCTATTCTTTTAGTTCCACTCCAGCGTAAATCCCAATTTCAGATTTGCATATATTACATCATCTAGATATATTAAGCCGCAAGGTCTTCTAACCCGACACGTGCACATGTCATGTGAGAGGACCAATCACTGCTCAGGAATTTGAAAAAGGAGAACACGTATGGACCAAAGTATTGATGGTTAGGTACATTGGATCTAAGCCAATCCTTTATTTTATATATATATAAAAAAGAAAATTATACTAGGATGCTCCTTTCACTACGAGCCTCCAATGGATTACCATGGGTGGAGTGGACACAACAAGCCTGGAAAAACCATGCAAGCTCGGAATAAAAAAAGAAGACAATGAGAAAGCAGAATATATGCGCAGCCTGAAACAGTCCTAGTCAGACAAGAAGTGTGTTCACGTGCTTTAAGACTTCTTCATGTGATAAATCTTAAAACAAGCCTCTTATCACTTGTCGGTAAATCACACATTTACAGGGGGGTCTTAATAATTGAGAGAAGAAAGATTTTGAAAATATTTCTTTTTAATGTATTAAAATAATATTTTTATTTTATTTTTAAAATTTTATTTTTAACATAGTGTATAAAACGATATAAATACAAAAAAAAAAAATTAAAAACTTTTACAAGCGTTGCTGGACGGAACTCCAAACACATACTAGGTAGAGCCCACTCTGGTCCTCCAAATTTTAGATTTTCATAATTTTGACTCGTGCTGCAGGTTTGGTTATGCCATCCCTCACATTTTCAATTTGATCATGTGTTTTACATCCGTCCACTTGTAAGTGTGCACGTGCCAACATATGGCAGACATTATATTATATTATAAAAAATTGAATTAACTTTTTACTGTGCCTTTAGCCGTGGCTGCTTACTTTCGCGGAGTCAAACCCTCTTTTTTTTCAAATCATTGAAAAACTTATTTAGCTACTATCATTATTTTGTTTTTTCAATGTTGGTATTAATTTAGTCTTTATAATTTATTACAGTTTGTGTACTATGAAATATAATGAAAAAAAACACCCTAACATTAAATTAAAGCTTAAAATTATAAAATATAATATAATTTTATTAATTAAAAACAATTAAAACAACAAAATAGATATTTTGCCTATTTATTGTTCATGATACATGTAAAACTATAGCTTGCCCATGTAGGTTTTTTTTTTTATCCCTGTGTTTCGAGGTTTTTGTGTTTAAGTTCTAAATTTTATTTTTTTTTACATTTTAGTCATTAAGAGCAAATAGAAAAAATTATAGAAAAAGGATAAGAAAAGAGAAAGTGTTTGGCTGACCATGTTCCGACTTTGAAAAACTCGATGTCGGTGTCAATTGTTTTGTAATTAAAAGAGGAGTTAAGTGGAAATTATGTTTTTCTTTAGATATGTCATAAAAAGTATATCGAGACTCGTAATTTTTTTTTTATTCAATTGGTTTTTAGAGTGATTATAGGATTTTTTTTTTTGGTTTTGACATGATTTTATTGAGGTTTTGTGATATTTTTAGGGTATTTTAAATAAATAAGGTTGAAAATTTTTAGGTTCTCAAAACTTAAATCTTGATTTTTTAGTAAAAAATCAACTAAAAGATGATATGTTATCTACTTGGTAGGCAATATGTGATTTGCTATATATATATATATAAAGATAAATAATGTGCTGTTTGGTTGTTGAAAATAAAAGCCTAAGGGCATAGGATTAGCCTTCCAGTGGTGTGCGCCTAAATTTTTTATCTTACGGCAAACACATTTCGCTTTTTACTTAAGTATCCCTTTATTTTTTTCCTTTTTCTTTATTTTTATTTTTTGATAAAAAAACTCTTCAAGTCAATTTATTAAAGTAATATTTAAGGAACTATCCAATCATGTCACTGTTTTTAAGAGAATTAGGGTTTTTTCTATGATGATGTTAGTTATTATTTTATAAATAGTTATGTATTAACTTCATATGAAAAAAAATATGATAATCTTCTCATTACTATTGAATGAAATTAAAATAATATTCTCATTAATATTCAATGAGAATAAAATATTTATTTTTTATTTTAAATTTTTATATAATTTCTCAAATTTACTATTCCTTAATTTTTTCATATAGGTGCATAAAAATATTTATTCATGATTTTTTAATTGAAACTTTATTTTATAATCACAATAAAGTTTTACTTAAAAAACAATACTTTTCTTAAAAATCATGCTTTTATCAAAATAAAAAAAGAAATATAGGAATAAAAAATTAGGGTTTAATTAAAAATATTTATTTATTTATTTCAAATCATTATAATTTTTTTAGAATATTTTTTTATATTGTTATTATATTTTATTTAATGAGATATGTTGCTAATTAAAAAAAAATTGTTGTAAAAAAAATTACATGAATACAATTTTGATGAAAATTATTTTTTCTTCCTAATTTTATCTGCATTTTTTATAATTTTTTTATTATCGTATAGTTAAATAAAAATAAATTTAAAAAATTTACACTGCAAGCAATATCGTTAGTCTAATTCCGATGAACACGAGTTGTGTCATCGAGAGACCGCATGAGCATGTGATCACCACGAGCGGAACACGCCTAAAATTATGGTACAAGGGTTAAAATAACTGATGTCTAAATCTTTAGGGACACGTAATGTAATTAACCCCATGTCCTCACTTTTTTTAAAAAAAAATATATGCTGTATATACGAGAAGAATCCAGTCCAATTCATTTGGATGAGATTTTCGCGAAAAATAATTTGAAAGATTTTGTAGCGAACTGTATCATACAAAACATAATGGTATTTAGGTTATAGGTTGGCTACACATTTTCAGTGGAGCTAAGAATTTGCATGTGTACAAAAGAGCGACAGGAAAGAACGAAAGCAATGGTATGAGCGTTAATGGGGAAAAACAATTATTAATCATACAAAGTTTACCAAAAAAGACAGAACATAAATTACAACCTTATATGGCTCTGCTCTCCCGCTCTCATTATAGAAATTAATCCCAACTTCGCCACTCACCCACCTGGTGGTTCTGCCACCATATTGACAACCTTCGAACATGTAAAAGGGGCAGCAAAAGATGCGGCCACCGTATCTTGTGAAGGATTCACTACCAAGTGCATTTCACAAATCAAATGGCCCACAAGGGGGTTCTCAACACCGTATAGCTTATCCAAACCCAACCTATACTGGATATAAATAAATTCCCTGCCGATATACAAGTTCACGGTCCCAAAGCTTTAACATTGCCAAGTTTTTTATTCTTGGTTAGGTTTTCAGAAGTTCTGTGAGATAATATCAAGGCCTAACTAGAATTAATAAAGAAACCCTGATCCTAGAGAATATCTAACAGCAAACACGGAGAATGAAGTTCCTGTTCCTTGTCCACCATGTCCAGCAATAGTTTGGCAGAACCGGAAGCATGACAGTTTCTGTAAACATACTGGCTCCGAGTGACAGATTTTGAACATTGCAGATCATATCATTACATATGCGAGCCAATAACTAGTCCAGATGTTCAGTTAGGTATTCAGCTATGAAGTAAGAAAAGGCTAGTGTCAATGATCATAACTCATCACCGAGATCACATTTGATAATTTATAAAGATGCAACCAAACATAATTGAAGTAAAAGCATACTTCATCATTCCAAGTAGTCTTCACTGAATCCTATTTTTGCCATGATACAATATGCATGTACGGCTACTGCAATTCAAATCAAGGCTGACCAGTGTTACTTGGTACTTGTCAACAAGTGCAGCAAAAGCTAGATAGAGATCTTGGTTTGCAAAATAATGAAGAGTGTGGTGGAGAGGGCTCCTAGTATAAGAATATACCTGTAAGATATATACGCAGCTTGGTTACTTTGTGTTGAATGTTCTTTATTATGTTTACAGCATCTACCACATACACAAACAGCTACAGGACCTAGAGAACAAAATAGTGGAGACAAAATCCGCGTTGGCATCATAGACTCTCTACCCATATTCTTGCACCTCCGTGAAGCCATCCCAATCAATGTACACAATCTTCTCATTCGAAGGTATTTATAATAATGGTGGTGTTGTGAATTCTAGACTCTATAAACCTTGCTTTCATCACAATCACAAACCCAGATTCAAAAGCCTCTTGAGGCCTCATTCCACTCGAGGGGTCACTCAAAGCAATTTCATGATCCAAAGCTTATATTTCTTTATATACAGATATACAAGAGAAGGTCCAATCAAATTCACATCAGAGAGGCGCTTGCAAAGCTTAAGATAAGATTCAACATTTCCCCATTGTTGGATCCTTTTTCTCAGACCCTGCATCACCGCTACTCTGTCTAAATAATCTGGAGACAAACCCAAATCAAGCATCTTAATTAGTGTTTCTGCAGCCTCACCATAGTGTCCACCTTTAATGTAACCTCTCAACAACCATGACAATGATTTCTTCTTGCGCATAGAGCTTGCAACCTCTATTCTAGTGAGCAACCGTGCTACGGCGCTGGCCTCCTTTTGAGATGCACAGATAGCTAAAACAATGTCATAAAGGTCTCCATCAGCCTCCTTACCAACAAGCTTCATTTCCCATAACTGTCTTTCAGCATCAAGCCCACGGCCAGCACAAATATACATGGCAAGAAGTCGCTCATGAACCACACCATAAAGTGCAGGACTTCCCTCCTGAATGACCCAACTGGACAAGCATACTCCATCAGCTAGAAGATCTGACTGATATTTCTCAACAAGCTCTACATTCTCAGCATCAAGTTCAGTTACCATACCAGACCTCGAATAACCTTTCAACTTGCGTAGAGCTTTAGAAAATTCATTTAGCTCTTTGACAACAGCTGTCATTGCAATGAGGTAGGCGTAGATCTCAGGCTTTAATCCAGATTCTCTAAGATGAATCACCAATTTGACCGCATTCCTGTAGTTTCCATCAACCTGAAATAGATTCCAAGTTGTCATTCACATAAAAATTTATGGGTTTTTATAGCATACTGGAAAAAATAAACGTAGAAAGATCAATAACTGGCTTAATTACCCACATATATGACAGACAATCAGCCTAAACAACAAGTAAATGCGACATGGAGACAAAAATAAAAGCAGGCAGGTGATTATAATCTCATAAGCTTGGCCTTCATTGTTGAGAAACAAAAGAAGACTTCTGTCCACAAGTTCAGCACTTCAACTTCTATATAGCTCAGCCTTCTTGGAAGTAAAGCAGAACAATATACATGACATTAATAAACAATTTAAATCTACACATTTGATGCTTAATAATTTAACTCTCAGCTTTATAGCATAACTTTTGTTTGCACAATAAAGCATCTAAACGTAGATTTGAAGTACCACAACAAAGAAAAAACTACTCACAAACACGGCCATGCCATTAAGATAAATTCACATTGCTATAGAAAGTTGCTACACAACATCAATAACACGACAAAGGAAAATTCAAACATTCATAAATAGCAAATTGGACTAACAAGTTACAACCAAGCTTGAGTACATTCCACCATTGTATTCTAGAAAAGCAATCAATAAAGAGGTCAGTATATTCCACGGTTTATATCCTGGCAATTCAATGTGATAAAGATAAGGACAACACTTCTTTCACTTAAAACCATCGTATATCTACATCTTTTATGTAGTCCAAAACATGAGCACAAAAGGGAAAGGCAAACAACAGCAGCTAGCCAATTCTATAAAGATAATCTGAACAAAGTGGTAAGAATTGATTATGACAGAAGCTTACCATCATCTTCCATGTAAGATACCCAGTTGGGCCTCCTTTCTGTCCTTCTCCATCATCGCCCGAATATGCAATCCCTCGTCTCAAAACCTCCTTCACAAATGAAACCGCTCCCTCCTTCTTCCCCATATCCCAATACAAAGATATCACCTTCTCAATCATACTAAAACTCGGCTTCAACCCCACACAATCCATATCCACAAGTAAGTCAACCACATCCCCAACATCTTGTTCCCCTTCAATTAACTTCTTAACCCAACTACACATTATCGAAACCATAAGCTCCATTGTTTCCTTGTCGACCCTATTCTCCTTTTTCAACCACTCAAACACCTCAAGCGCACACCAGGAATCTCTCCCCTCTTGAGAGAAATAAACAAGCACTAATTGCAACTCTCTCGCGGACAACCTATCATTCATTTCCTCAAGAATATCAGAAGGTTCTCTTGTCATTCTCTCAAGTTCCTCAATTGCCTCAAAAAACCCTTCACCCATTTCTTCTTCATCATCACTCGTCACGTACTGGTCCAATTCCACTGACTTAAATAGCCTAAATTCTCTAACTTTAGTAGTCTTTGCAACAACAAAATTGGGCCTTTTAGGCGTTTGGTAGTTGCAAATTATGGTAGAAACCATACAGCAAGGTTTCATACATGAATTCCAGTACCGTTTTTTAAGAGAAAATACAGGAGAAACTTTAGATAGTGAACTAAATGCATGAGCAGAGGCCATTTCTTCAGCTCTATCCACCAGAAAATGGACCCTAAAAAAAACCCAGATGGCCAATTCCCTGTTTGGCTGCAAAGAAACTGCAAATATATATAAAAACCGAAAGAGAAATAAACTTTCAAGTCTTCGTTTACATATTTGCTTTAATAATACTGAATAAGAAAGTTAATTATAACTGAAGTCAAGACGGAAAACAAGATAGCAGTTTATCCTAAAAGTCTAATTAGAGCAAAGAATAAAAAAAATATGTTCCTTACTTTTAAGTTCCTCACTTTCTCTGCAGTCAAAACAGGAAAACTTGGATTTCAAGTCGGAGAAAGCATAAGAGAAGCTTGAAACTTAGAATGTTGAAAGCATTAATCGAAGAGGATAAAATAGGTTGTCGGGTTCATAGGAGCTGTACAATTGAGTAAAAATCTAATGGCGGTGGTTAGATACCACAGAAAGACAAAGGTGTCGGTCTATTGGATGTTTTTTTTTTTTTTTATGATGGTGAGGAGGCAGCGACAGACCGAAGATTAGCAGAGACGTGTTCAAAGGATGACTACTGAGAGGATCTTGCCATCGTAGTACCGAACGCTTCTATTCTGATTTACGCTATTGTCCTCGACGCTTGTCGTTGAGACTTTTAGGAACACTGTATACTTTTTTGGGATTTCAGATTCAATTTAATTATTTCGAGACAACTAACAAGCTTAAGGAATATTTGTTTTATGAAAATTAGTTTTAAAAAGTGAATTTTAGAAAAGTGAATTTTAGAAAAATAAATTAATTTTTAATATTTGATAGTGTAATAAAAAATAAATTGAAAAATATTTTCTAATGTTTGGTTATGTCATGGAAAATGAGCTGGAAAATAATTTATTAATATTTTATTTTTTTAATTTTATTAAAATAATGAGGAAAAAATCTTACAAATTAAAAAGTTAAATAAGAATGAAATTGAAAAAAATATAATTTCATAAATTATCTCAAATAAACTAAATAATAATCAAAATAATAGAGATCAAATCTAATAAATAAAAAATTTGAAAGATGAATAAATTAAAATAATAATAATTACCATTTCATAAATTATTTCAAATAAAATAAGTGATAATCAAAAGAATGATGATCAAATTTGATAGATAAAAGATTTCAATTAAAAATGATAAAGGAAAAAAAATAACAATTATAAAAATGAGGACCAAAGTTAATATAAAAATCAAATTCTAAGGGATGAAATTGAAAAAAAAATATTCAAAACAAAATATATATAGCAGTCAAAAGTTTGAGGATAAAAATTAATATAATCAGCAAATAATATGATATTTCTAAATTTTTCACACTTTCGAAAAGTGTTTTCTGTCTAAAATAAAAGGAAAACACTTTCCTGAAAAACCAGGCCAAATTTTTCTTGGACTGGAAAGTATTTTTCGTTGACCAATGTTCTTAATGACAAACAAACACATGAAAGTTTAAAAAGTGATTTTCAGAAAATCATTTTCCGTTAAACAAATGAAGCATGATTCTTTATTTGGACTTGGACATTATAGTATCCGAGACAACTGAGATGAACAGTGCCATCTACTCAGCTTTCTTTCTTTTTCTTGTTTTTTTCCCGTCCGCGGAGGCTAAGTTTTTAAGTAGGTTTAGTTAATGTTTTTTAAAATATTTTTTATTTTAAAATATAATATTTTCATTTTTTAACATTTATTTTTAATATCAGAATATTAAAATAATCTAAAATTATAAAAATATAATGTGAAGAAAAAACAATTTCAAAAACATTTTTTTAATGCAAAAACAAACACTGCGATGCATGATACTTTTTAAAATAAATTTTTTAAAATATGTAAAAATATTTCTTTTATTTTTACATCAGTGTATTAAAATTATTAAAAAATACTAAAAAAATATTAATTTAATATCTTTTCAAGTCAAAATTACTTTTATAAAGCATTTAAAAAAAGTTGAAGCCATGCCAAACATTCCCTAAATGGACATGATTTAAAAAAATTAATTTTTTAATTTTATTTAAGAATGGAGCTAAAAAAAGAGAAATTAAAACTTTATGTTAAAATGTAATGTTTTTCTATTTCATTTTTTAAATTTGTATTAAGTTTAAAAAATATATCTAAGTTTTTTTTATAGTTTTTATTTACAAGTTTTTCACTGATTTTTAAGCAAAGAAAAAAATCATATAAAATATAGATGAGTTTTTATTATACATGCAAGCATTTTCTAACAATGTATAATATTAAAATTATTTCTTATATATTTTTATATTTAGCTAGTATCATAGAATTAATTTTAATATAAAGATTTTATTTTTTATTAGTTAATAATATAACCTTTTCATAATTAATTTTTAATTTGAATAAAATAAAATAAAATTTTATAATTAGATATCATAAACATAAAATATTAAGATGATAATTACAAATTAATCATAATCATGATTTCTTATGAAAAATAGTTATAATTTTAATTTGCTTTTTATTTTATTTTTTCAAAACATTTCTCTTAATTCTCAACAAATGAACAATCTTTCAATCTATACTGGAAATAAAAATAGAAACGAAAAAAGAAATTTTGTTTTTTTAACAAACAAACTCGAGTTTGCCTTGTACATGAAAACTGAGGAGATACTTAAGCCCAAAACGTAGTCCATTGATCACACCATCATGATGCATGTGGCCCATGTTACAAAGTAGGCTTTTTAATTCCAAATACACGAACGATATTCAAGCCCATGCAATAAAAAAATATTTCATTACCTTATTTGTATGGATCGAAACCATTTGCTATAGCGGTGGGTGATAATTTTCAATCACCTATATATATATATATATATATATATATATATTTGGAAGCATTTTGTTTTTGTGTTTTAAAATATTTTTGAAAAAAATTATTATTTTTTATTTTTTTATTTAATTTTTTTATTTTTTTGTTTTCAAATTGTTTTGATGTATTGATATAAAAATTAAATTTAAAAATATATTATTTTAATATATTTCTAAAAAAATCACTTTAAAAAATTATCTTCACTGCATTTCTAAACTCCTCGTAGTTTATATAAAAAACCGACTTGCGTAGTAATTTTCCTTAAACTAAGAAAATACATTTATTTGTTTTTTAAACGCGATTCATGCTGTCTATAATTTCTTACATGAATACACATACATACATACGGAGTCAAAGATCTCATCATTTGATGTGTGCCAGGCTCCCATGGCAGCAAAGTAGCCCAAAATGTTGCCCAAGGGCTTCAACTTGATGATACATGCAACTATGAGCTTTGCCGTACTCTGAACCTCAGTGGCAAGGGCCCGGCCCAAAAGAACTTCATGTAGAGACATGGTTTACCTATTGACCGATAACTTAATGATCTGGATCCTCTTCCAGGTTGGACCTTAGACCGGAGACAAGTTTAGATCAACTAACCTTAATTTTCCAACCCTCCATCGTCTTTACTTATATAATTCGGAACGGCTGGAGTTTGATGAAGAAGGAATTTGAAATTGTGATAATAGTTTTTTTTTAAAGTGTTTTTTATTTTAAAATATATTAAAATAATTTTTTTTATTTTTTAAAAGTTATTTTTGATATCAACACATAAAAATGATCTGAAAATATAAAAAATATATTAATTTAAAATAAAATTTAAAATTTTCAAAAATACTTTTCAATCACTGTGCGAAACACTGAACGAAGCTCTCCATTAGCTCTAGCTG
>Ga0307509_10011152_pt1 | contig 10931 bp, 16 predicted proteins | sample 10_EM_MG_FD_202245 | JGI IMG/M metagenome (GOLD analysis project Ga0307509, IMG submission 202245) | Populus trichocarpa ectomycorrhiza microbial communities from riparian zone in the Pacific Northwest, United States - 10_EM | ecosystem: Host-associated > Plants > Roots > Unclassified | place... | reverse complement strand
AAAAAAAATACCGCTCACTCTCCCAAGGCTCTGCTCAACTCCCGTCTTGCCTCCGTCGGCCACCAATACCTAGAAACGATGCCGGCCCAAACAACACCAGCAGTAACCGAGATGGATCGATTCATAGCAAGCCGAATGACATCCTCGTTTTCTTCCCTGATATTGTAGCTAAAAAAAAACCACCCAGTCGGCCGATTAGAATCCGTGATGGACACGAAGGGCCGCAGACACACCTGTATAAGCACACAAGGTTGTATGCCAACAAAACGAACCGGGCGGAAGTTGCGTAGGTCGGTTTGGCAATGATGTAGTAGAAACAAGGTATGGAGAAAAAGAAGCCAAAGATCGATAAGATGACGGGACTCTCCGGGAATGCCGTCCATGCTCCAGCGGCGGTGAAGGCACCAAGCCTGTATACGTGTGAGCATCCCTAACATCGCCCCTGTACGTTATACTCACAGTGTTCCGAGGATACGGTGCACGCTCAGGAAGTTCGTCTGTGAGGTGTAGGGTGTTAAATCACTGGCGTAATGAGAAGGGGGAAAACGCACCCCTCCAATCGTTGGCGACATGACAACAAAAAACTGTGTTCGCTTATCAAAACACATGCACATGTAAGGTTCGAGGGATTCTACTTGCCGAGATTAACGCCCATTCACCCCTGTATTCGGTGAAGATTGGTCGAGTGGCATTAATGAATGCGGGGGCAGCCAACATCGCGAGGGCCATCCCGAGCTTCACGGCGTACTTGATATCGGGCTGTTTTAGTCGGTCTCCGACGACCCAGAGCGTTTGTTTTACCCTTCCCCAGAAGGTGAGGGTTGATCTCTTAGGTGTGAGTACCGTATTTGGAGCGTGCGGACGGATTTTTGGGAAGTGGACCTGACGTCGTGTGGAATCCCCGTCTCTTTGTAACACAAACGATGCTGTTGGAGAGCATTAGGAATGCCACGCTGGAAAAGTGGAACTCAACGGACAGATCTTACGAACAACGCGTTTGCTCTTCTCAGGGGTGGAAAGTCGGTTTTTCCATACCCGCGTCTTGGTTCGCAAGAATTGCGTGATGTCACCCATTCTTCGTTTGAACCAGTTTCCCCGGGCGGCGGCTGCACGCCGGTGGCTGGCTACCCGTGACATGGCATCCACCAGCGACGTCAACTCTGCCGCGAATTCTTGAAGGGTGAAGATGAAGCTAGGTCGTGGTGGTTGGCGATGGAACGATATCACGTAGGGATGTGATGGACTCACAAATAGGCCAAAAATACGTTCTCGTGTTCGGTACCGGATGTCAAAAGAAGATTGTCGCCTAAGGAGGATTCGAGCGAGTGGAAAGAGTCGGAAGAAGAGAGCCTCCTGCTATACAGCCGGACGACGGCGTGGTTCGAAGTACTGTCGAATGTAAAGAGCGCTCGTTCGATGTCTTCCATAAGTTGGTCGAACTCCTGTTGTTCCAAGTCGTCCCTCTTCATCTTCCTCAAACTCGTGGTACAGATGGTGGAGAGTGCCTTTAGAGGGGGGCCAAGCTCGCCAACGATGTCGCCAAAGATATCAACGGCGGCGTTTAAAAGTTGGGTTTCATCCTCTGTGGAGGCCGCTGGAGCCTTCCCTTTGCTGGTCTGGGCAACCATTGGAACAGGTGCGGGGGTTGGCCCAGACCCATCTCTCCCTTGAAGTGTTTGGTACTTCTTGGTGATGTCGTACTGGAAGTTCGACCCGCTGCGGAGACCGTTGAGATGCTGACCGAGCCTATTCATGCTGTCCACCGCGTCCTCGTACGCCTTGGAAAGTGTGTCCAAAGCTGTGGAGTTGTGAATCATTTCCGTCTTAGCGTCTGAGAGGTTGCTCTTGAGGGAAGTAAAACTCGTTTGGTGATACTGAACCGCCTGGTGCAGCTTTTCCCGGCTCTTCATGGGCGGCTCCTCCAACAGGAATGAGCAAACGAGCGTGGAAAGGAGGGTGGGAAACGAGTCAAGAGACTTGCGCATGTCATCCTGCAGCTTCTTTGTCGCGGTCTGAGGCCAAAGGCAGAAGCAAACGATGTTGGAGATGATTGACCCGATCAAGATGATGAATGACACCTGGAGAAGTGTCTCCAGCCCGCCTTCTCGCACGACGCTGCAACACTATGAGTATTCATATACTTTGATTTCGGAGGGGGGGGCATACACGACAAACAACAGAATGGACGTCATGCTGCAAGCTACAGAGGTGGTCAGAAATATTTCATCGCGACTAAAGGATAAGCGGTTTACCCGTGTTGAAGGATGGACGCTTCATCCAAGACTTAGTCCACGCGACTGCAAACATTCCAACTCCAATCCAAAGGAGGGCCAGGGTGTCTGCGAGCCAATCGAGACCTTCGTACTCCTCCAGTGACCAGTAAGTAGACATGCAACTCAGGGAGACAAATCCCGCAAAGAGCACACCGAGCAAACAGTACCTGTCAGCTTCAAACATCCCGCCAACGGTTTTAGCGGGATTGAAGTAGACAGCTCTGGGCAGGGGTCAGATCGCTAAGCTCACGAATCAATCAGAGGCTTGGGCTTACACCGTCGCTACCATGTGGCCCGACTTGGACGGTGCTCGCTCGTCTTCCGTTGATATGACGGAGGTAATCAAACTCGAAAGGGTCAGGTTGAACGTAAACAGCGATCCCACGAAGTACGCGACCGCACACTTGAGGATATTCCGCTGGAGCGGGGTGAGGGGCGGTGGCTTCCATTTCGAGTACCAGCGTTGTTTCTGCGGTGGCGGTGGGGAGAGCGGGGAGGAAGGGCGGGAAGAGCCCTCAGAATCGGATTCCGAGTCGTACCCGACCACCGAAGCCTCGTCAGATTCATGGCCGTCCTCTACGGTGACACGTCGCAATGAAGCTGCACCCGTGGCGGGCGACTCTGAACGGATGGCGAGGTCTGTGGTTTGTTGGAAGGGGGATGGGACAACATTCTCGCTCACGGATTCCCTCAAAACGCTCCTGGTCCGCATCTGCCCCTCGTTCTCCATCCTCTGCTCAAAGACCGACCATTCGCGCACCGAAGACCCGGGTCGGTTGAAAGAAGCAAATATCGTTCCGTGTCTTGTGCGGGAGCTGCTGTTTCTCCTTCGCTGAGGAAATACCGGTGAGGAGACAATACGATTCGCAACTCTTGGGCGCGTTGGACGCGATTGCTGCTCCATATTCGGGGGAGAACTGCTGAGGGAATCGATAGGTCCGAAAGAACCGCCGGAGCTGGTAGACGCTTCCAGAGGCGGATAGGTGTTGTCCATGACGTTCGTTGGGCACGAACGACTCATGAACGAGTGCTCAGGTTGTAGATAAGTTGGTCGTTGTGATGAAATCGGCAATGCGAAACTCGGGGCGGGAGTACCCTCCATCGGCTCAGCTGGCTCAGGTGATGGGAGCATCGGCAGTCTCCGCACCCCCATAAATATTCGGGGAGGCGCCGAGTCATATGTAGAATAAACACGGGTTGTATTCATACAAAATACGACAATAATGCCCATACAGGGAGTGGTGGGCCACATGCACAAAACGCCAAACTATCAGATCATCCCAGTCCGAGGAGGTACGGCTACAGGTGGTGGGCGGTGGACGTTACTCTGCGGTCGGTCCCTGGATCGTGGAGGAGGGGCTACTACTTGCGAATTTCCAACCGACACGGCTGATTCCCGCAGTGACGCGTTGGACTTGGCCCTCAGAGATTCTACCGCACTGCGCCTCGGCGTGACTTTTCGGGGGATCGGAGCCGGAAGGGAGGGTAACCCGCTCTCGCCGAGTAGCGCGTCGATTGTAGAGTTGGCGGGCGTGCTCGAGCGTGAATTTTCTGTGTCTATAGGTGACGACGGATTTCCCGAATCGGTCGTCCTCTGGCGTGCCGGCAAGGCAGGGGAGCGCGAACGGACGGGTGTGGGAGATGGGGTAAATGTTGGTTGGGAGATCAAAAGTTCTGGGTCAACACGAGTGGGAACAGGGCGAAGGCGAGCTGCCTCCTTCGGCTTCTCGTCAAGAAGCTCCTGGAGCAGGAACCGGAAGTCGAGTCCGAACTCTTCCAGCAGCTGCAGTGCCAACTGAGCATCGCAAAGGTGCAGTAATAGTTACGACGTACCTTCTTGCTTTGGGTATACGTGATTGTCAACGCATCTTCGACGGTTTTTGGATCAACGTCCGAAGTGTAAACCTGCTTCCTGAACATGGTGGCGAAATCCTGGATCTGGAATTTTGCCCAATCGATGAAGGCTGTATCCATACTGTGTAAGACCCAAACGCCCGCGGAACTATCCGCCATGCACGTACCGCTCGCCATATCGTTCTCCTTGAAACTTGCCAAGAACCAGTCGGCGGTATGCTTGATTCCAGTGAAGACCACGACAGCAAGATCATTGATATACTGCTCAACGGCTCCCTCAAAACGAATCATCCTGACTCGCTTTTTTGTTACTTCTGATCGCGCAGCGAGGAGGGTCGACCGAGCAGCTGGGCCAGCACCTAATCGCAGCAAATGCGAGATTAGCTTGACAACAACTGTTTTGCGGTTGTCCAAGGCGGAGAGTGAATGTATCAGGGCAGCGGTCAGAGACGCCTTCAGAGGTGTTAACTTTGTACCAAGTGTTGGCACCGTTGAAAGCTTCGAGTCGCCTAGGAATAACGTGGGTTATCGGTGCTGTGATAAACTCGAGACGGCGCTTTACCTTCTTCGACCAGCGAAACCGCTTGCTCCCACTCTCTGAGCGCGATCGCGACGGTCAACCTATCAGCGAAATCACCAGCCCAGCGAGCGTCTCCTTCTGCCTTGTCCTGCGCGCTTGGCCCCACACCAGACTTTTGTACCAGGTCTGCCATCCAATCTGGCATAGAAGGCAACTTCTCGAATGAGTGCGAGCCCGTCTAGAATTCGGTTAGTGATGAGAATAGTCGAGAAGGAAGCCAGAACCATACGTCACCGGAAACCCATAGGGACTTCCGTCGCTCATGCTCGCCCTCTCGCTCCTTCCGCCGTTTGGCTGCAAGGTCTTCCGCAACGGACCGGAAAGTCGACAATAGGCCCTTCTTGTCCAGAGCTGCCTCCGTCCTATAGACATGAGTTTCTTTGCCATGTCGGATCTTGAAAACGTTCGTCATGTCTTAGGGAGTGGCGTCAGCCTCGAACGGATTCCGACCTGAGCACTCACTTGCGGCATCCTTGGAATCCAAAACCAACATCTCGCCCAGCATCCAGCACCTCTCTGCGACAAGCTTTTCCCCTTCAGTGTTATTCCTCCGCCTTCTCCTTCGAGCCACGAGAACCGCATCGTCCAACACGACAAACTTCACAGCGTGATCGACCTTGTAAGTGGCCGCATTCAACGCCAACACACCGTCCATCTCCGTGATGATGTGACGCCCTGGCATGGTCGGCACATACTTAGCCGCACCCTCAATCTGTGAATGAAGGTTTTGCATTTGGTTGGCGTAAAGGATACGAAGGTCAGCCACCGACGACCGAACATTGCGGCGGCGGTCTGGAAGTACATCAGTGATCTCAAACCCAGGAGAAAGATGCCACGCGTAATTACCAGCTGCTGATGTGGACTCTTCGATGTGCAATAGCGAGGGCATGCTTTTCCATTCGGCAAGACTATCCTTGAATTCGAGCATCTCGTTCTCCAACACGTTGATTTCCTTTGAAACGAGCATAAAGTCGGCATATCTGAACACCTCATGTCAGAAACTCCACAACCAACGATATCGCGCGCATACTTTTTGAACACATTGCGCTGGAGTTCGGCCGCCACGTCCGCCTTCGAGTTCCGGAGTTGGGACTGCAGGGATAGCAGTTCAGATTCGGTGGAGTTTGAGAGCTTCAATTTAATATCTGGGACGAAGCGCGGTTAACCTCCGTGGGTGAGAGAAGTGCATCCGTACTCACAAACGTCCGGCTCGAAATCTTGTTTGTCCAATAGCCTGTTCTCAGCGGCCCTAGCGTCCTCCTTCTGCTTCTCCCTCTTAATCCTCGTGCTTCCTTCGCTTTCCGTCCGCCCATGAGTCGGCCTGAAGCCCGCGGGAAAGTTGGGTAGAGCAGGAACATTTTCTGTCGGTTGCGGCACAGAAATGTCCGCATATCGCATCGACATCCGCCGCTTGATCTTATCGTCGACTCGGGATTTGCGTGCATCTGTCTCGTTTCCCTGTGCGTTTCGATTGGAGGGTTGTTTCAGGAGTTTGGTCCCTGTGGACTTGCCAGTCCGAAGGGACGTCGCCGGAGCAAGGGGCGTCATACCGATTCCCACGGGTGCTCATCCGCCTTGTGTTCAACCAGAACTGCGATTGACACCGCCGAGGTCCTCCGTCAATACATCACCTCGCCCTCCCAGCTGCAATCCGCATCTCTGCGCACTGTCTCTCCTCGTTTGACTCCGTTACCTGGTACCCACGAGGGGCGTCGGCAAGCACTGGGTCCTGAGAACTCAGGAGGGTCTCTGGAATGGACGTCCGAGAAGAACCCCCGTGAACAACCACCCCCTGTCCGCCTCTGCGCAGTTTCTTTCCGGAAATAAATAAATAAAATCAAGACCCAGACGACCCCTCAGTGCTCAGAGAAACCGATCCAAACCACTTAAAAGACCGGTCGCTCGCCCACTCTCTCTTTTCTCCCCAGCTCTCTTCCTCCCCCGGTCAGTGGGACGCTCTGCTCCAGGCTGGCAGCCATCGACCCTGGTGCGACCCCGTCTGCGGACCCCAGCGGGCTAGCGGGAGGCTCTCCCCTTCGGCGACCCTTCTTCAAGTGGTTCACCGCCGAGGGCACCCTCCTTATGGGAGTTGGTTCGTCCTCGCCCGTCGTAGATGAGATTACCCTGCACGCCCCTGACTGAAGCGGTGCGATGGGGGAGGTCGAGCGTAGTGTAGCTTAGAACTACGTAGGGACGGTGACATCGCCTGGATCTTTGGGGAGTTATGACGGTCTCGCGGGGAACCGCAGACCGTATACCCTGAGTCCGGGGTTTAGAACCATTGATCCTCTCACTCTCGCTAGTGTCGAGTTGTGGGCAGGGCGATGTCACCCGAAGGACTAACCGTGGCGTGTCGGTGTGACACGGGCAAACTGTCTCGGGCCTCGTTAGGTTATACCCTAGCAGGTTGCACCCGCTGAACCCATTCGAGTGGTTTAGAGGTGTAACGAGGCGGGATGCGCCACGGTTTTTTTTTGGAACCTGGGGAAAAATAAGCTCAAGCTCAAGGTTCTCAAGTAGCAGTACTATTGGCTAGATACGTGGGATGTTCGATGCTCAATAAAAAGGAATAATTTTTTATCCAAGAACGTGGCACCCTGATGGACGGAGCATAATCGATATCGTACGTGGACTATATGTCGAACACGGATTACATTACAATAAAATCAGTCATTACAGATAGACAGATACATGCGCGGTACAGATGCAGTGGAAAGCTGGATGGTGTGGTATGTGTGCGAAATAAAATCAATTGAGATCGTCAGGGGAAATCCCCAAAGGTAACAGGGTCCTATCCCCAAGTGCGGCCTTATGCCATCGGTTCGTATTCAGCTGCGATACGCACGTCAGCCTCCATGTGAGTGCCATAGAACGGGGGGAAACGAACGTGATCAAGAGCTTGGGAAGCCGACAAAATGTTCATGTGTTCAACCGTTTCGTCTCCGTCCTGGATGTGGCAAAATGAGGGCAACAAAAGAGTGACCCGTGGGAACGTGCGTACCGGAAAGCCGAAGTCGAAACCTCGAACAGCCAGGCGGAGGTCCCGCGGAACTTGTGAAGGGAATGTAAGGACGTGGATCGGTGGTACGAGTGGTCTCGACGGTCCGACGGAAGAAGCAAGTGCCTGAAGAGAAATCGGTATGTGTATTGCTTTTGCGAACGGAAACTTACCTTTGCTGTTGCAAGAGCCAACCGAATATCCTCCCGCTTACCCCGAGCCTTGGTACCAACAAGAACAAACACCTCCCATGCGGTGTCCAGAATAAAGACGTCGTCCTCGGACGACGGATTGGAGGTGGTGGGAACATGCGTGAACTAGGGCACATCAGCCTCGTTTCGGTGCACAACACGCAGCACCTACCCGTTGGTTCGGCGAAGCGGAGATTTTCCAAATATGTGGGGCGTCCGCGCCGACACCAGCCCTCCATCTCCAGTAAGATGCGTTGGCGTATTCCCTGTCACCGTCGCCGAGGATTGCCCAAAACATCTCGTCTTCGTCGTTCTTGCCCTCGTCAAGGACGACTACGCTCCCGGCATCACCACAGAGGCTATTGGCGTATTCAAAAGCGGCTTCCTTTTCTTCAGGTCTTGCGCCTCGTCCATTCCACACGTAGAAAACCTGAATTATGCTCAAACAATTCAAGCAATAGCTGAAGCCAGAGCATAGGCTCTGTACAGACTGCGCGACACGTAAAAAACCGTGAGACGATACGAAAGCAAAATTCGAGGGACTGACTTACCAGGCGTTGTTCGTCGATGAATATGACACCATTTGTTGAACGAACAAGGTGCATCGTGGTGTCCTCAGAGGACCAATGAGCACGGGACCCCTAGCCGTAGACAACCTCAGCACACCACTTGAGAACGGACTGGAATCCCTCTACGCACCTGGCGGATGACCAACGTGCCGCCAAGTACAGTAACCATGTCGGTTGGCTCGTGGTCTTGCTTGACGGAGATCTGCAATCCAACTTAGGTTTATGCTGGAGCAAAAGAGATAGGAATAACACCAACAAGTTTCGTCCCATATCTCTTCGCCAAATCCGCCAACGCCTTCTCCTCCTTTGGATCCATCTTGGCATCCTTTCCGATCCAACCCCAAACCTTGGTATCGACCAGCCCGCTGCTCTTGACCTTCGCCCTCTGAATGATCGCGAGGATCTCGGTATCGTAAAACATGTTGGTCTCACTGTTGATGCCACTGGAAGCGGACCCCACGATAGACAATACGTCAACAGACACGGTCGTCACACCGGGATCTGTGGGTGAGGACTTGGGTATCGATTTCAGAAGAGGTCTCACGTCAACCTTTGGAACACCGTAGCTCGGGAAGTCTTTGACAGAATGTCAGCGCAAACGCAACCAAGAGTGCGACCCTCTCACCAAAGGTAGAGAGGTCGGTAGGAGAAACCTTGATAACCTTCCTCTTCGGATCCAGAGCCGTCGACAGCAGGTCAATATGCAGATAGTCCACCTTTAACTCTTCGGACCGTCTGGTCTCTGGGATCGGTGCGGGGACGGCCCCCTCCTTTGTTACCAAGGCCACTCCTGGGACTTTGTTCAAAGTCGGCATCGGACTTGATACCGGAGTCCATTCCTCCTCCAGGGCGGGCATGATGAACTCGGAATACTTCTCCCAGGAGGATTTCCTCTTCTCTGTCGGACTGGGTACCCCCGGTAGATTCGGAGGAGTATTACCCTCCCGTTCCGACTCCTTAGGAACCCCAACGGTGGAAGGTGCGAGAGCGGGGGCTTGGATACCCCGCCCGGCAATGGTGGCCTTCACGTCCGCCTCCGGGCGCACCTCCTGATCCTGTCTCTCCCTCTCACGTTCCCTCTGGTGGTCGGGTCCGGCATGGGTCTCGCCAGGCTTGGCAGGATGAGACTCAAGCGGGCTATCTGGTGAGATAGACAGAGGGCTCGCCACATCTTGTGAACTCTCCTTCTCATGCTGCGACCATACCTGCGCGACGTCCATAACTGTCGCCCTGTTTCCCGTACTTGGGATTCTGGAAGGTTTGTGTGGGACAGGGGGGCGACGCGAGTGTGGTTTATCGACGCTGGGCTTCCTTTCCCCACTATTCTCCTCCTGCGGCTTCTCCCGAGGTGGCTCCTTCGTGGACGCGGGAGACACTGGGATACGGTCCTCTGTCCCGTCGGCACCGCGAGGGGGTGGGATGTGAGCCATAGACAATCCTGGTAAGGTAACCCGTCCGAAGCTCCCCCTGTTCGGGGTGGGCAAAGGGGAGGTCGAACCAGGTGTATGGCCCTTCCCATTTGGGACAGGCTTCACGCCGATTATCGGGCCATTTGCCCATCTGTCGACAATCTTCGGTTGGGCAGAGGGTGGGGAATGCTCCTTGGGGGGCGGTCCCCGTCCTAATGACCGAACCGGCGGCTGGGGCGACGGAGATCTCGACTTAGACGACCGAACAAGCGCAGGAGGTCGGTGCCGAGGGCCAGAACTAGAAGGAGGGGCGAGTGTGGTCGGTGAAGGTGGTAGTAGATCTCGACTGGCAAGTGAGTGCTCATGTAGAGGCGGTGTTGATAATGTGAACCTGGAAGAGCCACCCGAAGATTTCGGAAGCTCGGGATTGGCAACGTTTGGGGGTGTCTCGGTCGTCGACGCGGAAGCTTGTTGTTTGTCGTCCCTGATGGTGGTAGCCGGGGGCTTGACCCGTTTCGGTTTCTTGGCACGGTTCTTGGTCGGCTATAATGCAGCAAAGCAAACGTAACATCCCAGCGTCAATAAGTGGAGAAGTGAAGGCAGGAAGGGGCGCAGGAAAACGTTCGGTGTATTCCAAGTATAGAGCAAACAGATCGAAATAGGAAAACAAGATAGGTAAGTGGTTGAGTGGGTTGAAAAGAATGGGTGAAAAAATGGGGGGGAAGTAGCGACCAATGAGGCGCCTCAATGATCATCAGCATTGTAAAGGACGCACATGACTCAACGGTTTGCCGGGAGGGGGTAACACATCCACCGCGGACTTCGGTTTCGATCTGGGAGGCGATGCGGCAAAGCTAACAGACTTCTCCCTAAACTTCCCGCTGCTCTTCCTCTTCCGTATGGCTAATTCACCGGCTGCATCGGTCGCGGTTGGCGTCTTCGATCTAACGGGGCTTGAGGGCTCCGAGTCGCCGGTCTTCATTGGCTTAATGTACGATACCAGGGTGTTCGACGAGCCAACCCCGGGCACGTGCCCATTCAGGGTGGCAGGAGGGGT
>Ga0307509_10011151_pt1 | contig 10931 bp, 16 predicted proteins | sample 10_EM_MG_FD_202245 | JGI IMG/M metagenome (GOLD analysis project Ga0307509, IMG submission 202245) | Populus trichocarpa ectomycorrhiza microbial communities from riparian zone in the Pacific Northwest, United States - 10_EM | ecosystem: Host-associated > Plants > Roots > Unclassified | place... | reverse complement strand
TAATACCATACGGCTATAGTATGCTAGCAAGGTATATTATTCATATCCTCGCGAAACATATGCCAATTGCGAAAATACACGGCTAGACTGGTGAGGGACTCATCACCGTGGTGCGGTGCGGTTTCCAATTCCCAGATGCCCTCTCTCATTCAGACCACATCGCCTTCTGGTCATCTCTCAGGATAATGGCTACTGCTACGATTTCGTATGTAAAGATGCCGTACGTTGTCTATTCTGAAATTCTGGTGTGCACAAACATCTGGTTTTAGAATAGGATATTGTACAAGCCTGCATTCAACCTATCTCGAATATCCGCATCGGTGGTAGTTGGGAATTGAATCTCGGGTCCTGGACGAGTTGTCGAAGATCATCGAAAGTGAGCACTTTTCTGCTTTGGTCATCCGGATCTTTATCTTCCTCGTCGGAATCGACAAGCTTGAAGCCTCCCATTTCTACCATCTGACCATGCGTCAACGTCCATTTCTTCCATTTTGCCAATCCTGTTGTATTCAACCTGGAGTATCAGCTCTCTGCAATGACCCCGCCCAATTACCACCCGGATAACTTTCGTTGTAGGTGTCTCTTATATCCTTTGCATCAAAGAATTGTCTAACCGCCCATGCCAACACCAGTTCGGGCGCAACGATCATCCAAAACATGAGCTTCAGTCGATTCCATCAGACTTTCCATTTCTTTCGCGGCGACAGGCAGTTTCACGTTATCCCGAACAAGGTTCGTTTCAGTGCATATGTGCAGGATTCTGGGCAAAGTGGCTCGTCTCGGGCAGCGAAGTCGAATATCGCCCAGGCCGGAGGGAGTTTGTAGGCCGAAGGAATGGAGAGCATAAAGTAGAGGACCATCGTGGAGTCGGGGAAGGATGCAAGGTAAAGGTATGCAGGTTCACCAGCGCTTATCTCCCATTCAAATGTCACGTCGCATGCTCCGCGACGTTCGTTGAAGAGAAGTCGAGAGGCTACGCTCTCGGCGGTGATTGGGAGGTGTGTAGGCTCTTCCAACCTGGGCGGAATTTCTACTTGATGTCCTTAAACTTGGCCGAGAGAACAGAGCACGACGGTGAGATATCCCGCTTGTCTGGCAGATAATGAGTTTTTCGGATCCGTTAAACTGCAGGCGTGCCAATCCAAAGGATCTGTTCAGGGTGTAAGACCATATCACCTAGAGAAAAGAGATGTTCTAACATAATGGCGGTAAGTCCAGTAGGTTACATGCAACTTTTTCGAGTTCAGATGCTGGTATATCGTGTTCAGGAACAGAAAATGCCAGTTCATGCAGTGCCTTTCTCACTTCCCTGTAATTGGGAAGAAAGGCGGTTGATACGGGAGATCTGTGAGTGCGAATATTGAGAAATTATACCAACGACAACCGAAAAGAATCTTACCAAACGTATTGGGCGCATCTCATCTAAGTCTTCCCAAGTTCCCTCTTCTGTGACAAATTGTACGACTGGAACACAAATATCCTCATCGCTATGTTCCCAATGTCGGTCATTGTTCATTGGAGTCTCGAAGTTCTTCCCGTAGGAGTTCCTGGGTAGTCTCGAATGTCTCCTCTGAGAACTGGGTCGTTCCAACGTCCCTGGAGTGTTTGCACTACCATCATCGAGGGATGAGGCTACATTTGTGTCGAATGGCTTCACAACCTTCGCCTTATCAAATGGCGTTTGAAATGCCACTGTTCCAAGACGGTTTGGACGTGGAGTTTGATCTCCCAGTGGTTGTGTCACGGTACCATGATTCGACTTTGGATCCTTGAACAATCGCTTCGGTTCTAATTCAGACGGTCAAGTTGGGCACTAGTGGGAAGCAGAAAAGGCACACATGAGCTGAGGCGGGATGACGAGGGGCCTTTGTCACCAATTCACTCTTTTCCTTGCGAACAGTCGTAGAGAAACAGTCAGCTTTTGCATTCTCTACGTAGAAGCGTTCGGGTTGGCAATCCCAATGTATTCATGTTAATATCGGCCGTCGTGCTCAACATGCTGGGTCAAAAGCATGAAACCGAAGTTAGTGGTTTCCCTGGACCCTGAGTAGTCGCGTGAAACGCGTAGCGATGAATCCGTAAAATGGCCAGTGGTTGATCATGTGATCGTGATGCCGTCAACGCTCCACTTATAAAATCCGAACCCTATAAATAGGACTATATCATGATGCACCCAAGAACGCAGACAAACATCAAACAGTAGTAGTACACAGGTGAGCACTGAACAGACAAAAGAAGTGGCACGAAAACGATTCAAAGACCCTGATAGTTTCCAGCTTGCATAATCGTCTCCTACTTGACACTGGCAACACATCAAGAAGGGAGATCAGCAAGAGCGACACTTGATAATATTATTACATACCATGAATCATGATTAATCCTGTCGGATGCTGATTCTTCCCTTGCCCAAGGCCCCATCGGGGATGCTGAAGTTATCGATGGAGATGTCGTAGCCGGCTGTCATGTTGCGACTGATAACTCTATTATCGCCAATGTAGGGGCAGTCCCAATAGACCTCTCCAATCTTTTGGTTGGTTCCGCTGAAGCGCACTTCGAAGGAGCCCTCAGTGCCCGAGGGAGAGTTTTCTCGACCACAATGGCCCCATTCGAAATCACGGTGGCTTCCGATGACTCTCCCTTGGGCGCTTGTGGTTTCGTTGAATCGGTGGCCTAAGAGAGACATTTGTCAATGAACCAAGTGATGCGAAAGTGATGCAGATACGCACTGATATCGTAGAATTTTCCGTAGTTAATGCGAAAATTCGCCAAGATGATAGGCTTGGATAGCCTATTCCTGACAAGTGGTTGGAACCACTGTTTCTCTCCGGTTATGGTGACAGTATCTTCCATGATGTCGCAAACGTTCGAATTTGAAAAGAAGAGGGTAGGCTGGTGTCTTTAGAAAAATCCTGTTCGCAACGACTGGTGGTCGAAGAAACAATGTGTTCTTAGCGAAATCAGCCCACCTCTTTTATACGGATTGCTTATCTCAACGCCCTCTGCCCACGTCCGTTCACATTTGATGGTAATATCATGGTATTGGACCTAAGTGTTGAAATTCTTAATGACCATTACTTGGCAGGGGTGGCGGTCGCCTAAAGAGACCGTCAATTTTATTACAACCTAATGGAGCATCCAAAAAAGGAATTCTTAGTCCAAGTTCCGATGGTACCGGAGGCACTCTGTCATTTTTCTCATTGATTCAGAGTTGATTCTATTCCTGACTTCCGTGCGGTGGACTCTTCAATAAACGTTCATCTTAGTTCATGTATTTGATTTTTATTTTAAGGTTAAATCATTGTGATGCTGACCAACGCCGCGAACTGAGGGCCACCATAACTGCAATGATAGACAGCAGTCTCCGTTTTTTATTGCAAAGGTTACATAATTCTCATATATTGTGATTACTATCGCCGGTCTCACGGAAATCCCGTCAACCAGAAAAAGCCGTTCTGCGGTCGTAAGACTTGACTTGGCATTTTCAAAGCCTTACGAACTTGGCTCAACTTTTCATGTCGAGCAGATCTCCAAAGCACGCGACCAGTTCGTCTGATCCATGTCCGGACTTCAAATTGATTCTGGGGTTCGTGCAGTGAAGACTGAAAACGATATACATCTTGCAAGCACAGTGCAAATAATAAGATTTCCGTGAACAAACAATCGACTTAGGCCCACCTACCTTGTTATCGAGACGCTTCTGGTTTTCTTTGCCTGCGGGGTACTATGGCCTCAAATATTGAAGGCGGAGCATCAGGGACACATAACATCCATTGTTACGCGAATGGACCAGATTGCGGCGGAAAAGGCGAATTACTTAATGAGAGTTGCGAGTTTCAACCCCATATCCTCCGCCTAGATCATAGATGACAGCATAATGAGTGACCCCGCTAAATGTGAATATACGAGGGACAAAATTGGCAAACCTGGCAGCAAAACCTGTGCTTCGAATCGGAATGCCTTGGTGAAGATGGAATTTGCACCGGGTAAAGTAAAGATGAGGGGTTCGCCGATAAGATTTCGGAATAATGAGCAACACAGAGATGTTGGGGATCGACACTTCAGAAACACAAGGACGCGAAGACCGAATGAACGTGCAGGTCAGCCAATAGATAATGACTTGTATCCATTGAATACTCCGTCGATGCATAGTATATAGACTAGGTGTAGTGTAAGGGGTCGCGGGGTCTATCTCGAAATCAGTCAATGGACTACCGTGGACTACACCCACGACGTTAGAGTCGGGTATTACATGTCCTCCGATCAGGGTGGATTTGCCAAGTGTGCCGGCGCTCTGAGTTCCTTTTCCGAAACGGGACCTCGAGATGTCGGCGAAGCCTGTCCTATGTAAGGTGGAGGTTATTCGTTTGACGTGAGAGGGCTCACTGAAGTCCCTTGTTGAGGTGAACATTGATGGTTTTGATACGACACAATGCTGGATGGCCCCGGTTGGAATGCGGAAGCTTAAGATTGAAGAATACAATAGGAGAAGCAGGCGAAGAAACATTACTAGGTGTAAGCGCACGCATCCTAGAAGGGGTCAGCTGCGTGTTGCCGTTGTCCAACATTTTTGCAGCTGAGTTTGAGAACTGTCATAGGTGTCCGCGATAAACTGAACAATGATAACAGCGAAGATGAAGAACAGTCCACCACGAGGTCGTTGGACTTTCAATCGTGTGTAGTGTGAGGGCGCCACAAGATGTACTAACTGAGAGGTTCCAATTGATGGTATTTGGGAGTGATTGCACCGCTTGCGCTACTTGAGTCACGATTAAGACTCTCTTCATGTATCGGAGGGGTTCAAGTATATTGTGGAAAAGGTAGGCTGTGATCGAGACTCCTTGTTAACGTTTGGTTGGCCCTAATACTTTCACAAGCGCTACGACTTCGCCTGACCTTCATCGCCCCTCAGGCTCAAAAAGTTGTTGACAGTGAGCAGTGTGTTCACCCAAAGTTCAAACTTGAATGTCATCCGACCATCCCAATAACCAAAAAGGATCTGAATGCACTCTGGCATCGCATCCCTGACAACTTGCTTCCCACAAACCGGTCCTCTCCCCCCTCTGCCATGTTCCACATACAGCATGGGATGCGTAGACATAGCGCTCAAAATGGACTATGGAATCCCGTACCCAATCAAGGGCGTCATGTATTGCACGGTGAACTGGGTTGAACCTGGGGGTTTATTCGAATGACTATCCCCTGGCAACCCTGAGTGCATTGTACTTCAAGACACACTTGGTGACACTTCTACTATGAATTTTCGCAGGGCGGAGACGAACATCTAGCCAAAGTTTAGGGCTCCTCGTGGGACAATGGTCAGCGACTTCGTGAGGCACCATTTTCGGCGTATAGGGATTTGGATTTGGTATTACGTGGAGGTTCAAGTTATTATGAGCCATTGTGGTTCGAGCAGCTGGATTTGGCTAGGCTTCAGAAACAGGCTGCAGCTCAGTCGCGTTGCGCCTGTTACAGTCGACATGCGTCTCAAGATGCCAAACTGAAAAACCTGAGACCTGTACAGACTAAATGTAATTTCGGTTGCCCATTATCGGTGATGATCGATGAGACCTTGTGTTGCAGCCGCACTTGTGGGATTTTCCCATTTTGTAAAACACTCCTGCTGTTCTAATTGTCTTCTGTAGATACCATGTCCGAAGGCAACTTCATTGTTCTTCTCGAGCTTCAAAGCTTCAAAGCTTCAACTCCAGTATTGACCCAGAACTTCAGTACCACTGCAACTTCAAATGCCTTCTCCGACAACAAATCCTCACCAGCAGAAGCCGCCACCTCCAGTGCCAACGCCAAGTCATACTCGTCACCAAACCTACCTCATCTACTGTTACCCGAACTACCTTCCTCCCCGTGCATCCCACGCGTACAACGCAGGACGACCAAAATCAACTTCAGAAAAATGCACACACCATACTGGCTTCATTTGAATGCCCCTGGCAATTTAAACCCATCTCCGTCCCTCTATCGCTCATTCCCACTCGACCGATAGTCAAGCTCATCTACGCAGCAGTTTCATTCCTTTCAAGGCCAATCCCAACGACAGGGACAAAGAGACAGACAACAGAACTCAAAGCATCGCATCGTCTTTCTGAGCCCAGGTTATATTATCCAGCTGAGGATGATAGCTTTGCAGGCTCAAGGCAGTATAGGGAAGGAGGAAGATCCGGAGGTGCTGATCCACACCCGCTTTCCAAGGCGAAAAGGGGGGATGCTTCGGTTCGCCACAGTCAGAGGCAAACGGCCATTTCCTCACCTGCTACGTCGTCCGCCGCTACCGTCCTCAACCTGAAGGAAAACCCAAAGCCAACCCCAACGTCTACATCAGGCGTCAGTCAATGCCAAGGGGGCTAGCATACCGTGCACGACTGCATCCACCAGCACGCGTAACTTCAGCGCGGGGAGCACTGGGAGCATAGCTGTGTCGAGTGTGGTCAACGTCGAGCTGAGCAGGCAGAGCATGCCCGATGCGCATGTTTTTCCAGAGGGGAATAGTAATGGAGCAACTGGTGTGGCAATGGACGGGGCTAAAATGGGTGGAGAAGGAGGGACCGAGGATGAGCGCTTGAGCCTGCAAGGCTCGTTGTGGGGTTGAAAGAACTGGTCGAGGAGCCAGGATATATGAGAATAAGGGAAACGGTTGCTTGAACTGCAGCATCATACCGCGCAAAGCGACCCCGACGATGAAAATCAATAATGGAAAAGAATCATCAAGACACCTCTCAAGACACTCGTGAAGGAGAACGACTCACCCTTGGTAACCCCACCTACGCCCAAACCGCCACCTGTGTTGTGTTGGTGCGCGTTGTGCTGGATCGAGTGGACACTTACTTGCAGACCAGGTCAGGATCCGCTTGACGGAAGACTGAGAAGGAGTGAAGAATACGAGTGTGGCGGGGGCAGCGGAGACGTTGCGGTAGCCTCGGTTTTGGCGGATGGGCTCTTCGTCTTCTACTGCGGATGTGAATCCAAGTGCAGGGCTAGGGCCGCACGTATAACAACAACAATAACAACAGGGACAACGGCGACAGCATTGGGACACGGACGTTCGTCATCACCGAACCAAAGCCATAGTCAATAGCGCTCAAGCAAGATCCAGCAAACGGACAGCAGAGTGGCACCAACCCTACGGATCCGGTCGCGTCGAGAGGCCATCTTCTGACTCTGCGGCACCTCCCCGAGGCAGCTTTTCAGCTCGAGAATCAAGCTCAACGGCTGCTGCTCAACAGCCAAGTTGGAGGCACACTTGCTTCGTCGCCGGCTGCACCTATGCACCACCACCCACCCCAGGAGAAGGAAAGGGTGACGATGACTCAAAAAACAATAGCCTTCATCTATAGAAACGTCGCACACTCGTCCTTTTCCTTCACTCCTCCCCCCCGACGCAACCCCCATCGCCACCAACTCCAAACTCTCCGTCTCACCCTCCTATTAACGACAGCAGTAATACTTCCAAATGGATAGTCAACATGTCAATATGGTCGTCGTGATGGACAAAATACGTATGACGCACAACCTGCTAGTGGCGTTCTTCAACTGAACCTATCTACCTGCTCTTTTCCTGCCACGTTTGGAAGGCATTGAGTGCTGAGAATGGGGGGACTGTCCCGGCTGGGTTGGTTGGTTACGCAGTTGCCTTAATTTATTTTTTCGTTGTTGGGCTGGTGGTGGTGGATTTGTCGACTAGGAAGATGTATGTGAGTGAGTAAGGTGGGTTGACGAGAAGGTTGTATTCCACAATCGCAGTGAATATTATTTTTCGATATACTTGTTTCGATTTAGTTTGGTAGTCCGACTCTTTCATTGAACCTCGAACTGTTTTTTATTCCCGAAGATTACGACGTATATGTTTGTCCAAGTTCGCATTTCGTATCAATATTGAGCCTACATGGTGCGACCCTGACTGCCTAATCTGCCAAAACGGGTATTTATCCTGATCGCACTTTAAGCACACCGTTTTTCCAAATCAAATTCGTATATTCATATAGTAACCTTAGACTTTATTTAAGCAAGTTCTAATAGCAATGGCCCGATGGGAATGGAAGGGCATGGTGCAGAATAACCACTTCATTGGACCGGATTGAGGCAAAGCTAGGGCGGGTCAGCAGGTGCGGTCCGCACAGCACCGAATCCATGCTGCTATAAAAATACTTCACTGCTTAGAGGCTGTGCCGAAAAAAAAAGTCATCTGAATGACGGCTATATTCCTTATTTGTTTCTTACAGGATGTTGCAACGTGAGCCATGTCCAGCCAAAGCTAATAGTATGGCTCTTACCAAATGATTACTACGATCAGCAGAGTCGTCCGTTCTTTCACGATACAGAGTGGTGAATGTTCCCCCAAAGATGCTGATTTTGTCGACATTTTGAAAGATACCTTGACAAGTAGTAAAAAACGGTGCTTCAATGGTAATCTTGTATACTTACCCATACTGGGGGTCGAAACAGAGGAAAGTGAGCCACCATTGGCTAAGTTCTTCACCTAGTGAACTACAATTCAAGTTAGCAACCAATTGCGAGGTTGTATACAATGGTCGGTAAATTATCATACCGCAAAGTTCAAACTGACGAGGGATCTTAGACACTGCCCAAACGTCTCAGCCTTCTCTTTTGTTATGGTTCCCTCCTTGATAGCACGCTCGATATGATGAACAAGTCTACCGTTGATTCATATATTGGTCACCATTGAAAGCGATGTGGATAGAAACATGGACGTACTCTCTGTAACCCATGACATGATCCCAAACTGCCACCAATTCTGCTGGAGTAAGGAACTCGATCTCCCTCCATATTCGTTCTAATTCTCCAGATAGTCGCTGAAGGTATTCACTACAAGTTCATGGTAAGGGTCTTCCGGTACACAAAGAGAAGGATATTATCATACCGCTGAGAGGTTGCATGGGAAACGCAATCAGTAGCAGCCTTGATGTCGTCCAGAACACGCGAAATGTAGTGACTAGTATCCTGTGCGATATTCTGGGAGTGAGCACTGGTCGACATGATGGACGATGAAGAAAGGCGAAGGACGACTAATGCAATTCACCGTGACAATTACCTTTTCCCATGCTGTCCGTAAAACCACATAGAAGGATACTTGAACATTCAGTTGCGGTTCTTCCCATAATTAGGTGCTATGAAGCTATGTCAAAAGCACAGAAACTATGTCCAAACTTGGACATTGACCCTAGGAATACCGCTGAATGGGGAAGTCGAATTCTACTAGTAAACGGGATGTGATTTGTGTTCTGGTCAAATCGAAATTCTGCAGTTCATGGATAAGATATCTCGGGGGTTTTAATAAGACATGGAAAGTAGGATATGGATAGTGAGGGCCCTTATCAGTTATTCGCAAACCAACTATAGTAGATATGCTGCGAATAGTGTAGGATAGCAGAGAATTAGGTTCAGGCTTTGTTAACAGCTGAAGACCAGAATGTTGTAGGTCGCACCCTCCAACAATGGATTGGTTATTCTTCTTATCCAGTACTCCTCTAGCATTCAATTACGACACGATTCTATATTTTGCAAAGCGTCCTCCTGCGAATCTAATTATATCTCAATTAAGAATCATGACTCAGAGCAAACAATTGCCTAGCAGCTGTCTCTGCCGAAGTTTCTGATACTGATGGGCGTAATGACCCTCAGATTTCTTCTGCAGAGGTCGATCGAAGCCCAGAGTTGCGATTTTGATACTATCCCCAAGCCGAACTGACTTCACATAGGATTCACTTGTTTCCACAACCTGTTTACATCAATGGTGTCGTCTGTCGCCTGCGATTGACCATCATACCACCAATGTAAGCCATAAGCACGTCAACTAAATACAACGAAAAGCTCACCGTTTTAGATTGGACAATCGGCATCCAGTATGTCTTGATCCTCTCCACAAAGTCGTTAGACGGACACACCGCAAGATCGACCTTCTTGCCTAACGCTTTCTCGAGGTCCATGTGGGCTCCACCAATATCTTGGAGTTTGCTCCAGTTGAACTCGGGAAGGAAGACTGCAATGTCGATATCGCTATCTGGGCGTGCGGTGCCTTTGGCGTAGGAACCGAAGAGGTAGGCAGACGTAAAAGACGGATAGGCTCGAATGATAGATGAAGCAGTGGAGAGAACTTCGGATTGTGAGAGGACCTTCGCGGGGGTACCAATTACCTGATCAGGTTCTTTTATTGTTGGCATTACAAGAGGCGCACTGCACGGAAAATCGGGACCTGTCTACGATTATGCAAATCCTCCTTTGTCTCATCGGAACTGATTATGTATTATTGTTTGCACGTATGTACGCGTTGTTTAAGTGTCCCACTTAATTGTGTTGCGAACCCAACTCCAGTCCATCCACACAGCAAGTGCCCGTCTTTTCATTGCTCAAACGCTCCAGGCACTCTTTTTGAACTGCACACCTGGTATTTTCCTGGCTCCACCGCTGCCAACATGATCCACTTCCACCCCGAAGTGACATCTAACCCTACGGCTTCATGAACCAGGATTCTTCCACATTTTGGCTCTTACTGGTGGATAATACGTTCTCTCGACTAGTTGGGTGCATGTCGATAAACGGTGTACGGGAGCTGAAGGCTGTTGCCCGATTGATTTGTTCTACGGTGCATGGAAGGGACTTTTTTCGTCTCCGTCGACGTATCTGACCTTGTCATCTATAATCGCTTCTCCGGAACGTGCTGTAGCTCGGGTTACCTCTTTCTGCGTGACGTGGTACCGTACAAATCCCTGTCTGTGACGCCTCGGGGGCCTTTGTTATGCAACTATAGTACCACTCCGCACAGAATGTTGCCTTGTGCACCTTTCTCCATCTTCGCAGGGTGGGTGAGAGTGTGTGACGCACGCGTTCACGGGTACCTGCATTACTTGGGAAGGCGTTGCCGGAAACACATGGGATCATATTGCCAACGACATGCAGAA
>Ga0307509_10011149_pt1 | contig 10932 bp, 15 predicted proteins | sample 10_EM_MG_FD_202245 | JGI IMG/M metagenome (GOLD analysis project Ga0307509, IMG submission 202245) | Populus trichocarpa ectomycorrhiza microbial communities from riparian zone in the Pacific Northwest, United States - 10_EM | ecosystem: Host-associated > Plants > Roots > Unclassified | place... | reverse complement strand
GCATCGCTCCCCTAGGCAGAAGCCATCAAGGGGGAGGAGAGGGGGTGGTGGTGGATCCCACGATGATTTCCCTGGTGTTGAGATTTCAATCGCCGGAGGTGTAGGGGAGATGGTTCGTGTCTAACTAATGTGACCGAGTCTCCTACTTATAGACTCTTCACGCCAACAACCCTAACCCTGGGGACTCATAACTCGAGTCACACGGTCTTATGACTCATAATGAGTCATGCCTGAAATCCATCAGATGACTCCTATGAGTCACTGCGCAACATGCCGTAAACCAATTATAAAACATAAAACATATCAGGTGCGCAAAGCGTGTCACCTGCGTGGAACTTGTGACTCATAATGTGAGTCCTGCGTGGAAGTCATTACCTCATTACGACTCACAATCGTGAGTCTAGAACATCAACCAATCATAAGATAACGATGACACGCAAGTGCGAGTCATGTGGGAACTATGAGTCAACTGACTGCATAGCGTGAAACATAAACATACCTTATGACTAATAACTATTAGTCATGTGAAATCTGCCTTGCTTAGTCACGATTTGTGACACCGGAGAGCAGACGAGTGGGATCGCAAATGGAGTGGTGAATGTTGATGTCCCCAAGGACAAGGGTAGGAAAATCATGCTGGGGAAACAAATCAACAGGGGAAATTAACCTAGTGTGACCACCAGGGATAGAGTAAGCATTGTACACATGAAATCAATTATGAGAAGTATCAAAAAGAACCTCAGGGGAGTGAAAATTCACTACCATGAGGTCACCCCTTTCAAAAAACAATGGAAGAATTGAAACAACACTTAATAGCCTATTGTGAATATAAGTTGCAACTCGTGGCTTATAGCTGTCAGTTGCTGGAGGAAAAAAACATTTATAGTTGCAAAAAACTGCAGGACAGTTCCTCCTGAGAGGAATATCCTGAAGAGCCACATTATGAGAAGAACTTTCTACCGAAGTAAAATAACTAAAAAGAGTTTGAAAAACATTACTGCTACCGAGACAATTATGCAGAACAATAAAAAGATTTAAACAACCTGGATAATGGAATGATTGGGATGGTGAAGGACTCTGTGTTGGGGCTGGGCTTGTCGACATCTAAAGATCCATGTGAACGTTGGTGGGCGTGGGGTTGCTCTTGTCGGCACCGGTGCTAGCTCTGAAGAGGGTGCTGCCAGCACCAAAGAGGTTCCTGCGGGGAAGGGGAGCTGCCAGGTTTGACTGGGCAGATGCGCTGCGAACCAGTGTCAAGGTTTGAGGTTGGGTAGATTCGCTAGCGGGAGGGAAACGAGGACCGTGCCTGGCTGGAGTAGCCGGTACAGTTGGGTGAGCAGTTGCAGCCTAAGAGGTGGTTTGGGGGAGGCCCGCATCGGGGGTATCGGGCCTGTCTTAGTCCCTATAACAATCCTACTCTAGTGGAGTTTAGATATGCAACAGGTAACAAACTGCGAGAGTATTCTTCTTTCCGAGATTACTTATAATCTCTCCTTCCGTTCTTAGAATATCTTATTGTCTTCGTATCTCACACAAATATCTGATTTTGGGGAGATGGTGAGGGAACTTCTTCGTAACTTGGTCTCCTCTCACTTGAGAGAGATGTGAGATTGTCCTTGTCTTAACAAGTCGTGTTTGCTCTGACGCTAAGAGCTAGGTTGCTTGCATACAAGCGAGTGGTAAAGGTAAAGGTAAAGTTTTATTGTAAGAAAGTACTTAGATGGTAGCGTGAAGAGCTCTAACTACTGTGACCTTTCTTTTTTTTCTTCTTTTTTTTTTTAATAAAATGCATTTGTTTAAGGTACAAAGACAGCATTCAGCTTTAACGCTATGGCCAACAAAGACCATACCTTCCTCACCCCAGGAAACATCCAAACCCCCAAGTCCCTCTGGTATGAGACCAACTGCACATCTCGCCCATCGCCCAACCAAATCCTACGAACATCCACATACATCCGAAGGACGTAGAAAGGAAAGAAGCAAGCAGGAAAGACAGGAGAACCCTTAGTGACATCTACTACCAAAATATAAAAACATAAGTAATGAATGAACCCCTGACCACGCTCCGCGCTCTCAATTTGCCTGCCACTACATTTCTCAATACTTTGGCAATTGGTGCACGATACCTCCACCCTTACATTTCTACCCCTCGCTTACGCTTCGCGTCCCTAAGCCCCACCATGGCTCAGCCTGGTCTTCCCCCCCTCTTTGCCCCAATCTTGGGCCCCTCTTCCGCTGCCTCCTCGGCCTCTCACTCGTTTCTGGCAATCTCTCATGAACCCCGTTTCCTCTCCTCTTTCCTCAACCGCACATGAGACCTTATCTCCTTCACCCCGACCCAGCTCTCTTCCCTCTCCCCCAGGGAGTGAGACGACCTCCCCCTTGGCCACGCCACGATCCTCCTCCTCCTCTGCTCTGGTATCCATGCCATCTCTGCGATTGGGGTCCGTATTGAGGATCTCTTCTCCGCCTTTCACACCCTCAAGTCTCAAGTTGCCAACTCCCTCGTTGTCCAAGAACTGAGGGATTTACGCAACACGGTTGGTAACCTGTCATATCGTGTGGCTCCCTCCGCTATCCGTGTACCACCCTCCCAGACCCCCCTGCCGCAACAGGGTTCCCGCCAAGCTCCGAGTCGGTCCAATGTTGCCCCTGCCCCCGCTGCACCAATCCCATCCTCATCCCATCCTCCGGAGCACTCCCGTACTCCCGCGCCCCCCCCGCTCCTACGCTGATGTCATTCATGGTGGAACTTCGGAGCTTGATCAGGCCGTAGCTGACAATGCCGCCAGGCGCAAAGGCAAAGCCAAGCCTAAGACACAGTCTTCTGGTACGTCCGCTGTTCAAGTCGCGAACGGCGTTGAGGCCGCCTCCCCCAAGGGCCCTCCTCCCCTCCCCAGCGCATCCAGAAGGTTCTATTCCCCCCGCACAGTTCAAGCCTCCCACCCCAACGAAGCCCTTATCCAAATCCGCTGGGCGGACCTCGCCACCTCGGTCCTCTGCGAAGCAAACTCCAACATTCCCGTAGCCTTCAGGACCTTTGTCAATGACAAAGGCGCCGTCTCCCTCATATCTACCGACACCGCCGTTCAAGCTGCCTCCTATGCTCCCTTCTTTGAGGCCCTCTCCCTAAAGCTCAATCAGTCCTTTCCGGTCGGTGACAACCCCTGGGTCCCCTTCAGGCTAGCGCCGACCGATCTCCATTTGGCCATCCACTGTATCCCACTAGACACCCTCCCCGATGACGACGACCTCCTCTTCCCTTACATTCAATCCTCCATATACAATTCCAAGAACTTCCTTATCAGAAGCGCCTGATACCTCAACCTTGATCCCTCCTCCCGCAAGAACGGCAAGAGAGCTTGCTCCGTCGTGGTTTACGTCTCTCCTGATCATGCTGACAGAATGGTCAATCCGCCCTCCGTCCTCCTTTACAGCAGCAACCGTGTGGTGGAGAGAGCCTACCCATCGTCCCCCTCTACCCTGTGGCGCAACTGCTGGAAGTTTGGCGATGTCAAGGCCAGGTGCAAAAACCCCGTGATCTGCCTGTTTTGCGCTGGTAACCCCCAAAGTCCAAACACCGATTTTCGAACCCGTCCTGCCCGAAAGAAGGCAACCTACGACACCTTCTCAACTAGTGTGTTGCCTCTCCACCCCGATGTTCCAATTGCGACAAAGTCCACTCTGCTGGTGACAGAGACTGCTCTGCCAGGCCGGTTCCCCCTCCGAGGAATACTCCCGCGGCCGATAACCCTCGTGCCGTCACCCCTCCCCCCGCCGCGCCCTCCGCCCAAGAACAGGATGACCCCAACGTCATGGACACACGCCCTCACTCCTCCCGCCCCCCAGCTGCCCCCCTTACCACAGCTCCGGTGGGCTCCAGCTCTGATGCACCCTCCCTGGCCCCCGCCTTTGACCTAACCACTCCAAAAGCCCTGAGGCGCCTCCAACTGGACCATGACCGCTCCACATCCAGGACAGGTGCTCCTCACCCCGAGGTGGAGCCCAGCCCCTCTCCCGCCCCACAAGACCCATCGGCTTCCTGCCGGTAAGATGTCGCACAACCTAGCGCCACCACGGCAGGACCTTCCTCCTGTACCTTTTCTTTCTATTGTTCAGCACAACAGCCTCGGGAGCTGGGATGTGTTTCTCTCCTTGTTTAATTCCTTTGCTTCGGCTTTGCACCCCCTGATGTTGTTTGCCTTCAAGATCCTCCTTTTTGGCGCTCTCGCCTTTCTTCCTTTAGTGGTTGTAAGTCCTTTTGCCCCCCCCACTCCCCCAGCTCTAGGCCGAAGGTTGCTTTTTAGGTTTCTAGTACCTTTTTATCCTATGCTACAGTTCTTCCTAGGTTCTTTGACAGGCCAGATGTTGCTGCTCTTGATCTGTTCGGGGTTGACCTATTTGGGTGATCCTTTACCCAGTTTCATATTTTAAATTTGGACAACCTCTGGTCCCAGCGCAGCAGTGCTAGGACCGCTCCTCCTGCTTTGTCTTTTCCTGATGATGGTTTCCCCCTTTTGGTTGTTGGTGATTTCAACATCCACCATCCCCTAGCGGCTTCTTTTCCTTATTTTTCCAGGGCGGCTGACCTGGGCTTTGAACTCCTCAACCTGCCAGGCGTGTTTACTCGCTTCCCTTGGGACAGTGCTACCCGCCCCTCTGTAATTGATCTTTCGTTTGCATCACCACTTTTATTTCCTTTTCTCGCTCCTGGGATACTCCCCTTCCCTCTACTGGCTCAGACCACGTTCCTATTTCTCTTACTTTTGCTCACCCGATTTCGTCCCCTCCCCCTCCAGTTCCCAACTGGTCCCTCCTCGACTGGCATTCTCTCTCCCCTGCCCTAGATGAGTTGCTTATTCCCCCTCCTCTTTCTTTCCTGACAAAAGCCGCCTTGGAAGCCTGGTTCGATACGCAACTTGCCCGGGTCACTACCCTCCATTCCTCTCACACCCCGCTCAAGAGACCCTCCTGGAGATCCAAGCCCTGGTGGTCTCTCATCCTCTGGGTCCTCCGGCCCGAGTTTCACTCTGCCTCCCACCGCTCTCGTTCCTCCCCCTGCCCCTCCGATAGGGCTGCCGCCTGCCTTTCCAAGCAGGGCAACTTCAAAGCCATCAAAGTTGCGAAGAAAGCCCACGCGAAGTCCCTCCTCGCCTCAGCTACCCCCCACTCAATCTGGGCTGTGAAAAAGATAGCAGCCGGCTCCCCCGCCCCTCGCTTCCCAATCTTCCAGGTGCTTTGTCTCCAGAGGAAATGAACCAAGCCCTCCTGTACCACTTTTTTCCACCCCGCCCCTGCGCTCCCTTCCCATCGATCCTCCTCCCCTTCGGTGACTGTCCTGAGCTCACCAAAGAGGATGTCTCCCTGTCTCTCCTCAAGTGTTCACCCTCCTCAGCCCCCGGACCGATAGTCTCCCCTATTCGGTTTGGAAATCGGTTCATCGTATCTCCCCAGGCATTTTGGTGTCCCTCCTTGCGCCCCTCCTCCTTTTTGGCCACCACCCGTCCGCCCTGAAGAAAGCGAATGGGGTTGTCCTCGACAAACCTGGCAAGCAGTCCTACGACTCTCCTGCCCCATTCAGAATTATTGTCCTCCTCCAGACTGTCTCCAAGATCTTGGAAAGGATAGTCGCCTCCCGCCTCGCCCCCAGCGCCAGGTTCACCGGCCTCCTTCACTGCAACCAATGCGGGTCACTCCCCTCTCTATCCTCTTTCGACACCTGTTCGGCTCTCACCGACACAGTCCGTACCCTCCAGTGCCCGGGTCGCAAAGTCTTCTTGCTTTTCCTTGATACAAAGGGTGGTTTCGACAATGTTGACACCAAGATCCTCTGCTTGGATCTCTGACGCAAAGTGGTCAATCACTACCTGGTTGCCTGGGTCAGGTCCTTTCTGTCCAACCGCTCCTGCCGTTTGCTTTTCCAGGGTTCACCCCGCGTTTTTTTCCCCATCTCAGGTGGTACCCCCAGGGCTCTCCAGTCTGTCCCCTGCTGTTCGTTATCTAGGTCTCACCCCTCCACATTCCGGTCCCAAAAAGTCTGGTCCTCTCGTACGTTGATGACTTCTGTGTCACTACGTCCTCTCCCTCCTATTGCTCCAACTCCAGGACCCTGCAAGGTATTTTTGGACGTTTAAGGGCAATTGCCCAAGCAAGGCGTGTTGACTTCTCGGTTCCCAAGACAGAGCTCATACACTGGCGTACCCCTGTGCAAAGGGACCTCCCCCTCTACCAGCAGGCCTCCTCCGGTGGCTCTTGATGGCCAACTCTTTCACCCCTCGCCTAAACTCAGGTGGCTCGGGTACTGGTTCATCCCCAACCTGGCCTCTTCCGCCCACTTCTCCCGCCGACTTGCCCTCTCCCAGGCGGCCTTTGCTGCAGTTAGACGCCTCTCCTCCTATGGTTCGGGGGTCTCCCCCCGCCTCTGTCACCGCCTCGCTTTGTCCCTCCCCATTCCTATCCTCTCCTATGGTGCGGACCTTTTCGTTCCCTCCAAAGCCCTCCTCTCCAAGATGGAGGTCCATTGGAAACAAGTCCAGCGCTGGGTCTCAAAGTGTTTCCGGGCCACGCCTATCCTGATCCTTTCCGCCAAAGCATGTGTGCCTCCCCTGTCTGTCCTGCTTCCTCAGAACAGGCGCATGGCCGCTCTTCGGCTATTGTGCTCCCCCCCTCAGATCAATCCTGCATCCACCCGCCTGTCCAGGTCCTTTCCCTCCCTCCTCAAGTTTTGTGCTCCTGATTCCCATCGCTCCCTCTGTCCCCATATAGACCCCAAAGTTAAGCCGCTCAACTGGGGGGCCCTAGGCCCCTCTCCTCCGACCAGGACCCACCTCCCTGAGGATGCCATGACTCACCTTACCCTCCCTCACCTCGGGGGCCTCTCATTCGCCCCTATTATAAACTCCTCACTCTTCCCGAACCTCCCTCCTCTGCCTCCTGACCGCGTCATGAAAGCCGCTTACTCTTCCCTTAAAGCCAAGGCCCGTCTCCTCATGCTCAAGGCCTGTCGCCAGGAACATCCTCCTCCGCCGTATTATTCCTTCTACCTTTCGCTCGCTCCTCATCCATTTATGGGGTTAGGGAAATTCATAGCTGGCCGCATTCACCAGATGAGGGCCCAGAAGAGTTCCCTTGCCGCCACCTCCTGGTCGTCCCCTGACGCCTCCCGCCTCAGTCCTCTATGGCGAAGAACAAGAAACCTTCAGCCACGCCATACTATGCTGCCCAGCGAAAGCTGCGGCCAGGTCGCGCCACCTCCAAGGGTTGACCTCAGTCGGTTCTGACACTCCTCTTTGGTCCTCGGTCTCCCTCCTCTCCTCCCTCGCTCTCTACATGAGGGCTACTGCTACGAACTACCCGCCGGACATGTTCCCTTCTCTGCCACCTTCGCTGGCCTCAAGGGTCTTCCCCGCCCCTCCATCCTCCCCCCTCCCAGGGGGCCTCCTCTCCTGTTCCCCGCCTCGCCCCGTTTAGGTTTTCTATTGCGGTCGACTTTAGGTTGCTTTCCTTGAGTAGCCAGTTAGTTGTTTAGCTACTATCGTGCTTGTACTTTGCTTTGTCAAACGTGTGTTGGTGCCGCGTCGAATACTTGACTCTCGTGGAGACAGTAGTGTGATTTTTCCTTGGTTACTAGTTTTTTGGGATTAAGGTTTTGTTTACGCCATAGCTAGAGCTGCATGCGAGTTGTTGTACCTTTTTTTTCTTTTTTTCTTTTTTTTTGAATCATGTGATTATTCATTTTGGTACAAAATCCTGCATGCAGCTCGTGCTATGGCATATAACAAACCTTAATTCCAAAAACTAACAAAGGAAAAAACAAAATTCAAACAACACGTGCAAAAAGTCTGCAAGCGGGATCATCAGAACCCTGTCGCATCGCCATCGATGGCTAACAAAACAAAGGTAAAGTAAAATCCTCCTTATACCTATAAGAAAAACACTCGCAAGTAATACAACCTCCCCGCCCTACCTGCCCACTGCCGCAGTCAAATCGGAACAAAGAAAACTCATAAACTGTATAGGAAATACCCTGAGGAGAAGCTCGAGCAGGGGAGCTTTGAAGTAGCAATACCTAGAAGGCCGGGGCTGAGCTAGGGAGTTTTTGTGTTAAGCACTATCTGAGCCCGAACCCGGCTCAGGAGTAGCAGTATTGGCTCGAATGCGCAAGATGGTTGGAGGGAAGCCCGTGCAAGTAGCGTAGAGATACTCAGCTAGCCCCCTGAGGAGGGGAACCGAGAGCGAAAGGGGACCGTCTGGGCCAATATCGTCCACACCTGAGAGATGGGTGAGGCGAGGCTGGGCCTTAGCGGGGCAGAGGAGAATCGCGTGCTGGAAGGACTCATCGTCTTCCTCACAGAAAGGGTAGTGGGTGCTAGAGTCCCTACTCCACCAGGAGACATGTGCGGCAAGGTAGCTGGCACCTGTACGCATCTGGTGAATGCGGCCATATATATATCGAGGGAGGCCAGTAAAGGCGTGGGGAGTGAGGCAGGCACTATAAGGATACGAGAGGGGCACTGGTGGACTCAAGTCTAGCCAGTCAGCGAGGAGTGACTGTAACAGAGGCGCTCTGAGGGCTTGGTAGGTGACGGAAGGTATCCTCGACAGCGTGAGCGCTACGAGGTCGGTTGAGGTGAGCGGGAGGATAGCGATTTCCTCAATGAGGTCTGAAACCTCGTAACATAGGGAGTCTAGTGGTAGGTGCTTGGCTGAGTTAACCGCCAGGCCAAGCCATGAAGTAAGGTGGACCGCTTTCAGAAACCCTCGGAGGCGAAAGCGATGATCGTCCGCAGAACGGCCTTGGTCCCAGGTGGGCACAGACTCGGGTATCCGGGCAGTGGCAGGGTTCAATTCCGGAGGGGGGCAGACCAGGCGGATGGTAGCTGACCGACAGCGGTGTTTGAAGATTGAGGAGATGGGTGGTAGACTGGCCAACCGGTACAGAGCGCCGAGGGCGGTCGTGTAAAAGCAATTGGTTGTCCATCGGAGCACCACATGCCAGCCATCTTAGGAAGTGAACGGAGGAGTGTAGAGTAGGGGTGAGCCAATAGCCAAGCCATCTCACGACTTGGGAGGGTGGAAAGAGCATGTCGTTGATCACAATGGGGAAGGAAACATCCGAACGGTCCTTCGGGGTTCTCCAGTGAATGAGTTCAGTTTTGGGGACAGAAAAAGCCATCCCCAAGTTGGCACCCTGGCTTTGGATGCTGCCGAAATAGTATTGAAGAGCGCGGATATTCGAACGTACCAAGTCCGAGCCAACCGTTATGGTGAGGTCGTCGACATATGAAATCGCCAGACCTTGAGGGAGAGTAGGGTGAAGGCAGGCTATATAAATCACAAAAAGGAGTGGAGAAATTGGAGAGGCTTGAGGAGTGCCAACAGCGACCCGGCAGAAAACCTTAGGCGCGCCTTGGAATATGAGTCGGCGTGGGTGTTTGGAGAGGAAAGACTTGATCCAGGCAACCAGGTACATGGAGACACCTCCTCTGGTGAGGATGGTAGCCAGCTTGTTTGTGCAGACGTTGTCAAATCCACCATTGACATCCAGGAAGAGAGTTGAAACTTTGAAGGCAGCAGCCTGAAGTAGGCGGACTTCTTGGGTGAGAGTAGCGACAGCGTCGAAACAGCCCAGACTGGCAAGACACCCACACTGGTTGGGATGTAAGAGGCCCAGAGAGCGGGCGGCGGAGGCAAGACGAAGAGCAGAAAGTCTGTCGAGGATCTTGGAGACAGTTTCGAGCAGGACAATGATGCGAAAGGCAGAAGGTTTACGGTAATCAGGTTTGCCTGGTTTATCCAGGACAATGCCGTTGGCCTTCTTCATGGCTAGTGGGTGGTACCCGTGGGTGAGGAGAGGAGTGAACAGAGATGGAAGGAGCCGCTCATTGGCCTTATGGACTTGCTTCCAGATCGCGTAAGATATACCACTTGGACCAGCGGCTGACGTGTTGGAGGATTACGTAGTGGGGAGGAGGCTTCTGCTGGTAGAACTGGAGGGACGTCTTTAAACGCAGGAAGGATTAGGGGAGGAGGAGGAGAGGGTCTAGGAGGGAAAAAATGTTGTAGAAGTGTGTTGTTAATTTCGGTAGGGGAGGAGGCGTTCACGAGTCTGGGGAATCCATCAGGGGCTCTGCCGGCCGCAATCTTTCTGGCATCCCAGACTGATCGCGCGTCGACATTGGCCAGAAACTGCGACCAGTGGACTCTTATGGCAGATTGGATAGCCTTGAAATATGTGTTTCGAGCCACACGGGCCAGGGGAGCCGAGGTCTGATTCTTTGTCATGTGACGGGTGGTATGGTGATGGATGCGTCGTAGCTGTGTAAGTTCAGGTATCCACCATGGTTTAGAGTAGGAGGATGGGCGTTTGCTTGGGGTGTTGCAGGTGATGAGGTGCCTGATCTTGGCGAGGCAGTCATCGAACGATAGGTTGAGTGAGTGCGGAGCGGGGAGAGCAGGGCGAGTTGCAAGCGTAAGATAGGCGAGCAATGGGGAGATTTGATCTCAATCCGTGTACTTCCAGTTGAGGCCCTTGGGCGGGGGCTTCAGTAGCGGTGTGGAGAGAATGATTGTGAGGGGGGTGTGATCAGAACCAGTTGGCGGGAGGGAGGGGTTCCAGGAGGAGGAAAATGGGAGAAGGGCAGTGTTTGCAAAGGACAAGTCAAGAACTACAGGGCGATGATGGGAGGTGAATGGGAACCTAGTGTAGACCCCGGGTGTATTGAGGAGAGAAAACAACTGCGCCGATGCTCTGTCAAAATAAGGTGAACTTATAAACTCATCATAGTTGGAAAGCAAACCAGTCAGGTCGGAAGCGGAGTGATGAATGTTGAGGTCCCCAAGAACAAGTGTAGGAAAATCATGCTGAGGAAACAAATCAACAGGAGAAACTGACCTAGTGTGACCACTAGGGATGGAGTAAGCATTGTACAA
>Ga0307509_10011148_pt1 | contig 10932 bp, 10 predicted proteins | sample 10_EM_MG_FD_202245 | JGI IMG/M metagenome (GOLD analysis project Ga0307509, IMG submission 202245) | Populus trichocarpa ectomycorrhiza microbial communities from riparian zone in the Pacific Northwest, United States - 10_EM | ecosystem: Host-associated > Plants > Roots > Unclassified | place... | reverse complement strand
TAAATAATAGGTAGGAAAATAGAAGAAAAGAGAAGGAAAAGGTTTGGAATAGGGCAAATCGGTAAGGGGGGTGGGGGAGAATTGTAGGATAGACAAAAAGCAGGTTAATTGATATGAGACTTGCGAGTCCTGAGGTTCATATGAAAGGGAGATGTGCAAAGGGACTCTGGTGATAGGCGGTTGGGGGTATGTCTGCCAGAAACGGCAGCAGGGGCCAAAACAATAACGGAAGCCCAGTCAGAATCACTAAGTTCTTCAGGTTCGCTCTCATCAGTAGAGACACCCTCTGAATCCATGACGACAATATATGGAGTGGGGGCAATGGTGATAATGTTGGTATGCGATGTAGGGTGGATTGGGGTAGCCAGTTTTGAAAGATTAGGAGACAATATGTTGGGAGGTTGTCGGACCTTTAAGATGCCTTTCCGGACTCGCACAGGAGTTCCATTCTGACACTTCCGGGTTTCCTGTCCCTTTTTTTTTTTCACATCTTTCTCTAGACGGGCATCCCGAAGCTCTATGAGGGCTGCACTGTCCAGTACCCAAGCTTCATTCAGCTTTCTTCGGTCAGTGGCATTGTATAGCTTATCACTATTCTGAAGCTTAAGCGTGAGTTCTCTCCAAAGCTCTTTGGATGCGATTTCTTCTTCCAATTGGTGATCTAAGGAGCGCATTATCCCCTTAACACGGTCCACACTTGTAGAAGAATGGTTGCCCTCTTGTGATAGGTTAGTGAGTATTTTTCCTGCAGCTTGAACTTTGTACCGTATTTCCCGGCTACTTCCTGGCTGCTTGATGATACCAATTGTATCACGGCGCTTTGGGGCCAAGGGTACCAGTTTCCCAAGAACATGATGAGGATTCAGGGTGGAAATACCAGGACTGGTAAACGATTGCTGAATATTGTGAGGAGTAAATGTTGCCTCACGCGCCTCGGTTAGAGAGGGAATAAAAATTGACTTTTTAATTCCGGAGATGTTTTGACCGGAGCGAATGGAGTTATCAACAGCGACACCATAGAAATGCTGATAGAGGCCAAAAAGGCGAACATCAAGCGGTTGTAGGAGATGGGTAGAGTGAGAAGACAAGCAAAGAAGCAGAACATTATTCGTAAAAAACAATGATACAAAATCGAATGTGATATGAGATCCGTGTCCATCAAAGATAAGCAGCCGGGGGAGATCAGGGCACCTCTCTGAACTCTCCGGAAGGAAAACTTGTTGTAGCCACTCGAGCGCTAACTTATCATCGGTCCAGCCCTTTGGTGAATAACTAAACCGATAGGCTCTTTCCTTAGCTGTTAGATTTTATACAACCCCATATAATGCCCAGCACCTTTGTTTATCACAAGTGGTGAAACAACAGTACCATCCGCTACCACTGTTTCAATAACAGTTACTAGTTCCTCTTTCCATCGTGTGTTACTCACGGGTTCCGTCTTTCCCGGCGACATAAAACCTTGGCTCTACCAGCCATTCCCATCAGGAAACCCTTCTCGTCCATGTTGAAGATTTGGGAAGGACGTAGATCGTACTGTCCGATTAACGGCCCAAGCTTGCTAAAATATTTCTGTAGGATAATGGGATTGTTGGCACGGGCTCGCTGGCCCTCAAGCTGAGTACTAAGCTTTAACGCTAATCCTGGATGTCATTTCAAGAATTGTGACATCCAGTTATGGCCAATTGGGGATGGAGAAATTGAGGTACGCTTAAACTCCAGAGGAAGAGCCATATCTTTAACCATGTCAAGTCTTGGGGGAAAGCTGATATCATCCTGGGCAGAGCACCACTTGATGATAGCATTTTCCTCGGGAGAAGTCAATCGCTGCTGCTCCTGGTAGGCCTCTGTGTGGCTTATGGTGGTGCCAGCAAGGCGGCGGTATTGGGTGTGACAATTCACATCAAAGGACTCGCTTGCAGCCAGCACATTGGACTCCTGTCCTGCTTTTATGGCCGCAATTGCTAGCTGGATTCGTTTCTCGTAATCAGAAGTGACTTTCTTTGTTGTCGCCATAGTGTATGTGGAGTTGGGAATATTCTATGGTGATGTAAAGCTGGGTCATGGTTGCAAGCTATACCTAATTTCGGTACATTCCGGCTGTGTCACATCTAGGTCTTGTGTCACATCTAGGGGTCTGACGTTATTACTACCCATCTCCACTTTGCCCAAGGAACACATGCGCGGGGGGTTAGTTGGGGATGCAGGGGTGGAATGGGGGGTGGAGGCTCGGGGACTATCCCCACCCTTAGCGGCCCGATAAACAAATATTAAGGTGAGAGAAAAACCTTTTTTCGCTAAAGGTACGAACCTTTTGTTCTGAAGTGGCATTACGCTAGTCCCCGGGGGAGGGGGAGACCCCAAAGCAGGTAGGCAGGACCCAGCCCCTGCTCGATAGCGCCCAGCCATTTGTCGAGTATAAAGACTTCGGGATTCTTGTTCTTAGCTAGCCGGCGGTTATCTAGGTATGCTTTGAGAAGGAGAGGTATGATGGGTCCTAGGAAGAAAATGAGAAAAGCTGCAAATGTGTTGTTATGTTTAACAATCCCACCTGAAGAACACAATAAGACGAAGTCAGTAAACGGGATTCAAGAACCTTATCAATTTCTAGAACAAAGGATCATCAGGCAAAGTCATAGTTTTTTTTATTTTTTTGTAAAAAAAGAAAATTTTGATTACAAGATTTTGGGCAAGAAAGGATAACTGCCGCTATTGTTGAAAATTCACGAGAGTCCCATATCTCGGAGATGGTTGAAACATGGATGGCAGATGACTGGAGGGAATTTGGTTGGAAAAATAACTGAGGACTGAGGTATCATATCAGGAGGGCGGTGGTGTGTATAGTCCAGGAGCTAGATGGGGCCGGAAGTGTTGGGATAGGTTAGGAATTGACACTTTGGACTGCCGGAAGTTTCAAGAAAAAAGACGTCTACCAATAGCCAAAGCTCGAACGGTTCCAACCCTCACATGACTAATACATTCCCCACTATAAAAGTATTGGTCTTTAGTCTGGCCTGGGTAACTCTTGACTTTGGCTTAGGCGGCCTCGGTGTTTGGCTTCGCGGTTGCCTTAGAATGTGGCTAAAGTTGGACCGGAGCTGATGCAAGGCTAGTGACTAGCGTGTGGCTGGTATGTGACGTAGGGCCATCCGCAGCCATTGAGAAGTCACGCTGCGCATCCTACCCTCCACCCCCTCCGCACCCAATTCACTTCATCTCTAGCGGTCCCACACAAACATCCCGCAACTTATAAACCCTACTCAAACATTCCCCTTTTGTCGTCCGTTCAAATACACTCTCTTTTCTTTGTTTCATCTCGATACATTTCCTCACAAAAGTCTCTCTTCCGTTCACCTACCCGCAATCCAGCCATCATGTCCAGGTCTCAGTTCGAAATGCAAGCTTCCTTAATCCCGGATGAAAACAAGTTCGAATATCAATCTGCACCAGAGCTACTCAAGATAATCGATAACACTGTCAAGTCTCGATCCGCTGAGGAATATTTCCTATATTTCCATGGTGTTACCCATGATCACCTACGCGAACTCGATAGAGAACTTTTCTTGTCCACCCTACGGTGCACTGTCCGCTTCACCACCGAAACCAGCTTACAGGCTCTAATCTGTCGGATATGGACTGGGGGGAAGCACCGTACGCTCATGTTTAACCTGTGGACAAATATTAGTTTGAAAATCGGTGCAATTCCTGGTCATACTTATGACTCAATTGACCTCTGCGGTGGAACACGATTCTTTTTAGGAAACCTCCGTAGCAAGGAAGGATATGAGGCCCTTGGGCAAAGAACTTAGGTTGAAAGCGGCGTTTGGCCTCCGGTAGTGATCGAGTTTGGGTATTCAGAAGCACTTGACTTCCTTCACTTGGATGCGGAATGGTGGCTCATTAACTCGACCGGTGGAACACGATTGGTGATCCTCATTCAACTAATGACGGACCAGTTTGCTATCCGCATTGAGTGCTGGGCAATGGCACCACCACCCTCTCATACCCGAACAACACACACACCCATTGGCACCCCCCGCTGTGTTCAGCTTTTCAACATCAACGTAAACGGAGTGGTCGCATCAACATCCCCGGCACTCTGCATTCCCTACAGTTCTCTCTTTAACGAGCCGAACGAGAACGCACAAGATGTTGTGTTCACCAATGACGAACTGTCTTCTTTTGCCCTACGGATGTTTAACATAATGAGCCGGTAGGTAGCTAATTTGTGCTCTGCTCTTTTTTCCGAAACGTTTGTCTAACCTCGGCATTGCTCGCAACTAGCTTCCATCTGTAGGCAGTACAGCCCCATACACAATGTCCTTCTACCCCACTCTCAGATAGCACTGCCAGTAGCACTATAACTACAACCCTCTGTAGAAAATTTTAAAAAAAAACGCACTGTACATAACTCAATTACTCGAATCCCCATACAAAATGCCTCAGCTTCAAACCCGAATATCATTGTCTTCTAGTCCATATCTCCCGAAATCGTAGATGGATGCTATCCATCTCAAGTCATATTTCCTCGGTCTTAAGCCTAAGAAAAACTTTCTTCTTGGTAGCTATGATTCAACTTGAAACCAGGCTGTCATCCTCCCCAGTGTGAGCAAGGCTGTTGTGACCGGAACGATGTTTACGTTGAGACGATTGAGTTGATCAAAGTGCGAGATGTTGATATATCGAGACTGGTGGTGGCAGCCCTGATGTGGGTCAGCCACGCGGGATGGCTGCTGCAAGCGGATGAGCTCTATCAGGCTTTAGCAGTCCAGCTAGGATCTACAAATTTCGATGTTGCGGTTGGTGAACTGCTGCCAAGGGTTTATTACTCTAGATAAGGCAGCAGGAGCCGTGCGATTGATCCACCTTGCTTTGCAGGAGTATCTTTCCGCTCATCCCGATCTGTTCAGTAAACCTCACTCGGCAATGGCGGAAATCTGCTTGACCTATCCGAAGTCCCAACATGTCAAAACCCTTTCTGCTACCCATTCTCCTGATACTCTGAACCCACTTATTCAAGAATATTGTTCAGTGAGGAGCGCGTGCCAAAAAGGAGCTCTCGGATTACGGGAGATCTTCAGCCGAAGCTCTTAAAAGAGCCTTCTGGCTAGATATCGACCGATACTCCTTGCTAAGGCAAACCGGGATCACAGGTACCACGATACTTGTCTTCCATTTAGTGGGCCACACTGCAAATCGCCCCTTAGAATTGTTGACGGGGCTGTTGCTTTAATTGCGGTGGGACGCTCTGATATCATCGGGGAAAGCTGTTGGGGTTGTACACCAATCGCAGTGGCTGAGTATAATGGGCATGAGGTGGTGAAACCCCTACACTGACTTGGAGAGGTCAATCCCGACAAGGCAGGTAAATGGGGCATAACACCGCTCTCGTATGCCACTCAGAATAGACATGAGAAGATAGTATGATAGCCCTCCTACAGTGTTGCAAAGCGCCAACCCCAAGTACCAACCCTTGGGGACACCAACTCTTGGCAATACCCGCCGCACTTCCCTTCCCCGCCATCTTACATGCTGTGATGCATTCAGAGTTCCGAATAGTCGGACCGGTCAGTTCTGGGAGGCACGACCAGTCGGTCGGTCGGAATTGATGTCCGTGACTAGACCTGACCAATAAATGTAGTCAAGGACTGGTCAGGATTAGTCCCAGACCAGTCTCCCTATTCCCCCCCAGCATGGGCAGAAGGCGGGGATGGTGTATTAATAAGCAAGTTTCGTTACATGTAGCATCACTCGATTAGTGAACTAAAAGACTTGATAATGTACCCTATAGTAACCCAAAACACATGGTTATATGAAATAGTCCCCAAGTACAGAGCATAAACCGGTTTTCTGAATACTACTCGATAGGTTTGCTTCATGTAACCATGTGTTTTGGCCCGCCATGGGGTACGTTAGTTGCAACAGATCCTCACTGCCCTATATAAGCGAGGCAACATGTGCATTCCAACTTGCCTGAGATTTAGCGGTTTAGTTGGTTAGCAGAATCTGTTCACCAGTATGGGTGAATGAGTGAGAACTTTCACACAGCTGGTTTCTCTGAAGAAGTTTTCATGATTTAACTGTTGTCTTTAAGTGGATAGGCCACAGGCCGATACATCTTCTATTACTTGGTTGTCACCAGGTCTGTCCAGTCTGAACGAGTCCGGTCTAGCCAGTTTCAACAATCACCACTCTCCGGTTAGTCTAATTTCCCCCACGAGATTAGACTAGACTTTGACATAGTCTAGCTACTCTGAGCCAGTCCACAGCCGACCATTTGGAACCCTTGATGTATTAGTGTTGTTATGAGGTGCCAATTGCAGGTGATGGGTGCACGAGAAAGAAAGAAAGAATCTGAGAGGAGGAGACTGTTGTATATTGTCCGGATGGCTTACTTGTCTATCTACAGGAAGACACTGGGTTTATATAGAAAATACAAGACCTTTCCCGGGTACTCAACTCCTGTCCCCAGGACATAGAGATGGTTCCAATAACTTCGATGGACGGCCAGAAGTCGATCCGGTGAACGTTCCATATCAATGGAACTCCGGTCCGCTCTCTCCGGTCGTCCTATACCCTGTTCGCTTTTCTTTCCGATCATCTCCGGCCATATATGCGCATCCTCCATTCTACTATACAACCAGGTACAGTAATCCTCCCGCTTTGCTTGATAATAAGTGACAAAGGAAACAAGTAACTAAATACTAAGAGAAATAGGAAAGGTACAAAGGAACTCATATTTGTTTGGAATGATCGCCGGTGATTCTCAACAATTAGGACATCATCTTGTATTAACCACCAGAATCCCATAACCTGAGAATACAGATATATATCATACCCTCTCCTGCTTTTTAGCTATTTTCTTGTGTGGCTGGTGGAGATTTATCAGTTTCGGTTTCCATGTCTCTTAGAGTTTTGTTTGAGTGAAATTTCGATCGTGGACAAGTATAACAAACCAGCCTTCCGTGTAGTTTTTGTAACAGGAAATGACTATCTTGACTTATCATAGACTAGGGATTTAGTCTATATAGTCTATTTAGTGTATCGTTATAGACTAACATCATGCGTGATGTTCTTGGAGAATCCTAAGGGTATAGAAATAGAGTCTTCGCATACTTATTCTTTTTCTTTTTCTTTTTAAATCATATGTTCATTGTTTCTACGGTACAACAAATGACATGCATCTTTAAAGATATGGCCAAAACAAAACCAAAAATCAAACCAAAAATTGACAAAAGAAACAAACTTAACCGGTTCCACCAATACGACCAATAAGTGTCGCAAAGCAGCCAAAGCTAAAAATAAAGAAAATTATAAACCGGTAACTAGTCTCAAGGGCCAGGGGAGGGTGGGGAGGTAGAGGGGAGCAGGGGGTTTGCCGGGGGAGTGTGGAGGGAGGGAGCAAGCTGGGGCATTCCAGGAGGGAAACCTGTGGCAGTGGTGTGAATAAACTCAGCCAGGGCAATGAGCATTTGCTGGTCGGACCAGATTTGGGCCTCAGGGGCCAAGTCTGAGACCCCTTGGAGAAGGTGAGATCTCTGATGGGCGGACAAGGGGCAGGACAGGATGGCGTGTTCGAAGGTTTGTGGGCTTCGAAGCATGTTGGGCAGGACGTGTCAGCATCAGGATTGTCCCATGCGGCGTGAGCCGTCAGATAACTCTTTCCAGAGCGCATCTGATGTAGCCTACCCGCAACGAATTTACCCAAACCCATGAAGGGATAGGGGCGTGTTGAGGGTAAATAGGGGTAGAACGGTGGGGCTGGGGTGGCAGCCCAGTCGTAGAGGAGGAGTTGTTTGGCTGTCAGTTTAAGGCGCGCATACGATGGGACAACCCCCGGGACTGGGGGTAGGTAGTCCGTCAAGTGGAGGGAGATGGGCGGTAAAGTAACAACGTCGTGTATGAGGGGGATGGCCGTGTTGGCTAAAGCTATGATGGCCTTGTGTCGGGATCTTGGGTTTCTGACTTTGTCCGGGACGGAATGCTAGTCGAGGTCAAAGAAGAGATGAGGTTGGGAGGTAATTTTCCCACACACTATCAAAGAGGCACGATGGGGTGAAAAGCTGGTGACGGACTTAGGGAGATGAGCTGAGGCTGGGTTTATCTCTCAGGGGGAGCAAATAAGCTTTTGGCCAGCAAGGCGGTGCTGGTGGCATATAAGAGCAGCTAGCGGGGGAAGCCAGGCTTCCCAGTGCAGACATGTTGTGTTGGTAGTGGAAAAACAGTTAGTAATCCACCTGCAGACCTGACGCCAAAAGATGGATATTTGGTTCATGATGGTCGGGGGGGGGTTGCAAACAGCAATCCCGTACAGGAGGATTGGGGCTAGGAGCGAACGCACCAAGGAGAGACAGAGGTAGGGGGGAAGGCACATCCCAGTGGGGGAGAGGCGGCGAATTGTCACCAGGGGGCGTTGGCAAGGGTGTACCTTCTGGAGAAGTGGCATCTCAGATCAAAGGAGGGGGTGAAGATGAAGCCCGGCCATCTCAGGCGGGACTCTGGGTAGAAGAGCCGATCCTCAAGCTGTACTAGGAGGGAGCATAGCGACTGATTGCTCCTGGCAGTCCCCCATTGAATCAGTTCGGTTTTCGGAACCGAGAGGGAGATATTGATTGGGGAGGCCTTTCTCTTGAGCGATGAGAAGGATTTCTGAAGGAGGGGAACATTGGTCCTGTAGGAAGGCGAGGCCACGGTGACAGCAAAATGGCCGATGTAGGAGATAATCAGTGACCTGGGGATCTCCAGGTGGAGAGAGGAAAAATATATGACAAATAGCAGGAGGGAGATGGGGGAGCCCTGAGGGACGCCCAGAGACACAGGAGCAAAGGTGTAGGAAGACCCTTGGAACATCAGGTGGCAGGTACGGTCTCTGAGGAAAGAGCCAACCCACTGGACCAGAGACGGGCTGACCCCCTTGCTGTGGAGGAGATTGAGGAGGAATGGAGATTCCATATTGTCAAACCCTCCCTTCACATCGAGGAAGAGAGTAGTGACCCTGTAGCGGAGGGGGTGGAAGGATTCAACATTGTGTGGTAGGACCAGGGCGGCATCGGCAGTATATCTCCCAGGGAGGGACCCACATTGGAGGGGGTCGATGAGGGAGCAGGTTGTCACTTGAGCCGAGAGGCGGGAAGCTACCATTGATTCAAGGATCTTGGAGAGCGTTCGAAGGAGGACGATAACCTTGAAGGAGGGTGAGTTGTATGAGGGTTTATCCGGCTTGTCGAGGACAATGCCAAGTGCTTTTTTGAGGGAGAGAGGGTGAAAACCGTGGGCTAACAGGGGGTCCAGGTGGGAGGGGAGAAGGGAGGGGTTGAGGCGGTGCACAGACTTCCAAACAGAGTAGGGGATGTGGTCGGGACCCCGGGCGGAGGTGTTAGAGGATTTGGAGAGGGCCCTAGATATCTCTTCAGAGGTGAGGGGAGTATAGTCCTCGTGGCGTGTGAGGTGGAGGAGCGGGGGGTGGGTGGGGGTTTGGGTGGGAAGAAATCGTGAAGGAGCGTTTCTGGAACATCGCCCGGGTTAGAGGCCCCTGGCAAATCCGGGAACCTTTGTCGCAGGTGGCCAAACGCGAATCCTTTGGCAGTCCAGAGGAAGTGTAGAGTGGCTGAAGACAAGAAGTCCGCCAAGTCTGTTCTCTTGGCCGAGGGGATGGCTTTGAAATACCTTCTCCTTGAGCTCTTCACATTACTCCAGTTCAGGGGGGATGGGCTGAGGGGTGATAACTTTGCAAACTTGTAGTATTCCCGTCTCAGGGACAATAGGCAAGGGGACCACCATGGCTGCAAGCCAGGGCATGGGCGTTTGCTCGGGGCATGGAAGGTCAGGAGGGAGGTAAGGCGGGTAGAGGAGATGTTGAACCATCTACTCAGAGAGCTGGGCGTGGGCCTCGCTGGGCACGGTAATGGGGTAAAGACATCCAGAGCCTTACCTACTGCTTGCAAGTCGAGGTGGGCCCAATGCGCAGTGGGGGGGGAAGGATGATCGCGGGTGGCTTTAGTGTTATTACACACGGGACGTGGTCTGAACCGTTGGAGGGGAAGGGTGTGTCCCATGAGGAGACAAGGGGAGAGAGAGCGGTATTCGGGCAGGCCAGGTCCAAAATGGAAGGTCTCGAGATGGTGTCAAACGGGAAATGAGTGTAAACCCCGGGGGTTTTGAGGAGGTGGCATGAGATATCGAATGCGGCATCCACGTATGTAACGACCCTACGATAGGTAGCTACAAGCGCTATCACCTTAGCCCAAATGGTATACCAAGTGGTAACCAGAGGTGGTATGGTCTCGTATACTTAGTATATACATAGCTGGTAAACCTAGGATAAGGCCTAGGGAATAGTTGAGTAGCCTTGAGGTACTCTATTAGGCAGGGTAACCTTTCGGGAAAAAAATTTGCATAAGATCAAGAGAATTATGGGGATGTTACACGGATCTCCGAGACGACTTCGGTGGTCGACTGGAGGACTTCCTGAGCGGTTAAAGGCATAAGAGGGCAAAGTTACCCTACCTTGGGAATTTGGTTATTATGCCCATGGGTCCCAGTTACCCGACTGAAGAACCCAAGTTACCCTACCTTCACCGGCAAAGTTATCCTAGAACTTAGAGGACGATTGCCTCACATTCTAGGGGCGCTTAGATGTTCTTGGGCGCACACGCATCTGCGCGGGGAAGCCCCACGCCTGTGTAATGATGTCCCGAACATACTATTGAACTTGGGTGGGTTTAGCTAACACCCCCCCTCTGGCCCCAGCGTTGGGACGGCGCGTCATAGGCAGACGGCTGTGTAGTTGCTCATTTGCTAGTTAAAAGAGGTCATTGGAGCAGCTGCCATAACACCGTATAAGTCGTCGCCGTCCGTCCGACTGAATGTCGTTCGCAGGATATATAAGGGGAGTATGGGTAACCGCCAAAATGGGGGTCATCCATATATGGTCTC